>Ga0182027_10002624_pt1 | contig 28987 bp, 27 predicted proteins | sample 712E1DmetaG_FD_121300 | JGI IMG/M metagenome (GOLD analysis project Ga0182027, IMG submission 121300) | Permafrost microbial communities from Stordalen Mire, Sweden - 712E1D metaG (Illumina Assembly) | ecosystem: Environmental > Terrestrial > Soil > Wetlands > Permafrost | place: Sweden...
CATGGGCATTTCCTGAATGCCCAACCGGCCCCGGCGGTAAGAATCATGACGGAGAGTTTTACGGTCGCTCTCAAACGTGAAATTATTGTATGACATGTGATTTAATACTGTCAAGCGGTTTTTGTCACCCCCCTCCATAACGAAATAATCAAGAATCAAGATTCAACTATCAAGAAAATTTGAAATACGAATATTGAAACAACCAACTTCCCCTCTCTCCTGCTCTCTCCCACGCTGGGGCATACGTTGCGGCTTAACGCCGCAAGTATTTCGTTGCGACTCAAAGAGGGCTGAGAAGGGCGGATTTTGTCGTGATTTTGGCGGCTGGATCCCGTTTTTCAACGGGATGGAGATCAGGGATTTACCCCGCCAATGGCAGAATGACAATGACAATCGGCAACTTGGCTAGACCCGCTTCATAGCTTCGGATTTGAGTTCAGGAGGCATTTTTTCAATGGCATAACGGAGGGCGGTGCGCGGCATATCCCGGCGGTGCCGCAGGACGTACTGATAGACTTCGTCCTGATGCAGTTTCGAGGCTTCTTTCAGCATCCAGCCGTAACCTTTTTGCACCATGTCATCCTTATCAGTCAATAAGCGGTCGCTGATAGTGAAAATCTCGTTCAGGAACAGGCCTTTTTTAGCGGGGATGATTAAGGACACCGCGGATGCCCTTTTCAGCCAGCGATTTGAAGAATCGGACCAGGCGACAATCTCATTTATGCCGGCCGGGTATTTTTGGACAAAATTACCGACGGTGTGGTTGCAAAAGCCGTCTACTTTGGCCCAGTCGTTGAGATAAGAATCAATCCAGAGCTGGAATAAATCCAGGTCGGACGGTACGAACTGATTGGTCAGTTTAGGGGCCCATTCGGAGGCGACGGCGGCTTCTTCGCTGTAACCCGATTTGAATAAATCTTCGCAGAGAGCGAAAATTTCCGGCTTGCTGAGATTTTTAACTTCTTGCCAGTATTTAGCAGCGATTTTATTAGCGGCGCTCATACTGAGGCCGTAAAATTTGACCGTTTCCTTAAAATAGCGCTGGTAATTGGCGATAGATTTTTCGTCGGCATTAGCGCGCAAGTCGGCACGGAGCCGCGCAAGAATTTCGCCGGTCATCGTTTCTCCTCAACGGATTCTAGAAACAGTTTTTGCGCAAAACCGCCTCTTTCCCGCAATTTGTTAATACGCTGATTCTCAACTGCCTCAAAAGATAAATCGTAGTTTTCTGCAATAGATCTAATCAGTTCTGCAATATCCGCCAATTCATTTAACACGTCGTCGGCGGATTTCGCTGCCAGCAATTCTTGCGCTTCTTCGGTCATTTTTGTTTTCAGCGCGTTTCTGAACTCGGTTTCATCCAGAGGTATAATCTTAGGCACGCCGCGGTTTAGCTTGATGATCCCAGGGACTTTGTCCCTGACCAGTTTGTTGTATATTTTCTTTGTCATAATTAATTTCCTTAGAATAATTTCAGCGCAGCCAACATAAATGTGGCAATACCGGCTAATATATTCAAGTAAATGATGATATTTGAAGCGGCAGATTCGAAGTAACCCTTCTTTTTGACGAGTAATTTGTGCACCAGAAACGGAATCAGGCCGCCAAAGCCGGTAATCAGGGCAATGATTTCGCCGGCGGTGTTTTGTTTGCCAAGTTCGATTGCGCCCCAGAAAAAGAGCAGGAGGATGGGTATGTGGAGCAGAAGAAATCCGGTGATTTTGCCCGGCAGCTTCAGAATTTCCCATTCTTTGACGTAGGCGGATTCGATTTCATGGAGCAGGAGTAAGGAGGCGTTGATGACGTAGAATACAGTCAACGTAGTCATTTGCGGGGGCTCCCTGTCATTGGATATATTTCAGAGCAATAAGTCTTTGTATATCATATCAGAAGATAAAAAGAATAAACAGAGCGAAACAATCAGGGTGATGATGGTAGCGATAGAATTGTATAAGGATTGTAAATATTTATACACATTTACTACGTAAAGTGTACAATGTCCCCTCACCTTAGTCCTCTCCCTCAAGGGGCGAGGAAACTAACGGAGAAGGACTCCTCGCGATGGAAGTGAGAAAGCTGGCGGAGAGGACAGGATTCGAACCTGCGGTTGCTTGCGCAACGACGGTTTTCAAGACCGTTACCTTCAACCACTCGGTCACCTCTCCGGATTGGAAGCGCCGGAACAGTCAGCATAATTGCCGGCGACAATAAGTTATTATACAGTGAATTTAGAGAAGTTTCTATTTTATCCAGAGATTGTTTCCCAAAATTCCAAATACAAAAAAGATAATAAGGACTAGATCCTTCGCTGCGCTCAGCAACCAGATTCTTTGGTACTTCGTATCGCAGAATGAAAAGTGAGGAAGAGTCGAACAGCTTTCGGCTTATAGAAATTGTCACTCTCCTTCATCCCGCCCTGAGAGAGAGTGTCCCCATTCGCTTCGCACGTGATGACCATCGTTATTTGAGGATTTTGATTTTATAATTTATTTGATTATTGATTCTTGAAACCTGAATATTTTGTTCGGGTTCGTGTTATAATAAACACCTGTAAAATGATATTTTAAAAGCCGTCGGCAGAAAGATGAAACAGCAGCTGAAAATCCGGGAATTGCTCGAAGCGCGGGAGGAAAACCTCTCTCCTTACGCCCAGAAAGTCCGTTTATCCCGCGGCCGGGCCAGAAAAGAAGCACCAGATTCGGTGCGCACAGATTACCAGCGCGACCGCGACCGTATCCTGCACTCGAAGTCCTTCCGCCGCCTCAAACACAAGACCCAGGTCTTCATCGCGCCGCTGGGCGACCATTACCGCACCCGTTTGACCCACACGCTGGAAGTCTCCCAGATTGCCCGCACCATCGCCCGCGCCCTGAACCTGAACGAAGACCTCACCGAAGCCATCAGCCTCGGCCACGACCTGGGGCACACGCCTTTCGGGCATGAAGGCGAGAACGTCTTGAATGAACTATCCCCGCTGGGGTTCAAGCACAACGAGCAGTCTTTACGCGTCGTGGATTTACTGGAAAAGGACGGCCGCGGCCTGAACCTGACATGGGAAGTGCGGGACGGCATCGTCAACCACTCCAAGTCGCGCGCGCAGGTACTGGGCAGCGAATGGGGCAAGGTCAGCACCCTGGAAGGGGAAATCGTCAAGCTCGCCGACCTGGTGGCTTACGTCAACCATGACTCCGACGACGCCATCCGCGCCGGCATCATTAAAGAAAGCGATATCCCGGCAGCCGCCCTGAAAGTGCTGGGGATACTCCTTCCACCCGGATTGATACCATGGTCTGCGACATCATCGAAAAATCCTGGCCGTGCAGCGGGGCTATCGCCGAAAAAAATAATGCCCGCCCCGGCATCAAAATGAGCCCGCGTGTTTTGAAAGCCACCGGCATCCTGCGCGATTTTCTCTTCGACCGGGTTTACAAAGTGCAATCGGCCTTGCCGGAAACGGAGCGGGCCCGCCAGGTTATCCGCGCGCTCTACGCCTACTTCCTGAAGCATCCGCAGGAATTGCCGCCGGAGTACCTGCTGCACAGCGATAAAAAATGGCGCGGCGTGATTGACTACATCGCCAACATGACGGACCAGTACGCGCTGAAGACGGCGGCGGAATTATCTTTACTTACCCCCCAAAGCAAGCCATAATATATTCAGAAAGAATGCCTTACGGCCTTTCCCTTTTCAAATCATTGTGTTAAGATATTTGTCTCTATGAGTACTGTTGACGAAGTAAAACAAAAACTGGATATTGTGGAAGTCATCGGGCAATACGCCAAACTGACTAAGGCCGGACGCAACTTCAAAGCGGTTTGTCCTTTCCACAACGAAAAAACGCCCTCGTTCTACGTTTTTCCGGAAAGGCAGTCCTGGCACTGTTTCGGTGCCTGTGCAACCGGCGGCGACGTTTTCACTTTTGTGATGAAGAAGGAAGGCGTCGAATTCGGCGAAGCCCTGCGCATGCTGGCCGACAAAGCCGGCGTAACTTTGCCTTCTAAAATCGAAGCGGGCCCGCGTAAAGACGAAAAGGATAAATTATTCGAGGTCAACGAAGCGGCCGTGCAGTATTATCACAATCTGCTGGTCAACTCTTCGGCGGGCGAATATGCCAAAAACTACCTGCTGGGCCGCGGCCTGACGGTTAAAACCATCGGCGATTTCCAGCTCGGCATCAGTCCGGACGGCTGGGAAAAACTGCTGACTTATCTCAAAGAGAAGAATTTCAGCGAAAATGAAATGCTGGACGCCGGTTTGATTGTGAAAAATGAAGACGGGCGAATCCGCGACCGTTTCCACAACCGGCTGATGTTCCCCATCCGCGACGCCCGGGGGCGCACCATCGCGTTTTCCGGCCGGGAAATGGACGGCTCCCAGCCGAAGTACATGAATTCGCCGCAAACCGCGGTTTTCGATAAAAGCGGCACTATTTACGGCCTGGATATGGCTGCGGCCGCCATCCGTTCCAAAGACATGGCGGTTATCGTCGAAGGCTACATGGACGTTATCATGGCCCACCAGTACGGCTACAATAACGTCGTCGCCTCCATGGGCACGGCCATCACCGAAAAACACATCAATATCCTGAAAAAATTGACCAAAAATATCGCGCTGGCGCTGGACCCGGATAAAGCCGGAGAAGAAGCCATGACGCACAGCGTAGACTATGAAAATACCGCCGAGGTAGAAATCGAAATCGTTAAATTGCCGGCGGACGAAGACCCGGATGAAGTCATTAAAAGAGACTCGAAAATCTGGGAAGCCGCCGTCGCCAACGCCAGTCCGCTGGCGGAATACATGGTAAACTTCACTGCGTCCAAGTATGATTTAACGAAAATCATGGAAAAGTCGAAGCTCATCAGCCAGCTGCTGCCCACCATCGCCAAAGTGGAAAACAATTTACGGCGCGACCGCTGGATACGGACACTGTCTAAGCTCACCAAAATAGACTATAATGTAATTGAAGGCCAGTTAAAGAAATCGCTGATCGGGACTCACGCGAATAAACCCTTACACCGGTCAAACCTTGTTCCTGCCGATACAATCGGATATATTGCGCGTGAAGAATATTGTATCGCCCTCCTGGTGCAGTATCCGGAATTAAAAAAACAGGACGAAGGATTAATACCGGACTATTTCCAGAGCATTGTCAACCGTGAGCTTTACTGTGCCTGTTTGGCGACTGATGATACCGTGGCGCTGAAAGAACGGTTGGAACCGTCAGTCAGGGAGAAATTAGATAATATTATTGCGAAACCGATTCCCGCGGAACGCGTGGCCGACCGCTTTACCGAATGTGCCCTCGCCCTGCGCCGGGCATACCTGATAAATCAGGAAGCGATGCGTGCGGAGGTTTTCGCCAACGTTGAAGCTGAAAACGGCAGCCCGGGCGCCGCGCTGGCCAGGCTGCAGGAAGAAGGTATCGAACCCAGCGTCCAATTGAAAAACGTCTTTGCCCGTAAACCGCGGGTAATAACAAGGAGAGCCCAAAATGGAAGAAATAAATAACTCCCCTGATTTTGACCCCGAGGCCAAAGAAGAGGAAATTATAGAAGAACCTACCGAAGACGTCATTCTGGAAGAACCCACCGCGGAGGACCTGGAGCTTGAATCCCAGGCCGAGCTGCTGGAAGACCAGGACCAGGAAGTGGGGGACGACCCGGTCCGCCTTTACCTCCATGAGATCGGCCGCGTACCGCTGCTCACCGCCCGCGACGAGAAAACGCTGGCCAGAAGAATCGAAGAGGGCAAGCGCATCGCGGAAATCAAACGCGAGCTGGAAAAACAGGGCAAGGACACTTCCGCCACCCAGATATTGCTGACCATGCTCCGGCAGGTCGGGCAGGCCACCGACGTCATCATCAACGTGCAGGAATATCTGGAACTGCCGCCCAAGGCCAAGTTCCGCGATATCGTCTCTAACGAAAAGCTGCGCGCCGGCATTGACGGCGTCATCGACCAGGAACTGGTCGCCTCCATTATCAAGAAAACCGATATGGAAGCGCCCCAGATTGAACAGCAGCTGATGAGCCTTTCGGTCAACAGCGCATTACTGCCCCCCAAGCTGCTGGACGTCATCGGGAAAAAAGCCTCTGCGGCGGATATCGCCAAACTGGTGGACAACCCCGATTTCATCGAACGCCTCGGCGGTTTTGAAACCGAGCTCCGGGAATACCTGGATAAAGTTGAACAGGAAGCCAACAGCGCCAAAGACCACCTCACCGAAGCTAACCTGAGGCTGGTGGTCAGCGTGGCCAAGAAGCACATCGGCCACGGCATGTCTTTGCTCGACCTGATTCAGGAAGGCAACATCGGCTTAATCCGCGCCGTCGAAAAATTCGACCCGCATAAAGGGTTTAAATTCAGCACCTATGCCACCTGGTGGATACGGCAGGCCATCACCCGCGCCATAGCCGACCAGGCGCGCACCATCCGGGTGCCGGTGCACATGATTGAAACGATTAATAAGCTTTTAAGATTAAGCCGCCGCCTCTCGCAGGAGTACGGCCGCGACCCGACTTCTAAAGAAATCGGCGATAAGATGGGAATGTCGCCGGACAAAGTGCGGGAAATTATCAAGGTCGCGCAGCTGCCCATTTCGCTGGAATTGCCCATGGGCGAAGAAGAAGACAGCCACCTCGGCGATTTTATCGAGGACCGCAACGCGCTGCCGCCGGTGGACGCCGCTTCCAAACAATTGCTGAAAGAACAAATTGACGAAGTGCTCTCCAGCCTGACGCACCGCGAACAGCGGGTGCTGGTGCTGCGTTTCGGCCTGGAAGACGGACGCAGCCGCACACTGGAAGAAGTCGGGCAGGAGTTCAACGTCACCCGCGAGCGCATCCGCCAGATTGAAGCCAAAGCGCTGCGTAAGCTCCGCCACCCCAGCCGCAGCCGCAAGTTAAAGGACTATCTGGAATAATAACCCGGGCAGGTTTTTAAAATGTTAGCGATTATTGATTACGGCGCCGGCAACATCGGCAGTGTCCAAAGGGCCTGCGCCGAGACCGGCATCAGGTCTTTTATTACCTCGAATCCTGCAGATTTGAAAAATGCCGAAAGGATTATCTTTCCCGGCGTCGGCGCCGCCCCGGCGACCATGCAGAACCTGAACCGGACCGGACTCGGCATAGCGGTTAAAGAAGCCTTCGCGGCCGGCATCCCGATTCTCGGTATCTGTCTGGGCGCGCAGGCCGTCCTCGACCGTTCTGAAGAGGGTGATACCCCCTGCCTGGGAATTATCCCCGGCACCACCGTGCGTTTCAATTTTCAGGATAAATCGCTCAAAATTCCGCACATCGGCTGGAATACGGTGAAAGCAACGCAGCCGCACCCGGTGCTGGCAGGCCCGGGTAAAGAGGACGAATTCTATTTCGTCCATTCCTATTATCCGCAGCCGGAAAGGCCGGAAAACATCTTTGCGGTCTCCGATTACGGCGGCGAATTTTGCTGCGCCGTGGGGAAAAACAATTATTTCGCGGTCCAGTTCCACCCGGAAAAGAGCGGGCGCCTGGGCTTAGAAATGCTGTCGCGTTTTGCCAAATGGGACGGCAAATTGCCGACTCAGGCAGAGAAGAAGGGCAAGCAAAAATGCTAAGTAAGAGGCTGATTGTCTGTCTGGATGTCCGGGAAGGCAAACTCGCAAAGAGTATCAAATTTGTCGATACCAAAGACATCGGCGACCCGGTGGCGAAAGCCCGTCAGTATTATCTGGACGGGGCGGACGAGCTGGTGTTCTACGATATTAATGCGTCCCGCGCCAATCGCGATATTACGCTTAAATTTGTTGAGGCCGTGGCCGCGCAAATCTTCATTCCCTTCTCGGTCGGCGGCGGTATCCGTTCCATTGAGGACGCGACTAAACTCAGGCTGGCGGGGGCGGAAAAAATCAACGTCAATTCTGCCGCGGTCAAGCGGAAAGAACTTATCTCGGAGATTTCCGGCGCCATCGGCGCACAAAGCACCATCCTTTCGATGGATATCAAAAAGACCGGCAAGACCAAGGCAATTCCTTCCGGCTACGAAATTGTGATTAACGACGGCACGGTGACCACCGGCCTGGACGCAATCCAATGGGCCCAAACCGGTGAGAAACTGGGCGCCGGGGAACTGGTGGTCAATTCCATCGATGCCGACGGCACCAAGGACGGATACGAACTGACTTTGACGCGCATGATTGCCGATTCGGTGGGGATTCCGGTAATTGCTTCCGGCGGCGCCGGCAAACCGGAGCACCTTTACGATGCTTTCGCCGTCGGCCACGCTGATGCGGCGTTGGTCGCTTCGATTGTGCATTACGGCGAATACACCTGCCGCCAGTTAAAAGATTACCTGCAAAGCCGCGGGATAAAAGTCCGATTGCAGTATTAGGTCACGGCGCTTTCTAAATCGCCTTATTTTTTCAGCGGTTTTGTGCCTTGGCCCCTTGACAAATGGTACTATCTATAGTACTATTCCTATATGAGCAGTGTCGAAAAGCTGGTCAATAAATTCCTTTCCCGAAAAAATATCACGGTGGAGGATTGCGACAGACTGCTTATTTATTACGGATATGAATACCATAAAACAGGCGGCAGCCACCGTGTTTATCATCGGAAAGGCGCCAAGTCGATAACCGTGGTGATTCCTAAAAAATCGAAGTATGTTAATACAGCCTACGTTGATTTAGTTATCAACGGCCTCAATTTGGAGGGATTATATGGAAACAAATAACAAACGTAAACCTTTGCAATATTATATTGATTTACAATATCCGGTAACTTTAATACCGGCCGAAGAAGGCGGCTATGCTGTCCAGATTGAAGATTTACCGGGCTGCTATTCCCAGGGCGAGACGGTGGAAGAGGCGATGGAAATGATTGAGGAAGCCCGGAAATTGTGGATGGAATCAATGTACGAAGACGGCAACGAAATCCCGCTGCCGTCCAATCAGATTGAGTACAGCGGCAAATTCAACGTGCGCGTGCCGGCCAGCCTGCACCGGAAACTGGCCGGACTGGCGGTCAAAGAAGGGGTCAGTCTGAATCAATATGTGGTTTATGCCCTGTCCCATGCCGCCGGCGTGGCAGAAGCCAAACGTCCTTACAAAGAAAAATAATGCATTTTGTGCTTTAGGTTATGTTGTTGCCAGACCGGCAGAACCAGCCGCTCTTTTTGCCATCCGTCCTTAGCGGGAATATTTTGTTTACAGAATTGTAACCTGCTATAATTGCAATATTATTGACAAGAGGTGGCTGATTCTGTAATCATTAAGTTGTAGACATACGGCAAGTGGTTGCCGTATGCTTTTCTTGTTGAATTACCGGTTCGGGTAAATTCAGCGCTTCCAGGTAAAGAATAATAGTATTTTGCTTTTGCCGTATTTTGGCACGGATAACGAGTTAAGGGATTAATAAACTATGAACGTAGACGAGTTCAGAAAAATCGCGGGCGATGTAAAAATCATCGACAAGGCAGCAGAAATAGAGCAATACAGTCATGACATCGGCGACCTGCCGGCGATCATGACCAAAACGCTTTTTACGACCATGCCGGATTTTGTCGTCCAGCCGAAAAGCATCGATGAAATTAAAAAGGTCCTGGCTTTTGCCAACGACAGGAAAATCCCCGTCGTGCCGCGCGGCGCCGCATCATGGGGTTTCGGCGGCGTCATCCCCACACGGGCCGGCATCGTCATCGACTTATCTCCTTTCCGCAGCATCCTGGAGCTCGATACCGCCAAAAAAACGGCGACCGTGCAAGCGGGCGCACGCTGGAGCGACATCGACATTTTAGCGAAGAAAAGCGGGTTATGCCTGATGACCTATCCCTCCAGTAAATTCTCCACGGTCGGCGGCTGGATTTCCACCGGCGGCATCGGCATTAACAGCTTCCGCTACGGCCATCTTTCGAAAATGCTGGTTTCCATTACAGTTGTTACCGGCAGCGGCGAGGTTAAAAAGTTATCACCCGCCGACCCGGATTTCAAATATTTTATTTCCACCGAAGGGGTATTCGGCATCGTGGCGGAAGCCACGCTCAAGCTGCGCGATATGCCGCAGGGTTCGTATCCCCACCTTTTATATTTTCCGGGTGATAAAGAAGCATTTGAATTCATCAGCTCATTCGTGAAAGAAACGGGGGAGACCAAAATCAATCCCGATACCATCCGTTTTCTGGATGAAAACTCAATCGCCGATATTAACAAGATCATGCGTTCCGGCGTCTTTAAAAAGAGCGCCGCCGTCCATATCGAGTTCAGCAGCGCCGCGAGCGATGCGCTTTTTATTAAATACATGGCTGCGCACGGCAAAATCGAAGAAGCGCCCGCCTATGTCGCCAGCTATCTCTGGAACGAGCGCCTGTTCGGCATGAAAACCAAGCGGCTGGGGCCGTCCATCCTGGCGAGTGAGCTGATTATGCCCATCAAATCGGCGGCAGCTTTTATCACCCGGGCTAAAAAAATCGGCGCCGATTTCGGGGTGGAAATTACCATCGACAGCTATGTCATGGATGCGGAAAAAACCCTGGTTATGGCGAATTTCCTGACTGATTCCAGGAGAAAGAAATATTTTATCAATATCCCGCTGGTAGCCATAATCACGAAAGCCGCGGTCAGCCTGGGGGCGGAACCTTACGGTCTCGGCCTGTGGAATGCCGCCTTTGCGCACAACCTCTTCAATAAAACCAGATATCAGGAATTACGGGCTTACAAAGCAAAAACCGACCCCAATAATATCCTGAATCCGGGTAAATTCTTCGGTACCGGGTCGAAAGGGGTGACTGCCCTCGCCTTCAAACCCGGATTTTTCGGGCCGGCGATGTCCATGCTGGGCGGCATGAGTCCGGTCGTCGGCAGAACCGCGACGCTCGTCCTGGGCAAAGATAAAAAGATTGACAACCTGACCTATGAACTGAATCTACACGCCTGCGCCAAATGCGGCAACTGCCTGGCGGAATGTCCTGCTTACCTGGTTACCGGAAACGAAGCTGTCACCGCCAAAGGGAAAATTGCCCTGGCGAAAAAACTCCTGGCCGGGCAGAAAGTCACCCAGGAAGAAGCTGCGACCGCCTTTATGTGCATGCACTGCAAAGGCTGCGAGGAAATTTGCCAGACCAACCTCGAATTGATGAATCTCTGGGACGCCCTGGAAAAAACCCTCAAGGAAAAATTCGAGTGGCCTCAGCCGCAGATTGAAGAATTCCTGAAAAAAGTTGATGCCACCAAAGAATACTGGGATATGGTAGAGCGGAACAACTGAACCGCCGTAGAAAATAAAATCTGGAAGACGGATAAAGACTATGCCCAAGAAATATCATATTCACCCCAAAGCCACGCCCCTCGAGCTGGAATATATTTATAAATTCAAGATTGTGCGCGGGGAAAACTGCATCAATTGCGGCAAATGCACCAAAGTGTGTATTTACCAGGCGCACAAACGGAGTGAAGCTGACCCGCGTATTATGGCCGACCCGAATACCGCAGTTTGCCGGAATTGCTTTCGCTGCATTCAGGAATGCCCGCGCGGAGCACTCGAAAAATCCCTGGAAAAAGTTTTTGCCAGCACCGGCGGCGCCTATTGGAAACCGGACATGCTGCTCACGCTCTACAAACAGGCGGAAGATGGTGCTGTCCCTGTTTCCGGGGCAGGTTACCGCGGCCCCTTTACCGGCTCCGGCTTTGACGGCATGTGGACTGATATGTCGGAAATCGTGCGCCCGACCCGGGACGGTATTCACGGACGTGAATACATCAACACCTCCATTGACCTGGGCCGCAAGCTGAACCACCTGGTTTTCAGCCCGGAAGGGCAGCTGCTGTCTAAAGTGCCGGATACCGTTGAAATATCTCTGCCCATCGTTTTCGATATGCCCGCGGAAAAGTTAAGTCCGCATATTAAGCTGGCGATGGTTAGGGCCGCCGCTGAACTCAACACTTTCGTAATTATGCCGGTCGCGGATATTACCGCCGATTTTGAAAAACACGGCGATAACATCATCCCCCGCCTGACACCCGCGGAAATTGACGGGCATAAAGAAATAATCAAAAAAGCCCGCGTTGTCGCCGTGGATTGTGACAGCGCCGTTTTGAGCGGATTAGCTACACTCCAGGAAAAAATTAAAAAAATCGGGAATGCGCTCATCGTTATTCGCGTGCCGGCCGTGAAGGAAGTCGAATATACCGTTGCTAAACTGGCGCACGACGGCGCGGAAATTATCCATATTGTCGCCGATTACCGCGGACAGGAGCTCAATAGTCCGGCCGGCGCAGGCAGCCGCCACCTTAAGGACATTATCCGCTCGGTGCATCAGCGGCTGGTGGAAGATAAAAAGCGCGACGAGGTCGTTATCATGGCTTCCGGCGGAGTCGCCCTGGCAGAGCATGTGGCCAAAGCGATGCTTTGCGGCGCCGACCTGGCTGCGATAGACCTGCCCCTTATGGTCGCGCTCGGCGGCCGAATTTATGAAGAACAGCAACAGATTTTAGTCCTGCCGGAACAATTGTCTAAAATTCCCGGCCCCGTGATTACCCAGCGCATGGTCAACCTTATGGGCGCCTGGCATTCACAGATACTGGAAATGATGGGCGCCATGGGCATCCGTGAAGCCCGCCGCTTGCGCGGTGAATCCGGCCGGGCCATCTTCTTTGAAGAAATCGACCGAGATACTTTCGGTAAATTATTTTTAAAATAAATTAAAGCTGTGAGCATATGAAACCATCAACCGTCAACATCAAATTAGCGCCGTCCCGGTTTAAACACCAGGTACCGAAATACAAGGTTACGCGTTCCGATGCCTGCATCAACTGCGGTACGTGCGCGAAAACATGTCCCTACGGCGTGCATGAAAGAGTCGAGGGGCACAACAAAATAAAACCGCCTATCAGCTATAAATGCATCGGCTTCGAATGTCAGAACAAGGATTTCTACTGCGTCGCGAAATGCCCGCAAAAAGCCTTGAGCCTGTCGCTGAACCCGATGTATGCCACGCTGGGCGACCCTCGCTGGACGGCAGACATGATTACGGGCACCTGGATTATGGCCGAAACCGGGGCTCCGCCGGAGCGCAAAGACCTTGAATATAATATCGGTAATTCCGGCGGCGGTTTTGATAAGCTGCGTTTTAAATTCCCGGCACACCCGAAAAAAGTGAATAAATCGGAAATATCCACCGAGATTCCGCTCAACCGCCGGAATGACGGGCGGCCGAATGTCGTTATTTCTACTCCGGTCTACGGCGGCGGCATGTCCTTCGGTTCGGTCAGCCTGCCCACGATGACCGGCAAGGCCCATAATGCCGCGAATTGGAATACCTTTACCTGCACCGGCGAAGGCGGCTTCCCGGAAAACCTCCAGCCGTACAACGACCACGTCATTACCCAGGTCGCCACCGGTCTGTTCGGGGTGCGCGAAGAGACCATTCAGCGGGTTAAAATTGTCGAATTCAAATATGCCCAGGGCGCGAAACCGGGCCTCGGCGGGCACCTGCTCGGCGAGAAAAATACGGAAAGCGTCGCCAAAATGCGCGAAGCGGTCAAGGGCACTTCGCTGTTTTCGCCGTTCCCGTTCCATTCGGTTTATTCCATCGAAGACCACAAAAAGCATATTGACTGGATTAAAGAAATTAATCCGCATGCCCTGGTCTCCGTTAAAGTTTCCACCCCCAACGACGTGGATATGGTGGCCGTCGGTTCATACTATGCCGGCGCGCATATCATCCACATTGACGGCGGTTACGGCGGCACCGGCGCCGCGCCGGATATCGCCAAGAAGAATATCGCCATGCCGATTGAGTATGCCATCACAAAAGTACATAATTTCCTGAAAGACGAAGGCGTGCGCGACGGTATCACCCTTATCGCCTCCGGCGGTATCCGCACCGCCCACGACCTGGTCAAAGCCATCTGCCTGGGCGCCGACGGCGCCGTTATCGGCACCGCGGAATTGGTCTCGTTAGAATGTGTCCGCTGCGGCAATTGCGAATCGGGACGCGGCTGCGCCCGGGGCATCGCTTCCACCGATTCCGAACTTGCCGACCTGTTCAATGAAGGCTGGGCCACGCAGCGCCTGACCAACATGTACAACGCCTGGAACGTCCAGCTGGTTGATATCCTGCAGCAATTTGGCATGAAGAGCGTCCGGGAACTTGTCGGGAGAACGGACTTGCTGAGGCACATAGATTATAGCAAAGAAACGGAGTCACCATAATGGATAATGCCGAAAAAATATTGTCTTCGCGTTCTGAATTATGCCGCCTGATGCCGGAACTCGAAGCTAACTTTGAAGAGGAAGGCGGCTGCGGCGTCACGGGGTTTGTCTGCTCAATCCCGGTCACCGGTAAAAATATCTTCGAGCCTTCGGTACAGATGCACAACCGCGGCAACGGCAAGGGCGGCGGCATCGGCGCCGTCGGCTTCGTGCCGGAAGCATTGGGTGTTTCCCGGAAAGTCCTGGACGAAGATTACATGCTGCATATCGCGCTGCTGGACCCGGCGGTGGCGCATGAAATTGAAAACACCTATATCAAACCGTATTTTAAAATCGATAAATTTGAGAAACTCGATACGCTCGCCGACTACAAGAGCATCGGCTTGGAAGTCAAACCGCCGGATATCATGCGCTATTTCGTCCGGGTCAAGGCTGATGTCCTGGATAAGTTCATTGCCGATGAGAATTTCAAATCTCTAGACCGGCGAGACGCCGAGGACGAGTTTGTCTACCAGAACAGCTTTAAAATCAACAAACAATATTATGCTTCGCTGGGCGAAAAGAAAGCTTTCGTGATGTCCCACGGCCGGAACATGATGATTTTAAAAATCGTCGGTTACGCCGAAAACGTCGTCCGCTATTACAAACTGGACGATTTCAAAGCGCATGTCTGGCTGGCTCACCAGCGCTATCCCACCCGCGGGCGTGTCTGGCATCCCGGCGGCTGCCATCCTTTCAGCGCGCTCAACGAAGCGCTGGTGCATAACGGCGATTTCGCTAATTACCAGTCCATTCTGGAATATCTGAAACAGCGCAATTATTACCCGCTGTTCCTGACCGATACCGAAGAAGCCGCTTTGCTGCTTGACCTGTGGAGCCGGGTTTACAAATATCCGCTGGAATATTTAATCGAAGCCCTGGCGCCAACCTCTGAAATGGACTTTGACATGCTACCCGCGCAAAAACAGGCATTGTATAAAGCCATTCAGAAGCACCATGTTTTTTCATCCCCGGACGGACCCTGGTTCTTCATCATCGCCCGCAACGACGTCAAGAACGACCAGTTCCAGCTAATCGGTATCACGGATACCGCCATGCTCCGGCCGCAGGTGTTTGCCCTGCAGGAAGGCGAAGTGCAAATCGGTCTCATCTGCTCGGAAAAACAGGCCATTGACGCCACGCTGATATCCCTCCAGCGCGAAGACGCCCGCTTCCGGCCCATTGCCGATAAATACTGGAACGCCCGCGGCGGGAGTTATACCGACGGCGGCGCTTTCATCTTCAGCCTTAAAGATGCGCCGGACGGCTCCGGTAAAAAGCAGCTCATCTGCGCCGATAAATTCGGTAAGGTCATTGAAACCACGACGGACAAAGTGGTGGTTGACGTCTCCAGAAAAGTCAAAGTCCGGGCCGCCGAAAGCAAAGCCATCGAAGAAAAGCTGGACAGCCTGTTCGCAGAGACCGAAGGTTCCGCCGCCAATAAAATTTTCACTTATATCCGGGACGCGATGATCGGGTTCCAGACCGATACCGGAGATTTCCGGTTCGCTATCGAATCCATCAAAACACACGGTCTGAAAAATGACGCATACAAACAAACGGCGATTACGGCCCTGACCCTGTTGAACGACCTGCGCTATAACACCGGCAAAATCAAACGCAGTTCGGTACAGCAGGTCCTGAAAATTAACCTGGATGAACTGCTGGCCGCCACCCCGATGATTACGGAAAAATCAACTTCTAAATTCGCCCAAATCGATTTTGCCAACCGCAGTGCGCTGCGGAAACCGCACCAGACCGAACATACCCTGGTTATTGATGCCGGGCAATTCGAGCCGGAGGGCGAAAACTGCGACGCGGTACTCATGGTCAAAGCTTTCAAACTCGGCTGGCGCAATTTCATCGTCTATAAATACCGCGGTCAGCGCTTCACCGGCTGCGGTTTCGGACCGGCCACCAAAGGCGTCAGAATTGACGTCTACGGTTCATCAGGCGACTACCTGGCCTCAGGCCTGGATGGTATGGAAATTTACGTCCACGGCAACGGCCAGGACCAGCTCTGCCAGATTATGAAAGACGGCAAGCTCGTGGTCTACGGCGATGTGGGTCAGACTTTTATGTACGGCGCCAAAGGCGGCAGCGTTTTTATTATGGGCAATGCCGCCGGACGTCCCCTGATCAACGCGGTCGGCAAACCGCGCGTGGTCATCAACGGCACCGCGCTGGACTACCTGGCGGAATCATTCATGGCCGGTGACGCCTTGAACGGCGGCGGGTTCGTGATTCTGAACGGCCTCGGCTTCGACGACCGTGACGGCTCTATCCGCGAACTGGATTCGCCTTATCCCGGCTCCAATATCTTTTCCCTGGCTTCCGGCGGCGCGATTTACGTGCGCGACCCGCACCGGAAACTGGTGGAAGAACAGCTCAACGGCGGTCAGTTCGCCAAAATGATTGAAGCCGACTGGAAATTGATTGAGCCTTACCTGCTGGAAAACGAAAAACTGTTCGGCATTACTATCGAACGGCTGTTAACGGTGGACGGGGAGAAAAAAGCCCCCAAAGACGTCTACCGTAAAATCCGCCCGAAGAAAACCGGCGCGCAAACAGAGGACGACGGCTTAGCCGAAACAACCGATTAATAAAAACTGAAAAACTCAATTTCTAATAAGGTGGGCATATAACCCACCTTATTCTTTTATTAAAATTATGCTTGTCAGTGCCCGAAAATCCTGCTACGATTACAGCTGACAGGAGAGATAATATGGCCGAAAAACTTAGTCATGTTAATGCCCGCGGCGAAGCTAAAATGGTAGACATCAGCCTGAAAGGCGAGACCGTCCGTGAAGCCGTGGCCAAAGGCTCCGTCATCATGCAGGCCGCCACGCTGGAACAGGTGAAAAACGCCGGAATGAAAAAAGGCGACGTGCTGGCGGTTGCCCGCGTGGCCGGCATCATGGCCGCCAAAAAAGTCCCGGATTTTATTCCCCTCTGTCACCTGATTCCCATTGACAGCATTACCATCGACTTTGACCTTACCGCCAACGACCGCATCGGCATTACCGCCGCCGTAAAAAGCACCGGCCGAACCGGCGTAGAAATGGAAGCTTTGACCGCGGTCACCATCGCCGCCCTGACGATCTACGATATGTGCAAAGCCGTTGAAAAAGGCATGACCATCACCGATATCCGTCTGGAAACCAAAACCGGCGGTAAAAGCGGTACATACCACCGGAAGGTTTAGATGATTGAGATTATCCGGGCCGAAGAAAAACATGTCACCGCCATCGGCAAATTGTGGTGGGAAGACATGATTTTTCACCAGAATATCGACCACATTTTTACCCCGCGTGAGGGCGCAACACTGGGCTTCGAAGAAAATTACTTGCGGCGGTTGATGAAGTCCGAAGACGGTGCTGGTGGCAGTTGATAACGGCAAAGTGGTGGGATACTCAATATCGGAGATTCGCATGCCCAACCCAGGTTTCCATCGTGAAAAATACGGGTATATTGATGATACTGCCGTCACCGCCGGTCACTGCCGTAGAGGTATCGCCCGGATAATGCTTATTGAAATTATGAATTGGTTCAGATCGAAAAAAATCAATCGTGTGGAACTGAATGCTGCCGCTCACAATGCAGTGGCAAATTCTTTCTGGCAAAAACAGGGTTTTGAAGTCTATATGCACACCCTGTATAAAGAAATCTGATAGCCTAAATTTCATCTCTTTTTGTCTTCAGCTGAATCGCATTCCAAGCAATCAGCACCAGCGCCAATAGCACGATAAAGAAATCGAAGCTGACCCCCGGGATATAGGCGTTGCCGCCGGGCAGCAGCGTCAGCGCACCGGTCATCCAGTAAAAATTCAGGCTCACCAGCAGTATGCCGGCCAGCGATAAAGCGGACAAAACCGCGATTGTTTTTTGCGCCGTGGAATTTTCTTTTTTTCGAATGAATATCGTCAAAACCGCCAGGATTAATACCGCTCCGGTGAGGACTTCCGCCCATTCAATCAAATAACCGAACGCGGCCGCATGCGGCAACACGTAACGGGTAATAAACCGGCCGTAAGAATTTGCCCGGCTGCCGGCAGTCATCTTGAGATAACCGGCCAATCCTGACGTGAACGCAGCGTTGACTTTTATTTTATTCCAGCCTGAAATCAGGAATTCGTAACCCAGCCACGCCTGGATTAACAATACCGCAATCAAATTATACCGTTTCATCATTTTTACGCAGGAAAAATTCAATTCTTCAGGATTTTAGAAATTCGTATTTATTTCGGATTTCGGATTTCGAATTTAAAATAATGTCACCGTTACGATATCGCCCTTTTCCAGCAGGTCGATATTCTCCGGGATTTCGATATAGCCATCGGCTTCGGCGATACTGGTAATTGCCCCGGATTCCTTGAACACCGAGACCGCTTCGTCTCCCACCAGCTTTACCGTCAGGAATTGTCTGCGGCCGGTGCTGCCGGATACGCTGCGGGAAAGTTTGGCTTTGACCGTATCCCCTTTGCGTGACGGCAGGTGCGCCATTTTTCTGATTGCCGGTATCAGGAAAAGGTACGAATTAATCAGGCACGAAGTGGGATAACCGGGCATGCCCATCAGCGGTTTGCCCTCAATCATCGCGAAAATCGTCGGTTTGCCGGGTTTGACCTGCACACCGTGGAAAAGGATTTCGCCCCACATGTCAATCACGTCCACCAGCAGGTCACGTTCGCCGACGGACGACCCGCCGGAAAGCACGATAATATCGCTTGTCAGCGCCTCTTTGATGGCCGCCCGCAGCTCTTCTTTTTTATCGCCGGCGATGCCGATTTTGACCGGTATGCCGCCGCTGGCGCCGACCAAAGCCGCAATCGTATGGGAATTGATATCGTAAAGCTGTCCGGGCTTCAGTTTCTTGCCGGCGGCGATTACTTCTTCCCCAGTCGGCAGGACCGCGACTTCAGGTTTTTCGTAGACCTTGACGCTGGAAAGCCCCTGCGAGGCCAGGACGCCCACTTTCGCCGCATCCAGCACAATACCCGCCTTCAGGACAACCGCGCCTTCCCTGATGTCCCCGCCGATTTTACCGATGTTCGAACCGGGGGTGATGGACTTGAATATTTTTACTTCATCGCCTTCACGTTCGGTATCTTCCACCATCATCACCGCGTCGGCCCCTTCCGGCATCACCGCCCCGGTGGAAATTTGTTCGCACTGGCCGGTTTTAATCTTTTTATCGGGGCTTTCCCCGGCATGAATTTCCCCGATTATTTTTAGCGTCACCGGTTTGAATTGCCCGGCGCCGAAGGTGTCTTTGGCTTTTACGGCATAACCGTCCATCGCGGCGCGGCTGAAAGGCGGCACGTTCATCGCCGCAATTAAATCTGCGGCCAGCACGCGGTTCACGGCATCGTCAATCGGTACAGACTCAGTACGCGTGATGGGATGAATGTGGCGGTCGATGATTTCGCCGGCTTCCTGATATGAAATAAGCGCCCCGAAAGGTCTCATCTTGTCGCCTCCCGCACCAGGTGCCCGATTTCGAGCAGAATTATTTTGTCCATCGCCAGTGTCGCCGCGCCCAATGACCCCGGGAAGCAGATGACGACTTTGCCGTTGATCACGCCGGCGGTTGCCCGGCTCATGATACTGGCCGTGCCCAGTTCCTGATAAGTCAACTGGCGGAAAAGTTCCCCGAAGCCGTCGAGTTTTTTCTCCAGCATCGGGTTAACTGTATCTACGGTCACGTCTTTGTGGCTCAATCCCGTCCCGCCGCTGGTGATGATGACCTGTATTTCATCCTGTCGGACTAATTCCAGTATCTTGTTTTTCAGCAGTTGGGCGTCGTTTTTCAGAATCGTGTAATAAACCACCCGGTGCCCTTTATCCAGCAAACGCTGTTTAATCAGTTTACCGGATTCATCGGTTTCTTCGGTGCGGCTGTCCGAAGTGACCAGCACCGCGCACCCGATGTTTTCTTTTTCCAGTCTCTTATGTTCGTGATAGCCCATCGTCAGGAAATCCTAATATCTAAATTCGAAATCCTAATTAAAATCCAATTTCCAAATTTCAAATTCCAAGCTGACGGCTAATAACTCATCTAAAACCTTGGTTTGCAGAGTATTTCTTTGATTTTCAGGTCGAAAAAGTCGTTGGAGTTGACCGGCTTCAATACCACCGCGGTGTCCGCGCCCCGGCCGGAGCCGCCGATGGCGATGGTATCCTCGTCGGTACGCACCAGACCGGCGTCCGCCGCCATTACAGTAATTTCGATGACCACCTTCATGCCCTGGCCCAGCAGGCGCAAAGTATTGGCGATAATAATCCCGATTTCATGCGTGTTGAATTGCTTCAGCATCGCCCCGCTGACGCCCCGGAAAAGATGAGTCGTGGTCAGGACTGCGCCGCCGCCGGCCTCAATTTTCCGGCGGTTTTCCGCGGTTAGTTCCTGGAAATTCGGAACTTTGAAACCGGTGGAATGTGTTACCGCCACGACTTTAATGCCTTGACAAACCTCGATTGCCCGCAGCGCGGTATTGCCCTCGTTGGTGGCCACCACGTTAGTTTTAATCCCCAATTCCTGCGCCCGTCTTTGCACAACGCGGAGCACTTCTTCCGTATTTCCGGGACCGGGTTTATCGAAATAAACGATTGTTTCTTCCATCTTACGACCTTCTGCAATAAATGACTGACAGCTTCCAGATTAGCACTAATCCGAGAGTGAAATCAAGCTATGCACCGTGTTTTTCTTGACACTCCAGATTCCCGATGTTATGCTTCTTTTATATTCACCGGACAAATAATCTTATCTGAAACAGAAGACAATGTTAAAGAAAATCGGCATCCTTTATCATCCGATGAACGACGCGGCAGGCAAACTGGCGAAAAAACTGCAAAAGGCCCTGACCGCTAAGGGCATCTCCGTTTGGCTTTGCTCCGCCTGGGATGGAGAGTCGGCGCGGACGCAAACCGACGGTACGGAATTAATTCTGAGCATCGGCGGCGACGGCACGATTTTGCGGGCGGCCCAGGCCGTCATCCCCGGCAAAACGCCGATTACCGGTATCAATCTGGGAAATTTGGGTTTCATGACCGAATTAAGTTTGACCGAGACCGGGGACGAGCTCAACCGTATCCTCGATGGTGAGGGCTGGATTGATGAACGTTCGCTGCTGGAGGCCGAGGCTACGCCCACTGAAGGCGGACCATGCCAAACATTTTATGCTTTGAATGATGTCGTCATTGCCCGCGGCGCCGTGGCACGTGTTATTTATATTACCGCGAAAATTGACGGCGAATTACTGACGACTTATAAAGCCGATGGCGTGATTCTGGCCACGGCCACCGGCAGCACCGGTTATGCGCTGGCCGCCGGGGGGCCGATTCTGCCCCCGCATTCCGGAGATTTTCTAATCCTGCCGATTGTGCCGCTGCTCAGCGCCAAATATTGCGTGGTTCTGCCCTCCGAATCTAAAGTTGAGCTCAGTGTTCAGGCCGTCCATCCGGCCACACTCAGCATTGACGGGCATACGAACTTATCGTTGAACAGCGGCGCGCTCATTAGAGTAAGACGCAGCCGGCTTAAAATCCGCTTCTTGAGAATTCATCCGGAATCATCATTTTACAGCACACTGGAAAAACGGTTAAAGGGGAAACAGTAAATTGGTCAGGAACAGTTCTATCAAAGTTGAAAAAGCGAATATCAGCGAGGTGCCTCGCATTCATAAACTCGTCAACAGTTTTGCCGGACGCGGGGAAATGCTGGCCCGTCCGTTAAGCGAAATCTATGAAAACATCCGCGATTTTGTGGTGGTGCGGAAAGGCAAACGCATCATCGGCTGTGCCGCGCTGCATGTCCTATGGTCAGACCTGGCGGAAATCAAATCGGTGGCCGTGGATGAGGAAATGCAGCGCCAGGGTGTCGGCAACAAACTGGTCTCCGCCTGTCTCAAAGATGCAGAGGAGCTGGGGATTGAAACGGTCTTCTGTCTCACCTACAAACCCAAGTTTTTTGAAAAGATGGGTTTGAAAGAAGTGGAAAAGATGACCCTGCCGCAGAAAATCTGGACTGAATGTTACCGCTGTTCCAAATTTCCCAACTGCGACGAAACCGCGATGACTATCCAGGTATTGAAAAAATAAGGCTGATAATGAAACCGGATAAAACCCTCTCCAGTAAAATTGTTTTTGACGGCCGTGCCGTCAAACTCAGAGTCGATATGATTCAAATGCCCGACGGCCGTCAGACCACCCGCGAGATTGTGGAACACGGCGCCTGCATTGCCGTGGTCGCCATTGATGCCCAAAATAACGTCCTGCTGGTCAGTCAGTACCGCGATGCGGTCAAGAAAGATTTACTGGAAATTCCGGCCGGCGGCGTTGACCCGGGCGAAGACGCGGAGACCGCCGTCAAGCGGGAAATGCAGGAAGAAACCGGTTTTTTGCCGCAGAAACTGGTGAGTCTGGGCGGCTATTATCTGGCGCCCGGTTATTCCACCGAATATCTCCATCTTTATCTCGCCATGGACCTGATTCCCAGCCGCCTGGTGGCCGAAGACACGGAAGGCATTAATGTGGTCAGGGTGCCGGTGTCTCAAATCCCAAAGCTGTTGCGTTCCGGCAAAATCTGCGACGGGAAAAGTATCGCCGGTCTGTATATGTTTCTGGAATACCGCAAAAAACACTAATAACTGCATCCGGAAAATCCCGCCATTCCTCAGCCTCAGGCGGACGTGGCTTTCCCGCACCGGGATTGCTTCGGATAAGCCTCGCAATGACCCCGTTTGTCTTCGGGCTTTTCACATCCTCAAAATGCCTATCTGTCGTCTATGCTACAATGCTATTCAGAGGTGTTTTCGTGCTCGCGATTATCTTAAGCGTGATTGTCATTTCGCTGTCCGGTGTGATGATGCCCGGCCCGATGTTCGCCGTGGCGGTGGCCAAGAGCTATCACAGTCCCTGGGCCGGTACCAAAATGTCCCTCGGGCATGCGGTCATCGAAGTCCCGATTATTCTGCTGATTTATTACGGCTTCGCGCGCTTCTTCCAGCATAATGCGGTCCAAATCGTGCTGAGTCTCATCGGCGGCGCGGTCATCATCTGGCTTGGGATTAACATGTTCCGCGCCCGCAAAGATGTAGCGCAGGGTGGCAAAGACTTGAAATACGGCGCTTTCACGGCCGGGATTGTGATGACGGCCATCAACCCGTTCATTTATTTGTGGTGGGCTACTGTCGGCGGATGCTGGTGATGAAAATAACGGCCTACGGCGGCGACTGGCTGCCGGTAATGATCGTGGTGCACTGGCTCTGCGACCTGGCCTGGCTGACGCTGGTTTCCGTCCTGATTTACCGCACTAAAAATTTGTGGGGACTGAAGCTGCAAGAATGGATTTTCGCGGTTTGCAGCCTGCTGCTGGTCGGGTTCGGCGTGTGGTATTTGATTTCCGGGATTCAGAAATTCTGACCGCACCGCAATTTAGGCAGGGTTTGAGTCCGTAGACCGCAGTCGGAGGTATTTGGCAGCGCAGTTCGGAGCAAATGTATAGGGGCACAACCCCGCTAAGATGGCGTACCTGTAAAGCAATTTCACAAAATAGGTCATTGGCAAAGCACTTCCCGGTCATAGTGCCTTCATTCTGATATATGTACATGACCCATTGACAAATTTCAAAACCCGTGATAACCTTTATTTTACTTTATAGTATTCTGTACAGAAATCTATACAGAAAATCATAACGATTAGAAGATTTACCTCCGTTAAGATTGGCTTTGCCAGGGGAGTCCAGGGTACTGTGAGTTTGTTGTTGGACTCACAGCCAAGTTTGTGGTTGTCCCCTCCCGTGATGGAGCCCTGGGATTAATCGGGCTTGGTGGCAAAACCAGTCTTACACATGCGGTTTGAAAATTAACAAAATAATAAGGCAAATAAAGGAGGTCAAATGAAAAAGGGAGCCATTTGGATAGCACTAACTGTTCTAATGGTGACATCACTAGTATTGGCATCCTGTTCAACGTCCACCACAACAAATACCACAACCACAACAAACTTGTCTCCAACTACTCCCACTACTACTATAGTGACGACGTATTCTACTACCGAAACCATCCCGACATCGGCTACATCAACAACTGCAACCACTTCAGCAACAACCACTTCCACAGGAAACTGGTGGGATAGCCTTGGCACCCCGACTTATGGTGGAACATTGACCATATCTTTACCCACTGATATCACTGGTTGGGATAATTATAGTGACTCAGGGATGACAAGCATTATACCAGCCTATGAGGAAGCGCTAACGACGGATAACTGGACGCTGAATCCGTCAGTATTCGCGTATCAGCTGTCCTACCGTTCCAGCAATTACGAGGTGGGCTATCTTGGCTCTGATTGGGAATTTACGAATCCACAAACCTATGTTGTTCATCTACGCCAAAACGTTTACTGGCAGAATCTTCCGCCTGCTAATGGTGCCCAATTTACATCTGCTGACGTGGTATGGGATTTTGACCGGGTACTTGGTTTGGGTGATGGGTTTACTTCACCAAGCCCTTATTACGCTTCGAGCTCTTCCTCCTTTGCTAATCTGACGTCGATAACGGCACCTGATAAATATACGGTTGTTTTTAGTTTTAACCAAAATGAGAGCGAGGAAGCTTGCTGCGAGCTCTTGCAAGGGGGAGGGGATATTCTTAATTTTGAGTCTCCTCTGGCGGTCCAAGCCTATGGAAATGTCAATGATTGGCATCATGCTATCGGCACCGGACCATTTATTCTCACGGATTTTGTGGACGGCACTGCGGCAACTTTAGTTAAAAACCCCAATTATTGGGGATATGATGAGCGATACCCGCAGAATCAACTTCCCTACGTTTCTGGACTGAAAGTTCTCATCATTCCTTCCCAACCAACCGCGCTGGCGGCAGTACGCGCAGGGAAGATCGATGTCATTGACAATGTTTCAATTCAAGATGCACAAAATATGGCTAAAACCAACTCTCAAATATTACAGTTAACATACCCTTCCGGGGGTACTCCCACTGTTGATCCAAGAATGGATGTAAAGCCTTTTACCGATATCAATGTACGAGAAGCAATGCAAATGGCAGTAAATTTACAAGACATTGCCAGTTCTTATTACGCCGGTACATGTCCACCATACCCTTCAGCGATGACGTCAATGTACATGTCAGGATGGGATTATCCATATACCCAATGGCCTGCATCCGTAAAAGCTCAATATGCCTATAACCCGACTCAGGCCAAAGTGCTGCTGGCGGCAGCCGGATATCCCAATGGGTTTAATACTGATTGTGTGGCAAGCTCTGCCGCGGACTTAACATTGCTGCAAATTGTCCAGTCTGAATTCGCAGCAGTTGGTATCAACATGTCCATTTCGGTGATGGATTCAGCCAGTTGGAGCCCCTATGTCCGAGCTCACAAACAAGATCAGCTGTGTTACGGCGGCAATTCATCCGGTTTCACATTCCCGCCACTGATGGGGTTTAATCGATGGCGAACCGGATATGCATTCAGTTGGGCTAATGTCAGTGACCCGAATTGGGATGCTTTGCGTAATCAAGCTGTTGCAGCACCCACTGTTGCTCAAGCACAAGCTCTTGTGGTCCAAGGGAACCAGTATATGGTGCAACAGCACTGGGTAGTGTGTTTGGACACACCAAACTATTTTGCAATCTATCAGCCATGGCTTCATGGGTATAGCGGCCAGGTCTTCGCCATATCTGGTGGGGGTGGCATTGGTCCGCTGTATCTTGGTTTCTATACCTCGCGGTTCTGGGTAACCCCGCACTAGTTTTACTAGTTTGAATTCATTTCAATTTATAAGGTTTTCGGAATGGGCCCATTTAAGGGCCCATTCCTATTAAAATACCCCAGAGATGATAGAAAATGCAACGGTTCAAAAAAAGGACCTCTTAGCGGCATTGATTTTAACCCATAATTGAATCTACCAAATGCGAATGCGAAACCGCTTTAGCGTAATTCTCCTACTCCCAGGACTGTATTTTAAGCCTCTTCAACCCGAATGCTTCTATCCAGATATCGCTAAACATTGCGATCTGCCCGTAATCCAAATTGATAAAATCTCAAATTGATGTTATGCTGCATCTAATTTCCAGATAAACCATGCACAATAAAAAACGTAAATGCCAATTTTAATTAGTCCAGAATCATTTTTAGGTTATAATTTGAATTAGGCGAAAGTTTGGGATAAGAAAGCAATGAGAACAGAAAATTCAAGTCAGCCAAATGATGTTATCCGGTATACTACCTGCAGTGAACACTGCTTTAATGCATGTATCCTTAAGGTGCATGTCAGAAATGGAAAGATTTGGGCCGTGGAGCCGGATGATACAATCAACCGTGGCGTCGCACGGGAGGATGGGCATCTCTCAGATGACCTGATTGATAAATGCATGATTACGGTCCGACCTTGCACTAAGGGATACGCTCACATCCGCAACCTTAATGCCCCGAACCGGGTAATTTATCCGATGAAACGGGTAGGCGAAAGAGGCGAAGGCAAATGGGAAAGAATCTCCTGGGACGAAGCGCTGGATACCATCGCCGGCAAACTCAAGTATTATAAAGAAAATTATGGTCCGTTATCTATCGGCGACGATTGGAACGATTTCCCGTTGAGCAAGTGGTTTGGAGCGGGAGTTGCCGACTGGGGTATTCATTCAAAGAACGGCGTGGCCGAACCGGAGCGCTGGGTTTTAGGCAGAGACGGCCAGGGGGACCGGCAGGATGAGGCTAATTTATTGCAGTCGGAACTAATCGTGCTCTGGGGATTTAATCCCGGGACGACGATGAGCAACCATATTATTTATACCCTCATGCGGGCGCGGGAACGCGGCATTCCGATAATCTCAATAGAACCGAGGTACACACCGACTGCCGAAACCGTAGCTACGCAATGGATACCAATCCGCCCCACAACCGATACCGCAATGATGATTGCCGTGGCCAACGTCTGGTTTAAAGAAAATGTGTGCGACCAGGAGTTTATCAGGAAATGGGTAGAACCGGAAGGGTTAAGACAATGGAAAGAATATGTGCTTGGGACAAGCGATGGTATTGACAAAACCCCCCAATGGGCGGAAAAAATATGCGGCGTGCCGGCCGAAACGATTACAGAATTTGCCCGTTTGTATGCCCGGAGCAAGCGCGTTAATCTTAATACCGCGTGGTCACTGGGGCGTCAATTCTGGGGAGAAAATGGCATCCGGGCCGGTATGTATTTGCAGGCGTTGACCGGAAACACGATCAGAATGGGCGGGTCGGCTTCAGCCGAATCGGCCGGAGAATTCGGCGTACACCAGAAGGATATCCCTGTTCCGTTCGTGGATTGGCAAAGAGCACCGGCAACATATCAGGCTCCAGTACTACTGGCCCATTTCAAATGGCCGGAGGCGATTGTTTTACGGGAAAAACTGGACAAAGGTGAACTCAGCGTCGAGGAATATAACAGTAACATCGGCAATCCCCTGGGAAATCCGCCGCCCAACATCAAAATGCTTGTTATCACTTCGACCAACCCATTAATGACCCATCCTGATGTCAACACCAATATCAAAGCTTTCAAAAAGCTTGGTTTCATCGCGGTGATATCTTACCATCTGGATAATCCCAGCGCCAGGTATGCGGATATTGTTTTACCGCAGATGCATGCCGCTTTTGAAGGTAGAGATGCCTGGTTCGGCGGTGGCTCTGGCCCGCACGACCTGTTTGTTACCATGCCGGTAAACCTAAACGGCAATTATTTTGTGTACAAGCAAAAATGTGCAGAGCCGCCGGGCGAAGTCAAATCCCGTGGATGGGTCTGGATACAGATTGCGAAGCGCCTGGGTATTGCAGAACAGTACAGCCCGCGGCTGGCTAATGTTCCGGACAACAAGTGGGACGAAGCGATAGAAAACCTGCACCGCGAAGCCTATGAGAAATGGATGTTGCGGGAAGAAATTATGCCGCTGCACCCGCCAACATGGGAGGAATTTCAGAAAAAGCCGGTTTTCCGGTGGAAAATTAAAGAACCGTATTATTCTTTCAAAAGCACCGTGGAACAAGGCGGGAACCCGTTTGCAGCAACAGAATCGGGCAAGATTGAGTTTTATTCACCGGAATTGGCTGCCGGATTGGATATGGCAGACGTAAAAAACAAGGTAAAAACCAGGCCAGTCGGAGTAAAAAAGGCAACCCCGAACGGGCGTTATGGTGGAGGGAATTTATCGCCGATGGCAGAAATGAAAATGGGAGGTAAAGCGACTTACCACAGTGACGACGTTGAAAAGTATCCGCTTTTAATGTCATCGCCGCATAGCCTTTTTCGCATACACACGCTATTGGATAATCAACCTCTGCTCTCTAAAGACTGCTACCGCCATGCCTGCTGGATTAGTGTGGCCGAAGCCAAGGCCCGGGGAATCAAGGATAACGATTTAGTCCGGGTTTATAACGACCAGGCGGAAATCATCATGCCGGCCTACGTCACTTCTAAAGTTGTCCCGGGGACGGTGAATATCTTTCACGGCGGCTGGTACACCCCGGGGAAAACCAAAACTGTCCTGATGCCGGAAGGCATTGATACCCGGGGTGCGCCCAACCTGATGACACATTACGACGAACAGCCGCTGCCGGAGACCATTCTTGATCATGAACCGTGTAAGGCGCTCGTTCAAATTGAAAAATGGGAGAGTGTAAAATGACACAATACGCTTTTTTCTTCGACCAGAGCCGGTGTACCGGCTGCCGGGATTGTACCGTGGCCTGCAAGAACTGGC
>Ga0182027_10002625_pt1 | contig 28982 bp, 25 predicted proteins | sample 712E1DmetaG_FD_121300 | JGI IMG/M metagenome (GOLD analysis project Ga0182027, IMG submission 121300) | Permafrost microbial communities from Stordalen Mire, Sweden - 712E1D metaG (Illumina Assembly) | ecosystem: Environmental > Terrestrial > Soil > Wetlands > Permafrost | place: Sweden...
CTCTTCCTGGCCGGCGAGGACCCCGAGAAGGACATCTGGCTCTACATCAACTCGCCCGGGGGGTCGGTCTACGCCGGCCTCGCCATCTACGACACCATGCAGTACGTGGAGCCGCGGGTCGGCACCATCTGCATGGGCCTGGCCGCCTCCATGGCGGCGGTCCTGCTGGCCGGGGGCGCGCCCGGACTCCGGTACTCCCTGCCCAACACCCGGATCCTCATCCACCAGGCGAGTGGCGGATTCAGCGGCCAGGCCGCCGACATCCAGATCCACGCCCAGGAGATCCTCCGGGTCAGCCGCCGGATCGACGAGATCCTCTCGCACCACACCGGCAAGCCCATCGAGGTGGTGCACCGGGACTCCGATCGCGACTTCTTCATGAGCTCCGACGAGGCCAAGGAGTACGGCATCGTTGACGAGATCATCCAGGGCCGAACCAAGAGCACCGGTGACGGCTCCTCCCCGCGGGGAGTGGGTGGCGGTCCGAGGCCGGCTCGCGGTGAGTCCGCGGATGGGCCCGAGACCGGGGGCGGCGCTGCCGCCCGCTAGGGGCACGCGATGCGGGTGAGGACATGACCGACCGGGAAGATCGGCGCCGGCACACCCGCTGCTCCTTCTGCGGGAAGGGGCAGGAGCAGGTCCGCAAGCTGGTTGCGGGCCCGGGCGTTTACATCTGCGATCAGTGCATCGATCTCTGCCAGGAGGTCCTGGAGGAGGACAACCGCTCGACCTCGCAGAAGCGGGTCAAGTCGGGGATGATGCCGACGCCGCAGGTGATCATGGCTTCGCTGGATCAGCACGTGATCGGCCAGGAGCACGCCAAGAAGGTCCTCGCCGTCGCCGTGTACAACCACTTCCGGCGCATCGCCAACAGCAAGACCAACAGTGACATCGAGCTCCAGAAGTCCAACGTCCTCCTAGTGGGCCCGACCGGCTGCGGCAAGACCCTACTGGCGCAGACGCTCGCCAAGATCATCGACGTCCCCTTCAGCATTGCCGATGCGACCAGCCTCACCGAGGCGGGGTACGTCGGCGAGGATGTCGAGAACATCCTTCTCCGGCTCATCCAGGCGGCCGACTTCGACATCGCCCGCGCGGAGCGGGGGATCATCTACATCGACGAGATCGACAAGATCGCGCGCAAGGCCGACAACCCCTCGATCACGCGCGATGTGAGCGGCGAGGGCGTTCAGCAGGCGCTGCTCAAGATCCTCGAGGGGACGGTGGCCAACGTGCCTCCCCAGGGCGGGCGCAAGCACCCGCACCAGGACTTCATCCAGATCAACACGACCAACATCCTCTTCATCTGCGGAGGCGCGTTCGACGGTCTGGAGAAGATCATCGAGCACCGCACCGGCCGCCGGGCCATCGGCTTCACCAGCGAGCCCCTGAAGAAGGGCCGCACCAAGGAGTCGACCAAGCTGCTCCGTGAGCTCCAACCCGAGGACCTTCTCAAGTACGGGCTCATCCCCGAGTTCGTCGGCAGGCTGCCGATCGTGGTCACCCTCGACTACCTCGACGAGGAGGACGTCGTGCGCATCCTCACCGAGCCCAAGAACGCCTTCGTCAAGCAGTACCAGAAGTTCTTCGCCCTGGACGACGTGGAGCTCGCCTTCCATGAGGGGGCGCTGCGGGCGATCGCCAAGCGGGCCCTTGCCCGCGGGACCGGCGCGCGCGGCCTGAAGTCGATCATCGAGGACGTGCTCCTCAACAGCATGTTCGAGGTCCCGAGCCGTCCCGACATCAAGCGCTGCGTCATCACCGAGCAGTCGATCCAGGACGGCGTCGAACCTCTGCTTCTGACCGAGGAGCCGCTCCATGTGGACGCCGAGGGGGGGGAGGCGGCCGTAGCCGACAAGACCGCCTAGAGGCGGCGCCCCGGCCGCCGCCGGGTGCCTGGCATCCAGGGTGGGCCGTGGAGCCCCGAGCGTGGCCCGTATACTTCGGGCCACCCATGGAATCGAAGTTCGAGCCGGCGGAGGTCGAACCCCGCTGGCGCCTCCGGTGGGAGGAGCTGGAGGTGGGCCGGGCGGAGGCCACGTCGGACCGTCCCAGCTTCACCATCGCCCTGCCGCCTCCCAACATCACCGCCCCGCTCCACATGGGCCACGCCATGGGCTTCTCGGTCCAGGACATCCTGGCCCGCCACTGGCGGATGCGTGGCGCCGAGGTCGAGTGGTGCCCCGGCACCGATCACGCCGCCATCGCCACCAACGCGGTGATCGAGCGCCAGCTGGTCGCGGAGGGCACCAGCCGCGAGGCGATCGGACGCGCCGCTTTCCAGACTCGGGTGGACGCCTGGTATGAGGAATGTGGCGGCCGCATCTACGAGCAGATGCGCCGGCTCGGCTTCACGTGCGACTGGTCGCGCTCGCGATTCACCCTCGACGAGGCCTACGTGCGGGCCATCCGCACCGTCTTCAAGGCCCTCTTCGACGAGGGCCTGATCTATCGGGGCCCCCGCATCGTCAACTGGTGCCCCCACGATCGCAGCGCCATCAGCGATGAAGAGGTCGAGTGGATCGAGCACCACGACACCCTGACCCGCCTGCGCTACCCCGTGGAGGGCGGCGGCGAGGTGGTCGTGGCCACGGTCCGTCCCGAGACGATGCTGGGGGACTCGGCGGTGGCGGTGAATCCCGACGATCCCCGCTACCGGGACCTGGTGGGCCGTCACGTCATCCTTCCCCTCACCGGCCGGCGCGTCCCGATCGTCGCCGACGCGGCGGTCGACGTGGCCTTCGGCACCGGTGCACTCAAGGTCACCCCGGGCCACGATCCCACCGACTACGAGATCGGCGTCCGCCACGGTCTCGCGATCGTCAACGTGATCGGGCTGGACGGGACCATGGACGTCCCCGATCTCCCCCGTTTCCACGGTCTCACGGTGGAGGCCGCTCGTCGCGAGGTCACCGAGGCCCTCCGCGAGCAGGGGGCGGTGGGCGGTGAGGAGCCCTACGTTCACGAGGTCAGCCACTGCGATCGTTGTCACCACGTGATCGAGCCGCTCGTGAGCGAGCAGTGGTGGGTGCGCATGACGACCCTGGCCGAGCCCGCTATCGCCGCGGTCGAGAGGGGGGATGTCTCCTTCCATCCCGAGCGCTATGGGGATCAGTACCTGACCTGGATGCATGGCATTCGGGACTGGTGCATCAGCCGCCAGATCTGGCTCGGCCACGCGATCCCGGTGAGCCGGTGCGGCAACGGCCATCGCTTCGCCTGGGTGGACACACCGGAGATCTGCCCCAGCTGCGGCAGCGACCGGCTGGAGCACGATCCCGATGTCCTCGACACCTGGTTCTCGAGCGCCCTCTGGCCGTTCGCCATCTTCGGCTGGCCGGAGCAAACCCGCGATCTGAGTCGCTTCTATCCCACCCAGGTGCTGGTGACGGCGCGCGAGATCATCTACCTCTGGGTGGCCCGGATGATCATGACCGGTCTCAGGTTCACCGGCCGCACGCCCTTCGCGGACGTGATCATCACGTCCACGATCATGGCCCGCGACGGCACCCGGATGCAGAAGTCGCGGGGCAACGCGGTCGACCCTCTGGACATCATCGGGCGGTACGGCTCCGACGCCGTCCGTGCCTGGGCCGGAGCGGTTGGCACGAGCGGTCAGGACGTCCGCTACGACGAGGAGCGGGTCGCCAGTTACCAGCGATTCGCCAACAAGCTCTGGAATGTCACCCGGCTCCTGGTCACGGCCATCGGTGACGGTGATCGGATCGTGGTGCGGCCGCCGGCGGTCCCGGTCGCGGCGCTCCTCGCCGAGGACCACTGGATCCTCGAGCGTCTCGCCGATGCGGTGGCCACCGTCGATCAGGCCATGACCCAGTACCGCTTTCACGACGCCATGGACCGCCTCTACAGCGTGATCTGGCAGGATTTCTGCTCCGACTACATGGAGATCGTGAAGGTGCGCCTGCGCAACAGCGAGGACGGGCAGGGGAGGGAGGCGGCGGCGGCGACCGCGGTCACCGTGCTCGACTCCGCGCTGCGCCTCCTCCACCCGTTCATGCCCTTCGTCACCGAGGAGTGCGCGCAGCGGCTACCCGACCCCGCTCCGACCCTCCAGCACCGCTCCTGGCCTACCGTCCTGCCCGAGTGGGGCGCACCGGAATGGGCCGGCGCTCGTGACGGTGTTGACGAGCTGCTCCTGCTGGTCGGACAGCTCCGCGCCCGACGCCAGGAGGCGGGCATCAGCGCGGCCGACAAGACCCTCTCTCCCGTCGTCATCCGGGGCGGCAACCCCTCCCTCTCGGCCGTCGACCGCCGTCGCATTCTCGAGGCCCTGGTCCGCGTTCGGGTCGCCGATGGCGATGACGGCGGCGAGGCCCAGCTGGTGATCGCCGGCAGCCTCGAGGCCGAGCTGCACCTCGGGGGCGGAGGGGAGGAGAAGCTGCGCCGCCAGCTCGACGACGTCGAGCGCCAAATCGCCCGGCTCCGCGCGCAGCTCGCCAACACCGCGTTCCGGGAGCGTGCCCCCGAAAGCGTGGTCAAGAAAGCCACCGACCAGCTCCGCGAGGTGGAGCTGCAGGCGCAGACCCTGCGCCGTCGCTTAGGGATCTCCGAATGAAGCTTCTCGCCGATACCAGCGGCTCGCTCATCTTCCTCGGCGTCCTCCTGCTCATCGTCTATGTGGCCCTGCTCCTGGTGGCGCTGGCCTACAACGTGGTGCGGGACGCCAGGCGGCGCTCCGCGTCGATCCCCTTTGCGATCTTCGCCTTTCTGCTCGCCTTCGTACCCCCCTTCCTGGGGGCCCTCATCTACCTGGTGATCCGTCCGCCGAGGACGCTCGCGGAGGAGCGCTCCCTGGCTCTCGAGCAGCAGATCCTCGAGGAGCCCCCCACCGGCACGCCGGACACCCGCCCGTGCCCGACCTGCGGGCGCGACATCGAAGAGGACTTCGTCATCTGCCCGTACTGCCGCACCCAGTTCGCCCGCAGGTGCACCGTCTGTGAGCGGAGGCTGCGGCTGGGCTGGCCGGTCTGCCCGTACTGCGCCACCGAGGTCGGTGCCCACGCGTTGCCCACGGCTCCCCCCAGGGCGCCCGCACCGCACTAGTGCGTGCCCTGCGGGACGCTGACGGGAGACTGCGCCGTTGTTGAGCGTGGGAAACCGGTCCGCCCTGGTCCTCGCCCTACTCCTCGCCGGGGCGCTCGTCGCCTACCTCCTGCCCGCTCCGTGGCGGCAGACGCGCCGGCTGTTCAGCGCCGGGATCCTGCTCCTCACCGGGTGGGCAGCCCTCAGCATCGCCGCGATCACCACCAACGGTCCGATTGTCACGACCTTTGGACAGGCGGTATCGGGGGTCCAGCTCACGCTCCGTGCCGATCAAACGGGTCTGGCCCTGGCTCTGCTCGCCCTCGTGGCCACCTTCTTTGCCCTCGGTGCGGCCGACCGCCGGCCCGGCGAGGAGGCGGCGCTCCTGGTCACCGCCGCCGGCGCGGTGCTCGCCGCTCTGGCCGGCAATGCGGTGATGCTCTTCGCCGGTGCGGAGATCGCCAGCCTCGGCGGCCTGCTGCTGGCGACAGCGGGTCGAGAGCGGGTGAGCCGGGGGGCCGCCGCCGCCTTCACGATCCAGCACGTCTTCGCCCTGGGCCTGCTGGTGGCCGCCGTGGAGCTCATCGTGACCACCGGGACGAGCGATCCCTACGCGGTTCCCCCGGGTGCGGCCGGCCTCTTGGTGGCGCTGCCCTGGGGCCTGGCCGGGGCTGGGCGTCTGCTCGCCGCGGGGTGGTGGCCTGGAGCCGCCGGAGGGCGGTCGACCAGGAGCTGGCTCGCCATCGGGGCGGTCCCGTGCGGCGCGGCGACCCTGCTCCGGCTCGGAGCGGCTACCGGGGGCGCGGCGGACCCCGGCTTCACGGTGATTCTCGCCACCTTCGGGACCGCCGCCGCCCTCTGGGGTGCCGTCGCTGCCTGGCGGTGGAAGCACGAGTCGCGCCGTGCGGGCAGGGCGCTGCTCACCGCCTCGGCGGGCACTCTGGTCGCCATCGCCGGGCTTCCCGGCGGCACCGGCGGGTTTGCGGCCGGGGTCGTGGCCCTCGAGCTGGCCCTGCTGGCGGCGCCCGCCTGGAGCAGGCCGACCCTGCCCACCCGCCGCGGCCGCGCACTCGCCGCGACCGCACTGGCTGCCGCAGGCGGGCTGCCCATCGGGTTCGGGACCACGGCCATGGTTCTCGAACTCGGCGCGGTCTCCTCCCTGGGCCGTCCGTACGCGCCGCTCCTGCTCGCCCTGGGGATGGCCGCCGTCATCGCCGCCGGTGGGGGGGTGGTCGCGGCACGGCAGGCGATCGGGCTCGCCGCCCTCACCTCCGGGGAGGCCGCGGCGGCGTCCCCGCCATCCGGCGACGGGGAGGTCTCACCCCTCCGTGAGAGTTCCCCTGTCGGAGGGGGGGTGCTGCCCCCGAGGCTGCTTCGGCGCGCCGTGCTGCCGCGGCCCGATGCCGCCGTGGCTCTTGTGCTGGGCGCTGCTGCTGCGCTCTTCCCCGGTGTCGTGGGCGCGGTGCTGCTGGGTCCCCTGGTGGGCAGCGGGGCCCCCGTCGCCATCGACGCCGCCACCCTGCACGGGCCGGGAGGGCCCTGGCCGGGCGGCTACCTCAGCCTGGCGCTCCTGGTCGTCCTGCTCGCGGTCGTGAGCGGTGGGCTGGCCCTCGGGGTCCCCTTCCCCCACCCCGCGCACGGCGAGCGGGGGCCGCGGCCGCGGCCCGCCTGGGTCGCCGTCGTCGGGGCCCGCCGGGCTCTCGGACCTCCCGCCCGCGGGCTCGGACGCGGGCTGGCCCGTCTCGACTCGTGGTTGGTGACCCAGCCCGGCCTCGTCTTCACGGTGGTCGTGGCCCTCGCCGCTCTCCTCGGTTTCCACTACCTGTGAACCAGCCGCTTCTGGACCTCATCGCCTTCGCCGCCGGGGCTGTCGTTGTCACGGTCGACCGGCGGCGCGCCGTCCTCGTCACCTGCATCGCGGTCGCTCTCGGTCTCTCTCCTGCGGCCGCGATCTATGGCGGCGGCTGGGCGGCGGTCATCGTTCTCGGAGCCGGTGCGGCCGGTGCCGGCGCCGGCCCGCTGGCCGGGACCATCGCCGGGCGGCTCGGCCCGCGCTCCGGGATCGACCCGCTCCACTCGGTCGCGACGCAGCACGAGGGGCTCTTCGGGCCTCGCAGCGCTCGCGTGGCGGCCGGCGTCATTGCCCTGATCGCGGCCTCGTGGGTCAGTTTCAACGTGCCGGTCGGGTCGGTCGCCCCCGTGCAGGGCGCGCTCTTCCCGGTCGCTTTCATCTTCACCTGCGGTGTGCTCCGCGTCCTCCTCGCCCGCACCGTCACCGACCTCTCCGTGGGCGTGGTCGCCCTCGCTTTCGCGGTGAGCGTGGGCTGGCTGCTCCGGGGAGGGAGCGGCCCCCTTCCGGATGTGACCGGTGTCATCGCCCTCGTTCCCGTCGCGGCGGCCTTGGAGGGGTGGCTGGCCGCCCGCCACCGGCCCGTGGCCCCCGAGGCGGGTCGATGAACGCTGTGTGGCTGGCCGCCGCCTGGGCCGGCATCGGAATCATCGCCGGGCTCGGCCCGGCTCGCTTTCGCCGTCCGATCGCCCTGATCGCGCCCCTCGTGCTCGTCGCTCTCACCATCGCCACGGTGCAGGTCGGCGCGCGACCGGACGGGCTGGGCGGTGCTGGTCCGGCGCTGCCCCGCGAAGCCGGCGGCCTCCTCTCCGCGTCGGCCACCGCCCTCTGGCTGTGCCTGCTTCTCGCCGACCGCCTGGACGGCCGCGAGATCATCGGGATGGGGACCGTCGGGGGGGCTGTGGTGCTCCTCCTCTCGACGGGGTCCCCCCTCCTCTTCGGGGTCGCGGCCATGCTTGCCGTCGCCGCCCTCAGCCTTCGCTGGATCTCGGTGGCGCCGGGGCGAGCCAGCCTTGCGGCCGCCCGAGTCGCCGGCACGGGGGCGGCCGCCCTGCTCGCGGTCAGCCTGCTCCTGCCCGCCGCCGCCTCCGGTGGCGAGCCGGGTATGGTCGGCGGCCTCTTGGTGGTCGGGGTGCTCGCCCTGGCCGCGGTCGTGCCGCTCGGTGGATGGGCGGCCGGCGCCCTGGTGGACCTGCCCGCTCCCGAGATCGCCACCTGGCTGGTGCTGCTTGCGCCCGCCGTCCTGCTCTCCGCCTTCGCGATCCCCGGCCCGCTCCCCCTTCTCGCGAGGCTCGCCTTCGACCACACCATCCTCACCTGCGGTCTGATCAGTGCGCTCTGGGCCGGGGTGATGAGCCTCCGCGCCGGGCCCACCCGCTACGGCCGGGTGGCTCTCGGTGACCTCGGCCTCGTCGCCGCCGCCATCGGCACCGGGGAGACAGCCGCCGTCGCCGGCGGGCTGCTGCTCATCCTCACCCACCTGGTCGTCGCCCCGATCCTCCTGCAGACGCCGCGACCTGGTCTGGGCCCACCCCGCCGCCTGGTCTGGCTCGCCATCTGCGGGCTCCCCCCCTCCCCGGCGTTCTGGGGACGGTTCCTCATCCTCCAGGCGTGCGTCGCCTTCAACTCCAGCGTCGCCGCCGCCTGCCTGCTCGCCGGGGGGCTGGTGACGGTGACCGCCGTCCTGACCGTCGCTCAGGGCGAACCCGGTGAGGGGGCGCCGGCGCCCCACCACCGGGTCGTCGCCGCCTGGCTGATTGCCGCGGTGGCGCTGGCCGTGGGCCTGCTCCCGATGGGAGCGGTTCACGTCGTCTTCGGACCTGGCGCATGAACCCGCTGGCGGTGCTGAGCGCGATCGTGGCCGTGGCCGTATTCCCCGGCGTGGCCTATGCGGGCCTGGTGGCGGCCCTGGTCGCCCTCGGCGGTCGCATCCCCGCCGGGCTCCGCCCCGCCCAGCTCGACGAACTGATGGTCGCCGTCGGCGTCAGCGCCGCCTGTGGGTTGCTGGCCTTCCCGGGCTCCCCCCTCTTCGGACTGCCCACGGGCGTGAGCCTGGTGGTGTTCGTCACGGCCCTGGCCGCGGGCATCGCCTGGGGCAGCGCGGAGAGGTGGCCCTGGCAGCGGTTGGCGGCGGTCGCCGCAGCGATCGCCCCCCTCCTCGGACTTGCCTCGGTGGCGACGACGCTGGACCTGGGCACCATTGCGGCCGCCGGGGGATCGGTGGGCGCAGCCCGGCCCTGGGCCGTCGTCGCCGTGCTGATGGCGCTGCCTACCCTCGTCCGTCCCTTCGACCCCCACACCGCGCGGATGGGGCGGGCGGCACTGGTTGCCGCCATCGGCCTGGCCTGCTTCTCTCTGGCCGGGTTCGCGCCTCTCGCCGGCGTCTCCGCTCCCGTGGTGGCTGTCCTCGGTGCCCTCTCCGTGGTCGCCTACACCGGTCTCATCGGGGTGAGCCGCCGCCTGGTGGTGGTCGTCGCGCCGGCCCTGGGACTGCTCGCCCTGGTGCCCGCCTCGATCTCGCTCGCGGTCGTGCTCCACTGAGCCAGCAGAGCGCACGGGGACAGTGGCAGAATAAGTGATTCAATCAGCGCAATCGGGACGCTCGGCTTCGGTTCAGCCCTCGGACGATGGTACGATCGTTCGCGGGGTGGGGTCGTACGCGGGGGAGAGGACCGAGATATCACGCACGTTGCTGAGGGGCGCATGACCGACTCAGACGAGCAACTTCCCGGCGTTCGGGCGTCGTCCTCGTTCAGGCACGTTGCACCCCGGGTGTCCAGCGCACCGTTGGTACGGATCGTCCTCGCCTCCTCCAGCCCCCGCCGGCGCGAACTGCTGGTCCGGGCCGGGATCCGCTTCGCCGTCGTCGAGCCTTCACCGGATCCGCCACTTCCCCCCGGGATGTGTGCGGACCTCGGCTGTCAGCTCATCGCCCGTCAGAAGGCGGTGGAGGTCGCGGAGCGCGTCGAGCCCGGCAGCTTCGTCGTGGCGGCGGACACCGTCGTGGTGGGGCCGCGCGGCCCCCTCGGCAAGCCGGGCACGCCGGAGGCGGCACTCCGGATGCTGACCGACCTGCGTGGCCGGCGCCACACGGTCCTCACCGGGATCTGCGTCCTGAGGTCTGGCACCGATGTCGAGGCGCTCGCGGTCTCGCGCTCGCTGGTCAAGATGCGCGACTTCTCCGAACAGGACCTGATCACCTACGTCGCGAGCGGCGAGCCCCTCGACAAGGCCGGCGCGTACGCGGTGCAGGGGGCCGGCGGAGACTTTGTCGAGGCGGTGAGTGGTCGGGTCGACACCGTCGTTGGGCTGGATGTCGCCCTCACCCTGCGCCTCCTCGCCGAGGCCGGTTATCCGGATCCGCTTCCCAGAGCCACCGATGTCCCGCTGACGCCGCCGCGACGCGAGCGCCGTCCGCTGGCGCCGATGCGCGCCGCCCAGAGGGTGTGACCCGCCCCGGTGTGGGCCTGCGGGTCTCGCAGGGCCGGATGACATCCGAGGGGGGGTCGGCAGGCCGGGGGCGCCGTCCGGTTGGCGGTGGGCGTGCCGCGTGGCTGCCGAAGCTCTCCCGCCTGCTCGTCCTTCCCGCCATCCTCGGCGCGATGGCGGCGGCCGGTTGTGGAGCCAACCACACGTCGCTGAGCGTCACCCTGGGAACGGTTGACCCGAGCACGACCGTCGCCGCCAACCAGACGATCGAGTTCGTCATCACGGTCATCGATACCGGAACGGCGGGCACGGCCGGGCTCACCGTCACCGCCAACCTGCCGGCGGACTTCCGCTACACGGATACCCCGGGCCTGGGCGGCAGCGCGGTGCGAACCTCGCCGGTCGACGCCCAGGGTCAGAGCCACCAGCCGGCCTGGGGAGTTTGGGAGTTGAGCGGTTACAAGGACGACGTGACCATCGACTTCGACGCTCTCGCCCTGGGAAGTCCGAATACCTACACCATGACGGCGAGCGCCTCCGCGTCGACGGCGTCGACCACTCAGAGCAACCCACTGCCCATCAAGCTGACCGCTGCCCCCCAGCTCTCGGCGCTGGTCACGGTCAGCCCCAGCCTGGCGGTGCCAGGCGAGGACGTCACGTACAGGGTGAGCGTCATCAACCAGGGCACCGGCCCCGCCAACGACGTCAGCGTGCTGGTGACTCTGCCGCCCGTCTTCATCTTCGACGGTTCGGTCACGATCACCGGGAACTCCGGCCGCGTCGGCGGCACCAACCCGTTGGAGGGTTCCACGCTCCCCTTCTTCGACGGTTTCGTGGTCCCCGCCCAGAGCGGATCCAGCCCCGGCAAGCTGACCATCGACTTCGATGCCCAGGTACTCTCCTCTGCCGGGGCGCAGGGCACCTACCCGGTCGGTGTCCAGGTGCTTGGCGACCTCGGCCAGGAGCGCGTGTTCATCTCGGAGAGCGCGCCGGTCCAGGTGACCTGACGCCCGTCCCGCCACAGGGCGTTCTTCACCACCGTGTCAGCGTGGCGGCGGGTCGGCGGCGACGCTGACGTCGAGAAGGTGGCGGCAGTGAGCGTCGACGGTCATCCTGACGCTCACCCGCCGGCCCGGCGTCGCGTTGGAGAGGGGCTCGCGTCGTGAGCCGCCCGGCCCCCCGGCGTCCGCTGCGATCTCCGTGAAGCCGGCGAGCGCCTCCACCGGTGCTCGCGGGTCGCGATGCCAGCTCACTGCCAGGCTGAGATCGGAGGCACCACCATTCGCCGCGCGGTCGAAGGGCCCCGGAACCAGGGCTCGGAGACACCGCCGAGCCTCGGGGGCGGCGTACTCGAGCAGCGGGTTCTTCCCGGCGCGGAGGCGGCCGATGTCGTCGATCAACCGCTCGGTCAGGTCGGAGATCTTCCGCCGCCGCTGGTCGGCCGCCGCCGCCGCTCCCGCGGGCCCGGTGTCCAGCGGCTCACCCCTGGCGTCGCCGCCGGCGACCATGTCGCGCAGTTGCAGCTCCGCCCCCTCGACCACACCCACCTCGGCGAGCGTCTGCCGGGGTGCGAACGGAGCGCCTTCCGCCGGCCCGAGCGCCCAGCGGCTCCAGGGCTTCGGTTCGGGCTCGCAGCGCTCCACCAGAGCCGGTACGAGCTCCCCCACCGCTGCGTCGGTGGGGAGGGAGAGGTCCATCCGCGACGTCGGACCGGCGACGGTGACGAGCACGGTGCCCATGGGGGCCCGGTTCCAGTCAGGCCAGGGCGTGGGCGGGCCGCACCATGGCCAGCAGCTCACGCGCCGACCGGGCGACGCCGTCCGCGTCCAGTCCCAGCTCGCGAAGCAGCAGCGCCTGGTTGCCGTGCTCGACGAAACGGTCGGGGATGCCCAGCCGGTGCAGGGGCACCGTCACCCCGCAGTCCCCCAACAATTCGGCGACGGCGCTCCCGAACGCTCCCACGCGCGTCCCGTCCTCGACGGTCAGGACGGCGCGGTGCGCCGCGGCGATATCGGCGAGGTGGGGGTCGAGCGGCTTGACGAAGCGGGCGTCAACCACCGTGGCGCTCACGCCCTCCGCCTTGAGCTGAGTGGCCGCCTCGAGGGCCACCCGGACCATCTTCCCCACGGCCATGATGGCGATGTCCGTCCCCTCGCGCCGGACCGCCGCCCGCCCGATCACGAGCGGTTTGAGCGGAGCCGTCCCGGCGGTCGGCGCCGTCCCCCGCGGGTAACGGAAGGCGAAGGGCCCGTCGTGGGCCAGCGCGGTGGCCAGCATCCTGCGCATCTCGTCGGGGCTGCTCGGCGCCGCCACCACCAGGTTGGGGATGCAGCGCAGGAAGGCGAGGTCGAGCATCCCGTGGTGGGAGGGCCCGTCGTCGCCGGTGATGCCGGCGCGGTCGAGCACGAAGGTGACCGGGAGCTGATGGAGGCAGGCGTCGCATGCGATCTGGTCAAAGGCGCGTTGCAGGAATGAGGAGTAGATGCACACCACGGGCCGGAGCCCCTTCATCGCCAGTCCGGCGGCGAAGGTGACGGCGTGCTGCTCGGCGATGCCAACATCGAAGAAGCGGTCCGGAAAGCGCTCGGCGAAGGCGAGCAGGCCGGTGGATGATGCCATCGCCGCCGTGATGGCGACGATCCGGGCGTCCTTCTCGGCCGCCTCCAGCAGAGCTTCGCCGAAGAGATCGGTCCAGGACGGAGCCTTGACGGCGAAGCTCCCGTCTTTGGGATCGAACGTCGAAACCCCGTGGTATTTGTCGATATCGTCCTGAACTGCGGGGGCATAACCGTTGCCCTTGTTGGTCACGACGTGGATGACCACCGGTCCACGGTATGCTGCGGCGTCGCGCATGGCGCGCTCCAAGGCGGCCACGTCGTGCCCGTCGATGGGGCCGCCGTACTTGAGCCCGAGGGTCTCGAACAGCGAGGTGGTGGCGACCAGTTGCTTGAGCGAAGCCTTGACCCGCTTGGCGGCCTGGTAGGCGGAGTCGCCGACCAGGGGGAGATGCCGCAGGGTGCGGCCGGTGGCGTCCTTGGCCGCCTCGTAGGTGGGGGAGAGGCGGAGCTGGCCCAGGTTCGCGGCGAGGCCGCCGATGGTAGGGGCGTAGGAACGTCCGTTGTCGTTCAGGATGATGATCAGCTCGGGTTGAAGGTGGCCGATGTTGTTGAGCGCCTCGTAGGCCATCCCGCCGGTCAGCGCGCCGTCACCGACCACGCAGACCACCTTGCCGGGCTCCCCGGTCAGCTGGCGGGCGGTGGCCAGCGCCACCGCGTAGCTGAGGCCCGTGGAGGCGTGGGAGTTCTCGACGATGTCGTGCTCGGACTCGGCTCGGTTGGGATAGCCGGAGAGGCCGCCTCGCTGGCGAAGCTGGCCGAAGGCCGCCAGCCGCCCGGTCAGCATCTTGTGAACGTAGGCCTGGTGCCCGGTGTCGAAAACCAGGGCATCGCGCGGCGAGTGGAAGGTGCGGTGGAGGGCCACGGTCAACTCCACCACCCCGAGGTTCGGCCCCAGGTGGCCCCCGGTTCGGGCGACCGCGGCCACCAGGAACTCCCGGATCTCGGCACAGAGCCGGTTCAGGTCCTGGGGGCTGAGCCCGCGCAGGTCGTCGGGACAGGTGATCTCGTCCAGCAGCATCCCTAGCCCAGTGTATTCGCTCTGATCCCGCCCTCCGGGCGGTGCGGGGTGCCCGGCCGGGCATCATACCCGGCCATGGAGCGCGCAGACGCCCGCAACCTCGTCCTCGCCGCCGCGGCGGACCCCGCCTCCGACATCGCCGAGGCGGCCCTCTGGATCGCCGTCGAGGACTCCCCCTCGATGGACCCCGGGCCCTGGCTGGGTCTGCTCGACGACCTCGCCGGCCAGGTCGACTGCACTGCGGCGGAGCGGCCCTCCGAGGCAGTCGCCTCCCTGCTTCGCTCCCGCCTCAACCTGCGGGGAGCGGGGGGTGGCGACCCCCGGGCCCACTACCTGAACTCGGTCTTGGAGCGTGGGGTGGGCACGCCGATCGCTTGCGGCGCGATCTGGATGGGGGTGGGCCGGCGGGCCGGCATACGGGTCGAGGGCATCGCCCTCCCCGGGCACTTCGCGGTGCGTGTCGAGGGACTGGTGGTCGACGCCTACTCCGGAGAGCCGCTCGAGGACGAGGATGTCCGCCAGGCCGCGGCCCGCCACCTCGGCCGTGAGCCGGAGCGCGTCGAGCCGCGGTGGCTGGAGCCGGCCTCACCGCGTCGCATCCTGGCCCGGATGTCCCGCAACCTCCGGGGCTGCTACGCGAGCTTGGAGAACTGGCCGCTGGCGCTCCAGGCCGCCGATCGCTGCGTCGACCTCCTCCCCGACGAGCCCGGTGAGCGCCGGGACCGGGGGCTGCTGCTCTGGCAGATGGGGCGCCCCCAGGGAGCGCTCCAGGACCTCGGAGACTACCTCGCCCGGGCGGCGCCGGAGGCCCCCGACCGCGGGCACGTCAACGAGGTGGTGGGGAGACTTCGCTCCTTCCTGAACTGACGCACAGGCACCCTGGCCGACCGCCGCGCGGGACGATCCGCCTCGTAGAGTAGGTGGCACGTACCTGCGGTCAGGAGGAGTGCCGATGGGCGAGACGACGACAGAGTTGCCCGACTTCGATCTGGCCGTGAGCGGGGGCGGACGGCTCCGGCGCTCCGACCTCCTGGGCGGCCGGGCCGTCCTCTACTTCTACCCCAAGGACGACACCCCCGGCTGCACCCTGGAGGGTCGGGAGTTCACCGGGTTGCTGCCCGAGTTCGAACGTGCCGGCGTGCTCGTGTACGGGGTCTCGCCCGACTCCGGTGAGAGCCACGATCGTTTCGCGGCCAAGTGCGACCTGGGCATCCCCCTGGTCAGCGATCCCGGCCACCTCCTGATCGACTTCTTCGAACTCTGGACCACCAAGGAGAAGTACGGTCGCAGCTACATGGGCGTGGAACGCTCGACGTTCCTGATCGGGCCGGACTGCGGGGTCCAGCGTGAATGGCGAAAGGTCCAACCCCAGGGGCACGCCAGCCAGGTCCTCGCCGCCGTCCAGGGCGAGCCCTGACCCCGCCCCAGCGTCCGGGCGGGCGCCCGCGCCTCGATGACCTCCTCGGCAAGCGGGTCATCTTTGTCACCGGCAAGGGGGGCACGGGAAAGACCACCATCGCCGCGGCCCTGGCGCTGATCGCCGCCCGCCGCGGCATCCGGGTCCTTCTTGTCGAGGTCGACGCCAAGGGAGACCTTCCCGAGGCACTCGGCCATCCCCCGGTCGGCTTCCAACCAGTGGTCGTCCAACGCAACCTCTCGGTCCTCGCCCTCCATCCCGAGGACTCCTTCCAGGAATACCTGGCGATCTTCTTCAAGGTCCCCCGCTTCACCCGCCTCACCCCCCTGGCCGGAGTCTTCGATTTCGTCGCGACCGGGGTCCCCGGTCCGCGGGACATGCTGATGGTGGGCAAGATCGCCCACGAGGAGCGGCGCCGGGAGGCGGACGGGGAGCCGATCTGGGACCTGATCGTGGTCGATGCGAACTCCAGCGGCCAGATTCTGCCCCAGCTCACCGCGGCCCGGTCGATGCGGCGACTGGTGCGGGGCGGGATGCTCCGTTCCCAGGTGGACTTCGTCGACGCCATGGTCACCAACCACCGCAAGACGGCACTCTGCATCTGCGCCCTCGCTGAGGAGATGGCCGTCGCCGAGGCACTCGAGCTTCACGACGAGGTGGTGGAGGACACCCACATCGGTCTCGGCCCGTGCTTCCTCAACCGCTGCATCGCCCCGGTGTCCGCCCCACGGCAGCGCCGTTTGGTGGAGCTGCTTGCCGCCCCCGCCACCGCGCGGGCGGCCGCGCCGGTGCTCGGGGAGGGGATAGACGGGCTGCTCGCCGGGATCCGGCTCGCCGACGACCTGAGCCGCCTCGCCCAGCCTTTCGCGCGCCGGCTCTCCACGCGGATGTCCGTCCCGGTCGTGCCCGTCCCTCTCGTCGCCGCCCGGCCGGGGCTGGCGACCACCCGGGCGATCGCGGCGGCGCTGGAGGCCGCGGGCTGAGGTGAGGAAGGCGCCGGAGGAGCTGGTGCGTGCCGCTCGCGGGCAGCGCCTTGCCGAGGTGCTCGGCGGCCTCGACGTGGTCATCTGCTGCGGGAGCGGCGGGGTGGGCAAGACCACGGTCAGCGCCGCCCTGGCGGCGGCCATCGCGTCGACCGCCGAACGGCGGGTGATGGTGCTCACCATCGATCCGGCCCGGCGCCTTGCCAGCGCGCTGGGAATGACCGGGATCGGAGCCGACCCGGTGACGGTGTCCGCCTCGCGCCTGCGCCAGGCCGGCCTCCCGCTCCGTGGCGAGCTGGTCGCGGCCATGCTCGACCAGAAGTCGGTATGGGACCGCATGGTGGAGCGCTATGCCCCCAACCGTCACGTCGCCGAGCGAATCCTCGACAACCGCTTCTACCAGGGCATCAGCGACTCCTTCGTCGGCAGCCACGAGTACGCCGCCATGGAGGCTCTGTACGAGCTTCACGAGGAGGGTGAGTACGACTGTCTGATCGTCGACACGCCGCCGTCCCGCAGCGCCATCGACTTCCTGGAGGCTCCGGAGCGAATCTCGGACTTCGTGGGGGCGCGGCTCCTCTCATGGCTCGCCCACCCCTCGCGGGCCGGGTTCCACGCCATGAATTTCGCCGCCGCACCGCTCTTGCACATCGCCGACCGGTTGCTTGGCGGCGAGGTGCTGGGAGAGCTCGGCGACTTCGTCGGCGACCTCCAGACCCTCTATGACGGGGTCCAGCGGCGTGCCCGGGCCGTCGGCCGGTTGCTCCGCAGCCCCCGGGTCGGCTTCGTCGTCGTCACCACCCTGGAGCCGGCCGCGTTCGCCGAGGCGGAGCACTTCGCCAGCAAGCTTCGGGAGCTGGCGATGCCGCTCCGTGGCATCGTGGTCAACCGGGTTCTCCCCGGCTTCCTCGCCGACGAGGCGGCGATCCGGGCCGCGGACGTGCTCGCCGACGACCACCGCGGCATCCAGGCGCTGGGCCGCGCCATCGGCGCCCCCGTCGACGCCGCCGCCGCCGCGGCTCTGGGGCGCAGCTACCGGCTCTTCTTTGAGCTCGCCCAACGGGAGGCCCGCCAGCTCGCCCGGCTGGAGCGCCTCGCCGATGTCGTCGCCGTCCAGGTGCCACTCATCACCGCTCCGGTGAGTGCCCTCGAAGGCCTCGTGCAGGTGGCCGCGGCGCTCTGACAGGTTTCTGTTGCACCCTGCCAGCCGGGTCGTCGGGCACGGCGACGTCCGGGCCGGCCGCCTCGTCCCCGGTGCCGAGATCGATGACGGCCGTCGTGGCCGGATCGCCCAGTCCCACCAGGGTGGCGGCGATGCCTGGATCGCTGGTCGTGACGACCACCTGGTTGGTTGCTGACAGCTGTGCCAGGAACTCGAGGAGCCCGCGACCGCGGCGCGGGTCCGCGGAGGCGAGGGGCTCGTCGAGGAGTAGGGGTATCGACTCGCCGGCGTCGCCGAGCACGTCGCAGAGGGCCAGCCGGAGGAGCAGGGCGACCTGGTCGCGGGTGCCGTGGGAGACGAGGTCGAGGGACACCAGCTGGTCGCGATCGGCCGAAGCCAGAGCGATCGCGAAGTGGTCCATGTCGACGTTGGCCTCCGAGTAGTGGTCGCCGGTCAGGAGGGCCAGGCGCTCCGACACCGACGCCGCCAGGCGGGGTGCGAGCCGTCCGTGGACATCCCGACCTGCGGTCTCGATCATGACGATGGCCCGCTGCAGAGCCTCCTGCTGGTGGAGCGCCCGATCCCGGGCGGCGGTCACGGTCAGCCGCTCGTCCTCGAGATCGGCGAGGGAGGGGAGACTGCCGGTCAGCCCTTCGATCCGGGCCCCGAGACCCTGGATGGCGGAGGCTGCCCCGGCGGCCCGCTCCTGGGCGGCCATGGCCTCCCGCTCCAGCCTGGCCAGGCCGGCGGCGTCGGTCGGGACGTTCCCAGCAGCCTTCTCGGGGTCGCCGCCGCGGCGTCGGAGGTCGGCCACCAGCTCGGCCCGCCGATGGCTGAGCGTCTCGATGTCGGAGCCGCCGAGGCGCTGGCGGCGGCGGGCCTCGGCCAGGCCGGCGGCGAGGCGGTCGTACTCGTGCCGATGGCGGCACGCGTCGCGGAACGCCGCCACCGCTTCGAGCGGGGGCAGCCCGGCGGCGAGGCCTCCCGCCGCGGTGGCCCCGTGGATCCGGGCCTCCACGGCTTGGGCGGAGGCCCGGTCACGGTCCGCCTTCTGCCCCAGCTCGGCGTACTGCGTCTCCCGATCGGCCAGGCGCGCGTCCTCCACCTCCAGCTCCCGCCGCCGGACGGAGAGCCGGGCTGCTTCGTCGACGGTCGCGAGCGCCGCAGCCGCCGTTTCGAGCAGCACCTCGACACGGCATCCGGCGGGCGGCCGTGCGGGCGCGCTCAGACCCGACTCGCGGGCCAGGGCCAGGCAGCTGTCAACCGCCGCCTCCAGCTCCCCGCGGGCGCGCATCTGCTCGGCGCGATGCACCTCAACGATCGCGGCCTGCTGCCGGCTCTCGGCGTGGAGGCTGCGGGCAGCCGGGAGGCTGGCTCCCAACCGCTCCAGGCCGGAGGGGCTGAGGTCCATCCCCGGGAGGCGGCCGGACAGCTCGGACCTCGCCGTGCCTGCGCTCCGGAAGGCGAAGATGCCCAGGCCCGCCAGAGCTGCCACTACCAGCAGGCAGCCGGCTCCGAGCAGGGCGGCAGGCCCGTGCCGGCCGGTCGCGGCCAGGGCGGCAGTCGCCGCTCCGCCCAGCACCGCCACCGCGGCGAGCCACCACAGAGCCGCCCGGGCGCGCGCACCGGCGGTCCGCGCCGTGGTGACGAGGGGCACCACGGCCTCCAGCTCGCTCGGTTCGACGCCGCCCAGCCCGGTGACCGCGATCTCGCGCCGGAGAGCCTCGCCACGGGCCGTGGCGGCCATCTCCTCGTCGCGATGGGCGATCGCCGCCGAAACGTCGACCCGGCGCCGCAGGGCGCTCGCAGCGGCGGTCTCCCGCTCGACGATCGGGCTCGACTCCGGCATCGCCTGGAGACCGGCGGAGATCTCGGTGCGCCGGCGGCGGAGGGCGCCGAGCGGTTCCTGGACCGCCGTCCAGCGCGCCTCCGCCTCGGCCGCGGCGCGCGCCGCCTGATGCAGCTCTCCCCCGAGGGCGATGACCGCGGCCTCGCTCTCGGCGGGGAAGCCGGCGTACGCCGCCTCGGCCTCCAGCGTCCCGGACAGCTCGGCCGCCTCCTCGGTGGCCCTTCGCATCTCCACCTCCTGGGCGTCCAGCTGGGCGATGCGGCCACGGATCCACTCGCGCTGGGCTGCCACGGCCGTCTCCGCGGAGAGCCGCGCCTCCATCTCCAGCTCGCGGAGTCGCGCCTCCTCGCCGGCAAACGAGGCGAGCCGGCGCTCGGCCGCCTCGATGTCCCCCTCGAGGCGGCGCGCCTGGGCGATGGCGACCCCGAGGGGGCTCGTGACCCGACGCTCCGATCCGACCCGCTGGAGAGCATCGGTCAGCTTCTTGGTCGCCTCGGCGGCCGTCGTTCCCTCGGCGCCGGCGTCGACCAGCCGCTCCAGCGCCTCACGCAGGCGCCCCGCCTGCTGGGGCGCGGCCTCGGTCGAGGAGAGCTGCAGGCCCTCCTCGCCCAGCCAGGCGGCGGCGCAGAAGACCGCTTCGTCGACCCCGAGGTGGAATCGGCCTGGGCACACGGTGCGCCCGACCCGGAACTGCTGGGTGACGTCACCGCCGCCCAGCTCCTGGACCTGGGCCTGCACCCTGTCCCGGTCGAAGGTCTGGGCCACGCGCAGGCGCCGCCCGCCGTCCAGCCGGTAGGTGAGGGTCAGCCCGAAGCGCCCGGACGTCCAGGGGAGCCAGCGCGCCCAGTCGCTCCGGTCGCGAGGGTGCCCCGGCCCGCCCGCCTCCAGGCCGTAGAGGGCGGCGCGGATGGCGCGGTGCAGGGTCGACTTGCCGGACTCGTTGGGCCCGAGGACGACCGTGATCCGCTCCCCGAAGTCGAAGCGACGCTGGTGCAGCCGCCCAAACCCGTTGACCTCCAGCCGCTCCAGCCTCATCGGAGACCCACCTCGCCACCCGCGAAGGCCTCCAGCCCGTACCGGAGGGCATCGCTCAGCACCGCCTTCGCCGCGGGGCTGTCGGCCGCGGTCAGCTCGGCCAGGGCCACCCGCACGAAGGCGCCCCGAGTGGTCCCCTCCTGGGCCAGCGTCTCGAGATCGGTCTCGTGAGTGGTGAGGTCGCGGATCCGCACGGCGGCGACGCCGGTCGCGTCCCGCACCGCGCTCTCGCAGTCGAAGACGTCGACCCCGAGGCTGGGGGGCACAGTCCCGACCAGGTCGACGCGCAGCGTCGTCCGTTCCAGGGGCAATCCGGCCGTGGCGGTCAGCACCTCGGCGCTCACCCGGTCGACGGTCGCGGTGAGGCTGGTGACCTCGTCCATGGGGCATTCGATGATGCGGGCGTGCCACCGGTTGGTCTCCAGGGCCGCGCAGCGGACATCGCCGCGGTCGGTGATCTCGACGACCACCGGGCCTCGCGGCTCGCTCTCGTCGAAGGCGAGCGGCTCCGGGCTGCCCGGATAGATGAGCCGGGCGCCGAGATCGATCCGGCGGGCGTGGTAGTGGCCGCAGAGGGCGAGGTGGTATCCGCGCTCCCGGATCTCGGCAGCCGCGAACGGGCCGTGCACCCCCTTGCCCGCCGGGCGGCTGCCGATCTCGGCCCCGTGGAAGAGGGCGAGGTGGATGCCGTCCCTCCTCCTGCTGTGGCGCCCGCCGCCGTCGGCCCCCAGGCCGCCCTCCAGCGGGTTGCCCGTCCAGGCGGGCTCATGGTGGCCGAGCCCCCAGACGGTCAGCCCGTCAGCGAGCTCGTAGGGCTCCAGGTGGGTGCCCTCGAAGAGGTGGACGTTGGCGGGCCACCGGGCCCGCAGGTAGAGGCTTCCCGGTACCAGCGGGTCGTGGTTGCCAGGGGCGAGCAGCACCCGCATCGGCTGCCAGGCGGCGAAGGTCTCGACCAGAAACTGGGCGGTATCGGCGCCGGCCCGCTCGTGCTCGAAGAGGTCGCCGGCGATGGTCACCACGTCGCAGTCGTGCTCCTGGGCGGCCTCGCCGGCGCGGCGAAGGGCGTCGCGCAGCCCCTGGCGGCGGCGCCGTGCCAGCTCCCCGTGGCAGCCCATCTGGGCAAAGGGGCGATCGAGGTGCAGGTCGGCCAGGTGGAGAAGCCGGTACGTCATCTGGTGGCGAACGTCAGTTCGCGATTGACCCTACCAGGGGCGGCGGCTGCGGTCAACCTGCAGGATGCCCCGGCTGGGGTCGTGGGTCGTGGGTCGTGGGATCAGGCCCGGAACCCGGGCGGCCGCTCCGGACTGGCCTGGCGCAGCGCTTCCCTCACCCCCACCGCGTCGAGGTCGGCGCCGTAGACCGGGGTGCCTGGCTGCTGCCGCCAGGAATCGTCGATGCCCCCGGCGTCCACCGGGTCGAATCCGAGCTCGTCGACCAGGCGCATGACGACCGCTTTGGCCTCTGGCTCGTCGCCGGCCACGGGCAGCGCGATCCGGCCCGGCGTCCCCGGAGGCAGCCCCCGCTCCAGCAGGTGCTGGGCCTGGATGCCGTTGAACGCCTTGATCACCGGGCGCCCGAGCTGGTTGCTCACCCAGCGGCACTCGGTCATGCCGTCCTCGATCTCGGCGATCCGCCCGTCACGCTGCGGGTAGTAGTTGCCGGTGTCGATGATCGGAGCGCCGGGTGCGGCGCCGTCGAGGATGCCGGCGGGCAGCAGGGGGATCGCCCGCTCCGGGATGGTCACGATCACCAGCTCCGCGCCCTCGGCGGCGACCGCTGCGAGCGCGACGGTGGCGCCGGTCTCCTCGGCCAGATCCTCGAGCGTCTGGGGACCGCGCGAGTTGGAGACCACGACCTCGTGGCCCAGAACGGTCAGCCTCCGGGTGAGGTTGCCTCCGATGTTGCCGGCGCCGATGATCCCGATCCTCATGACTGCCTCAGCACCTCCAGGGCGCGGTCTGCGTGGACGCTCATGTTGACCCCGCTCTTGATCACCTCGCGGACGCGGCCATCGCCGCCGATCACGAAGGTCCAGCGCTTGACCGGGATGATGCCGAAGCGGGTGTTGACCCCGAACTGCCGGGCGACCGTGCCGTCGGGGTCGGAGAGGAGGGGATACCCCAGCGAGTGGCGCTCGGCGAACTGGCGCTGCTTGGCGACGGTGTCGTGGCTGATGCCGATCCGCTGAGCCCCGGCGGCAGCGAACTCGCCGGCCAGGTCGCGGAAGTGGCAGCTCTCCCGAGTGCAGCCCGCGCTCATCGCCGCCGGGTAGAAGAAGAGCACCACCCGACCCTTGGCGAGGAACTCGGAGAGACGGCGGGGCGTGCCGGTCTCGTCCTCCAGCTCGAAGTCGTTGACCAGATCACCCTCTTTCATCAGGTCCAATCTAGCGCGCCCGTACGCGCCGCCGTCGTTGTCGGCGGCACCGCGACCGCGGATGAGCCCTACCGTCGCGGGCCGGCAGACCCGGGGCGCAGCAGCGCCAGCGCCTCCGGCACGTCCGCCGCCACCGGTACCCCGGCACCGCGGATGGTCTCCGAGTCGTGGAGACCGGCCCCGCTGTCGAGGAGGATGCAGGCGATGCCGGCGCCGCGAGCGGCCACCGCGTCATCCACGGTGTCGCCGACCATCACCGTGCGCGTGGGAGACACGCCGATATGGTCGAGGTGGGCGATCAGGTTCTCCAGCTTGGCCCCGCCCCGCTCCGCCCCGCGCAGCCCGTCGATGCGCACGAAATGGCCGGCGATGCCCTGGCGCTCGACCGCGGGGAGGAGGTACTCCTCGGGCAGCATCGAGCAGACGGACTGGCTCCAGCCCAACTCCCGGATCTCGTCGAGGACCTCCCGGGCTCCGGTGGCGAGCGTGCACCGAGCGTCCAGCCGCGCGTACTCGAGGTGGAAGGCGTGGTCCAGCCGCACCCACTCGTCGTGGCCGATCGGCCGCCCCAGCAGCCGTTCGTAGAAGACGCGGATCGGGCGGGTGAAGTTGCGCCGGTAGCTCTCCCCGGTCACCTCGACCCGGATGCCGGCCTGGCGGAAGGCGACCGAAGTCGCCTCGAGGACTGCCCCCACGTCGTCCAGGAGGGTGCCGTTCCAGTCCCAGATGACGTGGTTGGTGCTCTCCGGCAGCGCGCCTGTGGCACCGCTGGTCTCTGCCTTCACGCCGGCGATCCTACGGTGGAGGGCCGCCCTCGCGACCCCGACGGGCAGCTCCCCGGTCAGTCCCCCACCCTGCGGTAGCGCTCGGCGCGGCGCTGCAGCAGCACATCGAGTGGGAGCGGGCGGAGGGCGGCGAGGTGGCGGAGCAGGGCGCCCCGGAGAGCTCCCGCCACCACCTGCGGATGCGCATGGGCGCCGGGGGCGGGCTCGGGGATCAGCTCGTCCACCAGCCCGAGGCGGTAGGCGGTGCCGACCCACGGGCGCTGGGCGGCGGCGGCACGTGCCTTCTGGGCGGCGTCGCGGTAGAGGATGGCGGCCACCGTCTCGGGAGGGGCCACGCAATAGATGGCGTTCTCCAGGGCCAGCACGCAATCTGCGATGCCGAGGGCCAAGGCACCTCCCGATCCCCCCTCTGAGAGCACGCAGGAGATGACAGGGGTGCGGAGCCGCAGCAGTGTCAAGAGCGAATCGGCGATCGCCCATGCCTGCCCGCGCTCCTCGGCGCCCACGCCGGGTGCGGCGGCCGGGGTGTCCACCAGGCAGATGACCGGGAGCCCGAACTTCTCGGCGAGGCGCATCAGCCGGGTGGCCTTGCGGTACCCCTCGGGGTGGGGCATCCCGAAGTTGTGGATGGCCCGGGAGGTGGCGTCATTGCCCTTCTCCTGACCGATCACCATCACCCAGACGTCGTCAGCGGGCATGGCCCCCGACCCGCCCAGCTGCGCGGTCCCGCCGATCACGGCCCGGTCGTCACCGAAGAGCCGGTCTCCGCGCAACTCGGTGAAGTCGTGGAAGAGGGTCCTCAGCAGCTGGAGCGTGCGCGGCCGTCCCGGGTTGCGGGCCAATTCGACCGCGGTGAAGGCCTGTCTCTCCCGCTCGGCGGTGGAGAGGGTGTCGGCGACCGACGGCCCCGGTCCGGCGGGGACGCGCTCACCGACGCCGGTAGCCGGCGCCTCTGGCGCGTGCCGCGCGTCGCCGCTGGTGGACGCTCGGAGAGCTCCCTCCGCCGCCGCTGCCGCGACATCGCCGCCATGCGCCCCCGCCGCGGCTGCCGGCAGGCTCCGGAGATCGCGGTCGGCGCCCCCCGCCGTCAGCGCCCGGAGGAGGCCGGCGACCAGCTCCCGCAGCTCCCGCCGGTCGACGACCTGGTCCACCATGCCGTGGCTGAGCAGAAACTCGGCGGTTTGGAAACCCTCCGGCAGCGCCTCGTGGGCCGCCTGCTCGATGACCCGTCCCCCGGCGAAGCCGATCCGGGCGCCGGGCTCGGCCAGGATCACGTCGCCCTGGGCGGCGAAGGATGCGGTGACGCCCCCGAAGCACGGGTCGGCGAGCACGGAGATGTAGGGGAGGCCCGCGTCGGCGACTGTGCTGACCCCGGCCGTGCAGCGGGCCATCTGAGCCAGCGAGGCGATCCCCTCCTGCATCCGGGCGCCGCCGCTGCTGGAGACGGCCACCAGGGCGCGCCGCTCGGCCACCGCCAACTCGCAAGCCTGGGCAAACATCTCCCCCGCCGCGGAGCCCAGCGAACCGCCCAGGAAACCGAAGTCCATGCAGGCGAGGATGGCCGGGACGCCGCCGATGCTCGCCCGGGCGATCAGGAAGGCCTCGTCCAGCCCGGTCTTCTGGCGGGCCTCGGCGACGCGCGCCGGGTACGGGCGCCCGTCGTCGAAACCGAGCGGGTCACGGTCGGCGAGCTGGATCTCGATCGGCTGGACGCTCCCCGGGTCGGCGAGCTGGGCCGCCCGGGCCGCGGCGGGCAGCTGGCCGTGGTGCCCGCACCATGGGCAGACCCGGAGTGCCCCCTCGTACCTCTCCAGGACAAAGCGGCGGCCACACCCCTTGCAGGCGACGCTTCCCGACCGCGCGACCGGCTTGAGCCGGGGACCGGGTGCTTGAAGCGGCCGCTCGCGGGGTGCCCCCGCAGCGGTGAAGCGTCCCAGCATCAGTCCGCGTTCCACTCCAAGGCGACGGCGCCCCAGGTCGCGCCCGCGCCGAAGGCCGCCACCACCACCCTGTCACCCCGCTTGAAGCGCCGCTGGGCGGCGGCGCCGGCCAGGGCGAGGGGGATCGAGGCGGAGCTGGTGTTGCCGGTTTCCGTGATGTTGACCACCACTCGCTCCATCGGAATGCCCATCCGTTTTGCGGCGGCCTCGATGATGCGCTGATTGGCCTGGTGCGGGACGTAGTGGTCGATGCTGGCCGGGTCCCAGCCGGCGTCGGCGCAGACCCCGGCGGTGACGTCGCAGAAGGTTTCGACCGCCATCCGGAAGGTTCCATTGCCGGCCATCCGGAGCCGGTCGGGGCTGTCGGCGTCGTCGGGCTTGGGCCCGTAGTAGATCAGGTGTCCCTTGGTCCCATCCGCACCCCAGCGCCTTGCCACGATCCCGCCCTCAGAGGCGGCTCCGAGCACGGCTGCACCCGCGCCGTCGCCGAAGAGGACGCAGGTGCCGCGGTCCCCCCAGTCGACGAGGGAAGTCATGGACTCGGCGGCGACCAGCAGGACGTGCTCCGCGACCCCGCTCCGGATCAGCCCCTCGGAGACGATCAGGCCGTAGGTGAATCCGCTGCACGCCGCGTTGACATCGAAGGCCGGGATGCCACCCATGTCCAGCTTGCGCTGGATCAGGCAGGCGGTCGACGGGAAGAGGGTGTCCGGAGTGACCGTGGTCACCACGATGGCGTCGATCTTGGGCGAGCCCGCCTTCTCCAGGGCCCGGCGGGCCGCCTTGGCGCCCATCTCGGAGGTGGTCTCCCCAGGGACGGCGCGGTGCCGGAGCCGGATCCCGGTGCGTTCCATGATCCAGGCGTCCGAGGTGTCGACCATCGACTCGAGGTCGGCGTTGCTCAGGATGCCATCGGGTAGGTGGGCGGCAATGGAGAGGATGCCGGCCCGGCGCTCCCGTGCGGTCACGTCGCCCGATGAGACGGTGGCGGAGAGGGTGTGGACATCTCAGCCCAGAAGCGCGGGCCGCCCGGCGTGGTTACGAGGGGCGGCCCGTCGCGATCCGGCGAGACGGCCTGGTAGCCTTGCACCTGGTCCCCTCCGCCTGACCCGATTGGAGCGAGCCTGCGTCCGCAGGGCCTGCGATCTCAGCCGGAGTGGATGGCGCAAACCGGAGCGTTGCCCGGGATGTCGATCCGGGTGGAGGGCGTGGTGGCCAGCAGGTGGACCGAGGTCGAGGTCTACGCGACCTACATGAAGCTGACCGGTGAGGTGGAGGTGACGGGCTCCGATCGCCTGAGCGACGTGGTCAACGGCAGCGGGCGCTACCTCTCGCTCCGCGACACCCGGGCGGAGCCGCTCTCCGTCAACTACCCGGTGCTGAGCCGGGTGGAGCCGCGCACCACCATCGCCAAGTCGGCGGTGATCCTCATCTGCCCGCTCGAGGAGGCCGAGCGCGAGCGCATTCCCAGCGCACACCGCGCCAAGCTCTCCCACCAGGCCGTCTTCAACAGCGTCGCCTTCTCGCTGGTGGGGGACATCCATCTGGAGCCGCGTCAGACCCTCGAGCAGCAGCTCGAGGCCCATCCCGGCGACTTCCTCCCGCTCACCAACGTCTCGGCGCTCTGGGTGACCGCTCTCTCCGCGGAGACGAGCGCGGTCCAGCGCGTCTTCGCGCTGCTCAACCCGGCCGCCATCCTCTCCTTCTCCGAGCGTTAGCAGGGTTTTTCAGCACCTGTCAGCCGGGGCGCCGCGCACCCCGCGGGACGTCGCTACGGTGTCTTGGCCCAGGTGACGACGGTGGGCTGGCCGGGACGCTCACACCGGGCGATCACCTGCCAGCCGGCGTTTCCCAGCTGCTCCTCGTCAGCCGCGCGCTCGTCGTCGCTGTCGGCGCGCTCCAGGATCAGCGAGCCATCCGAGAGCCGGAGGGCTTGGTCGATGTCGGCAGGTGTGACCATGCCCGGAGCGTAAGGAGGGCGCGCGTGTCTTCCAGAGATGGAGCCGTCACGGAACACCGATGCCAGGTCACAAGCGAACCCACGAATCGCATGGCCCCCCGCTCAGCCGTCCTGCCGCGGGAGGAGGTGCACCTCGCCGGCCACCAGGCGGACCCGGCCGTGCACGGTCTCGACCAGGAGCGCGCCATCATCATCGATGCCGAGCGCCGTGCCCTCCACCGTCGACATCCCCAGCTGCGCTCGCACCGGCCCGCCCAGCCCCGCCGCGCGTGCGGTCCAATCCGCCCGCAGACTCCCGATGCCACCTGCCTCCACCTGCTGAAGCCGGCGGCCCAGCTGGGGGAGCAGCGCGCTGAGGAACGCGTCCCAGCCGTACGCGGCGCCGGCGAGCCGGTCCAGGCTGACCCCAGGGACGTCCGGTGGGAAGGCGGGGACGGTGAGGTTGACGCCCAGCCCCAGGATGATCCCGCCACCCCCCTCGAGCTCGGTGAGGATGCCGGCCAGCTTGGCTGAACCCGCGAGCACGTCGTTGGGCCACTTCAACCGGCAGCTGACGCCGGTCAGGCCGTCCACGGTGTCGGCGACGGCCAGGCCCGTCAGGAGCGGGACCGCCGCGGCCACCTCGGGGCGGCGCCGGAGCAGCAGGCTCATCAGCAGCGCGGTGCCCGGCGGCGCCAGCCACTGGCGGCCGGACCGGCCGCGACCCGCCGTCTGCTCCGCCGCCACGCAGCAGAACCCCTCGCGGGCACCGGCCCCGGCGGCCTCGCGCACCACCTCCTGGGTGCTCGGCGTCCGGGCCAGCCGGCGCAGCTGGAAGCCCGGGAAGACGGCCTCTCCCGCCCGCCTGACGGCGGCGACGGAGTTGCTTTCGGGGGTTCGATTCATCCCCCGCACCTCACGCCGGGAGGCGGGAATTCCGAGTCTTGACCACCCCGTCCTTTCATGTTTAGGATTTTGCGATCCGTCGGGGGAAGTGTGTTCCGCGGCGGATTTCGACTGGCCCTCGGGGAGGGCGAAACGTCAACCCATCCTTCAGGAGGGGGAGCGGTTGCTGATTGAGACCACCTGCATGACCATCAGCGAGCTGCAGGAGCGCGCTGAGGCCGACCGGGACGTCAGGTACGCGCGCCGGAAAAAGATCCGCGCCATCGACCAGCTCATCAATGACTTCGAGATGCTCAACCTCGCCGAGGAGGTTGACGTTCCCGGAGAGTTGAAGCACCGCGCCAACCGGTTCATCGTCGCCGCCGCCCACCCTCTGGTGAAGCGGCCCTGCGACGAGATCCCCATCGCCGACTGGATGGAGGCCCTGTACGACCTCCAGGACACGCTGATGCTTCCCAGCGAGGACGACCTCGACTGAGGCGACCCGCGGGCCCATCAGACCTCTCCCTGCTAGTCCGCCGGGACTGCTCGGGAGGCGCGCATTCCCTCGGGGCCGACGCCCCAGGTGATGATCCGCCGAGGGTGGATGCGGATCACCTCGGCGCTCCAGTACCCGTTCGGCGGCGTCTGCCC
>Ga0182027_10002626_pt1 | contig 28979 bp, 21 predicted proteins | sample 712E1DmetaG_FD_121300 | JGI IMG/M metagenome (GOLD analysis project Ga0182027, IMG submission 121300) | Permafrost microbial communities from Stordalen Mire, Sweden - 712E1D metaG (Illumina Assembly) | ecosystem: Environmental > Terrestrial > Soil > Wetlands > Permafrost | place: Sweden...
AGACCCTAAAGCAATCGGCGTGGGCCAGTATCAGCATGATGTAAATCAAACAAAACTCATGGCGAGCCTGGAGGAAGCGGTCGAAAGCTGTGTCAATGGCGTGGGCGTGGACATCAATCTTGCTTCACAAGAATTGTTGAAGCACGTTTCAGGCCTTAACAAGTCGCTTGCCGGCCGTATCGTTGCCTATAGAAACGAAAACGGCGCTTTCGATAGCCGCGATGCGCTCAAAAAGGTTTCGGGTATGGGAGAAAAAACATTTGTCCAGTCTGCCGGTTTTTTGCGCATTGCAGGGGCAAAAAATCCGCTCGACAATTCAGCAGTTCATCCGGAGCGTTATGAGCTCGTCCAGGCAATGGCGGCAAAACTCGAGACAACCATCAATCAGCTCATTGGAAACACCAACCTCGTCCGGACAATCGATAAAACCAAATTCGTATCGGAAACCGTAGGGCTGCCCACCATCGAGGACATAGTGGCGGAACTGGAAAAACCCGGCCGCGACCCGCGCGCCACATTCACCTATGCGAAGTTTTCGCAGGACGTGCGAGAAGTATCTGATGTCAAGGAAGGCATGCGCTTGGAAGGCACGGTAACCAATGTCACCAATTTCGGCGCATTTGTCGACATTGGCGTGCATCAGGACGGTCTGGTGCATATTTCCGAAATGGCCGATGTTTTTGTGGCCGACCCTAAAAAAGTCGCGCATGTAGGACAAATCGTGAAAGTACGGGTGTTAAAAGTGGACACTGTGCTCAAGCGCATTGCTCTTTCCATGAAATCCGGTGACGGAACACCAAGGCAGATGCAGGAAACGAAAAAGTCTGCGCCACCACCACCGAAAGTACCACAAAACGCAATGCAGGAAGCATTTGCTGCCAGGCAGCAAGGAAATCAGAAAAAACTGGTTACCGCAAAACCGAAATTCAATATAAAACAGTTCATGTAATGATAGGATACCCGGTAGAGACGGAGCATGCTACGTCTCTACATGAATGCAATTTACATAAAAAAAAGGGGCAGATTTGAAACCTGCCCCTACAAAAATTACATACTATGCAAACGCACAAATCGATTCAATTTATTCAATCCCCTCATTGATCATATATTTGGCCGCCACGGACTCAAGCGAGCAAGCGGCTTTTTCACCTTTTGCAATCTGTCGCAATGCATCAAGGTCCGATTTCCAGGCAATATCGCCGGGCGCAAGCAGGCAGGTGCTTGCCTTTTCGTGGGAGATCAAAAGGTTGCCGGCCTTATAGTAGTAATGAGCATCACTTTCTTCAGTCGCATAGCAGCGGATCGCCGGAGGCATGTCGTTTGGTTTGAACCATAGTTTGATTTCGCGCTCGGCGTCGGCAGCATTTGCCGAGCCGTGTATGAGGTTGTCCATGCGGTCGCCGATGATGTTTCCCTGTTCGTCTTTAAGGGTGACAAGCGTTCCGAGAGACCGGATGCATCCCGGCTTTTTTTCGCGTGCGACAAGCGGGTTTGTTGGCCCTGCAAGGTCGCGGACCTTGAGAACCGCGTCGGGCCCTTGATAGACAAGCGCGATAACGCGGCGTTTTGCCGGTTCGTTGGGATTATGAAGTTTCCCTTGGATATATTCGATGAGCGATGGAAAAAACGCCTTGCCTCGATGTTCGGCATAATGTTCGCCGGCGAGCATGGTGTTGACATGCACGATTTTTGCAGCGGCAAAACGCAGGTTTGTATGGAATTCGGACAACAAAGACAAGACATACCCGGTGAGCGAATTTTTAAGGGCATCGGGTTTGATCAAAACCAGGGTCTGTTCAAGTTCTTTTGGAATAGGCATGGTTCGGTTTCCTTTCGTGTTTGTCGAGGCAATAAAATAGTGGATGACAGGGGTTTATGTCATGAACAATTTATAGTACAATAATTGTGCTGTCGCAAAAAAATGGCATGGCATTGTAATTTTTCACAAGGTATTTTTTACAACCTATGAAAGCATATCAAAAAGCAGTCGACGACATCCTTCCAAAACTTGAAACGTTTTTCACCCGGGGCTTTGATGTTCACGTGAGCGGGGCGGTGAAGGAAGTGCAGTCGCTTTCAAATGAAATGGTGATGGTTGTTTCTACCCATAGAAGCCAAACCGATTATTTTCTTTTCGGATGGTCTTTGTATAACCATGGCATCAAGCATGTGCGCATCGCCGCAGGCGACAATCTGACGACATTCCCGGTCCTTGGGAAAAAATTCCGATCTTTCGGCGCATTCGCGATACACCGCGATTCGGGGTTCAAGCGCAATTATGTCCGTGATCTGTGCAAGGCTGTTGTTGATATGATGGAAGACGGTGAACCCATCCTGTTGTTCCCCGAAGGCGGCCGGAGCTATAGCGGCGCAATGATGGAAATAAAAGGCGGGGTCCTGTCGGCGGCGGTCATTGCACAGGCAAAGCATCCGGACAAAAAAGTGGTGTTGGTCCCCGCTTCGGTCAGTTACGAATTTTTGCCCGAGCTGCCGTATTTCGGGATGCTTGCCAAGGGCAAGGAAATGCGCAAAAAAGAAAACGGTTTTTTCAAGCGCCTCCTGGGCAACGCCTTTTATTTCGGCGCCGATATTATTGCATTTGCAAAGTTACTTGTCAAAGTGAAAATTGGTTGTAACCATGGCGACGTGTTTATAGATCTGGGACAACCTGTCTGCGTGACCGACATGGTAGATATAAAGGCCAATTTCAACAGCGCTGCCCGCGATGAATTTTCAGGGCACCAGGCTTCAGTGCGCATCGTGAGCGACACAATTTTCAAAATGTTCGTTTCACTGTACCGGCTTTTGCCCGAACACCTGGTTGCTGCGGCCTTGGGCGGGCGCGGTAGTGCAACAAAACCGGAAATTATCGCGGAAATAGGGCGCCTCCGCGGCCGATGCAAACAACAAAACCGGAATTGCCAAAGCATCGATATGTTTACCGATGATCAAATATGCGCCGTCGGGCTCAAGCAATTACTTCATGTCAAGGCAGTGGCCGTCCGCGGCGACGCGGTTGTCGTCACCGACGCCCTTATCGTTTCCTATTACGCATCGACCATTTCGTAGCTTTCCACAGGAGGCCTGCATGCCGTTCCAAAGTTATTTGAAAATTCCCACGGTCGTCGACCTTGTGGCAACGGAAAAGGTCGAAGCGATCACCGAACTTGTCAAGGCATTATGCAAGGCCACCCGATCGTCGCATAAGCAAAAGGTCTTTATCGAAGATATCATGAAACGCGAAGAAGCGGCAAGCACGTTCATAGGGCAGGGCATTGCAATTCCGCATTTGCGGGCGGCAATTAAAAGCGATTTTGCCATTGCCGTCGGCAGAAGCGTGACAGGCGTCAAATACGACGCCGCCCGCGGCGCCTTGGCGCATATCATGGTGCTTGTTATAACAAACGAGAATTTGGAGGGCGACGAACATGTCCGCCTGCTTTCGGACGTTGCCGGACATTTCAAGAGCGAAGAAGTGCGCGACAAGTTGCTTACCGATCCGTCTCCGGTTTACCTTATCGAACCGCCCGGGCAACAATCGGCGGAAGATAAAGCGCCAAAAGTGCAGAAAAAAGGTGCTAATGCGGTTTTCAATGCTGCGTGCGACCTTGCAAAAGACATAAAGGCCTCGGCGATCATGATATTTGCCGATACGGTACGGGACAATGATTTTCTTGAGGCATTTAAAAACAAGGGAAAAGTCATTGTCGTGACAAGCAACAAATCCCGGTTCGATGCCGACGACAAGCGCGTCACGGCCTGGATACAGGCGCCGTCGTTTCCCGCATCGCGCATTGGCCAGGTGAAAATAGGCGTGCTTTTGGCATTGTCGAGGAACTTAATTGACAATAGCGACAAGGTGGTTTGCGTTTCGGGCAACTCCAAGGCGGGCGTATTCGACACCATTGTTGCCCTCGACGTGACAAGCGAGTACGAGTTTTTCTTTACAAATTCACCGGCGCTTCTGCCGGCCGATATCATGCCCGAAGTGCTCGAGCGCGTGCTCGGTTTGGCAGGTGAGATTGCGGTGGAAGGCCGCGAAGGCAAACCGCTCGGTACGATATTCGTCCTTGGCGACACAAACATGGTCAATAAATACGTGACCCAACTTATCATCAATCCGTTCAGGGGTTACAGCGAGGCAGAACGCAATATCATAGACCCAGCGCTTACAGAAACGATAAAGGAATTTGCAAGCATCGACGGCGCGTTTATCATCACCGGAGACGGCATCGTTTTGTCGGGTGGTTCCTATTTGAGGCCGCAGGCTGAGGCGGAATTGCTGCCAAGCGGGTTCGGGTCGCGGCATGCTGCGGCAGCGGGAATCACGGTTTGCACCAAGGCGCTGGCCATCACGGTTTCCGAATCGACCGGTATGGTGACGCTGTTCAAAAACGGGACTGTTGTATTGACAATATCAAAACCGGTAGACCGTGAAAGAAGCACGATACAAAAATATTTGTAATACCTATAATCAAGGAGCAATAATGTCCATAAAAATCAAGTACGACGACAAATGCCTGGCCGATTGGATAACCAATGGCGAACGCGCCGCCTATGAACCTTCGTTTCTTGCCGCACAGGAAATGCTGGAGAAAAAAAACGGGCCCGGCGGCGATTTCCTGGGCTGGCTCGATTTGCCCAAGACCATCGAAGCTGCTCTTGTCGATAAAATCATTGAAACCGCAAACGCGATACGCAGCAAGGCCGACGTGCTTATTTGCATCGGCATCGGCGGGTCGTATCTTGGCGCAAAGGCCGCGATAGAATTCGCGTCGCATTCATTCGACGACATGCGCAAACCCCGCGTCATTTTTGCCGGCCACAATATCAGTTCCGATTATATCAACGATCTTTTGTCTCTTATCAAGGACAAAAGCGTTGCGGTCAATGTCATTTCGAAAAGCGGCACAACCACGGAGCCGGGCGTCACGTTCCGTATAATCAAGCAGTGGATGGAAGAGCGCTACGGCAAAAAAGAAGCTAGCCTGCGCATCGTGGCCACCACAGACCCGAAAAAAGGCGCGCTGCGCAAACTTGCGACGGAAGAAGGGTATGCGACCTTCGACATTCCGTCGGACGTAGGCGGCCGTTTCAGCGTCCTGACCCCTGTGGGGCTTTTTCCCTGCGCCGTCGCGGGCCTTGACATTAAGAAAATGCTTGCAGGCGCCTGCGAGGCCATGGATGTTTGCAGTTCCAAAACATTGGAACAAAACATCGCGGCACGGTATGCGGTCAATCGTAATATTCTTCTTCGCCGTGGAAAAACTATTGAAGTCATGGCGCTTTTTGCGCCGCAGTTACATTATGTGGGCGATTGGTTCAAGCAGCTTGCAGGCGAAAGTGAAGGAAAAAACCAAACCGGCATTTATCCTTCGTCGGTCGATTATACTACCGATCTCCACTCGCTCGGTCAATGGATGCAGGAAGGCATGCGCACTGTTTTCGAGACATTCGTGGTGCTTGGGAAAACGAAAACTACGGTGCTTTTACCCAAATGTGCCGACGACAGCGACGAACTCAATTATCTTGCGTCAAAGAGCTTCGAAAATGTCAATAACGAAGCCTATCGCGGCACGTTGCTTGCACACATGGACGGCGGCGTTCCCTGCGCCACAATCACCCTTGCCGACCGCAGCGAAGAAACTTTGGGCCAGGCGTTTTATTTCTTCGAAAAAGCGATCGGCTTGTCGGGCTATCTCTTGCGTGTCAATCCCTTCGACCAGCCCGGCGTTGAGGCATATAAAACGAACATGTTCTCGTTGTTGTCGAAACCCAAATTCGAGGCCCAAAGCCAGGCGCTTGCCGCCCGAATCAAAAAATTGGGCCTGTGAAATCGCATCGGCAAACGTACCAAACGAGTCCTTATCAAAATCATTGGTGAATAATAATGGCTAAAAACATAGGAATTCTCACAAGCGGCGGCGATTGCCCGGGCCTCAACGCTGCGATACGCGCAGTGGGCAAGGCTGCTCTTGATAAATACGATATGAGTCTTGTCGGGTTTCTCGACGGCTTCCGGGGCCTGGTGAACAACCGTTTTGTCGAGCTGGAGCGTTCGAAGCTGTCGGGCATTCTCACGTTCGGCGGGACAATGCTCGGCACCAGCCGCGACAAACCGCACCGCATGGTTGTAGACGGAAAAGAAAAAGACATGACCGATGAAGCGGTCAAAACCTATAAACGCCATAAGCTCGAAGCGTTGGTATGTATCGGCGGCGGGGGTACCCAGAAAAACGCGCTTCATCTCAAGAATGCAGGGCTCAATGTCATCACCCTTCCCAAGACAATCGATAACGACGTGTTCGGCACCGATGTGACCTTCGGTTTTGATACTGCCATGGGCATCGTGACCGAGGCCATAGACAGGCTGCATTCTACTGCGACAAGCCACGGCCGGATCATTGTTGTCGAGGTCATGGGCCACCGTGCCGGATGGCTTGCGCTTGGCGCAGGCATGGCCGGCGGGGCCGATGTCATCCTGATTCCCGAAATCCCGCATGATATCGATAAAATCGCGGATGCGATTAAAAAACGCAGCAAAGCCGGGAAAAATTTCAGTATTATTGCAATTGCCGAAGGCGCAATGTCGTGCGAACAGTCAAAAAAGATCAAAGAGCTTGTGGTTGCAAAAAGCCAGGCAGAAGGTAAAAAAGAAAAGCAAAAAGTATCGCTTGAACTTGCCGCATTTCATAAAGAGCATCTTGACCACACCATGACACTCACCCGTAAACTTGAAGAGCTTACCGGATTGGAATCCCGTTTAACCATACTTGGTCATTTGCAGCGTGGCGGATCACCCTCTGCTGCCGACCGTTTGCTGGCAACAAGGCTTGGCACAGCCTGCGCCGAGTACATAGACAAAAAGGTATTTGGCATCATGATTGCCGCAAGGGGAAACGGTGTGGAGCCCATGCCGCTTGAAAAGGTCGCAGGCAATAAAAAATTAGTTCCCTTGGATCACCCCTGGATTCAAAGCGCGAGAATGGTCGGAACCTCATTCGGCGATTAGCAATGCTTATTGTCGGATACGACGATGTTCAAAAAAGGCTTATCGTACGGAATTCATTTGGCCCTGCCTGGGGCCAGGCAGGATATTTCACCCTGCCATACGATTATGTTCAGGCTGCGGATTTGGCGAGAGATTTTTGGGTAATCCGGCGATAAAAATTGATTTTCGGTCACGCCGTCGGCCGGATCGCTCAGTCCACCAATCGTCAAGCTTGTCAACTTGGACCCTGAGCTCCGGTCCCTGAGCCTGCGATGTGGTGAGATTGTCGAACCATCGATGTGCCGCCTGTTTCCCTCATAGACAACAGTCAAGTGCCGAATTCCACCCACAATTTAAATTCATCACAACGTATTGATATCATTTAAGTTTAAGTGTAATTACTCTTGATTACACTTAAACATTCGCGCGTCTAAAATCATGATAAAATTGACATGCTGGTTTGAATAAATGATATTAACAATTGGGCATTTAATTCAATAGTACTTCTGTTAGAGGGAAAATTATGGCCAGTAGCAAAGATTTTCTGGAACCTTTTCGTGCTATAGCCATTCAATTACAAGACCTTAACAAACAAGCAGTTCAGCAGTATTCCCCCGTAGTTGCAGACATTATCCACTCACGCAGCCGTGATGTCAATTATATCGAACATACTTTGGATGGTCTGCTCGATTTCTGCGGGTACGATCCCGCTCTGCAATTATATCGTCGCCTATGCAGACATTACTACGATATCAACCCATATGCAACTGCTGAATACGTTAATATCTATCGGAAAATGTGGGACGAAGAAAGTCTACACGAAAATAAAAAGAAAAAATCTAAAGCAATGAAAAAGAAAATTAAAAGCGGTTCGAAAAGCGCAAGTCTTCACAAATAACTGTCATAATTTGTAATCTTAAAAACCGAAAATTTTCTAAGGTCGCAAATTGCGACCTCAAAATTGCATTTGGGCGGTACATTGCCTTTGGTTTTTACCAAACAAGGGGTTGCGGGCAACGAGGAAATTATCTTTTCCTCTTCCGATGGCCCCCAGCGATTCTCGCAACGCTTAAGACTATGGAAAAAGAGATCGGTTCTGAACTTGATGAGTTTAAAGGAATGTTGAAATGAATAAAACACCAATTTCCGAATACGCAATGTTGCGTTCAGAAATCGTTTCTAAAATCCGTCAAAGCCGATACCTTGCCGCCCGGGCTGTTAACCGCGAAATCCTGGGCCTCTATTTTTCCATTGGTGAGGCAATATCAAAACGAATATTACAACATCCCTGGGGAACCGGAATAATTAGCCGGTTGTCTCATGATATTCAAGCGGATTTTCCCGGCATTCGGGGATTCTCTGAGCGAAACTTAAAAAACATGAGACGCTTTTATGAGCACTATTATTCCACGGTGTTTGGGCAGTTGTTGACTGCCCAAACAGGGCGGTTCTCAAACGGGCAGTTGTTGACTGCCCAATTAACTGTTTCCGATGATCCCTTGCCGGAGGAATTCCTGTCGGTCAGTTTTACATCCCATATAGTGCTTCTTCAGAAATGTAAAACAAAGAGAGAACGGTCTTTTTATTTGAAACAAGCAGCCCAAAATCAATGGAGTGTTGAACTGCTTGAAAACCATATAGGTTCAAAATTGTATGCGCATCAGGGAAAAATCCAGAACAATTTTGCCGAAAGAATGCCGAAAAAGATTCGAACCGATGCAATCCGCGCTTTTCGCGACGAATATCTTTTCCCGTTTGTTCAGGTAGATGATCCGAATGATGAGTATCTGGTCGAGAGGGCAATTGTAGCCGATGTAAAGAAATTTATGTTGTCGCTCGGACGTGAATTTACCTTCATGGGAAATCAATACCGTCTTGTTATAGATGAAATGGAATATTTTGTTGATCTTCTTTTCTATCATCGGCGGTTGAGAAGCATGATTGCCATAGAACTTAAGACCGGCAGATTCAAACCGGAATTTGCCGGGAAAATGAATTTCTATCTTGCCGCTCTTGATACTACGATAAAACTCCCCGAGGAAAATCCTTCCATAGGCATTATCTTGTGCCGGGAAAAGAAAAAAACCACGGTAGAGTTTGCGTTTAAATTTACGAGTGCTCCCATGGGTGTCGCTACCTATAAATTTGCCGAAAATCCTCCAAAAGATTTGGCCCGTTTCCTCCCTGATCCCGCAGCATTGAAAAAAGCCATTGCTAAATCGGAGAATGAACGATGAAAACCAACATAATCCTCAGCGATTACGAAAACGTCCAAAAGCATGACCTCCTCCCTTGCTCAATTATGATGTCATTTTAAAATTCATCCTGCTACAAAGTGTTTTCTGCCGGAAAACACTTTGTTTTACACTCTCTTTCCATAACGGCAAATGTGTGATATATTGTAGGTGAAACAATAGAGGAAATTCATTGGCATGGGCCACGGGAGGCAATATGAATTCGTATTTCAAACCGGTTGTAATCGTCGTCCTGTCAATGTTTCTGTACCCGGCACTTTCCGAATCCGCATGCCTCAACAGCGCGAAAATCCGGCCCGCGTTGTGCGCGCGGTTGGACTCGGTCCAGGCGAGCGATCTTGTTCCTGTCAACATAACCTTGTATGAACCGATATTTCATATTGCAGTATGCGAAGACCGTTCGATTCCGCCGCCAGACCCGCGCATATGCGGGACAATCGTCGATTCCACAGCCGCGTATTGGACGCTTCACAGGCAAGAGGTACTCAGGATATTTTCAGATTGTCCGGTGTACGATACGAGCAATCTTACCCACAGGTTGGATTCCACAAACTTTAGAACAACCAGGAATTATACCGGTTTAGCGACAAGGCAGACCATTGCGGCGCTTGCCGCAGAATCGCTCGTTACAATGGTGGATCTGGGATTCTATTTCAGGCTCCCGGACGCAACGCTTCAGGCAACCGTGTTCCCCTTCGACACCACGATAATCGGTCTCATACGAGTGACTGACAGTAACAGAGTGGTTGTAAAGAACAGCTTCGGGGTCGGTTCAGGAAGTTTTGCCCCTGTCTCGATCCATCGCTACGGACTATCGTTTGTTTTGTACAGGCCATTTACGTTGACAATATGTCCCTTACCGCTATCGGGAGATTTTGTTTTAGACAAGTCAGACACTTCGAAGATCAAGTATCCTCGTGACCAAACGCAACTTTACAGCGCGATTGACTGCTGCGGCGGCGTCCCCAAATGTTCTTCATGGGTAAAAATCGATACAAGCATCCTGACCCACGAATACCGGTTTCGTACGACAACGTCGTTTCTCTATATGAAAGTACTCGACGGCTCAAAACCGGATTCAATCAAATTGCGATTCGACACCAAGTCGTTTCTGGGGGCAACGGCAATCGCTGTACCCAGTTTGCACCAGGGCCAAATCCGGTCCGCGTTCCTCCGCCAACACAACGCAACGTTGATGAATGCCAGAGCCGGAAACGCACTCCTTCACGATGTATCTGTTTCGGTATATTCCATTTCAGGCAGGAAGATCGGGCCGGCCGCGCTTATGCGAAGCGGTGTCGTGGTTGTTAAGAAAATGGAAAACGGAGGAGTTTTCTATTCGAGGAACGTGCTTGCGTGGTAAGAGAGTGTATTGGGGGTGTCACTCTTCAACGCGAAACTTGATAACAAAAGCTTTGCGCTATTCACGGGATATGGTCTTTCGACCGCTATAATGACCCTCCTTGTGCTGGCCAGCCTGGAAGAACTCTCTGCAAAGACCCTTCGCATAATTTATAGCTCAGCCAAAAGCCTTAAAGAAGGCAAGGCCGGATTGGCCGTGTCAAACGCTTCAAGAAATATTTTTTCAAAAATTATTGCTTTTTTAAAACCTTTTAGAGCTTATTTGCTGTTCCTCCCCTTGTATTGAGAACTATTGAAGTTGTCAGAGTCGAATGGTGCCGTAAACTATTTTTAATTTATGGTTTATAGGAGAATTTCTTTCGATCGTTTCCATGTGAGTATCACCGCGTTTTTCTCGCAACGGTCCGGCTTCGGTCCGGGGACGGTAGCCTTTCATTCCAGGCGCATCGTGTGCCATAAATAATCACCTCCTCTCTCACTTAAGGGTTGACAATTTAACCAAAATATAGTAAATTATCAACCATAGGGCAATAAAAAAATTCAAGGAGCCAAAAAAATGGTAATGCAACTATCCGACAATTCGATCCGTGATACCTTTTCCAAGCGCCTTCTGCAAGCACGGAAAATGCTTGGGCTTTCATTGCGGGAACTGGCAGAAAAATTGGGCGATAGCGGAGTATCATACAATGCTTTACACAAATATGAGACCGGCCGGATGATGCCCTCGAGCGGCGTTCTCATAATGTTGAGTGATGTGCTCGGTCAGCCGGCAGATTTTTTCCTGCACCCTCTTAAGGTCAACCTCGAACACATAGAATTCCGAAAACGGACCGCATTAGGCATGAAGCAGGAAGATGCCATCAGCCAAAAAGCATCCGAGTTTTTTGAGCGCTACATGGAAATAGAGGAAGCTCTTGGTGTGGCGGGCAAATTCAAAAATCCATTTTCAGAATATCCTCATGTAAAGACTTCTTCGGATATCGAACAAGCCGCAATATTTCTTCGCAAACAATGGAACCTCGGTATAGATGCGCTACCGGGAGTTCTGACCTTGCTTGAAGAGAAACATATCAAGATCTATGAAATCGACGCTTCGGATAAGTTCGATGGTTTTAGCGGGTGGGCAGGCGATGTACCGGTTATCGTTCTGAATAGGAATTTTCCCGACGACCGCAAACGACTCAGCGCACTCCATGAACTCGGGCATTTACTTCTTTCATTTCCAAAGGATTCCATTGATTCCAAAACGGGAGAGAAATTCTGCACGGAATTTGCGGGGGCAATGTTACTACCCAATTCGGTATTGTTCCAAAATCTTGGCCGTACCAGGACCCGTATTTCCCTTGAAGAACTCGAAGAAATTAAAACCCGTTTCGGAATATCTTGCGCGGCAATAATGATGCGCGCCTTGAAATTGGGAATATTTACTTCCTCGTTCATGAAAAATTTTTGGATCAAATGGCGAAAACTGGGGTTGAACCAATGTGAAAGAGTTAAATGGGGCATACCTGAAACTCCAAAACGTTTCAATCAACTGATACTTCGAGGGGTTTCGGAAGAACTTATCAGCGAGTCGAAGGCTGCATCTTTACTTAATGAACCTCTCGCCGCATTCCGCAAGCGAATGGGAATTCTGTCATGAAGTTGGTCGTTCAGGATGCCTGTATTCTCATTGACCTGATCGAAGGTTCGATACTGGAATTATGGCCCAGACTTGGGTTCGAAACCATCACCACGGATCTTGTGGGTATGCTACGGAAAAAAGCAGAACAGGACCGCATACAAGTTCGTGGCGTTCTTTGGGTCCTGGATTCTCTTGTTGAAGCTGGAATAATCACATATAAGAATGCCGCATCCAAACTGAAACGGATTCTTGACGCCGGAAGCCGCTTGCCTCCAGATGAATGTTCTAAGAGGCTTGACGCTTGGAAATAATCCGAGCCGGTGGTCACGAAGCCTGTCGAAGTACGGGTTCTTATTGAAACTGAAAGTCTTCCTATGAAAACCAACATCATTCTCATCGATTATGAAAACGTTCAAAAGCACGACCTCCGGCCCTTGCTCAATCATGATGTCTTGATAAAGGTCTTTTACAACAAGAACCAGAAAGCGACTTTTGATTTTCTGAATCTTGCGATGGCATTCGGCAAAGAAAAATTCCAAGCGATACAGATACAAGGCAAGGGCAAAAATGCGGCCGATTTTCATATTGCGTATTTTATAGGCAAACTTGCAAAAGAAATCCCCAATCCCTTTTTTCACATCATTTCCAAAGACACAGGATTCAAGCCGCTTGTTGAGTTTTTAAAGATTGAAGAAAAAATTTCATGCACGGTCGAGGCTTCAATAGCAGAGATTCCATTATTGAAGCAGCCTCAAACGGTGATAAAGCCTGAAACCCCTAAAACAATTGACGATTGGTATAGTATTGCTTTAGGCAAATTAACAAATTCAAAGGCTCAGAAACCTAAGAAGAAAAAAACATTGCGGAATCAAATTATAAGTTTTTGCAGAAAACAAATAACCGAAAACGAGGCGAATGCAATTATTGAAAAGCTCATAGAAAACAAAATTATAGAATGCAAAAATGAATCGGTGATTTATAAGTAAAAAAGAACACTGCGGCGAAAAAAGAAAAGCTTAAAACACCCTAAATGCAAAGGCTATTTTAAAAACATCTGCTTTTTTTTGTTCCAATATCGGCTAATTGAGCGAAATACATTTTATACCTATCTTATGAACAAAAAATCCCTCACCGAACGCGACATCTGCACCAAGTTTATCACACCTGCTTTAGAAAAAGCTGGTTGGGATCCTTTAACGCAATTTCTTGAAGAATTTCCTCTTACAAAGGGGCGAGTAGTTGTTCGCGGGCAGCTTCATACTCGCGCAAAGAATAAACGCGCAGATTATGTTCTATTTTATAAACCGAATATTCCTATTTCAATTATAGAAGCAAAAGACAATAACCACAGCGTAGGCGATGGAATGCAACAAGGTTTGGAATATGCAAACCTTTTGCAAGTTCCTTTTGTTTTTAGCACCAATGGCAATAAGTTTTTATTTCACAATAGCATTTGCACCGATGGCCAAATCGAAACTGAAATTGAAATGGATGAATTCCCTGCGCCCGAAACTTTGTGGCGCTTATGGTGCGTTCATAAGGGAATTTCCCCGGAGCAGGAGGCTATTGTTGCGCAGGATTATTATAGCGATGGCGGGAATAAAACACCTCGTTATTATCAGCTCATTGCGATCAATAAAACCCTCTTAGCAATTGCAAATGGACAAAAGCGCATATTGCTCGTTATGGCTACAGGAACAGGAAAAACCTTTACCGCGTTTCAAATAATCTGGCGTCTTTGGAAATCCCGAACCAAAAAGCGGATCCTTTTCCTTGCCGACCGAAATATCCTTGTTGACCAGACAATGACCAACGATTTTAAACCTTTCGGCTCGGCAATGACCAAGATTCAAAAACGACAAGCCAATAAATCGTATGAGATTTACCTTTCTCTTTATCAAGCTGTCAGCGGCACCGAAGAAGAGAACAACATTTACAAACAGTTCTCGCCGGATTTTTTTGATCTGATCGTCGTCGACGAGTGCCACCGTGGCAGCGCCGATGAAAATTCCAATTGGCGAAAAATTCTCGATTATTTCGTTTCTGCAACTCAAATAGGTATGACCGCCACCCCAAAAGAAACAGAGGACATTTCAAACTCAATTTACTTTGGCGATCCGATATATACTTATTCACTTCGTCAGGGCATTGATGATGGTTTCTTAGCACCCTACAAAGTGGTTCGCATTGATTTTGATAAAGACCTTACCGGCTGGCGGCCGGATAAGGGGATGGTTGATAAATATGGTAATGAAATCGAAGATCGTATTTTCAACCAAAAAGATATGGACAAAACACTGGTTCTCGAAAAAAGAACCGCGTTGGTTGCAAAGAAAATTTCCGAATTTTTAAAACAAACAAATCGTTTCGATAAAACCATTGTTTTTTGCGATAATATCGATCACGCGGAAAGAATGCGGCAGGCATTGGTCAATGAAAATCCCGACCTGGTTGCAGAAAATCCCAAATACGTTATGCGAATTACCGGGGATAATGAAGAGGGCAAATTCGAGCTCGATAATTTCATTTTCCCAGAATCAAAATATCCGGTCATTGCAACAACTTCTAAACTCATGTCCACAGGCGTCGATGCGCAAACATGTAAGCTGATCGTATTGGATCAAAGAATTCAGTCCATGACAGCTTTCAAACAGATTATCGGCCGGGGAACCCGTATCAATGAAGATTACAACAAGTTTTACTTTACAATAATGGATTTTAAAAAAGCAACCGAGCTTTTTGCAGATCCGGATTTTGATGGCGATCCTGTTGTTATTTATACGCCCAAGCCCGGCGATTCACCGGTTCCGCCCGATGATTGTGAGCCTGAAATTACCAATGATGAAACATCTATAGGAGAATTTGACAAGACTGGAGAAACTGGAAACAATTTTCCAGGAACCGAAGGTAGCTTCCCGCCCGACGATGGCCAATCAAAAATCCGAAGGTATTACGTTGCAGAAGTTCCGGTTTCCGTTGTTGCCGAAAGAGTGCAATACTATGATGAGAATGGCAAGCTTATTACGGAATCGCTCAAAGATTATACAAAAAAGACAATTACACAGGAGTATTCGTCACTCGATGACTTTTTGCAAAAATGGAGCAAGGCGGATAAAAAACAGGCGATTATCGAAGCGTTGGCAAATGAAGGCGTTTTTTTTGAAGCACTGGAAGCTGAAATAGGAAAACCGCTCGACCCTTTTGATATTGTTTGTCATGTAGCCTGGGACATGCCGCCGTTAACACGGCGGGAAAGGGCAGAAAATGTCAAGAAACGGAATTACTTTGCAAAATATGGCGAAAATGCACAACGCGTACTTGCCGCACTTCTCGAAAAATATGCCGATGAAGGGGTAATACACATAGAAGAGCCGCGAATTTTGTCAATCAATCCGTTTTCGGACTTTGGCACGCCCATGGAAATTATCAAAGAATTCGGCGGTATCAAGCAATACGAGAATGCGATTTTAGAACTTGAAAAACAAATTTACGCAGCATAAAAAATAGGAGTTTAGATGCCTCTTAGTTCGCTCATTAAAATGATCCAGGATATCATGCGCAAGGATGTGGGTGTCGATGGCGATGCCCAGCGTATCAGTCAGATGGTTTGGTTGCTATTCCTTAAGATATTCGATGATAAAGAACAGGAATGGAAACTAACGATTAAAAATTACAAGTCGCCGCTTCAAAACCGCTTTCAATGGACTAATTGGGCAGCCAATGCCGAAGGCATGACCGGCGAAGAACTTGTGGATTTTGTCAATAACGATCTTTTTCCCGCACTTAAAAAATTGGCCACAACCGCAGGCGTTTCACCGCAGGGTAAAGTAGTCGGGAGCATTTTTGAAGATGCTTACAACTACATGAAATCCGGCACGCTTTTAAGACAAGTGATAAACACCATTCAAATGGATGTTGATTTTAATTCTTCATCCGACAGGCATTTGTTTAATGATATTTACGAAAAGATATTGAGCGATTTGCAATCTGCAGGCAATGCAGGTGAATATTACACGCCGCGCGCAGTTACGCAATTCATGGTCGATATTATTAATCCGCAACTTGGGGAAACGATTCTGGACCCTGCGTGCGGCACCGGTGGCTTTTTGGCTTGCTCCATCGAGCATCTTAAAAATCAAGTCAAAACCGCCCATGATAAAGAAATCCTGCAAGATTCCATACATGGCGTTGAGAAAAAACCGTTACCGCATATGCTGGCCATTACAAATATGATGTTGCATGGCATAGAAGTGCCTACCAATATCAGGCATGATAATACGCTCAGTCGTCCTTTGAAAGATTATGGTCCTAAAGACCGCGTCGATTGCGTTATTACAAATCCGCCCTTTGGCGGCATGGAAGAAGACGGCATCGAGCAAAACTTTCCCAAAAAATACCAGACCCGCGAAACTGCGGATCTTTTCATGGCACTCATCATGTTTCGTTTAAAGCATGATACGGGAAGGGCCGCAATTGTTCTGCCCGACGGCTTTTTGTTCGGTGAAGGCGTAAAAACAACAATCAAAAAAGAACTGGTTGAGGAATTCAATTTACATACTATAGTCCGCATGCCCAATGGCGTTTTCAGCCCCTACACCGGCATTAAAACAAATCTTTTGTTTTTTGATAAGGGTACTCCCACAAAACAGGTGTGGTTTTTTGAACATCCTTATCCGGATGGATACAAATCATACTCCCGTTCAAAGCCGCTTACCATACAAGAATTCGATGTCGAGAAAAAATGGTGGAACAAGCGGAAGCAGAATGAATGTGCCTGGAAAGTCACGGTCAAAGAAATAGAAGACAGGAATTACAATCTGGATTTTAAGAACCCGCATGTTGTGGATATCGAGCACGGTGATCCGGAAGTGCTTATGAAAGAGTACGAAGAAATTTCAAAGCAACTCATTGCGACGCGCGACAATCTTAAGAGCGAGCTGCTAAACGCTCTTGGGGTAAAATAATGAGCAAGAAAAAGTTCTCGGGCAAGGCAATGTCTATAGTCCGTTCTTCTGCGGCTGAATACTTAACTTTTATAGCGGCCACAGGGGACAGCGAAGCCAGCGTAGAAATGCGGTACGAAGATGAAAACATCTGGTTGACCCAAAAAATGATGGCGAGCCTTTATGATGTTAGCGTTTCGGCTATCAATCAGCACCTGAAAACAATTTTTAGTGACAACGAACTGCAGCGTGAGGCAACTATTAAGAAATACTTAATAGTTCAAACCGAAGGCAGCAGGCAGGTGCAACGGGAGGTCGAGCACTACAACCTGCAAGCCATCATTGCCGTGGGCTTCAAGATAGAGAACGAACGGGCTGTGCAGTTTCGTAAATGGGCCAACCATATCGTTAAAGACTACACCATCCAGGGCTGGACCATGGATGTAGAGCGCCTTAAGCATGGCGGCAGCATACTGAATAATGATTTTTTCGAACGGCAACTGGAAAAGGTCCGGGAGATCCGCCTTTCCGAGCGCAAGTTTTATCAGAAAATTACCGATATCTACGCTACCGCATTGGACTACGACCCCACCGCCACTGCCACCAAGCGATTTTTTGCCGCAGTTCAAAATAAGGTTCACTATGCTATTCACGGCCAGACAGCTGCAGAAGTTATTGTGAGTCGCGCTGATCACCAGAAGGAAAACATGGGGCTGACTAATTGGGAAGGGGTACCTGCGGGTAAAATCCACAAATACGATGTTTTTATAGCCAAGAACTACTTGAACGAATTTGAAATATCACAGATGCAGCGCATTGTTTCTGCGTACCTTGATATGGCAGAACTTCAGGCTATGCGTAAAATTCCCATGACAATGGCCGACTGGGAAAAACGCCTGTCCGGGTTTTTAACACTGTGGGACAGGGAAATCCTTAAGGACGCAGGAAAGGTTACAGCAGAACTGGCAAAAGACCATGCCGAATGCGAGTTTGAAAAATTCAGGATCGTTCAGGATAGACTCTTTGAAAGCGATTTTGATAAAATGCTTAAACAAATCGGGACTCTTCGAAAAGAGGAGAACACCGATGAATAAGCAAACCGCACAATTGCTGGAAAAGCATTTCGATATTGCCCTCGAAACGCCGGATGGCGTGAAGAAATTACGAGAGCTGATATTGACATTGGCCATGCAGGGGGAATTGGTAAAGCAGGATCCGAAGGATCAGCCGGCGAGAGAATTGCTAGATTTAATTGATGCTGAGAAAAAACGCCTTTACAAAGTAGGTAAGATAAAGAAACTTGATCTTTTACCAGAAATTAAGCAAGGAGATATTACATATCCAGCTCCGAAAGGTTGGGTGTGGTGTAATATTTGTGCTATCAGTTTTAAAGTTACCGATGGCGAGCATATTACACCGCAAAGGAGTTCTTCCGGATATTTTTTATTGTCCGCAAGAAATGTTACAAATGAAGGAATATTGCTTGATGATGTCGACTTTGTACTTAAAGATGAATTTGAAAGAATACGGAAAAGATGTGACCCGGAAATTGGTGATATTTTAATATCATGTTCAGGGAGTGTAGGTAGAATTGCAATTGTTGATAATGACGAATATGTTATGGTAAGAAGTGCGGCAGTAGTTAAGCATGCCCATGAATTTGTAAATAGTTTATTTCTAGCGTATTCATTACGATCACCAATGGCTCAATTGCAAATTATTCAAAAATCAAAAACAACTGCGCAATCGAATTTGTTTATTGGAAAAATCAAAGAAATACTTATCCCCCTTCCGCCTCTCGCCGAACAAAAACGCATCGTTGCGAAAATCGATCAGCTCATGGCCCTTTGCGACAAATTGGAAACCGAACGCAACGAGAGAAATGCAAAACGCCTTGCAATCCATACGTCTGCAATAAACAGCTTGCTTACTGCAAAAGATAAAACTGTTTTTAATTCATCCTGGAAATTCATAACAAAGAATTTCAGCGAACTCTATTCCGTACAGGACAATGTGGAAGAATTAAAAAAAGCAATTCTTCAACTCGCAGTCATGGGAAAACTTGTTCCACAAGAACCTAAGGATCAGCCGGCGGGGGAGTTGCTGAAAGAGATTGAGACGGAGAAGAAGAGATTGTTGAAGGAGGGTTTAATTAAAAAGCAGGAATTACTCCCGCTAAATAAGCTGGCGGAGGTCCCATACATTCTTCCTAAGAACTGGGAATGGTGCAGAATAAAGGAAATCTGCCATGACTGGGGCCAGAAAACACCTGACAAGAAGTTTACCTATATAGATGTCGGTGCCATCGATAATACAAAAGGTGCAATCACTTCCAATGTGCAGCTACTTGATAGCTCAGAAGCACCTTCTCGAGCAAGAAAAATTGTTAAAAATGGAACGGTAATATATTCCACAGTAAGACCATATTTGTTGAATATTGCCATACTTGAAGAAGATTATAGCCATGAACCAATTGCAAGCACAGCTTTTGCTATTCTGCACCCGTATGATGGCATCCTTAACCGGTATGTCTACTATTATTTACACTCAAACCCTTTTATTGACTATGTAAATCTTCAAATGAAAGGTGTCGCCTATCCTGCAATTAATGACGGCAATTTCTTTCAAGGGCCATTTCCCCTTCCACCCATAGCCGAACAAAAACGCATCGTCGCCAAAATCGACCAACTCATGTCCTTGTGCAACTCGCTTGTGCAGCAGGTAAATAGCTCTACTGATAAACAAACCGCAATTCTCAATGCGGTATTAGCGAAGATATAGGCAGTTAAAATACGTAATCATTTAAACGAGCTTACTCATCATATTAATGAATTTGCCGATGAGATCAGGAGGGTATTGATATGAAAATTCCTTATAGTTTTTCTATTTTAAGGTACACTCACGACATCGTATCAGGGGAATTTATTAATGTTGGAATCGTGCTCTTTGCACCTAAGGCAAGATTTTTAAGTGCTATGTGTACCCCTAGGTTTGGAAGAATTTCTAAAATGTTTGCAAATGTAGATGGTGAACATTTCAAACAAGTCACCAGATATATTGAAGCACGAATTGAGGAAGAAGGGGAGAGGTTGATTTCTGAACTCATGCTCGATAAAATTCCTGCTGGCGCTTTAGATTTTACTAAAAGAGTGCTGCCAGTTGATGATAGTTCTTTGCAATTTTCACCCGAGAGTTTCGGATTGACCGAGAAACCACAGGAAACGCTTGAACAGCTATTTAATAGGTATGTTGAAAAGTACTACGAAAAGATGGAACGCACCAGCCGAAGTGATGATGATGTATGGAAAATTTATAAGAAACCTCTTGAAGAAAAACGGGTTCTTGCAAGCCTCATTCCTCATCAGATAATCGCTAATGATTATGAGCATGAATTCGAATATTGCTGGAAAAATGAAAAGTGGCACATTAGCGAGCCTATTTCTTTTGACATGTTGGATTCAAGCTATATTCAGGATAAAGCAAATGTTTGGCTTGGGCGAATTACTAGTCTTACAAACGGTAGTGAGAAATTTAAATTAAACGTTCTTATTGGAAGTCCTCGAGATGAAAAACTCGCTTCATCTTTTGTAAAGGCAAAAAACATCCTTCACCGTATGCCGTGTGATCATGATTTCATTCAAGAAGATCAAGCTTCGCAATATGCGGAAAACTTGAAAAAGGATATCGAAGCACATAAAAATGCAGCCTAAATTGCCAAGAAGAAAACAAGTAAAAGACCGCATAAACAATAAAGGTAGACTTAGACTCCTAAATCTCAAAAAAATCGATTAGGTGATTGCCGGTGGAGAATCCGGCCCAGGGGCCAGAGCAGTTGAAAAGGAATGGATTACCGAAATCCGCGATCAGTGCATCGATGCCAATGTCCCTTTCTTTTTCAAACAATGGGGCGGCGTTCGCAAAAAAAAAAATGGTGGAGCCTTTTGCGACATCCCGAAGTGGAAGGCCGCAGGGCCTTCTGCGAAGTGGACAAAACCCTCGATGGCCGCATCTGGAACCAATTTCCCCCGCGATTAGTTTTGGCGGTGTATAAATCTTATTTATCGTATTGCTTTTTTTATCAAAAAGCCATAAACCTATTTTGTGCAAATGAAAAAGATCAAGATTTCGCACAGCCGATGTACTTTTTTCTGGTGGCAAAACCACAAACGAGGAATCTGAATAATAGCTATAGCGATATGCCTGCTGAAAAGCACGGCGCCAATTCTCAAGTTTAGTTTCAAATGCAAACAATGAAGCAGAAGTAGGCATAAACCAAACTAAGTCAGCTATCCCATAATTTGCTAAACTAAAATTTTTGCCACTAACTCCATTTTGAAAAACATTTGAAAGAAGGTATCTTTCAAATGCACCAAGAAAATTCGCTTCACCTCGTTTCCGGCCAATAGTAGGTGGTAGATTTCTTCGAGTATTATAAGTAGTAAAAGTTATAGTTTTTGTATTACTCATATAAATAAAATATATCATTCAGGCTTTTAAAAAAACACAGTTAATCTATCATGAAAGCCAATGAGTTTTCGGCAAAATAATTTGTGGATTTAAAATCCCGCCAGGTTCACAAATCGATCTTTCAAAAGCGACCTGATTTTTATTGGCCATAGCGATGCACATTCATCGGAAAAAGATATTTTAGTTGCTTGACAACTTCTCGCAGATCCTCTTAAGGTGTTTGTTTGAAAAATGCCACTGCATTGTCCCGCTTCTTTTCAAAACAGGCCCTTCGAAAAACAACAGGCAAAGCGAACCCTTTTTAAGGGGGGGGATTTTCCCCAAAGGATTGCGCATTAAAGAATGCATAGTCCTTGACAGCTGCGGCTCATGTCCGATCAGGATCATTGTTTTATAATTACATTTTTCAAGCCAGGAAAATAATTGTATATCACCGGTTTTGGAGCCTCCCAGAAAAGGCTTTGCGATCGGCGATATGCCCTGAGGAAGGGCATGCAACAGTTTTTCAGACGTTTGCATGCATCGTAAAGCCGGGCTTGTTATCAGAGCTTGTACCGGCATGCCGGTAAGGACAAAAAAATCGGAAATGGTTTCCGATTGATCAACGCCTTTTTTAGAAAGAGGTCTTTGCAAATCCTGCAACGGGTCAACCGCATCAGCATGACGAACAAGATATAAATAAGTGAACGATGTGCTCCACGATGGTCGTAAATCCTTGACCATTGTAAAAATATCCGGCGAATGCAATCGCCCCCACATTTTTTTATAATGATCGTAACATCCGTGTTTTTTTGATTTCAAAGTATCGGCAAGCGCGTTGCTTTTAGGCCATTTCAAGCGTGAAAGCCTTTCGAGCATGGTGTCGGCATCGTGCATATCGCCAAGGCTGTCGGCAAGGGACTTGAACAGTTTTGCCAGGGATTGTGCGGGTTTGCCAAGGATGGGCGCCATGAGTTCGGCCCAATACCTTCCCCTCCTGCAAAGCTTCCGTATGCGATGCATTTTTTCCACGGTATAGTCTTTTTTGACCATTGGCCGGGAAAGAAGTTCGAAATATATGCAAAACAGCTGTTGCGAACAAAACCCCACAACACCACAAGGGGCCTCTGTTTTGATTTTGTGGGGCAAGTCCACGCGCAAAAAACGGACAATGCTGCGGAGAAAAGCCGCATATTCCTCACTTTTAATAAGCGCGCGCAATTTCATTGTATCGAATTTCTTTGAACGCAATTGATTTTTGAAAAATGCTTCATGTTCGGGAAGAAGGAGAGGTGCATGATCCAGGGCAAATGTATGCAGCATTTCCATCCAGACGTCGTTGTCGCGAATAGGGCTGAGGTACAACGAAAAACGCGAGCATTGTTTATCGAGTTGCGTCGTGGTGAGCGAAGGTAAAAACAATGAAAAAAGCCGGAGCGCCGACCTGAACCGGCGCATCGCGATGCGAACATCATGAAGCGGAACATCGCTTTTGGCCTCAAGCATGGGCTTGGTGTTTTCGGTAATGATCCGGTATTGCAGAAATAAAAACTTGCGTAATGCTTCGAGCGCCGTATCCTTTGGGCCAAGGATGCCTGCAAATTTATCGGCCGTGGCCCGAACAGGTTGCTTTTGTATGATGATCGGCAGGGAAAAAACCGTTGCCCACAAATCGTTTTTCCCTATTGCCCAGGCAATGGAACCGTCGTATCCAGGGGAATCGCAGAGGCAGACATACCCCGCAAGCGTTTTGGTCATCGAAACAATTGTCGCATTTTGAATATGGCCATGATCAAGTCCGTCGGCAATCCGAAGGATTGCCCCAAGAAGAAGCGCCTTCTTTTTTACCAGAGGGTCCTTGAACAAGGGGAATGAAAATGCTTTTTTATAGTCTTTCCTATGAAGCAATACCGTTGCGGCGACAACGGCGCATTCGTCGTCCGAAAATCCCTCAATTCCTTTTTTTACAATAAGCCATGTGCTTTCTTCCTGATGGTCGAAGGGATTGCTTGCGTAGCCGATATCATGAAGAAGTGCGGCGGCCTTGAGGAGCGGCCTTAATTTAATCGGCAATGCCTCAAAAGGACAAATCGCGTCGAATAGTGAAAGCGCCATCGAGCAAACATGATGGGAATGGGAATCTTCGTTCTTAAGGGAAAAGCATAAAGAGGCAACAGACTGTTTTTTTGTCATATGTCAAACTGCAAAAATGGGAAAAATTGCCTTAATCCACTACCCGCGTAAACGCCGGGACGAATTTGGTTTGTGCGCTTCAAAGCCCGTTCGTTTCAAGCGTTTGGGTTTTTCCACGCTTTCACACGAGTCTGCATAAAACAGGGCATGGCAATCGTATTCTTTTTTCAAAGACGTCTCACAATGCTTCCAGGTACCGTCTTCATGAAGGTTCCAACTGTTTTTCGTGTCGGAATCGCATAAGTCTAATATTTGCAAAAGCCTTGCGCGCGACGATTTTTCATCGATCGGCACGAGCAATTCCACGCGTTTGTCCAAATTCCGTTGCATCCAGTCGGCGGTGCATATGAACAGTTTTTCCTTGCCTCCATTGGCAAAGCAGAGAATGCGGGCATGTTCCAGAAACCGGCCCACAATGCTTTTTACCGATATCGTCTCGCTCAGCCCCTTCACGCCGGGCCGCAAACAGCAAATTCCCCGTATGTTAAGTTTAATGGAAACGCCGGCCCTTGATGCTTTGTAAAGCGCGTCGATAATTTCCGGATGTGTCAGGGAATTCATTTTCGCACGGATAAATGCCTTCTGGCCCTGGCGGCAGCGTTCAGTCTCGGCCTCTATAAGTTCCAGGATCCTGTCTTTCATGCCTATGGGCGCCGCTTCGATTTTACGGTAACTATTTGGTTGTGAATTTCCTGTTATGCAATTAAAAAATGAGGAAGCGTCGGCGCAGAGGTCTTCATTGCAGGTCAGGTAGGAGGTGTCGCTGTAAATACAGGCGGTTATTTCATTATAGTTGCCGGTCCCGAAATGGACATACCGCACAAGTCCGGCAGCTTCACGGCGAATGACGATGCAGACCTTTGCATGGGTTTTCAGGCCTTTGACGCCGTAAATGACCTGAACGCCGGCGTCCTCAAGTTCCTTTGCCCACTCTATATTGCGTTCCTCGTCGAAACGCGCCTTGAGCTCAACAACTGCGGTCACATATTTGCCGGCCTGGGCCGCGGCAATAAGGGCCGCGACAAGGGGGCTTTTTTTACTGGTGCGATAAAGGATTTGCTTAATGGCAACGACATTCGGATCAATCGATGCCTCCTGGACAAACCGTACAACAGGGTCGAAACTTTCGTACGGATGAAAAAGGAGAATGTCCTGTTTCGCAATAAGTGAAAGCATAGACGCGGCGGATTTGATTGCAGGCGCGGTTTGAGGAGGCCATGGCTTATACCGAAGTTTATCGTAACCGGCAAGGTCGCTCATACGCATATACGCGGAAAGGTCAAGCGGCCCGCTTACCTTGAAAACCGCATTTGCAGGGACCGACAAAACTGATGTCAACGAAGAAATAAGGGAGTCGGAAGCTGATTTACCGATTTCAAGCCTGACATAATCCCCATGTTTCCTGGCGTCGATAACGGCTTCCATTTCCGAAAGTAAATCATGCGCCCCGTCTTCGCGGACGCTCATGTCCGCGTTCCGCGTCAGCCGCATGGTGGCGAATTCTATGATTTTTTCACCGGGAAAAAACCGGTGCACGAACATCGCAACAATATCTTCAATAAGCATGAATTGATACCCGCCGCCTGCCGGCATGGAAAGAAAACGGGTCAGATTTTTGCCTATGGGGATTATCGCGATCCGGCGCAGGGGAAGCTTTTTATTTAGTTCGACCGCAGGTTTTGGGGCAAAGGGATCTTGAGGAGCGGTTAGTCTTACAACGCAATACAGCATGCGATTGACAAGAAGCGGCGGATGCGGTGAAGCGCTCAATACCATGGGGGAAAGTATGGGCAAAAGGTCGTTTTCAAAAACATGCTCTGCGTGCCTGCTTTGGTCTCCTGTCAATTCTTCGGGCAAAAGGCGAAGGATTCCTTCTTTTGCCAAGCTTTTTTCAAGTTCCAGTTGGCAATCATATTGCCTTTTTGTCATGGCATTGCAACAAGACAAAATTGCTTCAAGCTGGTCGCGGGGCCTGAGCCCGGCATTGTCTTTTTTGGTTATTCCTTTTGAAACAAGCATTTGCAAACCGCCGACGCGGACCATAAAGAACTCGTCGAGGTTCGATCCTGTTATTGAAAGGAATTTGAGTCTTTCAAGCAAAGGCAAATCCTTGTTCGTACTGCATTGCAATACGCGATCGTTAAATTCGAGCCAGGAAAGTTCCCTGTTGAAAAAATCGTACGATGCTTTTGTTTTCATACGGGCACGCTTCCTTTTTTTTCGAGTAGTACGCTAAGGCCATACACTTCTTCGAACATGTCGCATTTGTTTTGTACCGCAAGCTGTTCCAGGGTCAGGTCTTCAATATACGGAATTTCAATGATAAAATTGTCTCTTTCCCGCCGCGAGGAAACCGACGAAATGCGCTGATTGTGCGAGCGGTCGAGGGAATCCGCAACGCGGAGAATTGCGGCGAGTTTTGCCACGCATAACCGTGCGTCGCGGTCGAGCGATGCATATTCCAAGTGGGTTGACTTTGGAGATGCGCGCCGGTGGTATCGGGCAATGAGGGAAACAAGGTGTATGTCTTTTCGGGAAAGCCCGAACAATTCGCTGTTTTCAATGAGATACATCGAATGTTTGTGGTGGCTGCGGGTCGAAACAAAGGTGCCGATGTCGTGGAGGATTGCGGCAACGGTCAGGATCATGCCGTGCCAGGGGCCAAGCCGGTGTTCCTGCGCAAGGTCGGCAAACAAAATTTGACACAACGATGAAACATGGTGCGCATGTTTTTCATCGGCTTTGTATTTCCTGGCCGTTTCCCAGGCGGAATGAATGATTTGTCGCCTGAAATCTTCACCGCCCGATTCTGTTTTTGTCAATTCTATGAGAATGCCGTGCCGCATGGAAATATCGGAAGCCAAAACGCTTTTCAGTTTCAGGCTTTTGGCAAGCATGGTATAAAACAGGAGGGCCGGACTGACGGTCTCGGCATCGGGATACGACAAATGATACTGCTTTACGCAATCGTTGACCGAAAGCCCGATAATGTGATGTGAAAATGTATCAAGGGAGGCAAGGGGCAGTCGCGCGAGCTCGGAAATGTTCCAGTCTGGAACAATATGCGATGCGGCAAACCGGATGTCGGCGCCGATGGCGATGATGTTTCTAATATGTGAAGGAGGAATGCTGTGCAGTATTTGTTCCACGGTCCTTTTGATTTCGCTTTCCATGAGTTCCCGCTGACGAACAACAGGGGCATTGAATTTTTCAAGCATTTCCCTAAGCCGCAAGGCGCCGAGCTTGAACGAATGCGTGGCAACAATATTCCCTTTTTCCAATACCAACACTTCGGTGCTGCCGCCGCCGATTTCACACATGATGTTTTGACCGCGAACAAGTGCTGCGTCGCGTTCGAAAAACGAGCGGGCAGACAAAAAGGTGAGGCGGGCCACATCCATATCGTCAAGTACTTCGATGCGTATGCCTGTGGCGATATAAAGCCTGTCTAAAAACGCGTCCCTGTTTGTTGCCTCACGGACCGCGGTCGTTGCGACGGCACGAATGCGGTCGTCGGACGAAATGCCGTATTCCTCAAGCACTCTTCGAAAATTCCGCAAGGCGCGCACGCAGTCGGAAATTGTCCCTTTTTCAATACTGCCTTTTGTAAATGTGTCTTTTCCAAGGCTAACCGCCTGGGTAAGATATTCCAGCGGATGAGCCATGCCCTTTTGATCGATGGTGGCAATGGTCATACGCGTTGATGTGGTGCCGATGTCTATGACCGCAAAAGGATCGGCAGCTCCATGGCATTTTTCTGGAGCAAGTGTTCCGGTTTTTTTCTGCATGACCTTTGGAGCCTCTATCGGAAAAATGAAAAAATGTCAAGATCCTATTTTATTGAAAATACTATACGTGCAATGATGGTTTTGAGTCCTAATACAATACTAATCATCCCCAATATGCCTAAAAGCGGCACACAAACAGTTGTACAAATTGCCATGCCTATCGCACCGCCGATGCAATCTGAAGCATACAATAATGCCGAGTTCTTTTCACCGGATAACGCGGAAAATTGCAGACCGCCTAAAAAGCCCATCCCGCCATTAAACATATAGAAAAAAACCGGCGACACCGGGAAAAAGAGCAAAAGCACTGTTGTGCCTATCGCATATAATCCGATATATAAATCAATGAAGCGTTTGTTTCTGAAAAAAGAACCAAAGAAAAACCCCAGTGACGTACTGATGGCGAAAAGAGAAATATTTGTAAATAATGCGCCGAAATTTGCCTGAAACATAAGCAGAATGCACATGGAGTAAACCCCGATCGCAAATCCCGTGGATCCCATTGCAATAATTCGAATATCTCTCCTTTTCATGATAATCAACGCACTAATAATGCAGAGAGCGAAAATACAGAGGCCCCACCATTCACCGGGATAATTACCGAGCCATGTTTGCAGGGAATATGAAAGCGCTATGGGTTTGTTTGTCGTATTGATGATGCCCTTATGGACAATGGAATTAGCGGTTTGTATTCTGTCGTCGGAAATTCCCGGAATGATGGAGGACGACAAATAGGTTGTTGGAACTTTGATGTCGGGAACAATGGTCAGGCCATGGTTTGATGCCATGAACGTGTATCCGAAGCCAGGGAAAACAGCAACATTTTTCCATACCGAATGCAATGTTGATAATAGCGCATCATGGAGTTTCTGTTCAAACGGAGAAAGGTAGTTTTCCGAAAAGGGGAGTGTAAAGGTGAATATTCCCGAATCAGTCATCATTGCCCTGGCTCGCGTAAAAAACGATCGGGTAAAAAACCTGTTTTCAGAAATTGTTTGGGGCATGCTGCTGCTGATAAAAATGACATCGTAAAGGTTTTGCGGTTTGTAGGTTTCAATCGCAACGCGTTTGTCTCCTTGCCGGATAAAAAAAGGTTCGTTTTCAACGACATCGATTTTCAGGCCAGGGTATTTCTGCAATTCCGCTTTTTGGCCCAGGTTTCTCATAAGTAACACATTCGATGCTTTTTGCAATTGTGCCATGGGAACATGGACCGCCTGTTCACAAAGGGGTTTTTCCATGGTTGATTTTAATAAATTCCCGTTTAAAAGATACGACGTATCGGAAAAGGATATTTGCTGCGTTATTTCACCTTCGATTCCCGAAACAAATTTTGACGCATTGAAACCGGTTTTCCAGCGTTCTGTTGTACCGTCC
>Ga0182027_10002627_pt1 | contig 28976 bp, 28 predicted proteins | sample 712E1DmetaG_FD_121300 | JGI IMG/M metagenome (GOLD analysis project Ga0182027, IMG submission 121300) | Permafrost microbial communities from Stordalen Mire, Sweden - 712E1D metaG (Illumina Assembly) | ecosystem: Environmental > Terrestrial > Soil > Wetlands > Permafrost | place: Sweden...
CTGGCTACCGGATAAAAGAGATACGCAAGAACAAAAGCCATTAACAAGGGAGCGATGATCCCCTCAAATCGAAGTACCAGCCACGCGATGAGAGCAACAAAACTCAGAGCGACCACCAATTTGGTGGTTGAGCCCCAGTGTGGAGAAGCAGACGGTTCAGTTTGGTTCATAGTGATCGATAAGCGCCAGCTCGATTGTAGTCAATATGAATTAATTTTACAACCATCTTAAAGACAAAAAATCCCCGCGAGTGGTTCGCGGGGTATCATGCCTGGTCTTAACTACACCACGTCAGGAACGGCAAAAAACCACACAAAGACGACCAAAAGGATGTCGGGGCAAATTGATAGAGTAAGAGTCCCACGCAAAGACAAATTACCAATACAACACCAACCCCAATCAGGATTGGAATCGCAGCATTCCTTTTAGCCGGAGTAACCGGCGTTGAATAATTATTGGATGGAGATGGTGCAGCCACTTGTGCCTGCGCAGGCATAACCGGTGCAGACATTACCGGCGCGGGTACGCTCTTGCGTGCAGCCACGACCGTCGCGCCTGCATCGGCAGACAAAACATCAAACATTAAAACAATTTGCTCGCCCAGTGAAACCACATCACCGGATCTAAGCACCGCCGGCCCTGCCAGCCGCTGACCGTTCACGAACGTGCCATTTGTCGAGCCTAAATCTTCAAGCACATATTTTCCGCCTTGAAACGTAAGGCGGGCATGTTTGCGGGAAATCTCAGAATCGTTGATAACCACCCCCCCATTGGTGGAATCGCGGCCGATGATAATCTGATCCCCTTCCAGCGAATAGGTTGCGCCGGGCGTTGGGCCGGAGCGCATCACAAATTGAAATTGAACAGCCATGTCTCCTCCAAAAATCGATGAAGTTTATGTACTTAAGTGTACAGTTTTCATCCTAAAAAGTCAACTACCCGCCGGTACTACGTTAAAACCAAACACCTGTTCAAAGGCAAGGATAATTTCTTCCTTCACCTTATTCATCGCAGGCGGTTCATTGAGTAAGTCGGCCAGGCTCACCACCGGATATTCTGCCAAGCCGCACGCCACAATGCCATCCCAATAGGACATATCAGGATCAACATTCAACGCGAAGCCGTGATGAGAAATGCCATGCGCGTCCACTTTAACGCCAATCGCCGCAAGTTTGGCGGGTTTATTACGATCTTCCGGACGACAGCGTGGGCAGCGCGAATAAACATCTGCCTGCACCCACACACCGGTCAACCCCAACCTTTGACCCGCTGCCACACCAAGATGGGCCAGGGCCACGATCAGCATCTTCTCCAATTTGCGAACATAACCAACGTAATCCGCACCAAGAGTACGATCGGACTGCAAAGTCTCCTGACTTTGCGTGCTGGAGGCCGTTTGGCCTCCCGACAAATCCGCCCGCGCCTGCAGGACCGACACAGGCAAGTGAGTATTTCGGACTCTACCAAGAGGAATTAAAGGATAGCCCACCAGTTGGCCCGGCCCGTGATAGGTAACATCGCCGCCGCGATCCACCCAATGAATGCCAATCCCCCTCTCCTTCAGTTTTTCTTCATCCCATAAAAGATTCGCTGCATTCCCTTTGCGCCCAAACGTGTAAACATGCGGATGTTCCAGCAAAAGCAAAGTGGGCGGACGGCTGCCTTCTGCAATTTCAGACGCATATTGCTCCTGCAACTTCCAAGCTTGCTCATATTCAATTAAACCAAGATCAATAACACTAAGATTCATAAAAACAAACCTTCTTGTATATCTCACATTCTGTCAGAACCAAATACACGCTGGTACAAATCCGATTCCAATAATCCATTGGGATCACAGCGTTTCTTTAGACTCTTAAATCGTGCAATGGTCTCTTCGCCAAGGAAGCGCATGGCAGTTTCGGGTGTGGTTTCACTATTTTTTGCAAAATAAAACCTGCCTCCTGCGTTGAGCACAATTTGATCAAACTCCTGCAGCATCTGACTCAATTTGAGACGGTTGCCCTTTGTGACCTTGAAGTCAATTGCCAGCGAAAAACCATCCACGGCATGAGTCAGCAAAAAATTATCCGGACGATGGCGTTTTGTCACCCCCAGATAAGGCGGCAGGTCGAGTTTGTGCGAGAGGCGCATAATTTTCGTCCATGCGGCTTCGGCAGTTTCCTTTGGCACAAAAGATTGATATTCGATCAATCCACCGCGGCCAAAAGATAACTCCCAGTTCGGGATATAGTCGAGCAGGAAGTGAAAGGCGGCATGAGACTCCCTGAATGTATGGCGCGGCAGGCTGGCGAGGTATTTTCCGGTGTTGACACCCCAGGTTCCCAGGTTATTGATGAATGGGCTCATGAAGTAATGCAGAATCGATTTTGGAAAAACGCCAAAGATGCGCGATGGCAAAGCTTGATTCTTCAACAGCAGCGTATTTTTCGCATCCGGATCTTCGCCTTCGTTCAGATAACGCGCAGCGTGGATCTGTCCGCGGCCGAGAGATTTTCCGCCGGCTGTGGTATCCAGCCAACCTACGATGTAATCGTATTTCGGGGCGTTGTCGAGCAGGTCGGCCAGATGTTCATGGAAATCATGTACCGGGCGCGCATCCACCTCCACAAGTCCGGAGTAGATGCGTTTCATTTGCAGTGTAATGGATGTAAAGATTCCCAACATCCCAAGCCCGCCGATCATTGCATAAAACAGGTCGGCGTTGTTTTGCGGCGAGCAAACAACCTCAGCGCCGCTCGGCAATAGCGCGGTGAACTCGATCACATGCTCACCAATCGGTCCGACCTTAAAATTATTTTTGCCGTGAACGTTAGCGCCCAGACAGCCGCCCAAGGTTGTGAACATCGTACCGGATACAACCGGCGGCCACCAGCCATCAGGCTCGACCTGCTGCCAAAGTTTCTCAATTGTGACACCTGGTTCAACGGTCACGCGGCCCGTTTGCGAATCCCATTCCACGATGCGATTCATGGCCGACATGTCCAGCACAATACCGCCGCCATTTAATGCGGCATCGTTATAACTGCGTCCCGCGCCGCGCGCCGTAACCGTCAGGCCCATTTTATTGGCAAGCTCAAAGGCTTGAAGAATCTCTTCGGAACGTGCGGGTTTAAACACATAGGCAGGCGCCTGCAAGGAATGCCCAAAATTTTCAAGGGTAATAAAAGGCCTATCGAGGGTCGACATTTTATAAACTCATTCTCCGAAACAGGATGGATGGAATGCTGCGGATGATAAACATGATCCAGCGCCAGAACCAGGGAGTATAGATCTCCTGCCTGCGGGCCTGTATGGCTTTCCAAATATCATCCGCGGCTCTTTCCGCTGTAATTGGAAACATCACTTTTTGCGCGGCTTTGAGCATATCGGTCTGGACAAAACCCGCCTTGACGGTCAAAACGTTCACGCCATGACGTGTGAGGCGGTTGCGTAATGATTCGAGATAACTCGTCAACCCGGCCTTGGAGGCATTATAGCCCGGGTTGCCGACGCGTCCGCGCTCGCCTGCCACCGACGAGATTCCCACGATCTGCCCTGCATTTGCAGACTGAAATATTGCGGCTATCGAATTCAACCAGGCGAACGCGCCGATCAAATTAATCTCGATCATCTGGCGGTCGTTCTCCGTGTTATACTCGTCCATTAACGGCGCAAAGTTAACGCCCGCCGCATAAATTACCAGGTCCAATCCGCCCAAGTCCGAGACTATGCGGCGAAGCAGAGCAGGCACACTTAAATGGTCATTTACGTTATGAACGTAGTAGCGAGCGCGCCCCTGATCAGCATTTTGATTGATTTCATTGCATAGGGAGGATAGCAATTCTTCCCTACGCGCAACCAAAGCCAAATCATAACCATTGCAAGCCAGTTTTTTCGCCAAGGCTGCCCCCATTCCGCTGGAAGCGCCGACGATCAAAGCGCGGAGCCGCGGTTTGAGAGGTGTGGAAGAAGGAAAATCCGGTTGTTTTACAGGCACAGGTCCTCCGATTACAAGCTTATTTCTTTTAGATATTTACCTTATAATTATCCGTGCAAGCCAAACATTATTTTACTCTGTATATGCCCAAAAAGAGTGGGCATTTAAACGATGTCAAAAATAGATACCCGTCTGGAAATATTAAAAGAGGCGCAAAAGTCACTGGCTGATGCGAACGATTTGACGTTGGAGGAACGCGAGAGCCTCCTAAAGTTATTGCGCCTCCTAGTGGAAGGGGCGGAAAAGTATTACGGGCATTCGAAAAGCCTTTTCCGAAAACTGACCGGTGATTTGATCAGCAACCGTTCGCTCTTGATGATCCTCCAACAACAAACTGACGAGCTGGACACGCTCAGAAAGCTCAGCCTCAACCTGACCTCGAGTTTGAACCTGCCCACCGTGCTGGACGCGGTGGTGACCGAAGCCATGCGCCTTGTCAAAAAAGCGCGGACCACGCGCATCTTCATCTATAACAGCGATGGATTTTTGGAATTCGGCGCGGCGCTCGATGATGACGGTACCCGTAATCATTCCGTGCCCCTTTCGAACAAAGACGGGCTGACCTATACGGTCGCGTGCAGCGGCGAACAGATCGTGATCGAGGACTTAAAAAATCATCAGATCTATAAAGACGTGTCGGAAGAAGACGAATCAGAAGGATCCATCATCGGCATCCCACTAAAATTCAACGACAATGTAGTGGGCGTGATGAATTTATCCAAATCCGTTCCAGACGGATTCGCGCCTTCCGAATTGAGATTATTGGGCCTGCTAGCCGACCAGGCGGCTGTCGCCATCTTCAATGCCAGCCTGCACCAAACGGTCAGCACGCAGGCATACACGGATACAGTGACAGGGCTTCCCAACCGGCGCGCGTTGGATGAACATCTTGAACAGGAAGTCTACAGCGCAAGGCGCAACGGGTATACTTTCGCGGTCATCATGATGGATCTGGATGGATTTAAACAAGTCAACGACTCCTACGGCCATACGATTGGCGATCAGGTATTAAAGGCTGTTTCCAGCTATCTTGTCACCGGTCTTCGTTCGACCGATTTCCTTGTCCGTTATGGAGGCGATGAGTTCACCCTGATCCTGAGTAAAACCGATCCGCCTGCCGTGCGTCTGGTCATGGATAAATTACTGAAGAAGGTCAAGAGCTTTTCCTACGATGCGCCCAATGGAAATAAAATCGGCCTTGGGCTCTCGGCGGGAATCGCCTTTTATCCCGAACACGCACGGACGCCTGCCGACCTGCTCCATGTTTCGGATCAGGCCTTATACCGGACCAAGAAAAACCGCCGCGGCTCTTATACGCTGGCCGGCGAATTTACGGATCAATTCTCGCAGCAACCCTCACCGGAAAATTGACGCACCTATCATCATGGATCAGGGTTATGTTATCAAAATCAATCTGGAGAAAATCAACATATGAATCGTAAAGTCAAAGTCATTTTGAATCCCATGGCCGACATGGGCAACGCCTGGAAAGTGGCGAATGACCTGCGCCCCATCCTGAACGAATACGGCAATGCCGACTGGAGCGGAACCGTTTATCCGACACACGCCACGGAACTCGCCAGGCAGGCGGGCGAACAAGGCTATGACATGATCATTGCAATGGGCGGGGACGGCACGGTTCATGAAGTTGTCAACGGGATCATGCAATTGTCTGAAAACCAACGCCCCATTCTCGGCATTGTGCCGGTTGGCTCCGGCAATGATTTTGCGCACGCCATCGGCATCCCAATGCGGTCCGATCATGCCCTTGATCATGCGCTCAAAGGCGAGCCTTCCACCATTGATCTGGGCCTCATGACCACCGAAAATGGCCGCCAGGAATATTTCGATAACACGCTGGGCATCGGTTTCGACACGATAGTAACCATCCGCGCTCATAAACTGAGGCTGCTGCGTGGATTCAGCATGTATCTCACCGCCGTCATGCAAACGATTTTCATGAACAATGACCCGGTCAAAATGCAAATCGAAGCGGATGATAAAAAATGGGAACAGAGTAACTTAATGCTGACCCTCTGTAACGGCCCGCGCGAAGGCGGCGGATTTCTGGTCGCGCCTGATGCGAAAGTGGATGACGGCCTTTTCCATTATGCGATGATCGTGAACGTCAGCCGTCTCATGATGCTTCGCATTGTACCGGAGGTCATGAAAGGCACGCACGGAAAATTCAAGGAGGTTACACTCGGGTCATGCAGGAAAATGAGCCTGACCGCCGACCTTCCCATGTACATCCATGCCGACGGCGAAATCTACACCAGTTTCGGAAGCAATCTTCGGAAGGCTACTTTCGAGATTCTACCGAACGCGCTGAAAGTGGTACGCGGGTAAAATAAAAGGCGAGCAGTGCTCGCCTTTTTCTTATGCCTGACATCTATCATTCGCTTCTTGGTCGTGATCTTGGACACCTGCGTATCGTTGCAGAACTATGGGGCATCGAGCTCAAGTCCTCCGATGTGAACGAGGCGGCCAAAGAACTAACCGCATCTCTCCTTGATCCTGAACGGGTCCTCGAATTAATGGATTTTCTAACGCCTCAAGCGCGCGAGGCGCTGAGTACATTGACCGCCTCAAACGGCCGCCTTCCTTACGCAATCTTCATCCGTCAATTTGGAGACATCCGCGACATGGGCGCCGGCAAACGCGACCGCGAACGCCCCCACCTCAAACCCGCGACCGTCACTGAATCCCTGTTTTATCACGCCCTGATCGCGCGCGCCTTCTTCGATACCGAACAGGGACCGCAGGAATTTGCGTACATCCCGGACGATTTATTTGAACTGGTCAGCCAAAGGTTCCCGGAATCGCAGAACACAAAGGATAAAGGAACTCCGCTTACCCATGCCTCCACGACAAGCGAACCTGCTGGCCGCGGGGCGACGCCGGGCGAAAAGGCCCATCCCATCCCCGCAACCGACCGCATTCTTGACGATGCCACAACTTTATTAGCCGCGCTCCGCCTTGGCAAGTTGGACTTTGCAAAGCACGCTGGAAATGCGCAATCCAACCCACAACATGATCCAAAATTAATTCCTCTTTTACACGCTGCCGGGTTACTGAAGAAAAACATACCCCAAGCTGAAATTGTGCGAAATTTTCTGGAAGCCGCGCGCGGCGAGGCGCGAAAAATGCTTATCGAAGCATGGCAGGAATCTGAATATTTCAACGAATTGCGGATGATGCCCGGTATCACCTGCGAAGGCGAGTGGAAAAATCAACCGCAGGTCACGCGCGAATTCCTGCTGAACCTGCTCGAGGCGATCCCCAATGACAAGTGGTGGAACCTGAGCACCTTCATCGGCGACATCAAAAAGAAATATCCCGACTTTCAACGCCCCGCCGGAGATTATGATTCATGGTTCATCAAACGCGAATCAGACGGCCAATATCTGCGCGGCTTCGCCTATTGGGACCAAGTGGATGGCGCGCTAATCTGCTTCTTTATCACGGAGATTTTATACTGGCTGGGAATGGTCGAACTGGCAAGCCCGGAAGCCGGCAAAGATATCACAGCGTTCCGGTTATTGAATTCTGAAAACTTAAAGGCGAAGGCAGAAGATGCCAGGGTGAAAGTATCCTCCCAGGGTACGATCACCGTTCCAAGATATGCCCCGCGGGCGATACGCTATCAAATCTCAAGATTTTGTGAATGGGAGAATGGCCAGGCAGCCACTAGCGTCGAGACCAAACCGGAAGAATATAAATATAGGATCACGCCCCGCTCTTTGAACAAAGCCAAAGAGCAGGGATTGAAAGTTGAACACCTATTGGCGCTGCTTGCAAAACATTCCGATGCAGGGATTCCTCCAGTGCTGGTCAAAGCCCTCAAGCGCTGGGAAGTCAATGGAACCGAAGCCCGGGCTGAAACCCAGGTCATTTTAAAGGTCAGCAGGCCTGAAGTCCTGGAAGAGCTGCGAAAATCGAAAGCGGCACGGTTTTTGGGTGAGCCGCTTGGCCCAACCTCCATCATTATCAAAGCGGGGGCACAAGCCAAAGTGATGGCCGCGCTGACCGAGATGGGCCTATTGGCAGAAGATGCGTCCGGGAGCGGAGAAAGTTAAGGCAAGTGTCATTGATAAAAAGTGACACTTGTTTATGTCCATTTGTCTCAACCGGCCTATAATGAAGATAATCTGTAAACTATTCCTCATCCCCTATTCACGGAGTTCCCATGTCCAAACTCGATTGGCTCACGCAAGAAATCGAAGGCCTGAAAGATCAAGGCCTGTATAACCGCATCCGCACGATCGGCTCGGCGCAGGGTGCGCGCCTGGTCGTGGACGGCAAGGATGTTTTGAATTTCTGCTCGAACAACTATCTCGGATTGGCGAACCATCCGAAGTTGGTGGAGGCCGCCAAAAACGCCACGAAGAAATATGGCGTCGGTCCGGCGGCAGTGCGCACGATCGCAGGCACCACCGACCTGCACATCGAGCTCGAAAAACGCCTGGCAAAATTCAAGGGTGCGGAAGATGTCATCACTTTTCAATCCGGCTTTGCCGCCAACCTGGGGACGATCCCGGCATTGGTCGCAAAAGAAGATGTGATTTTTTCAGACCGTTTGAATCACGCCTCGATCATTGACGGAAGCCGGCTCTCCGGTGCAAAGATCATCCCCTACGATCATAACGATCCGACCGCCCTCGAAGCGGTCATCAAGGAAAATGCCGGAACCTACCGCCGCGCCTTGATCGTCACCGACGGCGTTTTCAGCATGGACGGCGATATTGCTCCCCTGCCCGGCCTCTATGAAGTGGCTAAGAAGTACGATATTTTATTGATGGTGGACGATGCGCATGGCGAAGGCGTTCTCGGCAAAGGCGGACGCGGCATCGTGGATCATTTCAACCTGCACGGCAAAGTGGATATTGAGGTCGGAACGATGTCCAAGGCGTTCGGCGTGGTGGGCGGACTGGTGGCCGGCAATAAAATCATCATCGAGTGGCTGCGCCAGCGCGGACGCCCCTTCCTGTTCTCGTCCGCAGTGACTGCACCGGACGCAGCCGCGTGTCTGGCAGCCGTGGATTTGCTGGAAGAATCAACCGCGCTGGTGGACAAGCTATGGGACAATGCCAAATACTTCAAAGCCGAAATGAAGAAGCTCGGCTTCGATACAGGCGTGAGCGAAACGCCGATCACCCCCGTCATGCTCGGCGAAGCGCCGCTGGCGCAGCAATTCAGCCGCGAACTTTTTGAGAACGGAGTATTTGCCATGTCCATCGGATTCCCGACCGTGGCGAAGGGCAAAGCCAGAATCCGCGTCATGATCTCGGCTTCGCATGAGCGCAAAGACCTCGATCAGGGTCTGGAAGCGTTCGCGATGGTTGGAAAGAAACTTGGAGTGATAAAGTAGACTTAAACCATAGACCGACTTCCTCTCAGTAGTCGGTCCATTTTTTTGCTACTTGTCCCAATCCGAGTTTTGTTGTATAGTTTTGAAAATGATGGTTTTGAATCTAAGCAAGGGTATTTATGATTAGTAACACGCTCGAAGAACAACCAGTAATAAAAATCAACTTTCTCCCATCAAAGTTTTCTGCAAACAAGGTCAAAGGATATATTCTTAATTATGACAATAATGACCAATTAAGAAAGTTGCAGGATGAATATTATGGAAAAATGGTTCTTCGTAGGTTTGGAAATGTCATTAATGCTGTCCCTGTTATGGGAGGAGTTTCTGTGGATGGCGTCGAAACTGAATTTGATGCAGGCAAGCATTGGAAAATATTTAAAGCTTTACTTGAAGAAGGGGTGCGTTTAGCTTTGACAAAATTATATCCGACTTTGCCTATACCTAAATTTGGAAACATTGTTTTCGATGTTGTGGGAACAGCGAACGATTTGTTCAAAGCTTCATTGATTGAGGCACATATCAAAAGTTCTGGCATCGATTTTGTTAGTATCTACAGAAAATATTCTATTTCTGCCGAATCGCTCTCTAGAGTAGGCGCTACGTCGTTATTTGGTGTTTCGATCAAAGTAAGCACACATTGGAAGATTACTGCAAACATTGGGACATTAAGAAAAAAAGGTGTAAACGTTGTTGGCGCCTACGCAGTACCATTAAATACAATTGATGAAAAGAAAAGTATAGGTTTGAGAACCATAGGAAAAATAGCGCGAATTGAACAAGACAGTGCCTTCCTTGTCGATTCTAGGGACGCTGATGCAATTAATATAAACGATTACACAATAGAAGCCTCTCTGGAAAACGTTACAAAGTGCGCTCGTGCTATTATTGGCGAACAAAGCCGACAGTTAATGGGAAGTGTGAGAAATGAATTGTCAAAGGTGTTAAGCGCAGAAGGCCAATTGAAAAGGATTTCGCAAATCGCAGGAGCTCTGAGCAAAGCCCCTATTCTGTGTGCAGTAAATTTGTCTGCAAATTTTGAAAATGATTGTTTGGATATCCACTTTGAAAATACTCCAAAGGTTTTAAAGGCTCCTAAGTACATCATGAAATCTGGTAGGGAACCAGTTTCGGGGTCAATTTCATCTGCCCTTTCTTCGCAGGGCCCTTACGATCAAGATTATTTCGAGAAAACATCCCCATTTATTTTAGTTATAACTCCCAAAGAATATCAGGGCCAAATAGAACAGTTTTTACGGCAATGGAGAGATGGAGGTGCTGGTGCTAGTTTTCAAAAAGGGTTTTTGAAGCAATATCGATTGCGAAACTGTGAACTTCACTTTGAGGATTTTTCATTAAGTTCCAGTCCCTCAGAGGATTATAGACAAGCTTGTGTAAATGCTCTTGAGAAAAGCAGGAGAATGATTCGGAGATTTGATTTAGCCTTTGTGGTTATTCGGGAGCAACATCGATTACTGGGAGCAAATGATCCCTATATTATTGTTAAAGCAGCATTGATGAATGAGGGAATACCAGTCCAAGAGATTGAAGCAGAAACCATCAATTCAGTACCAAGCAGTCTCCCATATATTTTGAATAATATTGCTTTGGCGAGTTATGCCAAAATGGGAGGTACACCCTGGCTATTGGCATCGTCAAAGGGACAAGGAATTACTCATGAATTAATTGTTGGTATGGGAAGTACTATCATAAAAGACGGGCGATTTGATAGTGAGAGATATGTTGGAATTACAACATTATTTAACTATGATGGGGTTTATCTGGTTTCAAATGTGTCTAAAGAAAGCCCATTTGAAGAATATTCCTTAGCCCTTAAATCCGTGTTGCTCTCTAGCGTTAAACGTGTTAGCTTACAAAAAGGTTGGCAAAAAGGTGATAGAGTAAGGATCATATTTCATACCTTTAAGCCTCTAAAGAATATTGAGATTGAAACTGCCAAGGCTTTGGTAAAAGAAAATCTTCCAGATTTTGATGTCGATTTCGCATTTTTGGAAATTGGGCAGTATCATGATTGGATGGCGTACGACACTAAATCGCCCGGAATTACTACGCGGAGCGACAAGAAAAAAGGGGAAAAAATTCCGCAACGCGGTTGTTTTGTTATGTTGGATAAATATCGCTCCTTACTTTCGATCACAGGACCGTCGGAATTAAAATTGGAAGAAAATGGATGTCCGTCTCCCCTGCAAATAAAACTCAATCCGGCTTCCACATTTCAGGATATAAACTACTTAGCGGAACAAGTATTTGATTTCACTTATATCTCATGGAAAGCTTTTAATCTTTCACCTTTACCAGTCACTATTTTATATAGTGAAGCCATAGCGAAATTGCTTGGCCGATTGCGAAAAGTAAAGAATTGGAACGCCGATATTTTACAGACAACTGACTTAAATTCTAGTTTGTGGTTTCTATGAGCGATCAATTTGATTTAACCCTGTCGAAGGCCTTAGAACAACTGAAATTCGCTGTTCAAGCTATTAACGAACCAGTAAATCTGGACGGGATGTTCATTTCGCATCTGGATGTGAAGCTTAGATTGCGTGATGATATATCATGGAAAATTTATGAAAATCCCCTAGTCTGGTTGCAACGCTCAAATCCAAATCTGGATCAAGCTCCTTCCTTAGCAGCTCTCGGATATCTATTAAATTATCAGCTTCATGATGTTAGGATAAATGATTCTGAGGCTTCTAATAAATTTAAGTGGGGTCTTGAACGAGTAAAGCAAAGGAAGGATGTTTTTTCGCTACCTAATTCATGGGCAATGCAGCCAACAACTGTATTAGGAATCTGTTTAGGTATCTTGTCAATACAGTCAGTATCTGACATCGCATGGATGTTGAGTTTAACTACCGATTATCTTAAACTTCCAAACATTGCTCCGATGGTTAAGCTTGTGTATTTTTACGTACAAACCCTTCTGAATAATAGCTTTGGGCAGAAACCAAAGATTGACCCCGACAGTAGCATTTCTTTGTATTCTCTAGCTGAACTGGCTTTTGCAATTTGGCTCGTAAAACGCGAACTTGTGGATGTTAAAGAGGAAAAGGAAAGTTGGCTTAAAACTGCACAGGGAAAGCTGATTGAAAAGATTTTGCGAGAACCATATGAGGGCGACGATTACAAAGCAGGAATAATTTTTTTGGTAGCCATTGATTATATTGAAGCGCGAAGCCAAAGGCCTGACTTCGATCTGGTTTGTTCGCTCTTGGAAAATTTTTTGCCTGCTATGGAAAGATGGAAGGAAAAATGGGAAGTAAAAGATGAATACGATGTTCAAAGCTTGCTTTGGTTAATTTTACGTCCATCTTTCGCAAACCTAACCTATGAAGAATATCTTCCGAAATTTGGCAGAAGCAGCGAAAGATACGATATAGGAATTCCTGAATTGGGATTGATCATTGAAGCGAAATATACAAGAAGGTCCACCGATTTACAAAAGATTGTGGAAGAGATTGGAAAAGATGTAGCTCAATTGCAACCTCAAACAATTTTTCAGCATATTATCGCGTTTATATATGATGAAAGCTGCTCAACCGAAAGGCACGCTTGGGTGAAACAAACCCTTGAAAGCATTCCTGAAGTAAAAAGCGCAATAATAGTCGCCGCTCCTGCAATTTGTCGGGCAAGTAAAATCAAAACCCAAAGAAAAGTTAAGATCAACAAGAGAAAATAGTTTTACGTTCGTAGAGGAAAGACGAGTATCAGTCCGTTTTCATCCCTTGACAAGAATAACTAAACACTGTATATATATTAATATACAGTGTTTAGTTATAAGGAGTGACGATGGTCAGACCCACGCTCAAGAAGCAAATCCCAAATCTCCAGCAAGCCATCCAGGATGCCGCATGGAAGCACATTGCAAAAGAAGGCGCGCCGGCGCTGTCCCTGCGGGCGATTGCGCGCGACCTCAAGATCACCGCACCTGCCATCTACAACTACTTTCCCGATCGTGACGCCCTGGTGACAGCGCTCATCATTGATGCCTATACCTCTTTTGGCGATTCGCAACTTGCTGCCCGCGATGCCCTCCCTCCGGACGATCTGATCGGGCGCTTGAATGCGATCGGCCTGGCCTATCGCCATTGGGCGCATACGCATCCGCAGCGATACCAGCTTATTTTCGGAACGCCCATCCCGGGATATCATGCGCCGATTAATGAAGTACTACCTTCTTCGGCACGCTCCTTGAGCATGCTCGTCAGTGTGGTGGAACAACTACGCGTGGCGGGGAAGTTGAACGTCAAATCTTTTCCCAAAGTCAAAGAGGAATTCAAAGTCGGATTTGAGATGTGGAAGAAGTACGGCGGTGAAGCGGACGTTCTTTCCCTTTCCATTGCAATGCTCATCTGGGCACATGTTCATGGAATCGTCTCGCTCGAAATCGCAGGCAACCTGCCCCCCTTCGGCGCAAGCGGAGACGACTTATATCTGTACGAGATGAATTCCATCACACAACAATTCATCAAGGAGTAAATCATGAAAGCAATTATTTTGGATGGTTCGCAAGAAAACGACTTAACCGGTCAGCATATTCGCACCGCCTTGACCACCGAGCTCGAAGCGCGCGGCTGGGATATTGAGCATGTGCAGTTATGTGAAAGGAAAATCGGCAACTGCGCCGGAGATTTCTTTTGCTGGATCCGCAATCCCGGCCTCTGCAATGTAAATGACGATAATCGCCTGATCGCCAAAGCGATTGCCAACTGTCAATTGATGGTTTATCTCACCCCGATCACATTCGGCGGGTATTCATCCGCTCTCAAAAAAATGGTGGATCATCAAATTCAAAATGTCCTGCCGTTCTTTCAGCAGGTTAATGGCGAGACCCATCATGCGCGGCGTTATCCTGCCTACCCGGACTTTTTAGCAATAGGCTGGATGGATCACTCCGATGTCCACAGCGAAGCCATATTCCGCCATCTCACGTATCGCAACGCCATAAACCTTTATGCCAAAAGATTCGTCACGGGTGTGGTCATTGCCGATCAAACCGAAAGCCAGATCCAGGCATCCGTGCAAGAATGGATCAGTGAACTGAAAACCGAAAAAAGACTCCAGCCGGTGAAGCTGCCCGAAAGTCAGAAGGGAAACGTAAAACCGACTCCGATACAACGCGCACTGCTGCTGGTGGGCAGTCCGCGCACACGGAAAAGCACATCCAATTCGATTGGCGGTTATCTCTTTGAACAATTGCAGGGACGCAACATTCAAACCGAGACCCTGTTTATTCACACTACGATGAATTCAGCCGAAAGAACAAGAGCCATGCTGGAGGCCGTTGACAAGGCAGATTTGGTGCTGTTGGCTTTTCCCTTGTATGTAGACTCTCTGCCCGCCCCCGTGATGAAGGCGCTTGAAGCCATCGCATTGCAGCGCGCCTCACAAGGCGAAAACAAGCCACAGCCATTATTCGCCGCAATCGCGAACTGCGGTTTCCCCGAACCAGGACACAACGCCACGGCATTGGCGATCTGTGCGAATTTCGCGCGGCTTTCCAACTTTACATGGGCAGGATCCCTGGCTTTAGGGGCAGGCGAAGGGATGGTCCACGGAACGCCTTTGAATGAATTGGACGGACGCGTCATTCCGCTAAAGAAAGCCCTCGATCTTGCAGCTGAGGCGCTCGCGCGAGGTACATCCATCCCGTCAGCGGCACAGGCGCTCCTGGCAAAACCGTTCATCCCCGGCTGGCTGTATCGTGCCATGGGAGCCTACGGCTGGAAGCAACAAGCCAAACCATACGGAGCAGAAAAAGTCATAAAACGACAACCTTATAAAATCATCGAAATGGGAAAGTAGGAGAAAGATGTCTGAACTTCACGTAATTTTTGGAAGCGGGCCGTTGGGAAAATGGACGGCGCGCGAACTGGTCAGGATGGACAAGCGGACGCGCATCGAACTTCTTCGGCCCTGACGACCGCGCGGTGACCGACTACGCCATCCGCCCCGCCGTCCAGGGCAAGACTGCCAACCTGCTGGGGAGGACCGATCAGCCGCATACATTTTCCTATGCCGCGGACTTCGGGAAACTGCTGGCCACACTCGGCACGCGCGAGCAGGCTTTGGGACAAATCTGGTTCACGCCCAGCCCCGCACCGGTTACGCAAAGCGAATTGGTCAAGATCATGGAAGCAGAACTAGGCAGGCCGGTCAAGGTATTAGCCGCCGGAACTGCCATGATGAGCTTCCTGGGCCTGTTCAATCCGATCATGCGCGAAACGGTGGAGATGATGTACGAATGGACCCAGCCGTTCATCATGAATTCGACCAAAGCCGAGCAGGCATTTGGATGGAAAGGCACCCCCCTGCCGCAGGCCGTGCACGAAACGATTGCATGGCTGAAAGAAGATATCGGTAAGCAAAATTAAAGTGGCTCAACCGTTTTTAACGGGCTTAAGGATTGGAAGGTTTTTTATCTGTGGATGAATCTCACTTGAAACGGAAGAGCCATCAAAGGTAGAGAGCTAACCGCGAAGAACGCAAAGCACGCCAAGGTTAATTGGTCTTTCTTCGCGACCTTTGCACCCTTCGCGTTGAAAAAAAATAGCGGCTCAACCGTTTTTAACGGGCTAAGGATTGGCAGGTCTGCCCCTACATAATCTACGATTTACCGATCATCGTGCAATCTGCAGGATTATCCCTTGATCTTTACAAACCTGTTCGACTTTTTTGACGATTTCATCCGGCGGGAAGGTTAATGTCTCTTTCGATGACCAGGTAACATATTGGCCGGGCGCTATTTTTTGAAGCCGGACTCTCAATGGATTGATACCGGATAGGAGCGTATCCGGGGATTTGATCTCATCCAGACTTTTCTCGCGATTCGTCCCGACCAGCAGGGAAAAATTCCACTGACTGCCATTTTGCCAGCTGTAGAGTTCAAAGCCCTTCATGGAACGTTCCAAGCCGGTGTCTGGTGTAGTAACACTCGTTCTGCAAGCGGTCAACATCAACCCCGCTAAAGCGGTAAATAAAAGGATGAACTTTCTCTTCATTTCGCACTCCTTGTGATCGTCTCCATTTCGCGTCCTCCGTAAGGGGACATTTTAACTTTGGCGAAAAGGGACATTTCTATTTTGGGCTAACACTTCGAAATCTGCCCCTTTTCACGGAAGGAGAAATTCGGTATGATTATGGTAAGTAATCGGCGCCAGCATTTCAAAGTCGTATCCCCCGAAGTGATTTAACTAAATTTACGACAGGCAGCCTCATCAAGAATTGAGGACATCATGTCGCATACCATTGCACAACAGGAAAAACGTTCTGCCGCGCTTATATCAGTTATTGCCGCGGTTGGATTGACATCCTTCAAAATCATTGTTGGCCTGCTGACCAATTCGCTCGGCATCCTGGCTGAAGCTGCACATTCCGCGCTTGATCTCGCTGCCGCACTGATGACCCTTTTCGCGGTGCGCATGGCAGATAAACCCGCCGACAGGGAACACAACTTCGGCCACGGGAAGATCGAAAATCTCTCGGCTCTCTTCGAGGCCATTTTATTGCTCCTCACCTCGGCATGGATCATCAACGAGGCCATCGATCGTTTATTCTTCAAGAAGGCCCAGGTGGAAATTTCCATCTGGTCGTTCATCGTCATGGGAACTTCAATTGCCATTGATATCACGCGCTCGCGCATTTTATATCGCGCAGCCAAAAAATACAACTCACAGGCGCTCGAAGCGGATGCGCTGCATTTCTCGACCGATGTATGGTCATCCAGCGTGGTGATCCTCGGCCTGATCGGTGTAACGATCAGCCGCCTTGTATCAGGGTTAACCTGGATGTCCGAGGCCGATGCCATTGCCGCGCTGCTGGTGGCGGTGATCGTCATCTTTGTCAGCGGCGAATTGGGTTGGCGCACCATCACTGCCCTGCTCGATACGGCGCCCAAAGGCATGACCGAAAGGATCACTGCCGAGGTCGGAAAGATCAAGGGCATTCACGATTGCCACGCGGTGCGCATCCGGCCGTCGGGCGCGCGCTGGTTCGTGGATTTACACGTGACGATGGACGGCGAACGCACGCTCAATGAAACGCACGCAATCACAGAGAAGGTTGAAAAGAAGGTGCACAGAATCCTGCGGGAATCCGATGTGACCGTGCACGTCGAGCCGCTGGAGATGGCGGAGAAATGAGATCTCTCTCATCAACGTTCCTGTGAATGTTGATGAGATACTAATGACCAGGAATCACCAGCAGGGTTATGGAGTTGGCAGGAAAAGAAGCGATGAAACCGCTGGCTGAAACCGATTGATTCGCCAGGTGAAGGATGGCTTTCAAATTGGCTACGCTGTAACGATATACCTGTGCGCTGCCGGAACGCGTAAACCCACTCCATAAGATATTGCCGGTCAACGCCCCGCCGGTTTTGTTAATGATCATCAAAGTCAAGGCCGAGTCGCCCGAACGCTGGGCCGCATAGATCGCCAACCGGCTTTGGTCGGCACTCACGGCGCTGAGGCTTACATCGCCAAACTTATGCCCATTGCCATCGTAATTGCGATACATGCGGAACGCGTAGGCGCCCGGCAGGGTCTCGAAATGGTCATAGCCCAAACCATCGCCGGTATTGGGATAGTTCCACAGGAACGCCATATCCAAGCCTCCCGCCCGAAAATGCCGAGGACATCGGCCTGGGTCAGCGCACCGTTGAGGCTTTCCAAGCCTCCCCAGTTATATTCGCTGATGGATAACTTTGTGCCGGGATAATAGGTGTTCACCCAGGCGCGCATGCGCGGGATCAAGCGGACATAACGCCAATCGAAAGGCTGGTCACTTCCGCCGATCCAGCTTTCGTCGCGATAGGTTGGATCCCAAAGCGAGCGCGTCGAACGCAGGCGTAGGGCTTGTGTGGCCGCGCTCCCAGCCGTTGCCAGCGTGACGCCAGCCTGGGAGGGATAATAATGCAAATCCAGATAATCCAGCAGGCGAACGCCATGCGCTTGCTGGTACTTGTACATTTGAGACAAATACCAGGGGGTCTGGTACATGTTGCCATGCGTGGCATAATCGGGGAAATAGGTATACCAGTTCGAAGCGCCGGTCACCGCATCCAATTGGGAATACCAGTAACCGGTCCAGCCATAAGAAACAAAACCCAACAACTGCGCGCTTGGGTCGGCAGATTTGATGGCTGCGCCATAGGCGATGGTTTTGGATAACAATTCATCATACGTCTGAGGCGAAGGGTGAACGTCGCGATGCGTTTCGCTCCACAATTCCGGTTCGTTATCCAGCGCATAGAACTTGACGCCGCCGGCGGAAGCCGGGCCATAAGAGCTGACCAAACTCTGCACCCACGACTTCATAAAGTTCTCATCCACCGCAAGGCTGGTATCGAGCGGGTTATTACCGGTGATATTTTGCCCGTCCGTTTTCACACCGTTCCCGCATGAAGTCCGCCAGGGATCCACGCTTTGTTGGGCGCCGTAGACCGAAGTATTGAAGCCGCAGTTTGTGCCGTCTTTGGACACATAACCTACCATCGGAATGGTGATGAGCGAAGCGGCTCCGGTCGAGATGTTTTGGTTGATCCAACCAGTATGCGTGATGAGATTGCCGGTATAGGGGTCGGAGTAATGTGAATTCTCATAATACCAATCGTTACCGGAGTTCGTATTCCCCGTCTGCCAGTTATAGCGGGAGGTATCATTGCCGCCCCAGCGGCGTGCCGGCAGGCCAATCGCCTTTGCGAAGGCCGGCTTGGCAAAATTAAGACCGTAGATATAGGGACTGATGGGCTTGCGATTGAGCGAGACTTTGACTGTCAAGGCGATCGTGTTGGCTGCGGTGGCGGCCAGCGCGGGCTGAGCAGCAAAACCAGTCAACAGAAGGAATGAGCCAATTATGGAAACTACAATGAAACGCTTCATATCATTACGCTCCGCGGATTGAATAGGTAAGCAAGCCATATCGTATCATATAGAATACGCAGATGGGCGCCCATATCAGAATTGTTAGATGTCCGAAAAGGATATGATCCCATACGGTCGAGCCGCCGGAGATGACGGAGAAAACCCCATCCCGGTCAAGCATCGAGACGCGTGATTATTCTTCAGCTAATGGCTTTGAGCACTTTCAATGCCCGCACTGTAACCCATTTATTAGGCTCTTTCTTTCTGCCAAAATCAAGCCATGTCTTTCCCGTGTAATCGAATTCCAGCAGCCACTGCCCGCGTTCATTTTGTTTTTCACGGATGACCTCAAGGGTGTTGGATAAGCGCCTGTCATTGCCATAGCCTAATGAGACAAAAGCTTCGGCCAATTGCAATAAGTCAGTGATATAGAAAACTGGAAAGCCAAACTTCCACCAATCGCGGCTTGGCTTACCGCTTTTATCGCGTGTCGGATATTTTGCCGTGGAGGGATCGATGCTAAAGAAAAAATCTGTGCCTTGTTGGATGGCTTTCCTGATCAATGGCGTTCGTTGATTCACAGGGATTTTGCCAAACGCCAACATGACTTTGACTCCGCCCCAGGCGCAGGGGAGGCTATTGTTCACGCCGCAAGCAAAGGTTGGGCCACACTTATAGGCGTAATAGCGAACTTGTGCATCCTTGTCTTCCAGCGGTGCGATGCCCTCGCCCGTGACTGTGCGCGCCATCCATTCATAGGCTTTTTTCAAGCGCGGATCGTCATAACCGATTTGCATCAGCGACCCACACAGATTTCCTTGCAGGCAATCCACCGTCCCTGAAGGCGCGCCGGAAGTTGATGTCGTGAATTGACCGCCTTCTGCCATATGATCCAGCAGATATTTGCAGGCTTGCTCGATGCGTTGGTCTTCGCTGGCTAATGCGCCAAGCTGCGCCAACAAAATGATAGACCAGACGGTTGAACGATATTTCGGGTTATAGCCGGGACCCGGCCTAACCCAATATCCCTCTTTCTCCATATTGGACAGGATAACCGCAATCGGTCCCTCTTTATGAGCAGACTTGCGTGCGGATTTAAGCTTGGGATCTTCGGGTGAGAGATCGAGCAGGTCGCGCAAGGCAAGATAACGAACATCGGGATTCTCAGACTCCAGCAACCACGGCAGACAGTCGCTTCGTAGTTGATTCTTCCAAGACATGTGTGCCTCCTTTCAGAACCGGTTACCCCATGATTAAGAACAGTATATCAGTTTGAGCATCGTACTGCTTCATCACTCTTGCAACCCTTCCCATTCCGCCAGCTTCTCATCCATCTCCTTTTGGATGCGCTCGTATTCCTTCCCGATTTTGCCGACTTCATTTGGGTTGACCAGCGGACTCTCCAACTGCCCGCTTAGATTCGCCAATTGCTTTTCCAGGGCGGCAATGGTATTTTCAAGTTCCTGCAACTGTGCGAGACGGCGTCGTTCGTCTTTCGTTTTTGCGTTTTGCGTTTTTGATTTTGCGGGAATCGGGATTCGGGAATTCGGAGTAGCTGCCACCCCTCGCGCGGCTTCCTTCTCGCGTTCCGCTTTCATCTGCGAATAGGTTCCGTTGAAAACAGCCAAGACTTCCGAAGTCTTCGAGACTTCGGAAGTCTGCCCGCCAACCTCCCAAATTTGGGTGGCGAGCGCATCCACCAAATAGCGGTCATGCGTGACAAGCAAAATGGTACCGGCATAATCATCCAGCACCGCTTCCAAAACTTCCTGGGATGGAATATCGAGATGGTTGGTGGGTTCGTCAAGCAATAAAAGATTCGTATCCTGCAAGGCAAGCTTGGCCAGGGCGAGCCGCCCGCGCTCGCCGCCCGAGAGCATGGACACTTTCTTATAGGCGTCCTCGCCGCCGAATAAGTATCTTCCGAGATAATCGCGGATCTGCCCCGGCAGCCAGTGCGGGACCACCGAGTCAATTTCCTCGATCAACGTGCGATTCGGATCGAGACCCTCGTGCGCCTGCGCAAAATAGCCGACGTTGAGACTCGCCCCGAGGATCACCTCACCCGCCAACGGTTCGATCTGGCCGAGGATCGTTTTTAGGAAGGTGGTCTTACCCGCGCCGTTGGGCCCGATCAAGGCCGCACAATCCGTCCGGCGCAATTCGATATCCGGCGCGCGGAATAGAAGCTTGCCGGGATAACCCACCTGGATATCACGGGTGCGGATGACCAACTCGCCGGAACGTTTTTGCGAACCCAGTTTCAAATGCAAGTGAGGCAGGGTGCGCACAGGCGAACGCAGGGCGCGCACGTGCTTCTCGGCTTCTTCCACACCGAACGGACTGGTGGTGGTTTCGACATCGAGCTGCGACCAGTTGGTGCTCAGCACGGCTTCCATGCCCACCTGCTCGATGGCTTGCACCACGCGCGTGAGCCGCCGCAGTTTGCCTTTGGCCTGCTGGACGTTTTGCCCCGCAATATTTTTCTTGATGTATTCCATATCTTTCAAGAGTTTTTCGCGCTCGCTCTCGAAGACCGCCTGCCGGCGGTCGGCGCGTTCCTGACGCTGGTGCAGATAGGCGGAATAATTCCCGTGATACAACTCGAACGCACCGGGATGCATTTCGAGAATCGCATTGCAGGCTTTATCGAGAAAATAACGATCATGCGAAACAATGACCGCCGCACCATCCCACTGGGCAAGATAACTCTCGAGCCATTCGACCGCGGCAATATCGAGATGATTTGTAGGCTCATCCAACAGCAGCAAATCCGGATTCGATAAAAGCAGGCGCGCCAGATACGCACGGGTGCGCTGTCCGCCGGAAAGATGATCGAGCGAAAGTGTGTAATCGGATTCATCGAAACCGAGGCCGCTCAGGACCTGCTTGATGCGCGTGACGTAGGTATACCCGCCGCGCCGCTCAAACTCCTCCTGGAGTTTTCCGTAGCGCAGCATGACGGCTTCGACCTGCGCGGCGTCTGCCATCTGCGCTTCGAGCCGGTGCAATTCCTCCTGACGCGTGAGCAACTCCGAGAACACATGCAGGCAGGCATCCCACAAGGTGCCGATCATTTCGAAATCGGCCTCCTGGGGAAGATAGCCGATGTTGGCCGCGCGGGCGCGATGCACCGTGCCGGACGAGGCTTCATCCGCGCCGACGATGATGCGCAAGAGCGTGGTCTTGCCTATGCCGTTGGGGCCGACCAGCGCGAGGCGTGAGCCTTTCGACACCGAGAAGCTGATGTTGGTGAAAAGGTCAAGTGCGCCGAAGGATTTGGTGAGGGAGGAGACAGAAATCAGTGACATAGTTATCAGGAATCAGTTTTGAATGCCCCCGAATTATACTTCCCGTTACTTCACAATCGCATAAATATAACTGTCGCGCGGCTCATTGCAGATATTCCGGCGAATGGCATTTCTTCTCAGGAGGCCCTCACGCACCATGCCTACCTTTTCCATTACCCGCGCCGACGCCGGGTTTTCTACATCGCAGGTTGCAAAGACGCGATAGATATCCGGCTGCTGCAACAGCCAGTTTGTCAGCGCACGCGCGGCTTCGGTAACCAGCCCTTTCCCCCAATAGGGGCGCGCCAGCACATAACCAATTTCAACTTTGAAGCCGTCCGGATGCATGGCGATCATGCCGATGACAGAATTAAAATCTTTTGGAACGATGGCAAAGGAATACGCGCTGCCCTCTTCCCACGACTTCAGCATAATCTGCATAATGCCGTATGTCTCTTCAATATTTTTATGCGGAGTCCAAGTCATGTAACGTGTAACTTCCAGATCCTGGGCATACGAGGTAAAGATGGCAGGCGCATCCTCCATGCACGGCTTGCGGAGGATCAGGCGTTCAGTTTCAAATTTCTCGGGCGGTTTCATTTCTGCTCTTCGTCATTTGAGTCATGCAAATGTCCCGGCTTCTCTTTTCCCAATTCCAACGAGCGTTGATAGGCGGCCCACACTGCGCGTGAGATCGCCGTGCGGAAGCCGGCCTTTTCAAGATAATACAAGGCTTCAGCCGAGGTGCCTCCCGGGGAGGTGACCTGGTTTCGCAACGCCGCCGGATGCTTCTCCGCCTGTTCATAGAAGGCGGCCGACCCTTTAATGGTCTGCAACACCAGTTGTTCGGCAATCCGGCGCGGGAACCCCATGTGCACACCCGCGTCGATCAAGGCCTCGGTGAAAAGAAAAACATAGGCGGGACCTGTGCCCGATAAGGCGGTCGCCATGTCGAGATAACTTTCATCTTCGACAAAAACTTCCTGGCCCAAGGCGCCCAGAATTTTCTGAGCCATTTCACGCTGTTCAGGCGATGTTTCAGGCGAGGCGGTCCAAACCGTGATGCCCTGGCCGATCTGCCCGGGCGTGTTCGGCATCGAGCGGATAATTGCCTTATGCTTCAAGCCGGCGCCGATCTTTTTGATCGAAGCGCCCGCCACGATCGAAAGCACCAACACGTCCGGGCTGAGGCTTTTGATGCCTTTCATGACATCGCTCAACCTCTGCGGCTTGACCGAAAGCACCACCACATCCGCTTCATGCACTGCGGCGGCGTTATCCATGCTGGTTTGAATGCCATATTTCTCATGCAATTCCGCACCACGTTCGGCGCGCGGCCCGGAAGCGATCAGGTTCCCGGGCTTTGCCAGTTTCTGGCGAAGCAATCCTGCAATCATTGCTTCAGCCATTACTCCAGATCCAACAAAAGCGACTTTTTTATTAAGCATCTCTGCCTCCTAGAGCATTATAGCGTGAACTGTTGGATAATCCATTAGCTGGGAGCATGAAAAGTTGGGAAGTTATAAGGTTGGAAAGTTTAAAGGTTCGAAGGTTGGAAGGTTTGAGTGCTCCTCTGGTGATTACCCACAAGTCGGTATTTGCCTGGCTTTCTGACTTATACTGGAATTTTGCCCCTAAATGTGCCGCTTGCAAGAGGTCACTTTGCCCAAATGTGGTGGTGCAAAAGATGTGGGTAATCACCAGTGCTCCTCCATTGACTTAAATCAAAATGGCAGTAGATGGCACAAAAGCCAATTACTGCCATCCTTTTAATTTTCTGATGTGAATTGAATTGTTTAAACGAGAGACTACTTGCCAGCGCGGATTTTTGCGCCGCTCAGGGGATTGCCGAACAGGGGGGCAAAGATACAAAAATCGAACAGGCCGGCAGCCAGGGGCAGCAAACCGATCACCGCCACGATAATGCCGGTTACGCCGCCCAAGCCGAACCAACCCCAGACAATCAACACAAGTACCACCACGATGCGGACGATACGACCAGCGGCCGAAGCCATGAAAGAAACGAACGGATTCATTATTTATCTCCTTTGAATTATCTCCTCCCCAGTATAGGAGATGGGAGTAATCCTGTCAGTGACAAAGTCACATGGTTTCGGCTTTAGCGCGGTTGAAGATTCGCCTGCAAGTCAACGTACTTGGTTGTGATATCAAACGCCGGCGGGTTTTCAAGGTGTTTCTTTACCGCGCATAGTTCTGCGGAACGGATGAGCGAGTCGCGGTATTTTTCTGGAAACCCGGGAGGAACCTGAATTTCCAAATCAATTTTATCAACCATGCCGGTCAGTTGATCCCGATGTATGCGCTCAATAATGTGCATATTTTCCGTTGGAAGGCCTCGCTGCCTGCAAAAGCCGAGCACGTAAATTCCTGCGCAAGTCCCAATGGATGACAGAAACACATCAAACGGAGATGGAGCGCTTGCCATCGGAGGCTGGTCGGTAGCCACCGTAAATTTGCCGAAATGTGCGTCTACGCGTGAATCGCCGGGAAAGTCAATTAGTAATTCCATTTTTATTTTCTACTCCTGTATCGAATCTTTCCAGAGAATTTCAAAATAATATTTGACTCAACACCAGTTTAGAAGTTTGATCCAATATCGTCTGTGATAAAGTCACACAGCATTGAGGGTTTGCAAACCAGCCTCATCCAGGATTTCAATCTCCCCGCGTCCCACGCGAACCAATCCGCGTTTGGAAAAATCCTCCAATAAGCGGCTGATGACTTCGCGCGAACTGCCCAATTCCGAGGCAATTTCCTGATGGGTGATCCGCAGCGGGTTGCGGAGCCGCGCACGGGTCAATAAAAATGAAGCCAGCCGTTCATCCATGCGGCGGAAGGCAACTTCCTCCACGATTTCCATCACGCTGGATAAACGCCGTGAGAGCAGGTCAAAGACAAACTCGCGCCACAAATCATATTTCGCAACCCATTGACGGAAACTATCCGCCGGGATCATCACTGCCTCGGCATCTTTTTCGACCACGGCAATGGCAGGGAAAGTCTTCTGACTTAAGATTGCATTGGCGGTGAGGATGCAGCTTTCGCCATCCCCAAAACGATACAACGTGATTTCGCGCCCGGTTCCACCGATCTTGTAGACGCGCACCACGCCCGAGATCAGGAGGGCAATGGCATCCACTTGGTCATTCTCCAAAAAAACGTCATGGCCGGCGGGGATGCGGGCCAAGAAGGCGGCCTGCTGGAAATCACGGACCAACTGCGGTTCGGCATGCTGAAGAATGGGCAGGGCTGAAGAAACGCGTCGGAATTGTGCCTGATCTATCATGGCTGTACCTCGATTTTTGTTTCCTGAAAGAACCACACCATTATACACAGAGCTGAGAAAGGGAAATAGGAAATCGTTATTCGTTATTCGGGAATCGCAGCTTCGCATCCTTCGCGTTGAAAAAAGGACAAAACATGGGTTCACAGTGGAATTTGAGAAAACCACAAAGCAGGGGGAAAAGCCGATCCGATCCCATTGTACGAAAAGAAACGAATGTGACATTTTACACCAATGCGAGGATACATTTCACTATTGTGATTTTGTTCACAGGATTATTATCGAAACGTATATACGTTTATGCGTATACGATAGGAGCACACCATGGTATCAAAAGCGCTGATCCAGGAAATATCCCAACTCGAAGCCGATTTTTGCTCTGCCCTTTCAGATCCGACCCGGCTTCTGATCATATATTCGCTGGCCGATAAACCTCACAACGTTACCGAATTGACCAATGAACTTGACATTATTCAGCCGACGATCTCGCGTCACCTGAAGACCCTGCGCGACCGCGGGCTGGTATACACCGTCCGCAACGGCTCAAGCATCACCTATCATTTGGGGGATAAACGATTGACCCAGGCGCTCGACCTGCTGCGGGCCGTAATGCGTGACCGCCTGAAGCACCGGGCGAGCCTGGCAAAAGAAACCAAGGCGACGATCAACGCCTGATGGAAATGGTTCATCCCAATCTCTTAAAGAGGAGGTTTGCATGCAACGTAAGAAACTGTTCTTAATGCCTGTGGTGGCCGGCCTGCTGATCGTGATCGTCAGCGGCATTGCACTGGCAGTGACCCAAGCGGTCCATGCGCAATGCGGGTCACAGACATCATCCTGCAAAAACTGTCATGAAGTGCAGGGGCAAAAGTCCGTGAACAACGATGGGACGGCCTGGCACACATCCCATGCCTTCGGCGATTTTTGCTATATCTGTCACGGTGGAAACCAGCAAGCGACGGATAAGACCGCCGCACACACGGGGATGGTCCCGCCACTTTCGGATATCAAGGCTTCGTGCCAATCGTGCCATCCGAGCGACTATCAAGCACAAGCCAAGGTGTACGCGGATAAATTGGGCGTCCAGATCGGCGCAGGCACTGCACCAACCGTGTCGGGGTCAGGCAGTGCAACTGCAACGGCCACTCCTGCAGCGGCGGCCAGCAACACAGCGGCAACTGCCCAACCTGCCGCACCGGTCAACCAGGCGGATCTGGTCAATTATGTGCAGCGTTATAACCAAAACGTACTGGGCCAGAACCCGACCAATTGGGGCGACGTGATCCTATGGGTCCTGATCGTGGGGATGGTTTTTGGCGGCGGAGCGCTGGTCATCAGCCACGAGGGCCTGATCCGGGTCTCCTTCAAGGATAACAAGCCCGTGGAAGGCGAGTATCCGGCAGATGTGGTGGACATGGTGCCGAGCATCGCAAAAATGAAACCCAATGCACGCAAGTCACTGCGCCGCTTGTTGGAAAAACCGGATGCGGCGGCAGATGTGCTGACATCCATTGACAAGCTGACGGAAGAGAAGTCAGAGGATGAAAAAGGTAAAAGGTGAATGGTAAAAGGTGAAAAGTGAAAAGTGAAAGGTTAACCGCAAAGGCACGACCCCCAAATAACGGGGGCAGGCGAACGCAAAGATATAAGAGATTAAACACGAAGGCACACTAACGCTTTGCGTGCTTCGCGAAGGACACAAAGGTCATATAAGGAAAAAAGGAAGAGCGTTGCTCTTCTTCGGACTTCTGCAAAAGATCAAAGAAGGAAAAAACATGAACTGGATCATGAAACAACTCCATAGGGAAACATGGTCGCCGTATGCGGCCGGCATTTTGCTTGGCATCACAGGCGTATTGGCCGTGCTTCTATCCAACACCCTCCTGGGCGCTTCCGGCGCATTCGAGAACATCGCCGGGATGATCGGGAAGGCCATTGCACCGCAGGCCTTCGATAACACCTACTTCAAATTTGTAATGCCGCCCGGGATCACGTGGGGCGTCATCCTGCTGGTAGGAGTGTTCTTCGGCGGGATGATCGGCGCGGCGAGCAGCGGCACGTTGAAATGGGGCAAGAAGGATGCGGCCAACAGCGACACACAATGGAAACGCATCTTCGGCCCGCAAACCTGGAAGCGCTGGGTTCTGGGATTCCTGGGCGCCATTTTGCTGGAATATGCCGCAGGCATCGCAGGCGGGTGTACCAGCGGACTGGCGATCTCGGGCGGAATGCTGCTCGTGCCGGCCGCCTTCCTGTTCATTGCCGGAATGTTCGCGTCCGGCATCGTCACGGCGTTGATCGTTTATCGCAACCGCTACTAAACGAGGAGAATTGAAATGAACTACGTGATTGCCCTGTTCCTCGGCGGGTTCTTCGGTTTCTCGTTGAACAAAGCCGGGTTGACCCAATACAACAAAATCGTCAACCAATTCCGCTTGACCGATATGGCGGTGTTGAAATTCATGATGACGGCCCTGGTGGTCGCCATGATCGGACTGTACGGCCTGCGCGGGCTCGGTCTGGTTAAATTCCCAGCCGTGCCAAATACGTATATCGTGGGGAATATCGTCGGCGGGCTGTTATTCGGGATCGGCATGTCCCTGACAGGATACTGACCGGGTACCTGTGTCGCCGGGTCCGGCGAAGGAAAATTAGATTATCTCATCCCTGGTTTACTTGGCTTCTTAACCGGTGCAGTCATTTACGGATTGACGTACCAGCAGGTATTCCCACAGATCTCGAAACTGGCAAACTTTGGCGGAATCGTTATTCCCGATGCATGGAATATCAATCCTTATTTAACGGTGCTCGTTTTCTCCCTGATGGCCCTGCTGTTGTTCTACTTCATCGACCGCATGGGAATGCAGAGAAAAGAGAAGTGATTGGTGATTGGTAAAAGGTAATAAGTAAAAGGTAATAGAAAATTGGACTCTTGCAGGATAAGTGTATTTGGAATCGTACGGTGAAAAGAAAAGCTTAACCGCAAAGAACGCGAAGTGCGCGAAGGAAAAAGAGCTTTGCAAGAGGCTAAGTGCGAACCGCCACGTGAGTGCTGACACGTAACCGCCAGGAGATTGCTGACAGATGAAAGACTTAACCGCCACGACATCGTTGACAGTATCCTCCGAAAGAAAGCTTGAAGCTTTCGGGAGGA
>Ga0182027_10002628_pt1 | contig 28973 bp, 2 predicted proteins | sample 712E1DmetaG_FD_121300 | JGI IMG/M metagenome (GOLD analysis project Ga0182027, IMG submission 121300) | Permafrost microbial communities from Stordalen Mire, Sweden - 712E1D metaG (Illumina Assembly) | ecosystem: Environmental > Terrestrial > Soil > Wetlands > Permafrost | place: Sweden...
ATCTGGACGCTCGCACTGTTGAAGAGCTTGAGCTGCGGATCGGCCAGCACGCCCGACACGCCATATTGCGTCAGGGCCGGGCCCACGCCGCGGATCAGCATTTGCTTGGCGGCGGAACTGTTGATGGCGAAGCCCACGATGAGCGTCTGGTCGCCCGTGCCGGCGACGCTGCGCACCGCGACGCTGGTGAGGCGCGAAACGGGCAGCGCGAGCCGGGCGGTCGCCGAGGTGATACTGCCTTTGCTGTTGGTCACCACGACATCGTAGTTGCCGAGATCGGACGACTGAACACTGGCCAACGTGAACGTAGCGTTGGTCGCGCCGCCGATCGGTGTGCCGTTGCGCCGCCATTGATAGGAAAGCGGCGCTGGGCCCGTCGCCACCACCGTGAAGCTGGCGCTGGCGCCGGCCGCCACAACCTGGTCCGCGGGCTGAGTCGTAATGGTCGGAGCCGTTCCCACGTCAGCCGTGGCGGAGATCGTGATGGTGAGCGTGGCAGCTGAGCCGGCGCCGAAGGCATTGACTCCGCTGATGGCGACCGCAGAGATGCCGGCCGCCGTCGGCGTACCGCTGATGACGCCCGTGGTCGTGTTGGCGGTCAGTCCGGCCGGCAGGGTGCCAACGCTAAAACTCGTCGGAAAATTCGTCGCCGTGATCGCATAGCTAAAGGCGGTACCGACTACACCGGATGCGGTCGCAGCACTGGTGATGGCCGGTGTCGCGGGGATCACACCGCCGCCGCCGCCGCCACCACCACCGATCGGCGCCGCCGCTACGGTGATCGTGAGCGTGGCGTTGGAGCCCGTGCCGAAGGCATTGGTCGCACTCAGCGTGACGGCAGAGGTTCCCGAGGCGGAAGGTATGCCACTAATGACGCCCGTGGTCGTGTTGGCCGTCAGACCTGCCGGCAGACCAGACACGGTGAAGCTCGTCGGCGTATTGCTGGCAGTGACGGTATAGCCGAAGGCCGAACCGGCCGTGCCGGAAGCCGCCGCCGCGCTCGTGATGGCCGGCAGGTTGCCGAGCGCGATGGTGAGTGTCGCCGCGGAGCCCGTGCCCGTGCTGTTGTTGGCGCTGACCGTAACCAGATAAGTACCGGTCGTCGTCGGCGTGCCACTGATGACGCCCGTGGCCGTGTTGCCCGAAAGGCCTGGGGGCAGGACGCCGATATTGAAGCTCGTCGGCGAATTACTGGCGGTGAGGGTGTAGTTGAAAGCCGCACCGACTCCGGCATTGACCGTGGCGCTGGTGATGGTCGGCAGGCTGCCCACCGTGATCGTGAGCGTGAAGACCGGGCTGGTGCCAGCGGCGTTCGTCGCGGTGAGCGTCACAGAAGAAACGCCCGCTACCGTTGGCGTGCCGCTGATCGCGCCGGTGCCGGTATTGAGGGAGAGGCCCAAGGGCAGTCCTGCCGCAGAATACGAGGTGGCCGAATTGGAGGCGGCAATCGCGTAAGAGAAGGCGACGTTGACGGGTCCCGATGCGGCCGTCGTGCCCGTAATCACGGGGGCCCCCAACGCCGGAGCGATCGTCACGTTAACGGTCACAGTCGCGCCAGTGCCCGCCGAGTTGTTGGCGCTGAGCGATACGGTGTAGCTCCCCGCAGTGCTCGGCGTGCCACTGATGGCGCCCGTCGTCGTGTTGGCCGTCAATCCGGCGGGCAGAGCCCCGACGTTAAAACTCGTCGGTGAATTCGAGGCCGCAGCCGCATAGGTGAAGGCTGCGCCGACCGTGCCCGACGCCGTTGCCGCACTGGTGACCACCGGTGTGGCCGCCAGCGGATTGATGGTGATCGACACCGCGAAGGTGTTGGTCGTACCGCTCGAGAGCAACGAGATCGTGCCACTACCGTAGGTGCCGGCGGTCGTCGGCGTGCCGCTGATTATACCTGTCGAGGCGTTGATCGACAAACCGGGGGGCAACAGGGTGGCACTATAGCTCGTGCCCACCGCGGCGGGGGGCGTGGTCGTGATCGTATAGGTATAGGCAGTTCCGACCGTGCCACTCGTGAGAACGGTCTGCGCCAAGGCAGCACCGGCGAGCAGCACGAAAACCACCAATCCGCCGAGGAATCGGCCAAAGGAATGCGTCCGAGAATTCATGGAATGAGAATATTGAGGGCGAAGGGTTGAGCGATGCCGCTTAGGATCAGTGATTCAAGGTCATGTTGGGTTGAATCACGATGACCAGGGTCACCGGTGCGCCCACGCCGGAGGCGTTGGCCGCAATTAACGTCACCGGGAAGGAACCGGATGCCGTGGGCGTGCCGCTGATAACGCCGGTCGCGCTGTTGAGCGCGAGCCCGGCCGGCAGACCGGTGGCCACGTACGAGGTGATGGGCGCGCCAGTCGCCGCGAGGGTGTACGTGAACGCGACCCCCACGTTGCCGAAAACGGTGCGGCTGCTCGTAATGATGGGCGTGCCCGCCGCCGGCGCGACAGCGATTGTCAACACCGCCGGGTTGCTCGTGCCTGCGGCGTTGCTCGCGGTCATTTGCACGGTGAACGTACCGGGCGTCGCGGGCGTACCGCCCACAACCCCCGACTGGCTGTTCAAGGTCATCCACGCCGGCGCGTTGAGCAGCTCGAACGACGTGGGGTTGTTCGAGGCCGTGATGGTATAAGCGAAAGGCGTCACGGCTCCGACCTGGGCCGCAGCGGTCGGAGTGCTGGTGATGACCGGCGCGGCCAGTGCGGGCTGCACGAAGAAGGTCAGATCCCGGAGTGCACCGGAACCGGCGGCGTTGGTGCCGACGAGGCTCGCCGTATAGGTGCCCGCGGTGGTCGGCGTGCCTTGGATCACACCGTTGGCCGGATTGACGGCCAGACCGGGCGGCAGGTTGACCGCCATAAGTTCGTTCGGCGGGGCGTAAGGAGTCGAAGCCGGCATGTTGGTAGCCGTGATTTGATAGGTGGGCGGCGTGACGACAAACGCGGTGCCGACCTGCGCGACGACATACATAGCACTGGTGACGACTGGCACACCCAGCGCCGGATTGATGCCGAGCACGAGTTGCTGCGGCAGGCTGGTGCCGCCGGCGTTGGTCGCGGTAAGATTCACGACGAACAAGCCGGATTCGGCGGGCTTGCCCACGATTACACCGGTCGTGGAGTTAAACGTAAGTCCGAGCGGAAGGGGATCGAGCGGAGGCGTGCGAGTGCCGGTCAAACCAAAGCCGGTGATCGGCCCTGGCGATGCGACGATCGTGTAGGTGAAAGCCACGCCCACCTGACCCGTGGTCGCCGCCGCGCTGGTAATCGAGGGTGCGGCCACGGCCGAGACGATGGTCACGGCCAACGTGGAGGGTGCGCCGAGACCGCCCGCATTGGCGGCGCGCAACGTGGCGGAGAATGTGCCCGCTACGGTCGGCGTGCCCGTGATCGCACCGGTGGTGGAATTGATCGTCAATCCGGCGGGCAGACCGATGGCGAGGAACGAAGTGGGATTCGCGCTGGCCGTGGTCTGATAGGTGGTGGCGGTGAACGCCGTGCCCACCTGGCCCGAGAGCGTGAGCGCGCTGGTAATGACCGGCGTAGCCGGCGGAGCCGCGATGGTTATGATCAGCGTCTTGGGATTGCTGGTGCCGCCGGCGTTCGTCGCCGTGAGCGCCACGCTGATCGGAGTGGTCGTGGCTGTGGACGGGATGCCCGAGATCACGCCACTTCCACCTGGGTCGAGCTGGAGACCGGCCGGCAGCGTGCCGGTGACCGCGTAGCCAGTGATCGCCGTGCTGCTGGCCGCCGTAATGGCATACTGGAACGGCTGGCCGACCTGGCCGGCCGCCGTGCCGTTGCTGTTCACGACCGGCGCAGTGACCGCGGGGGCGATGTTGAAGAGCACTTCCAGGCCGAGACCCTGACCATTGGTCGCATCGGCAGCGGCGAAGACGACGCGCACCTGCCCGACAGTGTCCGGCGTGCCGGTGACCAGCCCACTCGAGGTGTTGAGGCTGAGCCAGGCCGGCGGGGCCGACGACGTGATCGAGAAGCTGGTTGCCGACGTAGCGGCTGGGCTCGTGGTGAGCTGATAGCCCGCGAGCGCGACGCCCACCTGGCCCTGCACGATCGGAATGCTGGTGATGATCGGCGCATTGGGCGACGGATTGACCGTGATGACCAACACGACCTCGGGTCCCGTGCCGGCGGTGTTGGCCGCCTTGATCCGCACGGTGTAGGTGCCGACCGAGGTGGCAGCGGGTGTGCCGCCGATCGCTCCGGTGGTGCTGCTGAAGGTGAAGCCCGCAGGCGGGGTGGAACTTGAGGTTGTCGAACCGCTCGGTGTCCAAGTCGCCGTGAAGGTCAGGCCGGTGCTCGGAACGGCCACCGCTGTAGGAGCTACGGCCGTAGGATTGTAGGCGACGCCTACCGTCGCCGTGTCGGTCGCCTTGGCGAGCGTGAGCACCGGGGCGGCTGGCGCCGGGTTGACCGTGAGCGTGAACGGTACGGCCGTCGCTCCACCGGATCCGGTCGCAGTCAAGGTAAAGGCGAACGTGCCCGTGACAGTCGGATTGCCGGCGATCGCACCGGTCGTTGCACTGAGCGTAACGCCCGCAGGCAGCGCACCGGCAGTAATGCTGTAGCCCGTGACATTATTGGTGAACACCGGCGTAAAGCTGAACGAGGAGCCCTGCGTGCCGCTGAGGCCCGTGGTGCCGGCGTATACCGGCGCCGCCGGCGCCGGGTCGATGGTGATCATCACCTGCGTGGTGACGCTGCCCGTGGGGTTGGTCGCGGTGATGTCGACGGCGTAAGTGCCGGCCTGCGTCGGATTGCCGCTGATGACGCCGCCGGTGGTGATGGTCAATCCGGGCGGCAGGCCAGCAGCCGTGAAAGTGGCGCCATTGCTCGCCGTGACGGTGTAGTTATAACCCGCGGTGCCAACCGTGCCCTTCGGGGCGGGAGTGCTGGTGACGGTAGGAGGAGGAGGATTGACTGTGATGGTGAGCGTCTTGGTGTCGGTCTGCGTCGTGGTGCCGGCGACGTTGGACGCCGTGAGCGTGACACCAATCGAACCCGCAGCCGTCGGCTTGCCGCTGATAACGCCCGTTGCGGCGTTCAGGCTAAGCCCCGTCCCAGTCAGACCGGTGGCACCAAAGCCATTGGTGCTGATCGTCGTCGCATTCGTCGTGATCTGGTAGAGGAAGTTGCTGTTCTGCACGGCGAGTGCCGACAGCGCGCTGGTGATGACCGGCGCGGTCGGATTGACCGTCAACGTGGCAGCGGTGCTGGTGGCAGTGCCGCCGAGGGCGGAGTTGCCGGCGGGCACGTTGGTCACCACGACGGAGAACTGCGCGCCGTTGTCGGCCAGCGTAAGGTTATTGACGGTGAGCGTGGCCCCGGTCGCACCAGCGATATTGGCGGAGCCGCGCTTCCATTGATAGGTAGGCGCCGGAGTGCCAGTGGCCGTAACGGTAAAGGTGGCGCTCACGCCTGGGGTGCTGACGATGGTGCCTGCGACGGCAGTCTGGGGAGCCGGCTGCACGGTGATGGCGGCCGGATCGTAAACCGTCAGCGCGACCGCGCTCGAGGTAACGGTGTTGGGCGTGTTGACGGTACCGTTGATCGTCGTGTTCGTTACCACAACGGAATAGCTGGCGGCGTCGCCGAGGGCCACGGCGGAGACGGTGAGTGTGTTGGTGGTCGAACCGGAAATCGTGCCGCCATCCCCGAGGGCGGTAGTGCCCTTCATCCATTGGTAGGCGGGCGCCGGGTTACCGGTGGCCGTCACGCTGAACGAAGCGGACTGGCCGACATTCTTGCTGACGGCGGTCGGCTGGGTCGTGATCGCGACCGCCGAGTTCACCGTGAGGGTAGCCGCACTACTCGTCGCGTCGGGCGACACGACGTTGTGCGCGATGCACCGGAATTGGTCGCCGTTCATCACGGCCGTCGCCCCGGTCACCGTCAACGTGGCCGTGGTCGCGCCGCTGTAGGCGCCGCCATTGGCCAGGTTAGCGAAGGTCGTCTGGCCCGTGGGCTGGCGCTGCCACTGGAAGGTCGGGGCCGGATTGCCGGTCGCCGCCACTGTGAAGGTCGCATTACCAGTTGCGGTCACGGTCGCGTTGACAGGCGGTGTGCTGATCGCCGGCGCCGTCTGCACCGTCAGCGCGACAGGGGTGCTGGTCGCATCGGGAGTGAGGCCATTGGTCACGACGACTTGGAACTGATCGCCGTTCATCGCGAACGTCGTTCCAGTCACTGTCAAAGTCGCGGTCGTCACCCCGCCGTAGGTGGCGTCGTTGGCAAGATTGGCGAAACCGGTCTGGCCGGCGGGCTGCCGCTGCCACTGGTAGGTCGCGGTCGGATTGGACGCGACGGCCACCGTGAAAGTGGCGGCCTGGCCCTGATTCACCGTCGCCGCGACAGGCGCGGTCGTGATCGCCGGAGCAATCTGGACGTTGAGTGTGGCCGCCGTGGTGTTGGTGCTGGTGACGCTGTTGGTCGCGACACAACGGAACTGGTCGCCGTTCATCGCGAACGTCGCGCCAGTCACGGTGAGCGTGGCGGTGGTGACATTGCCATAAATGGAGCTGGCCGTCAGGTCGGCAAAAGCGGTCTGGCCGGCCGGCTTGCGCTGCCATTTGTAGGTGGGTGTCGGCTTGCCGGTCGCCGCGGCCGTAAAGGTCGCGGTCGCGCCCGCCAGCACGGTAGAGTCAATCGGCTGCGTGCCGATGACCGGCGCTGTGTTCACGGTCAATGCCGCGCCGGTACTCGTGGCCGGGGAACCGACTCCGTTGCTCACCACGACAGCGTAGGAGCCTTCGTCGGCGGGCTGGGCGTTGGCGATAGCCAACGTGCCGCTGGTCGCGCCGATGATGTCGGTGCCGTCTTTCTTCCACTGATAGGTGAACGACGTCGGCACGCCGGTCGCGGTCACCGTAAAGGTCGCTGTCGCGCCTTGGTTCACGGTCGTGGCGGCGGGCGAAGTCGTGATCGTCGGCGCGAGTGGCGCGGCATCGACGATAAGCGTGACGCTATTGCTGTTCACCGATCCCACGCTGTTGGACACGGTCACCAAGTAGCTGCCGGCGTCACCGGTGACGGGGCTGCTGATGGTATAAGAAGCATTGGTCGCCCCGGAAATATTGTTCGTGCCTTTCTTCCACTGGAAGCTCGGTGCGGGCACGCCCGAAGCGGCCACGGCAAAGGTCACCGGCGTGCCAACGATCGTGGACTGGTTGGTCGGCTGCGTGTCGATCACGGGCGTATATTGCACGGTCAACATGGCGTCCGTGCTGGTCGCCGGGGTGCCGGCGCCGGATACTGTCACCCGATAGGCGCCGGCATTGCCCGGCTGCGCGTTGGCGATCGTCAAAGTGGCGGTGGAAGAACCGGAGATGGTGGCTCCGGTCGCGGTGCCATCGGCGACCACGAGGGCGCCTTTCATCCACTGGTACGTAAACGGACCCGTGCCGGTGGCCGTGACGGAGAAGGTGACAGTGGCGCCCTTGGTCACCGTGGCGCCCTGCGGCTGGGCGCTGATCGCGGGCGGCACGTTGACGACGAGCACGGCGGCACCGCTGGTAACTGGAGTGCCGACGGTGTTACTCACCGTCACCGTGTAGCTGCCAGCGTCGTTGGCAGTGACGCTGGAGAGCTGGAGGGTGTCCGTCGTTGCCCCGTTGATGGCGGTGCCGCCCTTTTTCCACTGGTAGGTGAAGGTTGAGGGCACCCCCGTGGCGACAACGGTGAAGCTGACATTGGCGCCCACGAGCACGGTCTGGAGTGTCGTCGGCTGCGTGGTGATCGACGCCGCGACTGGCGCGAGATTGACGGTCAAGGTCGCCGCGTTGCTCGTCACCGCTGTGCCAATGCCGTTGCTGACCCTGACGGAGTAGGTGGTGCCGCTATCGGACAACTGCGGATTGGTGACGGTGTAGGAGGCGTTAGTCGCGCTGGTGATGTCGGTCGCGCCTTTTATCCACTGATAGGTGAAGGTCGTCGGCTTGCCGGCGGCCACCACCGAGAAAATCGCCGATGTGCCAACGTAAGTGGATTGGCTGGTTGGCGGCGTGGAGATGGTGGCGGGCGTGTTCACCGTCAACGTCGCCGCCGTGCTCGTCACGCTGGACGGCACGGCATTGCTCACGGTCACGGTATAGCTACCCTCGTCGGCCGGCTGGGCGCTGACGATGGTCAAGGTGGCCGTTGCAGATCCGGAAATATTGCCGCTATCCGTAAGTGGCGTGGTGCCCTTCTTCCAGGCATAAGTCGGCGACGTGCCCGTGGCCGTGACGGTGAAGGTCGCGGTCTGCCCCTGCGTCACCGTTTGGTTTGCCGGCTGACCGGTAGTATCGATGGCCACCGGAGTCGGGGCGGGAGTGAGAGTGATATTGGGAGCTGTTACCGCGGTAGCATTGTAAAGAACGTCATCGGTAAAATTCGCTTGGATACCCGACAAAACCTTGTTGCCCGTCATCCCCGCAGGATAGCTGAGCGTGAAAGTGAAACTGACTGGACTGGCGGGCATGTTAGTGTAGACAAAACTCAACCCACCAGAGCCAAGATCATCTACGCCAGGAACGGTTTGCGGGATATTGGTCCCACTCACCGTTGGAACCTTCCATACTCCTGAAGGAGTAGTTATGGAAAAGTCCAAGGCCGACAACCCGCCCGTGTAAGTCATGTTCACGGTCATGGTAATGGTCGACCCCGCGGCAGAGTAGGTTGTAGCCGATGGCGTCACCGAAAGGGTGTATGGGACCACCGCCGAAGCTGAAATCGCTGATCCGGCAAGGACCAGCACGCTCAACACGTGCAAGAGTCGAAGGGCTGTTTTCATGGAAAATAGAGATGGCATGGTTTTGAAAAGTTGTTGGGGGAAAGGGGCGTTCTTACGGAGACGGAGGTGGAGCTTGCGTCGGATCGGGCGCATAACCGTCGACCGTCGTTCCGGGTGACGCCACCTTGTAATAACCGGTGCGAATCTTGCCGCTGCCATCCGGCATCGTGTAGCGCGCATTGTAGAGTGTGATCACCCGAGACAATTCGGCCACGTCGATCTTCCCGTTATGATTGGTATCCGCACTATGATATTGAGTGAGCGCAGCCGGTGTGTTCCCGTCCAAGGAGGTATCGGGTGCGTAGCCGTCGACTGTTGTTCCTGGCGACGCCACCTTGTAGCAACCCGTGCGAATCTTGCCACTGCCATCGGGCATCGTATAACGCGCATTGTAAAGCGTGATCACCCGAGACAATTCGGCCACGTCGATCTTCCAATTGCTATTGGTATCGGCGGTGTGATACAGCATCTGGCTCACCACCAGCGGATCGGGTTTTGCCAACATCTGCACTACCTGACCGTTGGCGGCGATCGTAAACTCCGCGTATGCCGCCAGCGATTTGTCGCCCGTGGCATCCGCTGGCACGCTCAGCGTGTAGGTGAAGGTCGATCCGCTGGGCGGTATGCTGGACCAAACCCAACTGATTGTCCCGATATCGTTCACTTGAGGGGGCGTTGGGCCGCCGACGTCGACACTCGACACAAACTTGAAGCCCGTCGGCAACAGCACATTCCAGTTCAAACTCGATAGCTCGCCACTATAAGTGAACGTGTTGCTGATGGTCACGGTCCCACCCGCGATATAGCCACTTCCGACTAACGTATGTGTGACCGTAAAGCCCGCTGGCACCACCGTCAGGGTCGCAATGTTCGAGGTGGCCGCCGGATTGATTCCGTTACTCACCACCACCGTGTAGCTGCCGGCATCGTCTGTCGTGGCGGCTGCGATCGTGTAGGCGGCATTGGTCGCACTGGAAATGTTCGCGCTGCCCTTCTTCCACTGATAAGTCGGCGCCGGTTTGCCGGTCGCGACCACTGTGAGGGTGACACTGGCCCCGGCCGAAACTGCCTGCGACTGCGGTTGCGTAATGATCGCCGGCGCGGTCTTGATCGAGAGAGTCGCCGCGGTGCTCGTCGCGGCAGTGCCGATGCCATTGCTGACTACCACGGTGTAGCTGCCCTCGTTGGCGACTTGGGCGTTGGTAATCGCGAGCGTCGTCCCAGTCGCATTGGCGATGTCGGTGCCGGCCTTCTTCCACTGGTATGTCAGCGTCGCAGTTCCAGTGGCTGTAACGGTAAATGTGGCGGTCTGTCCGGCATCGACTAACTGGTCCGTCGGCTGCGACGTGATTGTCGCTGGAGTGCCTACCGTCAGCGTGGCCACGGCGCTTGTGGCGTCGGGCGAAATGCCGTTGCTCGCCACCACCGTGTAGTTGCCGGCATCGGTGGATTGCACGCTCGTAATCGTGTAGGTGGCGTTGGTGGCGCTGGCGATGGCCACGCCATTCTTCTTCCACTGGAGCGTCGGCACCGGCTTGCCGGTGGCCACGACCGAGAATGCCGCCGTGTCACCCACGACTTTCGTGAGGCTGCCCGGGTTTGTGATCGACGGTGCGTAGTCAACCGTGAGCGTGGCGGCGGTGCTCGTGACCGTGTTCAGCTGCGTCGTGGTATTGGTGACTGTCACCGTGTAGCTGCCTTCGTCGGAGGTCTGCGCGCCGGTAATCGTGAGCGTGGCGCTCGACGACCCGGAAATAGTGCCGGTGTCCGTCAGCACCGTCGTGCCCTTCTTCCATTGGTAGGTGGGCGCAGGGTAGCCGGCCGCCATCACGCTGAACGTCGCCGTCTGGCCTTGAATCACCGTTTGGCTGGTGGGCTGAGCCGTGATCGACGCCGCCACGTTGGTAGCGCTGGTCATGGTGAAGGTGAGCGGAGCAGGCGTTAAATCGTGACGCACTCCGTTCTCACGGAAAACCACCGAGGAAGTCACGGTCTGGTTGCCCGACAGGCCGCTGGGATAGGCGACCACAAACGTGAACGTCGCGGGGCTGGTGGGGATGTCGGTGTAAAACCATTCCAAGGCACCTGTCGTGCCGGTGGGCTGGCCGCCGGGGCCCGTCGAGGAGACCGACGCCCAACCAGTGGGCAGGTTCACCGTCCAGCCGATCGCACCGACCGTCGCCGGATCTTGCGTGAAACTGACCGCCGCCGTAAACGTGAGCGTGCCACCACCGGTCGAATAAGTGGTCCCGGAGGACGTAAGCGTGGCTATCGGCGCGGGGGCGGAAGCGAGGGAGGTGTAGACCGCCGCCATCAGCCGAAAATCGCTAACGGTGGTCCACGCCGTACCGCTTCCGTCCGGCGGCGGAGGAGTGAACGACTTCGTCACGTAGGAACCAGGCATCGTCCAGCCCGAGCCCGAATCGATGTCGGCGCCGTTGCTCCCGGCGGTACGCGCCCACTGGTAACTACCCGGGCCCGGCGGGTTGCCCATGAGCGGAACGGACAGCGTGAAATAGTAGGTGTGCGACGCCGCCAGCGTGACCGTGCCGCCCGGGTAGAAATTGATCGTCGACAGCGTGCTGGTGACGGTGTCGTTCGTGCCGAAAACCGCCATGGCCGAGCCAGTCGCGAAACTGTTGGTGTTGCCATCGAAGAGCAGTCCCACGGGAGGAACCGTAGTAGTCGTGCCCAGAATCTTCGCGGAGATCTGCGTCAACGTGCAGGATTGCGCGCCGGTCGTGAAAGTGAAGCCGGCCCACGTACCCGTGACCCCGGGGTTCCAGAGGAAGGTGGCGTTGGTGGCATCGGCGGTTTTCGCCAGAGTGGAGATCGTCGGCGTTTGCGCCAACGCCGCGGCGGCCGTGCCGGCTAAGACCAGTGCTGCGAGGAAGCGCGCCATCTTGGAAATCAGGGTTTTCATCTTCGGAGAGATAGTAAATGGCTTAAAGGACGAGGGGCAAAGGGTATTGATTGAGGGCATTTCGGCGGCGACGCGAATCGCGACGGCCGGCGTGTAAATTCTTCGCTTCGACGGGAGTGAGGAACTTTGCTGGACCTATGGCAGCCGAATGGCAATAAGAAGTTAGTTTCCGACTGGGCCATTCGTCCGCCTAATATCATGGATTAGATCCCGGCGCGAAGCCGTCCTCCGTGCCGGCTTGGGCGTGGTACTGGCCGGTGCGGGTGGTGCCGGCGCGGGTGTTGTAGAGCTCGATCACCCGCGTCAGTTCCACGAGGCCGATCTTGCCGTCCTTGTCGGTATCCGCGCTGTAGTAACGCGTCAGCGTCACCGTCGCGGAATTGGCGCGCGCGGCATCTTGGGCGAAACCGTCTTCGGTGGCCGTCGTGGCCACCGCGTAGCAGCCGGTGCGCACTGTGCCGTTGCGGGTGTTGTAGAGTTCGATCACGCGGGTGAGTTCCAGGAGGCTCAGCCTCCAGTTGTGGTCCGTATCGGAGTCGTGGTACGTCGCCGGACCAACGATGAGCGGATCGGGATTGACCATGAACTGAATCACCGGCCCACCCTGCCGCACGATGGCCGTCGCCACGATTTCCCGGTCGCCCGTCGTGCCGGCGGGCGCGTTGAGCGTATAGGTAAACGTCACCGGGCTGGCGGGAATCGTGGTCCAAGCCCAGTCCAGCACCTCGGTCGCGCCGACGGCGGGCTTGGTGTCGCCCGCGCTGCCGCCACTCCCAGCGAAGCTCCAGCCGGCCGGCAGCAACACGTGCCAGCCCAGGCTCGCTGCCGTCCCCGAGTACGTGAGGGTGTTGCTGATGGTGACCGTGCCGCCCGCCACGTAGCCGTTGCCGAGCACCGCGTGCGTGGCGCTTGTGCCGGCCGGGATCACCGTGACCGCGGCGGCGTCGGACGGCAGGCTGGTGACGCCGTTGCCCACCAGGACCGAATAGGCGCCGGTGTCCGCCGGCTGCGCGTTGGCGATGGTCAGCGTCGCGGTCATCGCGCCGGAGAGGTTGCCGCCGTCGGTCAGATTGGTCGTGCCCTTGCGCCACTGGTAGGAGGTCGGCGGCGGCGTGCCGCTCACCACGACGGACAACGTCACCGTCTGGCCGGCGTTGACGACCTGGCCCTGCGGCTGGGTCGCGATCGTCGGCGCGAGCGTTACCGCGAGCGTCACCGCCGTGCTCGTGGTGCTGCCGGCGCTGTTGGTGACGACGCAGGTGTAGCTGCCGGCATTGGCGATGGTCACGCTGGTCAACGTGAGCGTGGCGGTTGTCGCGCCGTCGACGGCCGCAGAGTTCCTGTACCACTGATAGGTGAACGGCCCGACGCCGGTTGCGGAAACCGTTAGCGTCGCCGTGCCGCCCGCCGCGACAGTCTGGTCGGTGGGCTGCGTGGCAATGAAAGGCGTCGCTGCCAACACGCCCGTGCTGATCGTATTGCCTACCGCATCGGTCACGTAAACCTTGCCCTGCGCGTTGACGGCGAGGCCGTCGGTTTCGAACCAGAGCGCCGCCGAGCCGGTGCCATCGGCACTGCCCAGGGCCCCGGCCGCCGCGCCACCCGCCAGCAGATCCAAGGCTGCGTTGCCGGGTCGATACTTCCAGACCGAGCCGACCATGGACATGTAAACATCGTCGGAGCCATCCACAGCCAAACCCAGAATCAAGCCGGGCAGGTTCAGCTCGGTCGTCACGGCGCCCTGCGGCGTAATTTTGCGCAGGCGGTTATTGCTACGATCCGCCACCCAGATATTGCCGGAACTGTCCAACGCCAGTTTCCAGGGATTGAAGAACTGCGCGCTGAGGGCTTGGCCCGCGGGGGCATCGAGGAAGCCGGACGTGCCCGCCGTCCCAGCCAAGTTAATTACCGTGCCGTCCGGCGCGATTCTCCGGATCACAGTGATGTCAGCCACATACAAATAGCCCTGGCTGTCCACGATGATACCGCGCGGGCTCTGGAACCGCGCAGCGGTACCGGTGGAGCTCGCCGCGCCCAACGGGACGTTGCCCGACACGCCCGGCAAACCGGCCACAGTGGTGACCGTGCCGTCGGTCGCAATCTTCCGGATCGCGCAGTTGTTGGTGTCCGCCACGTAAACGTTGCCCGAGGCATCCACCGCGACTCCCAGCGGACCATTGAACTGGGCGGCCGTACCGATCCCGTTCGCGGTTCCTGCAACCCCCGTCTGTCCAGCCAGCGTCGTCGTCACCCCGGCAGGGGTGATCTTCCGGATGGTGCAGCTGCTGGCATCCGCCACATAGGCGTTGCCCGAGCTGTCCAGGGCCACGTCGCTCGGTCCGGCAAAATGCGCCCCGGCGCCCGTGCCGTCGAAGACGACCGGCCGTGCCTGGCCGGCGATTGTCGTCACCACGCCCGACGGAGTGACCAGCCGGATCGTGCTGTTGCCGGCATCGGCCACATACAGGTTGCCCGAGGCATCCACCACGATACCGCTGGGATTGCTAAACCGCGCAACGGCGCCGGTGCCGTCGACGCTGCCAGAACTGCCCGCCGTTCCGGCGAGCGTGCTCACCGTGCCATCGGAAGCGATCTTCCGGATGGTACTATTGCCGCTGTCCGCCACGAAGAGATTACCCGATCCATCCGCCGCAATCGCGAGGGGGCTCCGGAATCGCGCCGCCCCGCCCACCCCGTCCGTGCTGCCCGGAATGCTTGCCACACCGGCAATCGTGGTCACCACTCCCGTCGTTGTGATCTTGCGCACGGTGCTGGTGCCGGAGTCCGTCATATACAAGTTGCCGGTGGCACTATCCCGGGTAAGTCCGGCCGCCGTCACGAAACGAGCGTCGCCGCTGGTGCCATCGACTTGGGTTCTCTGGCCGGCTACCCCAACAAAAGTGGTGGTCGCCCCGGTAGCGGTATCGATCTTCCGAATTGTGCCGTAGCTCGAATCGGTCACATAGAGGCAGCCCGCGCCGTCGAGGACCATGCCCCCCATCCGATTGAAACGGGCGTCGCTGCCGACACCGTCCACACAGCCAAAAACCTGCGGCAGCCCGGCCAGCGTGGTGACGACGCCGCCCGGCGTGATTTTCCGGATCACGGCGTTGTAGTTGTCGGCCACATAGACATTGCCCGCGCCGTCCACGGCCACCGCGCTCGGCGTGTTGAACCGGGCGGCGGAGCCGGTGCCATCGACGCTGCCCGGAAAACCCGCGAGCCCGGCCAGGGTGGTGACCGCCCCCGTGACGGTGTCGAGCTTGCGGATGACATGGTTGAGGGAGTCCGCAATATAAAGCGTCGTGCCGACCAAAGTCATGTTCTGCGGGTTGGTGAATCGGGCGGCTGTCCCGATGCCATCGGTCCCTCCCTTGTTCGACTGTCCGGCCAGGGTGGTGAAGGTGTAAGGCCGGGCCGCGCTGGCGACGATCAGGGTGAAAACTCCCGATGTCGCATTGCCGACGGTATTGGAGACATACAGCGTATAGTCGCCCGCGTCGGTGGGCAGCACGTTGGTGAACGTGAGGCTTCTCGTATCGGCGCCGGAGATAGTCCCGCCATTGCTGACCTCCACGCCGTTCTTCTTCCAGCGATAGGCGATCGGTTCCGAACCGGTGATCGCCGGAATCGAGGTGGCGACGTTGTTGATGGTAGCGACGTAGTAACCGTTAAACAAGGGGAAGGACTTCCCTTCCGCCACCAGGACCGTCCCGCCAATGGTGGCGCCAAAGACCGGAGCCTGCGGAGCAACCGTCAAGCTGACCGCATTGCTCGTCGCCGGGCCGCCATTGCCATTGCCGACGATCACGGTGTAGCTGCCGGCGTCAGCGGCCTGCACATTGGAAACTAGCAGGCTCGAGCTGGTGGCCCCGGTGAGCTTGACGCTGTTGACGAGGTTGACCCCGTTTTTCTGCCACTGGTAGGTGAGCGTGCCAGAGCCAAGCGCTGTGACGTTGAATGAGGCGTTGCCGCCGCCACCCACCGTCTGGAGCTGCGGCTGGGAGAGAATAGCCACCGGACCGAGCAGGGTGGCGGTCGCGCTGTCCACCGTCGCGCCGGTGGAACTGGCAACGCGCACCCAGTATTGCGCTGAAGCGGTCAACGCCAGCGTTGTATAACTGGCGGCGGTGGCCGCGGCAATCAGGGCAGAGGTGTCGCCGCTGACGCCCCGATACCATTGGTAAGTGAGGCCCGTCCCGACAGCCGTGACGGAGAGCGTCACCGTCTGCCCGGCCGTGATGGTCTGGCCGGCCGGCTGCGTGGCAATCGTCGGCGTCGCGCTGGCAATACCGACGTCGCCGGTCGCGATGAAAAGCGAATAGTAGCTGCCCGCGGCAACGGCCTTGACGTTCGTCGCCATCGACACCGGCGTGGACCGGTCGGTCGTGGTACCATCGCCCAACTGGCCGTAGCGATTTCCGCCGACGGCCCAAAGCGTGTGGTCGGCCTTCAGGATCAGACTGTGAGAACCACCGGCGGAGACCGCTTGCACCGCCGGGGCAATTTCCACCGGCGTCGACCGGTTGGTCGTCGTCCCGTCGCCGAGCTGGCCGTTTAGGTTCGCCCCCATGGCCCAGAGCTTGCCGTCGGTCTTCACGAACAGGCTGTGATTTATCCCCGCCGCGATGGACTGGACGCCACCGGTCACCGGCACCGGCGTGGATCGATTGGTGGTGGTGCCATCGCCTAGCTGGCCGAAGTAATTGTAACCCATCGCCAACAAGCTGCCATCCGTGTTCAGAATGAGGCTGTGGCCGGTGCCAGCCGCAGCCGCGAGAACGCCGCTGGCCAGAATCTGCACCGGAGCGCTGCGCTGGGTCGTCGTCCCATCGCCGAGTTGGCCGTAACTATTTTGGCCCATGGCCCACAGGCTTCCATTCGTCTTGACGATCAGACTGAAGTTCTGACCCGCCGCGACCGCCTTTACTCCAGCGGAAAGGATCTGCACCGGTGCGTTACGTTGCGTTGTCGTCCCGTCGCCGAGCTGGCCGTAAGCGTTATCGCCCATCGCCCAGAGCGAGCCATCGGTCTTCACATACAAGCTGTGGGTGTAACCTGCAGCCATGGACTGTACGCCAGTCGTCACCAGTTCCGGCATCACGCGCATCGCCGTCGTGCCATCGCCCAATTGACCATTCACGTTCCACCCCATGGCCCAGAGGGAGCCGCCCGCCGTCAAATAGAGGGCATGGAAATTGCCCGCCGCCACCGACTCGACGCCCGCGAGAGACTGGATCGGCTGGCTACGCTGTGTGACGCTGCCGTCGCCCAACTGGCCGTAATAGTTGAATCCCGCCGTCCAGAGCGTGCCATCGGTCGTCGTGAAGAGGCTGTGGTAGCCGCCCGCCGAGATGCCCGTGACGTCGGTCGCCACCTGCACCGGCGTGGACCGGTCGGTGGTCGTGCCGTCGCCCAGTTCGCCGTTGGCGTTCCAACCCATGGCCCAGAGCGTGCCGTCGAGCTTCACGAACAGACTGTGCGACGTGCCGCCGGCGGCCGCCTGAACGCCGGTCGCCACCTGGATCGGAGCCGAGCGATTGGTCGTCGTGCCATCCCCCAACTGGCCGTAGTTGTTTTGGCCGGCAGCCAGCAGCGTGCCGTCGCTCTTCAAAAAGAGGCTGTGGAGCGATCCTGTGGCCACAGCATGGAAACCAGTCGCCACCTGAATCGGGCTCGGACGGTTGGTCGTCGTGCCGTCGCCCAGTTGACCGGAGGCATTGTTGCCTACGGCCCAGAGAGAGCCATCGGTCTTAACAAACAGGCTGTACCCATTTCCGGCCGCGACGGACTGAACACTCGTCGCCACCTGGACCGGCGTCGATTTGCCGATCGTGGTGCTGTCGCCCAATTGGCCGGTAGAATTGGATCCCATGGCCCAGAGCGTGCCATCGGTCTTTAGGAACAAGCTGTGAGAGCTGCTCGCCGCGACGGCCTTGACGCCAGTCGCCACTTGCACCGGCGTGGATTTGTCGACGGTCGTGCCGTCGCCGAGCTGGCCGTTGGTATTCCGCCCCACGGCCCAGAGCGTGTTGTCGGTCTTCACGAACAAACTTTGATTACCGCCCGTGGCGATCACCTTGACGTCGGTCGCCACCTGTACCGGCACATTGCGGTTGATCGTGGTACCGTCGCCCAACTGGCCGTTCGCATTGGACCCCATGGCCCAGAGCGTGCCGTCGGTCTTGAGGAAGTAACTGTGGGAGCTGCCGGCAGCGACGGCTTGGACCTCGGTGGTCAGCGGTCGGGGGAGCAGATGCATGATAAGGCGATTGTCGCCCAATTGCACCCAATCGTCGCTGCCCATCGCCCAGAGTTCGCGCAGCGCCGTGCCGGCGGCGCGCTGGGTCACGGTGTGCGTGGCGCCGCCGATCGTGATTGTCGCAGTGCGGTCGGCCGCCGTGGTGTTGGGCTCGACCGTGATTTCCACGTTGCCATCCAGCGATCCGGAGGCGCGGGAGACCGACAGCCAGGACACGTTCTCTTCGACTGACCAAGCGCCCATGCATTGTACCAGGACTTGATACACCACGCGACCCTCGCCCACTTCGTGCGTCGTCGGAGTGATGGTCGTGAAGCGGAGCTCGGCCGGAGCAGAGACGACACTGCCGACGCTGTTGGTCACGACGCAGGTATAGCTGCCGAGGTCGGCGCTGGTCACGTTGGTCAACGTGAGCGTCGTGCTCGTGGCGCCGACCAAACCGGCTCCGTCCTTCTTCCATTGGAAGCTGAGTGGGCTGGCGCCGGTCGCCGAGACCTGGAACTGTACCTGGCCGCCGAGGGCGCCCTGTTGGGAGACCGGCTGGTCGATGATCACGGGTGCCTGGTTGACGGTGGCGGTCGCGCTGGTCACCGAACCCGCGCCGTTGGTCAGCACGACGTCGTAGGTATTGGCGCTGTCCGCCGGCTGCACGTTGGTGGCGGTGTAGGTCGGGTCGGTGGCACCGGCGATCACGACGCCGTTCTTGCGCCACTGGTAGGAGACCGGGAACGGCGTGCCCGCGCCGAGCACGGTGAAGGTAGTGCTGCCGCCGAGCATGGCGGCTTGCGCTTGTGGCTGGATTCCGACCTGAGGAGCCAGGCTGGCCGAGGCGATGGTGCCATTGTTGCCCACGCCGTAGAGCCGGCCGTTGAAGACGGCGGTTTCGCTGAAATTAGTGCTCGTGACGCCGGTGAACCGGCCGGACCAATTGACCCCGTCGGCCGAGACGAAAAGCCCGCCGGCGTAGCCGCTGACGACGAAGAGCGAATTGCTCCCCGCCGTGACCACCGAGACGTGGTTGTAGCTGAGGTTCGGGTTGAAGCCCCGCGCGGTCCAAGCGACACCATCGGGCGAGGTCAGGATCGTGCCGGAGCTGCCCACGGCCATGAACAGGCCGTTGGCGAACGCGACCCTATTGAGGCTGGCAACCGTGCCGCTGGGGCGGGTCGTCCAAGCGATGCTGTCGGGCGAAGTCAGGATCGTGCCACCAACGCCGACCGCCACATAGGTGTCGGTCGTGCCGCCGACCCTTCCGTAGGCAGCGCCGTTAAGTTGGTTGCCCGTGCCACTGGTGCGGCTCGTCCAACTGGAGCCGTTCGACGAGGTCAGGATGGTACCGCTGGCCCCGGTGGCGACAAACTGGCCGTTCAAGAAACCGACGCAGTACAGGTACGGGTTCGTGGTCGGGACGCCCGAGACGCCACCCCACGACACGCCGTCATCCGTCGACCGACGCACAGTACCGGAATTGCCGACGGCGACATAGGCGCCTCCACCGTAGGCGACGTCGTTGAACTGGTTGGACGTGCCGGAGTTTTGCCCCATCCAAGTGTAATCGCCCGTGGTCGAGCGCAGAATCGTACCGCTGGCACCGGCCACGACCACGCTCGCGTTCCCGTTGGCCGCGAGGGCCGTCAGGTTTTGGGACGTAACCGAAGTCGTCCGATTGGTCCAGGTCGCGCCGCCGTCGGTCGAGGTGAGAATCGTGTTGCTGCTGCCGCTCGCCGCGACCCACGTGCCGTTGGCATAGGCGACGCCGTAGAGATCGTCCGAGACACCGGACGGCCGCTGCGTCCAGCTGAGGCCGTCGGCCGAAGTGAGGACCGTGCCCTCGAAGCCCACGATCACGTATTGGCCCGCCGCGTAGTTCATCGCGTAGAGCCGCGAAGCCACGCCGGTCGGACGCGGGGTCCAAGTGAGCCCGTCAGTCGAGGTGAACAATTCGCCCCGGGTCGTGCCGAGGAAGAAGACGCCGTTGAAGTAGCGCAAAATGAAAACATTGTCCGTCGGCGAAGTGGCCTGCTGGGTCCACGTGATGCCATCCGGGGAGCGGAACAGCCGGCCGTGCGAACTCGAGACGAGGAAGAAGCCGTTGCCGTAGGTGGCCTCGAACAGATACTCGTTGGTGCCGGTGGCGCGCTGCGTCCAGGTCTGGCCATCGGGGGAGGTGAAGGCGTGGCCGGAGGAACAGACTGCGACGAATACCCCGTTGCCAAACACGATCTCGTTGGCCACCTCGCGCACAGTGGAACCACCGATATAGGCGGGCGTCCAGTTGGCGCCGTCGCGCGAGGTGGCGACATAGGCGCTGTTGCCGCCAGCGACATGCACGCCGTTGCCGTAGGCGTAGGCGGTGAAGCCCGAGTTGACCGACAGGCTCGGGAGTTGCTGCCAGCCGGTGCCATCCAGGGACACGGCCCGGAAGCCACGCCCACCGGTGAGCAGGAAGTACTGGCCATTGCCCGGCGCCAACGAGCTGTTGAGCGCGAAGACCGTGTAGAGCGTGTTCGAAGTCGGCAGCGGAGCCTGCCACTGCCAGTTGGACTCCTGATCGACAAGCAGGCGGGCCGAGTTGCTGGTGGCCGTGCCCAGCCCGTTGGTCAGCGTCAGGGCGTAGTCGCCGGCATCGGACGATTTGACGCCGTTGAACAGATAATCGAAGGAGCCGGGTTGGAACGCGGGCGCGCCGCCCGGGACGTTCACCCCGTTTTTCTGCCATTGCGCCGTGAGGGGAGCCGAGCCGAAACCGGAGGCGGTCGCATAGACGACGGAGCTGGCTTGGGCAACCGGGATGTTGATCTGCGCCATTCCCGTTCCCAGCGTTGCCGGTGATGCCTGCACCACGAGTTTCGCCGCGACACTGGTGATCGAGGTCACGTCGTCCGACACCACCACCGTGTAGTCGCCCACATCGGCCGCCTGCGCATCATAGATCGCCAGGATGTTGGTCGCGACGCCCCAGAACTTCTGGGCATTTTCGGTAAGGGCGACGCCGTTGCGCTGCCACTGGTAGCACAGCTTGCCCGTGCCCACGGCCGTGACGCTAAACGTCACATTCTGGCCGGCCTGCACGGTAGCCGCGTAGGGCGGTGCGAGAATCGCGGGTGAGGGCGCGGCTTCCCAGACGGCCAGGCCACTGCAAATCCGGTCACCGAGATTGACCTGCGGGAAACCGGTCAGCAGGCTGCCGTCGTCGGCCAAAGCCAGGGCACTGGGCGTCGAAAGAGCCCAACCAATCATGGGGGCACCATACGAGGTATCGAGCGTGCCGTTGCTATTGAGCCGCGACAGGCCGGACACGCGATCACCATTGTAGGTATTCCCGCCCAAAACAACGATCTTGCCGTCCGCCTGCAGGACGAGACCGCCCACCGTGCTCGCGAATCCGGAGCCAGTGGCGAACGTGAGGTCCTCCGACCAGTCGGCGTTATAGCGCTCCAGCACGCCCGCGCTGGTGCCGCTGGCATTCGTCTCGGAACCGCCGGCCAGGATCTTCCCGTCGGGCTGCAGCGCCAACCCGAAGATAGACCGGCTGCCGAGCGCCGCCGGGCCGGGGGTACTGTCGAAGGCACCATCGGCCGTCAGTCGGACGAGCCGATTCACACTGGTGCCATTGAACGTGCTAAAATAGCCGCCGGCTATGATCTTGCCGTCGGGCTGGACGATCATCCGAGAGGCCTCGTCGTTCAAACCGGTGCCCGGGTTGAAACTCGAGTCGAACGCGCCGTCGGACGTCAATCGGGCGATACGAATGCGGCTGTTACCGTTAACGGTAGTGAAGCGGCCAGAGACCACAATGCGCCCGTTCGGCTGCAACACCAGTGAAGCGACTTCTTGATCAAATCCAGTGCCTATGTTGGCGGTGAAACCGGAGTCGAGGGCGCCGTCCGCGCCGAGCCGGGCTATCCGGACGGCGGATACGCCGTTGTAGTTGATGAATGTGCCACCGGCGAGGATTTTGCCATCCCCTTGGACGATTAGAGCCTCCACCGAATTGTTGAAGCCGCTGCCGGAGACGAAGCTGGTGTCAGTGAAGCCGTCGGAGTTGAGGCGGGCGATGAAGTTGCAGGGGATGTCGTTCACATAGGTGAAACTGCCACCGATCAGCCATTTGCCTCCACTGACCGGCACGACGGTCCAGACAGTGGCCGGCGCCCGGAGCGAGGGTGCGGCCGCGTCGAGACTGCCATCGCCATTGAGTCGGGCGAGCCCGTGACGCGGAGCGTTGTTGTAGGTGGCGAACGCGCCGCCGGCAACGATGAGGCCGTCCGATGTCCGCACCGCCACGGCGTTGACGGTGCTCGGGAAACCGGCGCCAGAGTTGAACGTGCCGTCGAGCGCGCCGGCGCTCGTCAAGCGCACGATGCGGCTGAGCGCGGTGGTGTCGTAGCCGGTAAACTGGCCGACTGCGACGATCTTGCCGTCGGCTGCCTGCACGGCGAGGGAGTACACGGTGTTGTTGAGGCCGTTGCCGGTCTGAGCGAAAGCCGGGTCGAGGGTGCCGTCGGCTTTGAGGCGAGTAAGGTAGTTGCGCCCCTGCCCGTTGAAAGCCGTAAAGCTGCCGCCGACCAGAATCAGGTTGTCCGGCTGGATTAGGATCGAGTTGACCGCCCCGGAGAACCCCGCGCCGGTGTTGGCGACGAACGCCGTGTCGGGCGAGCCGTCGGAGTTGAGCCGCACGAGGCGACTGCACACGGTGCCATTGTAGGAGGTGAACGAGCCGCCCACCAGAATTTTGTTGTCCGACTGGATCGCGACGGACGTCACGCTGCCGTCGAAACCCGCGCCGACATTGAACGTGGGATCGAGGGTGCCATCGGAGTTCAGGCGCAGGAGGCGGCTGCACGGTATGCCGTTGAAGGTCGTGAAGCTTCCGCCTACAATGATCTTGCTGTCGACCGGTTGCACGGCGAGCGCCGTCACCGTGCTATTAACACCCGCGCCGGGGTCGAAACCTGCGTCCACCGTGCCATCGGCGTTCAACCGAACAAGGTTGGGCCGCCAGGCGCCGCCGACATAGTTGAACGATCCGCCGAGCACTACGCGATTGTTGGATTGCACCGCCATGGCATAGACCGTGGCGATGGTCGCCGTGATTGGCACCGGGGCAAAAGCGGGGTCGAGCGAACCGTTCACCAGGAAACGCGCCACGGCCAGCCGGGGGCTGCCCTCCACCGAGGTGAACGAACCCGTGGCGTAGTAGCGGCCGTCGCCGAGCACCGCGAGCGCGTTGACCGTGCCGGGACCTTCGATCCGCGGCGCGAAGCTGGCCCGCAGCTTGAGAGCGTTGGGATAAGTGGCCGGGCCGACCTCGAGCCGGGTGGCGCGCGACGCCACGGCGCTGAGCCCGTTGGCAATCACCACATCGTACAGGCCGTTCTGGGCGCCAGCGAGGTTGGACAGGCTGAGTGAGGTGCCGGTGGCGCCGGCGATCGGCACGCCATACTTGCGCCATTGGTAAGTCAGGCCGGTCCCCGAAGCGGCGACGGTGAGCGTGACGCTGCCGCCCGTGGTGCCGCTCGCGAACGCGACCGGCTGCGTCGTGATCGTCGGCACGGGGTTGACGCCACTAAGGATCGCCGCAGAGCTCGAGATGGCACCCACGACGTTGCTGACGGTGACGCTGTACGCGCCGACGTCGGCCAACTGCACGTTGGGAAGGGTCAGTGTAGGATTGGTGGCCCCGGCAAGGAGCACGCCATCCTTCATCCATTGATACGAGAGGGGCGTCGAACCGGCGGCGACGACCGTGAAATCCACCGTCGGTCGCCCGGCGGTGGCCGCGATATTCTGCGGCTGGAGCACGATCGACGGCGCCGTCGCGCCGACGAGGTGCAACAGACCGGTGCGCTCCTGATTCTCCGCCACGAAATAATTGTAGCCACCGGTGAAGATCGAACCGTCGTCAGCGAGTACGAGCGGCGTGTAAGTGGACGTGAGCCAGATCGAGGGCACCCCGTAGAACGCGAGGGTGCTGTCCACCGTGCCGTTGGCGTTCAAACGGGCCACGGCGGCGGTGTTCGGCGTCGAACTCACCGAAGCGAAGCCGCCCCGGAGCAACACCCGACCGTCCTCCTGCAACACCAGGCGATAGACCGCGCTGTTCGGGCCAGTGCCGGGATCGAAGCTGGGATCGAGCGCCCCGGTCGACGTCAGCCGCGCGACATAATTGCGCGTCGTCGTCGTGGCACCGGTAGTGTAGGACGTGAAGGCGCCACCCACCAAGATCGACCCATCGTCGGAATTGACCGCGAGCGCGTTGATCGTGTTGTTGAAGCCGAGAAGGGAGACCGTGGGCATCGCCGTGGCGGTCGTCGTGGCCCCCCCACCGCTGAGCGTGACCGTCGGCGTGAGCAGGTAGCCCGAGCCCGGGTTCGTGACGGTGACGGCCGTGACCACGCCGCCGGTCAACGTGGCGGTCGCCGTGGCGGGCACCCCTGCGGCCAGCGCGGGCGCGGCGATCATGACCGTCGGCGCACTGGTATAGCCGGCGCCGCCGTTGGTCACCCTGATGCTGGTCACCTGCCCGGTGCCGGGATTGAAGGAGGTGTCCAGCGAACCGTCCGTGCCATTCAGGCGGGCCACGTAACCGCCCAGGAAATTAAGGTAATCGTTGAACGCCGCCGAAGCGATGAGGATCTTGCCATCCGGCAGGACGACTGCGGCATTCACGCTGGCGGCGAACGCGCCGGGATTGAACGCCGTGTCGAGCGAGCCGTCGGGATTGACCCGCATGATCGCGCCAACGTTCACGCCGGCATACGTGGCCGAAAGCACGTTGCCGCACAGGAGCAGCTTGCCGTCCGGCTGCGGCACGATGGTGGTGTAGGCGCCGGACACGCCGCTGCCGACGTTGAAGGTGGTGTCGGTCGAGCCGTCCGCGTTGAGGCGGGCGAGGCGGTTGATCGTCTGCCCGTTGAGGCTGGTGAAACTGCCGGCGATCACGATGCGGCCATCCGCCTGGGACCGGGCCGCGTAGACGTAGGCGTTCAACACCGGGGTGAATCCCGTCTCGATGGAGCCGTCGGCGGCAATGCGCGCCAGATAGGTCTTGGCGACGCCGTCAACCTGGACGAAGTCGCCCGCCACAAGCGTCTTTCCGCCCGCCAGCGGCGCGAGGCCATAGACATAGCCTTCCCGCAACGCGCTCGGATTGAACGTGACCGTCGTGTCCAAGGCACCGGTCATACCGAGCCGGGCCAGACCCGCGGCGCGGCTAACACTGGCAACGGTGCCGAAGTTGCCGCCCACCAGAATGGCCGTGGCCGCGCCACTCGTGTCCTTTTGCAGCGCGACCGAATTCACCTGGGAGGTCGGTCCACCACTCGTGACGAACGTCGCATCGATGGCCCCCGCCGCCGTGAGCCGCACGAGATAAGGCCGCGTCGGCGAAGCCCCGGCAAAGTTACTGAAATTGCCCGCCACCAGAATGCCCTGCAGCGTAACGCCCGTGGCGTCGGTTTGCATCGCGATGTCATAAACCGTGGACGAAGCCGCGCTGCCCATGGCGAAGGTCTGGTCGAGCGAGCCGTCGCTGTTGAGCCGGGCCAGACGGTTCACCGTATGCGTGACCGTGGAGATAAGATAACTCGCAATGCCGTTGTAGCTCGTGAAGTCGCCGCCGATGACGATCTTGCCGCCGGGCTGCACGGCGATCGCCCGCACGGTGCTGGACGCGCCGGAACCGGGATTGAAGCCATAGTCGAGCGAGCCATCGGCATTGAGGCGCGCCATGCGGTTGCGGCTGACGCCATTGACGGAGGTGAAGCCGCCGCCGAGCAGAATCCCACCGTCGGCCGGCTGCACGGCGAGGGCGTTGACGCTGCTGCCGGCGCTCGTGGCGTTGAACGAGGCATCCAAGGAGCCGTCGGCATTGAGTCGCGCGATTCCCGACACGCTGATGCCGTTGTAGGTGCCAAAAGAACCGCCGATGAGAATCTTGCCGCCGGGCAGCGCCACGATGGCGTTGACCGTGCTGTTCGGCCCGCTGCCCACCGTGTTGAACGAAGTGTCCAAAGTGCCGTCGGTGTTCAACCGTACCAGCCGGTTGATCTGCGCCGAGCCGCCCACGGCGACAAACGATCCGCCAACGAGAAGTTTTTGGTCGCCCGGCTGCTGGGCCAAGGACGACACTCCCGAGTTGAAGGCCGGCGGCGCGAAGCCGGGGTCGAGATTGCCAGACGCATCCAAGCGGACCAACCGCATGCGCGGAGTGCCGTTGATCTGGGAAAAATCGCCCGCGACGACGACCTTTCCATCCGATTGCACAAGGATGCGGTTGATCGTGGCGCCGTTGCGCTCGAAGAGATGATTGGATGCCGGGGTCGGATCAACCCGCACTCCCTGCGGATAGATCGTTGGTGCGACCTGCAGCAACGCCGTCGCCGAGACCGTGCTCTTGCCCCACGAATCGCTCACCACGACGTTGTAGTAACCGGCGTCGATGCGCGTCGCGGCCGGGATCGAGAGGCCCGCGGCGGTGGCGCCGGGGATGGCCGCGCCGTCGCGCTGCCACTGATAACTGAGGGTGCCGGTGCCCGTGGCGGTCACGCTGAAGGAGGCGGGCTGGCCGGAGGTGATCTTGGCGCCGACCGGCTGGGTCGTGATGACCGGTGCAGCCGAGGTGCTGCCAACCGTGGCGGCGGCGCTGTCGACACTGCCGGTCGCGCCGGTCACTCGCACCCAATAACGGGCGGGGGCGGTCAACGGGGGCGTGGTGTAGCTGGCAGACACGGCTCCGGAAACCGGCGACGATGTGTCGCCCGAAAGTCCCGAATACCACTGATAGCTAAGGCCGGTGCCGGCGGCCGTGACCGCCAAGGTCGCCGTGCCGCCCGGGGCGACCAAAGAGTCGGCCGGCTGCGCGGTAACGACCAGGGTGTCGGGCGCGGGATTGCTGGAGGCGATCCAGCCTTGGCTGCCCACGATGACAAAGCGACCGTTGGCGTAGATTAGACCCTGCGTTGAGCCGAAGCTGAAAACATCGGCCGAAAGCACGGCTTTGGTCCATGTCACCGCATCGGCCGAGATCCAGAAGCTGGTCCCGTAATTCGACGGCACCGCGATGTAGTAACCGTCGCCGTAGGCCACGCCGGTCAGCGTGACGCCAGTCGTGTCAACGGTTCGCGGGGTCCAGGTGGCGCCGGCGGGCGAGGTCAGCACCGTGCTGCTGGCGCCCACCGCGATGAATTGGCCGTTTATGAATCGGACGCTATTCAGGGCATTGGTAGTGCCGGAAGTTCCGATCGTCCACGTCGCGCCGCCATCGGACGAGGTCAGCACGGTGCCGCTGGCGCCCACGGCGGTGAACACGCCGGCGCCATAGGCAACCGAGTTCAACGCGTTCGTTGTGCCGCTGGTCACGGAACTCCACGCCACGCCATCGTTGGAGCGATAAACCGCGCCGCTGTTGCCGACGGCGACATAAGTCGGGCTGCCGCCGACCAGCCCGTAGGCGACGCCATTCAGCGTGTAGGTGCCCGTCGGCGAGTTGTTGGTCCAAGTCGTGCCGTTGGTCGTGCTGAGAATTCCGTTGGCGCCCACGGCGACAAAAAGCCCGTTGCCGTAGGCAACGCCGTTGAGCGCATATGAAGTCCCCGCGGCATTCTGCCCAAGGGTCCAATTCACGCCGTCGGCCGAGGTCCGGTAGATCGAGGACGTATCGGTCGAAACGGTGACGAAACGACCATTGCCGTAGGCCACGTCGCGCAAATTATTGGCCGAACTTGCGCTTCGTCTGGTCCACGCGGAAGAGGAGGAAGCATCCGGAGAAGTAGCGATGCTGCCAGGCCAGCCTGCACCAACAAACTGTCCGCCACCGAAGACCACGGACCTGATATCGATGACGCCGGTCGCAGCAGTCCACGTCGCCCCATCCACCGATGTGACCATCGTAGTTCCGCCGCCGACGACAAATCGACTGGCGCCGTAAGCGCCCTTGTAGAGCGTGCTGCTGGTGCCACTGCTGCGACTGGTCCACACGCTGCCGTCGGACGAGGTCACCAAGGTGCCGCTATTGCCGATGGCAACAAAAAGTCCGTTGGCAAAGAAAATACCCTTGAACTTGTTAGTCGTGCCAGATGTGCGCGAGGTCCATGTCAGGCCGTCGGGTGAAGTGCGGATGACGCCGATGTCCGCCACGGAGACGAATACGCCCGCGCCGAACGCAACTCCGGTGGCGGAGCCGCCGCCGCTGCTGGAAACGACGGTCCAAGCGACCGCATCGGTCGAGGTCAGCACGTTGCTGTCACCACTGACGACCAACCATTTCGTGCCGTTGTGCACGACACCCGAAAGTGTGCTGGTGGTGAAAACGACGCGTTGCGTCCACGTCGCGCCGTCCGTCGAAGTCAGGAGCACTCCGGAATTACCGACGACGACAAACTGACCCGCCGCAAACGCGATGCCGTTCAACCCATTCGGACCGGAGAACCGCTGGGTCCAGGCGATGCCGTCCGGCGAACTCCAGATGGAGCCGGAAAGCGCGACCGCCACGTAAGCATTGTTACCGTAGGCGACGCCACTCTCGAACGAGCTGGCGGTGGTCGACGGGTTGCGCAACTGGAAGTCGGGCGCGACGGTAAGCGCTGAGGCGGTGCTGGCCGTGCCGTAAAGACTCTGCACCGCGACCGGCCCGCTGACGGCGCCGAGCGGCACGGTGACCGTAATCTGTGTCGGCGAGTTGACGGTGAAGCTCGTGGCCGCGGTGCCGTTGACGCCGCCAAAGCGCACCGCGGTGACGTCATAGAAATTGCTGCCAGTGATCGTGAGCGAAGCGCCCGGGCGTACGGCGGCGGCGGCGGAGATACTCGCCACCGTCGGTGTCGCCGACGGGATCAGATGAATCAGGCCGGTCCGTTCCTGGTTGGATAACGTCATGCCAACGGTGCCGACCAACACACTGCCGTCGGGGAGAATCTGGAGCCCGTTGGGCTGGCTGAACGATTGCGAGCCGTAATTGGGCGCCCACAGGCTGACCGAGGTGTCGAACGAGCCATCGGAGCGGAC
>Ga0182027_10002629_pt1 | contig 28967 bp, 25 predicted proteins | sample 712E1DmetaG_FD_121300 | JGI IMG/M metagenome (GOLD analysis project Ga0182027, IMG submission 121300) | Permafrost microbial communities from Stordalen Mire, Sweden - 712E1D metaG (Illumina Assembly) | ecosystem: Environmental > Terrestrial > Soil > Wetlands > Permafrost | place: Sweden...
ACGGGCCTGTAGCGATTGCCTTGTCATTGAAGGATCAGTAGTAACGAATGTTACGAGCGCCAGACTGCGACCTTCTGAGGATATCACCGGGTTCGAATCCCGGTAGATTAATCTACTACTACCTCTAGAGCCTCCAATTTCTTGTCTTTATAGCCCGTTTCTGTGGGCTATATTGTGGCCATAATGAGAAAAGGGAGCTACTTTTCGGTGCGGAAAGTGAAGCTGCAGGCTAACGGTCACACCTACTTCGCATGGAAGGTTGACGGCCGGATCAATGGCACCCGACATCGCAGGTTTTTCTCGAAGAGGGAGGACGCAGAGGCGCACAAGGACGTGAAGGAAATCCAGGCGCTCAACGAGGCGAAGGTAGTCCGAACGACGGCGAGCCATCTTTCTGGCGAGCAACTCCGTGATGCCGAGGCTGCTCTTCAACGCCTCCAGGGGCGTTACTCGCTGGTGATGCCGGCCGACTGGCTGCTGCGCACATTTCGGGATACGCTCACCCAGAAGACTTTCGCCGAATCGTTTCCGATCTTCCTCGAAGAGCGCCGCGCCCATCTGCGCAGAACAACCTATCAGGATTACAAGACTAGGCTCACGAGTTTTGCGTATGTCGTAGGAAGCAGGAAGCTCTCGGAGATCGGCACGGGAGATGTTATTGAGTTTCTGAAGTCCCACAAGGCGACCGGCAAGTGGTGGAACAACCTCCGAGCTGACCTCAACGCATTCTTCGTGTGGTGCGAGAAGCCTCCCCGCAAGTGGATTGCAAGCAACCCGGTGAAGGACGTCGAAAAGTTCGAGATCGCTCAGGGCATTCCCGAGATTCTGTCGGCCGAAAAGGTGAGGGACCTGTTCGCATATCTCGAAACCTACCGGGGTAACCCGCGCAAGCCGCTCGAACCCGGATGCCTGGTGCCGTATTTCGCGTTGGCGACCTTTGCTGGCCTGCGGCCGGCGATCAACGGCGGGGAGATCACCCGCATCGCGACACTAAAGAACCACGAGCGGATCATCGATCTGCAGGCGGGGGTCATTCGCATTACCCCGGAGCTGGCGAAAACGAAGGACGTCCGCCAGATCGTTATCCAGCCATGCCTCCACGCATGGCTGACGCGGTATCCGATCGACCGCTATCCAATCATTCCAAACAGTGCCTCTAACCTCCTGGCGGAGGTCCGAAAGAAATTCTCCCTCGGACACGATTGGTTGCGGCACACTTTCATCTCTATGCATGTCGCCAAGTTTCGCAGCATGGGAGACACGGCCCTCCAAGCGGGCAATTCAGAGGCGATCATCAAAAAACATTACCTTAACCTGGTGAGCCCGGAAGAGGCCGATGCATTTTGGAGGATCGTTCCGGCGTGTTGAAGCAAGACTGAGAGGGATAGCGCTGCCGTATGAGATACTGCTGGCAATCGCGTATCCGTTGGATGAGCTCTCTTTCTTGTTGAAAAAAGTAGCATGTATTTTCAACATCCGCCCCGGATCAAAGACCCCATGACCGCTCAGCAAATCCTCTCGCGCATTCTCGCCCATGGCCGGGGGTGGGTTTTTACACCTAAGGCCTTCGCCGATCTGGGCGACCCTCGCGCTGCCGGGGTCGTACTCGGTCGCTTGGTGGCAAAAGGCAAGATCCGCCGCCTCACTCAGGGGCTTTACGATTACCCGAAAGCACATCCCCGGATCGGCGTGTTGTCGCCCGATCCCGACGCGATTGCGCGGGCGCTGGCCGGCAGTGAACGCATCCGGTTACTGCCAGCCGGGGCCTATGCGGCCAACTTACTTCGGCTTTCCGAGCAAGTGCCGGCCAAGATCGTCTTTCTGACCGATGGGCCCACCCGGATTGTGAGAATTGGGCGGCAGGAGATCCGCTTTCGGCGCACTACGCCCCGTAACATGGCGACAAGTGGCCGGATCAGCGGCACGGTCATCCAAGCGCTACGTTACCTAGGCAAGGCGAATATCACGCCCGAGCGGATCGCGACTCTACGAACCTTGCTCAAAGCGGGCGACCGTCGGGTGCTTCTTCAGGACAGTCTCTTGGCCCCGGCTTGGATGCGTCCGCACCTCCACTCTGTGGCCGAGGGGGTACGATATGCGTAAATTCGCCCGCCTCCCTGCCTCTGATCGGGCGGCTTTCTTTACAGAAGCCGCTGCTCGCCGCAATCTGCGTCCGTGGCTGGTGGAAAAGGATTTCTGGGTCTGCTGGCTCTTGCGGGAGATCTACGAGTCGCCCACGTTGCGCACCAACCTCGTCTTCAAAGGCGGCACGTCCTTGTCCAAGGTTTTCCGAATCATCTCCAGATTCTCGGAGGATATTGATCTCTCACTCAGCCCTGGGTTTCTTGGTTTTGATGAAGTAGCCTTGGAAGAGGCTTCCTCGCGTACCCAGCGAGATAGGAACCAGAAGCGGGTGGAGATACAGTGTGAAGCTGCTATCCGGAAACAGATTGCGCCGACGATACAGCAAGCGATCACCTCTCAGTTGGCTGCTCAGTCTGCCCCTTCATGGAAGATCGAAGCTACGATTGATGAAACGACGCATTCTCCGGTGGTCCTTTTTCACTACCCGATCGCAGTGGCATACGACGCCTATGTCCGGCCGGAAGTGAAGGTAGAGTTTGGTTCGCTGACGGATCAACAGCCGACGGGTTGTCACAAAGTGCGTTCGATCTTGGCCGACGAGTTTCCTAAAGAACTTCTAGAACCCGACGGTGCGGTCGTGGCATTGGAAGTTGAGCGCACTTTCTGGGAAAAGGCCACGATCTTGCATGCCGAGTATCACCGGCCACGAGAACAGGCACTGCGCGCTCGGTTTTCGCGACACTATTCAGATTTTGCCGCGCTGGTGACCCATGCTGTCAGTGCGCCGACCATCAAGCGGACGGACCTACTGGCGCGAGTGGCTCGCTACAAGAGCCGGTTCTTTGCCTCCGGATGGGCGCATTACAATGAAGCCGTTCCGGGGAGTTTCCATGTCGTGCCTCCGGAGTACCGGTTGCGCGAGATTGAAAACGATTACGCGAAGATGGCGGACATGTTTTTCGAGACACCGCCGCCATTCGCCTCTGTCTTAAATGCGTTGGAAAACGCAGAGCGAACGATCAACGAGACGCGGTAGTTGGGCGGGCTAGAATTTCACGGTTATGCTCGCGTCAACCGAACGGCCCTGCCCGGCGAGGGGAGCGATCTTGCCCATCCATCCGGAGGCCAGATAGTCGTCGAAGTTCACACCGCCAAGAGGCAGGGAATAGAATTTGTTGAACAAATTGGTGACGCCGAGATCGACGCGCACAGACTTCCAGGCATAGCCGGTGCGCAGATTGACCAGCCCGTAGCCCCCGGTCACCGGTTCGTAGCGAAGAGGATCAACCCGGGATTTCCGGTCGACCAACTGCCATTCGATCGTATTGGTCCAACCGGAAACCTTTTGTTCCAGAGCAAGGCGGGCATTGAGCGGCATCAGGTGATACAAACTGTCACCCGTATCCAGTGTTTCTCCGCGCACATAGCCCATGGTGCCTTTGAATTGCCCGGTGCCAAAGCTGTTGCTGTTCCACAAGCCCACCAGGCCTGAAACATCCAGGCCGTAGAGTTCGGCATTGTGGTTGGCGAATTGCAGCTGGTTAAACGTGTTGTCCCCATAGGTGCTGGTTCCAATCACGTTTACCCCGATGTAGTCCTGCACATAGGTGTAGTAGGGAGTCACCTTGATCTCCCAGTTCTTGCGGGCACTGTCGTGCCAGTCGGCGGTTACGCTCAGGGTATGGGCGGTCTCCGGCTTGAGATCCAGATTGCCGACGTAATAGTTGCCATCTCCAAACCAGTTGATCATTCCGCTGGCCATCCAATTGGTGGTCAGGTTGAGTAGATCGAGGGCGAGTGAATGTCCCCAGACCACGTGTAGACGGCCAGGAGGGGCTCTGCCCAGGTCCGCATCGCGTGGCCGACATTGGTTGGATGCAGGATGAACGCACCCGGCGACTGCGTCTTCGAGTGGCCGGCGGCAGTCCAGGTGGCGGCGCCTGAAAGAACGAAGTACGTCTCCACGGCTGGGTGGTGGTGCAACGGGTAAAGCGTGTGCGGAGCGATCAGGGTGACGCCGAGGCAGACGCGGTCACTGACAATGGGGGCAACCGGCCCAACGAACTCAGCCCAGGCAACATTAAGTTCGAGCCCGGGAGCGTCGGCGCGGGTGGTGTAGCTGTAGCGCCATGGCAGGATGGCTGCGATACGGCGCAGCGGCGCAAGGATATCTTCCACGCGGCCTTCCTCGGGCGCGAGCGCCGCATGCAAGTGGCGCGTGATCGGATGCGGCGCGTCCGAGGACGGCTGGACTGCGATGGCGGTTCCGGTTGGAAGAAGTGTCAGGATGCGCTTCAGTTCGCGCCCGAGAGCATCGGCGGTTTGGGCACGAAGTTCGTAGTGATAGCGAATGGCGGAGATGGCAGGGGCGAAGTTTGGAGCAGATGTGTGCATGGGATTCGATCTTGTATTCGCTGGATCAGCAGGGCCGGGCGCCGGGACCGCTGACTGAACGGACGGCGGAGCGCCGTCCCTACCCCCCCGTTTACCGGCCCAGCAAAGTTTAGGAAGCGCGCTTCCACCTTCGCTGAAGCTTCGTCGGACACGTGCGCGCGACCGGTCCTCCATAGGCCTGGCGAAGGAGAATTCCTAGAGAAGCATCGCCCGCAAGCGGGCTCCCTACACGGTCACCCGACGAGATTTGGTCCACAAGTGAGCGTCGCGATTCTTGTATATTCACGGTTCAGCCTGGGGTGGAGCGAAGCGCGACGGCGGTGTGCCCGATCTTCTCGCCTCGGAGGACGGCGGCGTGCGCGGCGACGGCGTCGAGGCGGTCGGGCGCGAGCTTTGCCTCCAGTTCTTCGGCATGTTCGCCGGAGCGGGCGAGGTCGATGCCGGCAAAGACGGTTGCGAGGCGCGCGATCGGGTAGAAATGGAACGGGCCGAAACCCGCCTTCTGCTGCGCTACGTAGCCACGCGTCATCGGTTCGGCATCGGCCTGGACTTTCCAGCTGTAGGTGAAGATCTCGGCGCGGTGGCCGGCAAGACGCCCCATTTCGAGGAAGGCCGCGAGCGGCACACGTCCGCCGAGCATGGAGAGGACGGCGCCACCTGGGGCGAGGAAATCGTGCGCCTGCTTGAGCGCGAGGTAATGGAGCGTGAGGAGATTCCGCTGCACGGATTCGGGGACCGTCTCGGTGCGCGGCGGCACGTGGCCGGAACTGGTGCGCTCGCTGGCGATCTGCGCGGCGTCGTTGATCGGGACGTTGGGCAGGTTCTCGTAGATGACGTCGTAGCGCGCCCTCAGATGCTTGAGCGGCGAGAGGAGGTCGCCGAAACCGGACTCGATGGTGACGGAGGCGGGATTGCGGAGGTTCTGGGTGATGTTGGCCGAGGCGATACGGACGACGTCGTCGTGGACATCGGTGATGCCGATGCGGATGGCACCGAGCGTCTCGACGGCGGCGAGGGCATCGAGCCCGGTGCCGGTGCCGATGGTGGCGAAGGACGTCAGCGCGCCTTGGCGCTGGCGGATCAGCTTGAAGGCTGGGACCGCGACGCTGGCGACCCAATCGGCCTGGAGGTCGTCAAAGCGCGGGCGAAAGGCGCGAGGCGAGACCTCGATGGCGATGCTGTCGCGCAGACGTTCTGGCGCGGAGGCGAGGCCGAGGTAGGTGGCGGCGGCGATTTGGGCGATCTCCGGCTGGACGGAAAAGGACGACTTGCTCACGTTATTTGGAGGCGGCGAGGGCTTGAGCAAAGTCGGCGGTGAGATCCTGTACATCCTCGATGCCAACAGAGACGCGGATGAGGTCGGGTGTGATGCCGGCAGCGCGCAGTTGCTCCTCGTTGAGCTGAGCGTGGGTGCTGGAGGCTGGGTGGAGCACTGAGGTGCGCGCATCGCCGATGTGGACGACGAGTGCGGCGACTTTGAGGTTCTTCGCGAACCGGCCGATGGCCTTACGGTCGCCTTTGAGCCCGAACGTGAGGATGCCGCTGCCGAGCGGCTGGCTGAAGTATTTTGCGATCCGCCTTTTCCCCACGGGGTCGAGGCCGGGATAGTTGACCCAGTTCACCTGCGGGTGCTTCTTTAGGAATTTCGCCAGGGCGAGCGCGTTCTCACTGTGGCGGGGCATGCGCAGGTGGAGCGTCTCCAATCCGAGGTTGAAGAGGAAGGCGTTGAGCGGGCTCAGGCAGCCGCCGAAATCGCGCAAGAACTGGGCGCGGGCCTTGTAGAGGTAGGGCGCCTGCGGGAACTTTTTGGTGTAAACGACGCCGTTGTAGCTGACGTCGGGTTCGGTGAACTCCGGGAACTTGCCGTTGGCCCAGTTGTAGTTGCCGCCGTCGACCACCGCGCCACCGATGCTTGTGGCGTGACCATCGATGTATTTGGATGCCGAGTGTGTGATGACGTTGGCGCCGAGCTTGAACGGGGTACAGAGCACCGGAGAGGCGAGCGTGTTGTCGACGATGAACGGCACGTCAAAGCGGCGGGCGAGCGCGGCGAGCTTGGCGAAGTCTAGAATGTTGAGCCCGGGGTTGCCGATGGTCTCGCCAAAGATCGCCTTGGTATTCGGGCGAAACAGTTTCGCGATCTCCGTAGTGGGAGCCTCCGGATCAAAGAACGATGTCGTGATGCCGAACTTGGGCAGCGTCGTATGAAAGAGCGAGAAGGTGCCGCCGTAGAGCGTGGAGGCGGAGACGATGTGATCTCCCTGGCGGCAGATATTCGTGATCGCGAGCAGATTGGCAGCCTGTCCAGAGGCGGTGGCGATTGCGCCGACGCCGCCCTCCAGCGCATTGAGCTTCGACTCAAAACCGGCGACGGTTGGGTTGCCGGTGCGGGTATATTTGAAGCCGAATTCCTGCAACGTCATCACGCGGTTCACCTGCTCAATGTCGTCGTACTTGTAGGTGGTGCTCTGAATGATGGGCAGGATGCGAGGCTCGCCGACTTTCGGCGTGTAGCCTGCCTGGATGCAGAGAGTGCCATTGCCATACTGTGCAGTCATATTTTTCCTTTGGTGGGGAGATTGAGAAACGGTGCCAGGCGCGCGGCGGTCACTTCCGCCGTTCGAGGCGATTGGCGAAGCGATCGCCGGTGACCTGGAGCACCTGCACCAGCGCAATGAGCACGACGACGGTCACGATCAGCACGCCGGTCTCGTAGCGATAGTAGCCATAGTTGATGGCGAGAAAGCCGATTCCTCCCCCGCCGACGACACCCGCCATGGCCGAGTAGCCGACCAGGCTGATGGCAGTGACGGTGAAGCCGCGGATGAGGCCGGGCAGCGCTTCGGGGAGGAGCACTTCGCGGACGATCAGCCAGTTGGTGGCGCCCAGAGCGCGGGCCGCCTCGACCACGCCGTGGCTGACTTCGGACAGCGCCACTTCGACCAACCGGGCGTAAAAGGCGATGCACGCAATGACCAGCGGCACCGAGGCGGCGACGGGGCCGGTTGTGTGCCCGGTGACCAGCTTCGCCAGCGGGAGCACAAGGATGAGCAGGATCACGAAGGGCAGCGAGCGCACAAGGTTGACGGCGAAGCCGCCAAGCAGATGGAGAGCACGGTTTTCGAGCAACATGCCGCGGCGGGTGAGATACAGCAGGAACCCCAGCGGCAGGCCCGCCAGCAGCGCGAGCGCAAGGCTGATGCCGATCATCTGCGCCGTCTCCCACAACGCCTTGTTCAGATCGGAGAAGAGGACGTCAAGCGGGGTGTCACCCATGGCGGAAAACCTCCAATTTCGCGACTTTGCTTGCGAGGTAGTGCAGGGCCTGAGTCACCAGTCCGGCCTCGCCGTCGAGTGACACGATCAGAATGCCGATGGGCCGCTCGTCGATGTATTCGATGCGACCATGCAGAATGTTGATGCGGACCCCGTGCTGGTGCGCCGTCTCGGAGAGGATCGGCTCCTCGGCCTTTTCGCCCAGATAGACCAGGCGGACGAGCGAGCCCTTCGCCTTGGCGAGCACCCGCGGCGGCAGGGTGAGATCGAGCGACTTCTTCACCAATTCGCGGCTGAGTTCATGCTGGGGCGTGGCGAAGAGATCGTAGACGTTGTTTTCCTCCACCAGGGAGCCGTTCTGCATGACCGCCACGCGGTGGCAGATCTTTTTGATCACGGCCATCTCATGGGAGATGATCACGACAGTGACGCCGAGCCGGACATTGATGCCGGCGAGCAGGTCGAGGATGGACTCGGTGGTTTCGAGATCGAGGGCGGAGGTGGGTTCGTCGCAGAGCAGCAGCGGCGGCTCGTTGGCGAGAGCGCGGGCGATGCCGACGCGCTGCTTTTGTCCGCCGGAAAGCTGGCCCGGAAAGGCGAACTGCTTGTCAGAGAGTTCCACAAGCTGGAGCAGTTTCGGCACGCGCTCGCGAATCTTCTCCTCTGAGGCGCCGGCGGCGCGAAGAGGCAGGGCGATGTTGTCGTGGACCGTGCGCGAATGCGCCAAATTGAAATGCTGGAAAACCATGCCGGTGCGCAGACGGACGGCGCGCAACGCCTCGGCGTCGAGGTGCGTAATCTCGCGACCTTCGATCCAAACTTCTCCGACGGACGGGCGTTCGAGCAGGTTGATCGTGCGCAACAGGGTGCTTTTGCCGGCACCGCTGGTGCCGACGATGCCGTAGACCTCGCCGCGAGCAACGCGCAGCGAGACTCCGCGCACGGCTTCGATCACGCGATCGCGTTCACGAAAGCGCACCTGGATGTTTTTCAGTTCGAGCATTGTGGAGCTGGCTGGACGGTGCGCCGCCTCGCGGACCGAGGCAGCACACCGAGAGCGGCCGGCGGCGCGATCCACTTCTTGGATCAGGCCAGGCATGGACGGCTGCGGGAACCGCGTTACTTGCTCGCAGGCTTCGACCATTTCGCGACGTACCAGTCGGGCTTCTGGAAGCTGGAGAAGATATTGGCCGGATTTTCCACAACATCGCGGAACGACTCCGACTCGATCGCCTCCTTGATGTCCTTCACCCACTGCTTGTCCAAGTCGGCCGTGCGCACGGCGAGGGTGATCTTGATGGTGTCGTCGAGTTTTTCGAGCACGAGGGCGTCGGAAAGTTTGAGGCCGGCGGCAATGGCGTAATTGCCCGAAGCAACGGCAAGGGTGGCGCTCCCGAGCGTGCGCGGGATCTGCGGCTTCAGTCGGGACGAACTTCAGACCGTGCGGGTTCTCCGCGATGTCGCGATCGGTGACTTTGGTGGCGTCAATCTCGGGCTTGAGCTTCACGAGGCCGGCCTTTTGCAGAAAGCGAAGTGCTCGTGCCAAGTTGGTTGGATCAAGCGGCAGAGTGACCTCGTCGCCCTCCTTCAACTGGTCGAGCGACTTGATCTTCTCCGAGTAGATCCCGAGTCCGGCCGTGGGGATCAGCACCACGGGCGAGAGCTGTAGATCGTGGTCCTTAGAGAACTTCGCCAGGTACAGTCCGTGTTGGAAGAGGTTCGCCTCGGTTTCGCCGTTGTTCAGTGCGAGGTTGGGCTGGACCCAGTCCTGGAAGGTGACGAGTTCGACCTTGTAGCCCTTCTTCTCAAGGGAAGGCTTGATGCCTTTGATGATGAGGTCGCCGTAGGGACCAGGGCTGACGCCAAAGCGGAGCAGCTTGGGCTCGGCGGCTGTGAGCATGGTGGCGAGGGATACGGTGAGGGCGAGGAATGCGAGAACTTTGGATGTGATTTTCATGGCTGGCTTCTTGGATTGTGCGCGTCCGGGACGCGGAGTTGCGGGTGGTCCGCCGGGCTCCGCGTAGGGGCGGGCTTCAGTTGCGGGCGTTGAACTGCGCGAGCTTGGCTTTCCAGTAGGAATTGCCGGGTTGCTCGGAAAGGAGTGGTTTTATGGATTGATTTCTGGTTGGGAGTGGACGGGAAGGCGGGCTTCACCGTTATGGAAGAATGGATGGTCGGCTATTCCTGCAGACCGGAGCGCAGATCGGCTTCGAGGTCGGCGGCGTTTTCGAGGCCGACGGAGAGGCGTACGAGGTTGTCGCGTATCCCACGTCGGGCGCGCTCCTCCGGCGAAATCGAGGCGTGCGTCATTTTCGGCGGGTAACAGAGCAGTGATTCGACACCTCCGAGACTTTCGGCGAGGACGAAGAGCTTGAGCCGGGAGACCAGGCGTTCGACGGCGGGAAAACCACCCTTGAGCTCGAAGCTGATCATGCCGCCAAATCCGCGCATCTGGCGCTTCGCCAGCTCGTGCTGGGGATGACTCGCCAGACCGGGGTAATAGACACGCTCCACTTCCGGCCGCACTTCGAGGAAGCGCGCCAGCCGTAATGCGGTCGCCTGCTGCTCTTCGATGCGCACCTTGAGCGTCTTCAATCCGCGCAGCACGAGCCAGGAGTCCCATGGTCCCGGCACGGCACCGGCGGCATTCTGGTAAAACTTGATGGTGTCGTAGAGCGCCGGCTCGGAGGTGATGAGCGCGCCGCCGACGACATCGCTGTGGCCGCCCAGGTACTTGGTCGTGCTGTGGACGACAAGGTGGGCACCAAGCTCCAGCGGACGCTGAAGATAGGGGCTGGCAAAGGTGTTATCGACGGCGAGGAGGAGATTGCGCCGGCGGGCAAGCGCACCGAGGGCGGCGAGATCGACCAGCTTGAGCAGCGGGTTGCTCGGAGACTCAACCCAGATCAACCGGGTTGCGGGGTCGATAGCCTCTTCGATGCGGGCGATGTCGCTGGCATCAACATAGCGGATATCAACGCCCCACGGACGCAGGACGCGCTCAAAGATCCGATAGGTGCCTCCGTAGGTGTCGTTGCTGGCGAGGATCTGGTCGCCGGGCTTAAGCACCTGCAACGCGGCGACGGTGGCGGCGTTGCCGGAGCCGAAGGCGAGGCCGTGCTTGCCGTTCTCCAGGAGGGCGAGCGCGGCTTCGAGAGCCTGACGCGTGGGGTTCCCGGAACGCGAATACTCGAAGCCTTCGCGGAACTTGCCGATGGCGTCCTGCTGGAACGTCGATGTCTGGTAGATCGGCACGCTGACGGCGCCAGTGCGCGGATCGGGCGCCTGGCCGTCGTGGATTGCGAGAGTTTCAAAGTGCATTCGCGTCGCGATGGATGAGCGTATTGATGAGATCGAGCCTGCTGATGAGGCCTAAGGGGACGGCGTGCCGGGTGACAATGAGCGCCGGGGAACCGCCAAGCAGGAGGCGATATGCCTCGGGAAGCCCGGTCTGCTCGTCGAGGACGGGCAACGGCTTGCCCATGACGACGCCGATTTGCTGGTTGTTGAGGTCAACGCCGTCGTGGAGTGCCTTCATGATCGAGGCCTCATTGAGGCTGCCGACGATATGTTCGCCCTCGATAACCGGGAGTTGCGAGATGCCGTGGCGGTGGAAAAGCTCCACGGCCAGGCGCAGCTTGTCCTGTGGCTGCACCGAGATGAGCGAGGGAGATCCGGTTTTTTGGGCGAGCACCTCGGAGAGGCTGATCGGACGGGCCACGTGCTCCTGCCAAAAACCATTTTGTTGCATCCACTCGTCGGAGTAGATTTTGCTGATGTAGTTGCGGCCCGTGTCGGGCAAAAGGACGACGATCTCGCGTGGTTCGGTGAGGCGCTGCGCGTACTTGAGGGCCGCGGCCACCGCAGTGCCGGAGGAACCGCCCGCCAGGATGCCCTCTTCGCGAGCGAGGCGACGGGCCGTGTTGAATGACTCCTTGTCGCCGATGCGGACCATTTCGTCCACGATCTGGCGGTTGAAGGTTTTCGGAATGAAGTCCTCGCCGATGCCCTCGACTTTGTATGAGCGTGGGGAGTCGCCGGAGAGGATGGAGCCTTCGGGGTCGGCGCCGACGATTGTGATCGCCGGGTTCTTCTCCTTCAGGAAACGCGCGGTGCCAGAAATGGTGCCGCCGGTGCCCATGCTCGCGACGAAGACGCCGATACGACCTTTGCTGTCCTCCCAGATCTCAGGGCCGGTGGTGCGGTAGTGGGCGAGCGGATTGTTGGGATTGGCAAACTGATCGGGGCGGAACGCGCCCGGGATCTCGCGGGCCAGACGATCGGCGACGCCGTTGTAGCTCTCCGGCGAATCCGGCGCGACGTTGGTCGCGGTGATGACAACCTCGGCTCCGTAGGCGCGCAGCAGCGCGACCTTGTCAGCGCTCATCTTGTCGGGCAGTACGACGATGAGCCGGTAACCCTTGACGGCGGCGACGAGCGCCAGGCCGACGCCGGTGTTGCCGGCGGTCGCCTCAACGATGGTACCGCCGGGTTTGAGCAGACCAGCTTTCTCAGCCTCCTCGATCATGAGGAGGCCGACGCGGTCTTTCACGCTGCCCCCCGGATTGAGCGGCTCGACCTTGGCAAAGATTGGGGAGGAAATACCAATGCCGAGTCGATGCAGGCGGACGAGGGGCGTGCGGCCAATGGCTTGGAGGATGCTGTCGTATTGAGCCATGGGAACGGGGTTATGAGAAGAAGGAAGGAGCCCGGTCAGAGCTTGGACTCGGGCTTGAGCAGGCGTTGGTAGTAGAATCCGCTGGTGTAGAGCGCGGCGGCGGGATTGTGGCCGGTCACGCGGTCCTTGGTGATCAGTGTCGTGACGGGCGCGTCGGAGTGTTTGATGAAAAGCGAATCGTGGCCGACGCAGAGGCCGACGATGACGTTGAGGTCGGTCTTCTGCTCGTTGAGAAGCCGGGCTTGGAGGACCGGGTTGCAGATGGCCTCGAAGGAGCCCTTCTTGACCTTGAGCGAGTCGGGGATGCCGACCTCGCACTTGTCCACCGAGCCGACTTTGCAGAGGACGGTAAAGGACTGGAGACCGTGCGCCTTCAGGATCTTCACGAAGATGCGTGTCTCCTCGATGAGGCCGATGCAGGTGGCGATACCGAGGCGCTGCGCGCCAATGCGGTTGGCGAAGGCGATGATCTCTTCCACGCGGGTGAGTTTTCCATAGTAGGTACCCTCGACTTCGGCGGCGGCACGGGCCATCCGGGCCTCAAGATCTTCGCCGCGGTAGACCGCAGTCGACTCTGCGACGAGCGCTTGGTTGGCGTTCTCCGTCAGACAGAAATCCGGGAAACGCTTGTCTCGGCGGTAGCAGTTGAGCAGGCCGCACTCGGAGCAGGTGGGAGAAGGTTGGTCGGGCATGGTCAGAAGGAGAGCGCCTCCACGAAAGTGCGCTGGAACGCGGCGTCATTGGCCAGTTCGAGGACCCGGACCTGGCCAACGGTGTGTTGCAGCTTTTCGCGAGCGTGGCGGTTGAGGAGGAAGGCGCGGGCGCCGGTCTTCGAGGTGTTGCCGACGAACTCGACCCGGTCGGCGAATTCGCGCGGCAACAGCCCGAGGTGAATCAGGCTGGCGGTGCGCAGGTGGAAACCGAACGAGCCGGCGATGAGCACGCGGTCGACCTGGGCCATGGTGCGGCCGGAGGCCGTGAGGAGAAACTCGATGCCGGTGCGCACGGCGGCCTTGGCGAGCTGCACCTGCCGGATGTCCTTCTGCGAAAGATAGACCGCTTCGGTGAGCCGGAAGACGGGTTTGCCATCGAGCGTGACGAGGCGGTTTTTCCAAAGACGGTCGGGCGCGGAGCCGTTGGTGCGGAAGCGGCCGTTCTTGTCCACACCGCCGTGAGCAGCGAGTTCACCCACCACGTCGAGGAGACCGCTGCCACACAAACCCGTTGCCGTCGTTTCGCCGATGGTACGCAGTGCGATCTCGTCGCCCGCAAGCGAGACGAACTCGATGGCGCCGCGACCGGCGCGCATGCCGCAGGCGATGTTCATGCCCTCGAAGGCGGGACCGGCGGCGGTTGAGGTGGCGACGAGTTTGCCGTCGGCCGCCAGAACCATTTCGCCGTTGGTGCCGATATCGACGAAGAGCGTGACACCGCGTTGCGCGGCGAGATCGGTGGCGAGGATGCCGGAGGTAATGTCGGCGCCGACGTAGGCGGACATGACCGGTGGGAGATAGACGATTCCGGCCGGCGCGAGCTCCAGACCGATTGCGGCGGCGGATACATGGTCACCTCCCCACAATTTCGGCGTGTAGGGGAAACGGCCGAGCGACGCCGGATCGGTGCCGGTCGCGAGATGCAGCATCGTGGTGTTTCCGCTGAAGACAGCCTCATAGATCTGCGAGCGCTCAACGAAAGCTTCAGTGGCGGCTTCGGCGATCAGGCGGTTCAACTCGGCAATCAGCTCGGTGTGGAGCGTGCGCAGGCCGTCGGGCTTGGAGCCGAGTTTGATGCGCGAAAGGACGTCCTGCGCGTGGCGGGCCTGCGGATTCAGGGCGGAGGCGGAAGCGAGTTCGCGGCCATCGCGCAGATCGACCAGCGCAACGACCAGCGTGGTTGTGCCGATGTCGATGGCAGCGCCGTAGAGCGCCGCAGTAGTGTCGCCATTTTCCGATGCGACAACTTTGCCCCCAGCGATCACAGACGTGTGCCCGGAGACTTTGTCGTAGGATTTGGCGATCCACGGATCGATGGCGATGGCGACGGCCTGGCCTTCGCTGAGAATCTTCAGTCCCTCGTCTTTCCTGTTCGGCACCTCGACGCGCAGGTCGCCGTGGACGAAGGTCTGGCAGGCGAGCGACCAGCCGGCGGCGCGATCGGCCTCGGTGAGTTTCGTATGATCGGCTTCCCTGGCGTTGGCGCGGGTGGCAGCATCGAGCCGGACGCGGCATTTGCCGCAAATGCCGGCGCCGTCGCATGGCAGATCGAAGGCGATGCCGGCGCGCTTGATCGCCGTGAGAAGCGACCGGCGCTCGGGAATCTCCACAATCCGGTTCTGGTGGGTGAAATGAACGAGAGGCATGGCGGTCAGCTGCTGCGCACGGTGTTGGTCATTGCGCGAATCGCCTCCAGGTGCGTGGAGGTGCTCAGGCCGCAGGCGGGCGAGATGATGTCGATGCCGCTTTCGACGAGCCGGCGGGTCATGGTGCGGACCTTTTCGGTCTCGACGAACTCGAGTGCGTAAGTGCTGAGATTGCCCATCGTGACGAGGCCAGGGTGCTCCCGCTTGAGCTGGGCGAGGTTGATCATCGCATCGGTGCTGAGGGCGGCGAAACGCAGGCGCGTAATGATGGGCTCCACCCGTTTAAGATTGCCGCAGATGTGCAGAATCGACGGGGTGCCGGCGGCGCGGATGGCGTCGGCCAGACGGTTGAGGTACGGCTTGGCGAATGCTTCAAACATCGCCGGTCCGAGGATCTCGCCGGTGGCAGAGGGGTCGCCGATCATCACGACGGTCGCGTGCCCCTCGCGGATCAGCACGGTGGCGTACTCGACAAGGAAATTGGTGACATAGTCGAGCACACGGTGCACGGCGGCCGGGTCCTTCCGCATATCGCGATAGAACGCCATCGGCTGCACGATCGAGGCGGCGGTGCTTACCGGGCCGGTGAGGCTGGCGATGACCGGGATTCCGGGATGGCGCGCTGTCAGCAACTGGCTGGCTCGCGTGGCGACCGCGGCGCGGCCCGTGCGCACGAGCGCCACAAAATCGCGGAACTCGACGGCGGCCGCGGTGGCAAAGGGCTCGTTGGCGATCTTTGGCTCGCAGGCGAGCGTGCCGAGATCGACGGTGCTTCCGAGCAACTCCGCCTCGGCGGTCATGCAGAACGGCAGGCCGATGTTCTCGAAGCCGGTGTGGGCGTGGATTGCTGCGGCGAGCGAGGCCATGAGCTCGGGATCGCTGTGCGCGGCCGGCAGAGTGAGGCCGGTGGTACGCATGATCTCGACGATGGCGGCGTTCATCATGCCGCCGGTGCAGATCACGGGCGGACGGTCCACCAGTTCGTGGTGGAGGGTTTGCAGAAGGCGGTCTTTCTCGGTCAAAGTACTCATGTGGCGGATACGCTGCCGATGGCGGCAGAGTTGACGGGCCAGCCGATCTCGCGGACGGCGTCGAGCATGGCGTCAATGTTGGCGAATGGGGTTTCGACCGGCAGGCTGCAACCGGAGGCGACGACGAGGCCGCGGGGATTATCGTGCGCTTTCCGGACGGTGGCGTGCACGGAGTCGCGGACCTGGGCGGGTGTACCCTGGAGCATGATTTCGGAGGGCGGGACATTGCCCATGAGGCGGACACGGTGGCCGACCTTCGTTTTTGCCTCGCCGAGGTCGGCGGCGTTGTCGATGGACAGGCAATCGGCGCCGGTGTCGGCCATCGCCTCCCAGATCGGGTGTGTCTTGCCGCAGATGTGCAGCGTAACCGGGCGCTTCCCAGCGTGGATGAATTCGACGAGGCGGCGCAGATAGGGAAGCCCGAACTCGCGGAACTGGCGCGGACTGATGACGGTGGTCGAGCACATCGCGTCGGTGAGGCTCGGCGTGCAGCCGGTGGCGAGGATCGCACGGGCGTAGGCGAGGCTGCCCTGGAGGGCGACCTCGCAGAGACGATGGACCGAGGCCGGATCGCGCAACGTGAGACGTACGAGGTTTTCGGTGCCGATGAGAAACGAAGCGGTGGTGAAAGGTCCGGTGAGCGCGCCTGTGACGGGCACCTCGCGGCCCACGGCCTGGAACGCGATCTCCATCGCTTCGAGGTGGTGCGGCAGGTTGCCATCCTTCTCGGGATCGACGGGGCGCAGCGAGGCGATCTGATCGACGGACGTGATGGCCGGCCCGGCGAGGTAGGCGGTCTCATCGTCGGGATAATGGATCTTCGCGCCCATCGCCTCGGCCTGCGTATAGAGGTCGGTGAAGATGCGGATGTTGTCATACCCAAAGCGACGGTATGCAGCGACGTGGGCATCGGCCAGCAGCCGGCCGTTGCCGCGGAACGCGGAGACCTTCACGCCAACAACTCGCGCCGCGGTGTTGCCCACGATCGGCACGCACGGCAGCCGGTCCACCGGCTGGCCGCGGCCGTAGGCGGCGAGGCGTTCGAGCGGCGTAAGGCGGTCGCGACTCATCAGACGGTTTCCCCGACGAGTTGTTTGACGAGCTTCACCGCGCCCGGGGCGCTGGCGGAATAGCCGTCGGCCCCGATGCGGGTCGCGAAGCCGGGCGAGATCGGACCGCCGCCGACGATGACCTTGATGTGATCGCGGGCGCCGGCTTTCCCGAGCAATTGGATCACCTCGGCCATCGCGTCCATTGTGGTGGTCATCAAGGTGGAAAGGGCGATGACGCTGGCATCGGCCTTGATCGCCTCGTCCACGAACCGTTGCGGAGCGATGTCGCGGCCGAGGTCGATGAGCTCAAAACCGGACGCTTCGAGCATGATCTTCACGAGATTCTTGCCGATATCGTGCGTGTCGCCCTCGACGACACCGATGACGATTCTCTTGCGCGCCTCGGCGGAGGCGCGGCGGATGTGCGGCCGCAGGATGTCGAGACCGGCGTACATCGCATCGGAGCAGAGCAGCAGTTCCGGGATGAAGTACTCCTCGGTCTCGAAGAGCTGGCCGGCGCGGTTCATGCCGTCCACCAAACCCTGCTCGATGGCGGTATAGGCGTCGACACCCTGCGTGACGGCAGTGTTCGAATGCTTGCGGGTGGTGTCCTCGTCCATGCCAACGACGGCATCCGAGAGGGCGCGGAATAATTCTGACTGTGTCATGGATTCTGGCGGTTGTGGGAGGCGTCGCGCCGCAGACGGGACGAGATGGGCGGATGGTCGCCTTTTCTCCTCGCGTGGACGCGTCGGGAATCGGAGGGTGCAAAGAATTGGGCTTGTCTGCTCATCGTGATCAAACAGAGGTGGAAATCGCTGAAGGTCGTTGATGCTCATGGGCGGTTTCGACCATGGCCCGAACGTTTTCGACCGGGACCGAGGGCGGAATGTCGCAACCCGGCATGAGGAGATAGCCGCCGCCAGCGCCAGCGGCGCGGATACACTCCCGGCACACCGCAGCGACGCCCTCGGGGGTCTCTTTCTGCATAACAGCGACAGGATTCATGTTGCCGGCGAAAAGAACCCGGCCGCCGAGCACGCGGCGGGCGTCGGCGAGGTTGACCTTATAGTCCACGGACATGAGGTCGGCTCCGGTCCCTGGGATGAGGTCGAGCCGGTTGGTGGTGTTGCCGCAGATATGTACGGTCACCCAGACGCCGCGCGCGTGGATCTTAGCGGCGACGCGTTTGAGATAGGGAAGGGCAAACTCGTTGAACTGTTCGCGGGAAATCAGGTCGCCCGACGCCGTCGGATCGGCGAGGGAAATCATGGAAACGCCAGCGTCGATGAACGGTTCAAGGTAGTCGAAGCACAGTTCGGCGGCATACTCGAGGACGGCATGAACGGCGGGCTTGTCCTTGTAGATACTCCGCATGAGTCGTTCGACGCCATAGGCGAGTCCACCGATGGTGAACGGGGCCCACTGGCTGGTGCCGACGACGGTGCGGTCGCCGATGGTGCGGGCAAGGAGACGGGCGGCTTCGACGAGGAGGCGAATGCCCGGGTCGTCCTGCACGCGGCTCGGGTCAAGGCGCGCGATGTCGGCGGGGGCGTTGATGATCGGGAAGCGTACGTCGGGCGTGCCCTTGGTGCGGAACTTGATTTCTCCGCCCGCGCCGCGGATGGCGAGATTGTGGTATCCGGATCCTGGCCACACGATGTCGCAACCGACCTGCTCGTTGGTGCGGGCGACGACCTCGGCGAAGCGCTCCGGCGAAACGGCCAGGGCCTGTTCCAACGTGAGGCCGCTGCGGTTGAGCGTCCAGGCGCCCGCGGAGAGCAGCGAGACCGGCACCCGTGGCGTGGGCTCGAGCTTGATCGCCTGCGCGATGATTTCTTTGGATGTCATGGGACCACCTCGATTTTCACTTAACCCAAAACAGCGCACGCCGCTTGATTCTTTCGAGCAGCTCCATGGTCACCAGCACCACAACGCCGATATAGAGGATGCCGGCGACCATTCGGGGATAATCGGCGTAATCGGCATTGAGTTGCACGAAGCGGCCCAGACCGGCGCTGGCGCCGAAAAGCTCCGCCACCGTCAGCATTATAAAGGAGAATACGAGGCCGACGCTCATGCCCGAGAAGATGTGCGGAAGCGACGCAGGAAAAACGATGCGCCAGAGATATTCGGTCCGTTTCAAGCCGAGAATCCGGGCGTTGTCGCGGTAGCGTTGGGGCAGTGACGCCGTGCCGGTCGTTGTGTTCAAGAAGACCGGCCAGAACGCGCCCACGAAAACCACGAAGCAGGCGGCGCTCCGGAACGTGGGCAGCAACGCAATGGCGTAAGGGATGTAGATCGTCGGCGGCACGGGCGATGCGAACCGCGCAAACGGCGAAAACATCCGGCTCATCCAGGGTGTGGTGCCGACCAGCAATCCCCAAACAATGCCAACGACCACGGCCAACGCATAGCCAGGAGCAAGGACCATGAAGGACGAACCGGTGCCTTTGAGAAGATCAGGCAGCGAGATCCACAACGCTTTTAGAGTCAGCGTTGGTGACGGGAAAAGATACGCGCCGGCAAAATGGATCGAGGAACTGACGAACTGCCAGATCAGGACAATGCCGAGCAGAAACAAGACTCCTTCCCTGCCCTGCAGGCGCAACCAGGAGTTCCGGCGGACACCGGGAAGGGCGGTGGCCGGGTTTGCCGGCAACCATGTGGCGTGCGGAACGTTCGCCGGAGAGTTGATCTTCGGTCCAGCCATAATCGCATTCATTCAGATGCCCTCCGCATCGCCGCAAACTGCCGACTCGGCTTCGATGCTCTGCAGGGTGTCCTGGCGGAAACGCTCCGCGATCTGCTCCTGGAACGTTTGAAATCCCGGTGAGTTGGTCAACGTGCGCCGCGTGCGCGGACGCGGGAACGGCACGCTCAGTTCCTCAATGACTCTGCCCGGCGACGAGCCGAGCATGACGATGCGATCCGACAGATAGATCGCTTCCTCGATGTCGTGCGTGACAAAAACGACCGTCTTTTTGGGATTTGCGTTGGACCAGACCGCGAGTACCAAGTCTTGCAGTTTGGCGCGGTTCACGGGATCCAGCGCGCCAAAGGGTTCGTCCATCAGCAACACCGGCGACCCCAGCGCCAGCGTACGCGCAATCGCGCCTCGCTGCTGCATACCGCCGGAAAGTTCGAAGGGATGCTTCCGTGCAGCATCAGCTAGGCCGACCATTTCCAGGAATTCCTCGGCCAGGTTCAAACGCCATTTCTTGCCCGTCTCAGGGTGCGACTTGGCGAGTGCGAGCGCAATGTTGTTGACCAGGCTCATCCATGGGAAAAGGGAATAGTCCTGGAAGACGACGCCGCGTTCCAGCGACGGCCCTGTGATGGCCTGCCCGTTCCAGAAAAGACTGCCCGACGAAAACGTCTCTAATCCCGCCAGCAGGCGCAGGAGCGTGGTCTTGCCGCATCCGCTGGGTCCGAGCAGACAGACAAACTCCCCTTCCGTGATCGTAAGATTGATATCATGCAGAACAGATGTCCCATTATATGCAAAATGGAGATCCTCCACTCTGAGGCCGGAACCATGAATGGAATTCGTTGAACGAGTATCCAATGCGTTCATAATCATTGCGGAGCCGATGGCCCGGAAGCTGCCGCAGCGAAAATCTATTCGCCACGGCAGCTTGAGAAACCAACCGACAAACAACCTTCATTCCCGGCAGCAGTTCGGAACGACGAGGCTATCCGAAGCAATGTGCCTGGGGGCTGGGCTTGCCGACGCGAGGACGGTCTCATGCCCCTCTTGCGCAAGCGCCCCTGCTATCTTATTCAGTGAATCGCGCTCGGCAAAGACTTCCAATCGCTTCTTCCAGAAAGCCTCACCAGGGTTCTCTTTGGCCAGTGAGTTCAGTGCCTCTTCATAGACCTTGGTGTCGATGTATTTTGTGATGTCCTTGTCGGACTCGACAAAATTGCTCTTGAGCATGGTCTTCCAGAACCGGACAACTCCGACAACATTTGGATCTGAGGACTGGTCGAGGTAGCCTTCATAATAGGACTTTTCAATCAGCGCGCGATTCTGTTTCAGATACTTTCCGATATCGTCCAATGTCTTTTCGTGGTTGTCGTTGGCGAACTTCTCCGCCCTCAAAATGGCGCGGATAAACTTTGTCCAGACTTCCGGCCGCTCCTGGAGATCTTTTGCGTTGACCGTCAGACGGCAGCAAGGATGGCCCGGCTGCAACGACCGGCTGTGAATGATGATCTTGAGACCTTGTGCCTCCGCGGTCAGGTCGTGCGGCCCCCAGGTGACCCCGGCATCTACCTGCCCGGATTTCACCGCTTCAAGCACGGCGGGAGGGCTCTTCAATTCGAAGATCTGCAGATCAGTCTTCCAGTTCAAACCGGACTCTTCCAGCGCCCCACGAAACACAGCATCGCCGGTCGCCAGGCGGACCGTGGCCACCTTCTTGCCCTTCAAATCAGCGATGGTCTTGATGGTTTTCGCGTTCTCAGCCGTGGTGAAGATCGACGCATCCTCACCCATGACACCGCCAATGATGCGGATGTCCGCTCCTTTTGCGATATGCACGAGCGGAGCCGTGGTGCCAAACGCGCCCAGATCAAGCTTGCCGGCTCGCAATGCGGCCAGGCCGTCCGCCGAATTGGCGAACTCTACCAACTCGACATCCAGTCCCTCCGCTTTGAAGAAGCCCTCTTCCTTGGCGATGAAGAATTTGGCATGTCCCGGCACGGGAAGATGGCCAACCTTGAGCTGAACTAGACTGGCATCCGCTGCCAAAGTTGCTCTGGCGATCTGCATCGCAAAAGCAAGTGTTGCCAGTTGCCGATAGCCGAACAGTCGAAAGTATAATCTCATGATGTTCCTTTGTAAGTGCCCTTGTCCATTCGCGCCTCCGTGAGTCGGGTGTGTTTTTATCAGAACTTGAAGGCCACTCCGGCGGAAACCAACGCACGATTGAATTGACGTGGCGCCACCACCGCGGCGCTGAGGCCATCCTCTCCGTTCCGCCCCAGATCATAAGAATACGCCAGGTTTGCGCTGAAATTGGCAGTGAAGGCATATTGCACGCCGGCCGAGAGCGTATAGAACAGGTCGTTGCGGGTATTGGTGGTTCCAATGATGTGGTCAGGCGTGCTGCCAGCGCCGGCAGCCAGACCACTGGTATAGTTGGATCCGAGCAGCCGGGCGCCGAGATTTCCAGAAAGCTTGTCGCTGAATTTGTGTTTGTAGTTCAGGTCAAAGGTGCTGTCGAAATAGGGCACTTTCCCGGTGCTGGAGACCCATTGCCACTGGCGGTAGTTGAAGGAGATCGTATCTTGCTTGGATAGCGTCGCCGTCACCGCCGCTTCACCGTAATATTTCGTCGTCTTGTCATCAGGGACCGGCGCGGATTTGTCGTAGCTGCGGAAATCAGGGCCAGCCTGGACCTTCAAATCCAACCAGCTGGCAACTTTGCCCTCAAAGCCCAGCAGAACGCGTTGATAATCGCTTGAGGAACTTTGTTGATAGGGATCAATGGCAGCGGCGTATGCCTGCTGGAATTGACGCCCATCCCGGTAGCCCAGTGTAACCGCAAGATCCTTGGTCAGCTTGTAGCCGAAATCGGCACCACCGTTGACGTCGGAACGATCCGCATAGTTCTGGTAACCAGGACCACTGACAGCGGCGGTAAGTTGGGCAGTCTCGAGATTATAATAGAGCAGCGATGCTGTTGGCCGCACAAACCAATTCTCTTGGTCAAACTTGACGGTGATGGTGCTGCGATCCTGGTATTGCTCCCGCCGTTCTCGCACGGTCCCCGTGGCGTATGCACTTAGGCCGGCCGAATAGGATGGGCCATATTTGCTGCCATCAATATAGCTGAATCCATTATCGAAGTTGAAAGAGAAGTCATCCACCTGGCCCTTAACCGTCGTGGTAAAGCGCTGAATATCGTAACTCTCCGTATTTGCGTTGTGGTAGGTGACAAAATCCGGCGCATAACCAAATGTAAGCGCTTGTAGAGTTTTCGGATCTCCAAACAACGAGGCAAAGTCGAAACCCAGTTTGGGCGATACGGTGGTAACCCAAGATGAACGATCCTTTGACTCCTCGACACCACCAACCGGGATGACTTGGCTCGTTGGGGTGACAGCGGAAAGAAAGACATTATCGTCATAACTGTCTTTGACCCCAATGGACAGGTCGGTCAGCCAGACCGGCTTCTGGGAAGGCACGGGTGCGATGGTGGCAGCCGTCGCGCTGGTTGGATCGGCGGCGCTGACAGCGCTGACGAAATGCAACCCGCCGATAACGGCGATGCCCAGGAGGGCGAGTTTTGCGAAGCGGTGCGTGGGGCTCGAACCCGCAAACAGGGTGAGACGAGCACCATTTGGTCCCCGGTCGGTGGAGTCGATCGATCCCAAAACGGGTTCAAGATTCGTTTCGTTTACGGACAAGCTGGCGAGAAGTTCGCTGCTTGGTGACAGAGTCGGTTTCATGTTTCTTTCTTCGGTCTTTGCGCATGGTCACCTCCAGTTGTCTGGGCAGCTTGCATGAGTGATTTGTTGTTATTCCTACGTGCTTATTCCTCCTCCAGTGGTCTGGTCGTTGGATCGCAATGGCAGATGGTAGCTGCACAGTGCCTAATGTGTGGTATCTTGACTAACTTACTAAAGTAAAAGATACGAAAAGGATTGCCCTATGGAAGATCAATCTCTTCTCGAAACCCACAAGTAGGTAAGCTTATCGGGATATTACTTATCGTTACTTAGGTTCTCGTCTGCGGTGCCAGGTTGATTACCCGCACATTGCCGCGTCGCCGGTGGGCCACCGTGTCCGCGTCGCCGAGAGTGCCGCTGCCGACGTCCCCCGGCCGATTCGAGCCGCCATGAGACGGTGCCGGTGATTTCGCTGATCTGGGTTTCACTCTTTGATTTCGAACCAGGCTCTTATTCCCACCGACTGGGAAAGGTTCCGAATTGGGCCAACGCACGTTGAATCAACCCGGAGGTATTGCTCCCTGGGACAGTTGGACCCGTGATGCCTCCTCTGATGCGCGCGATGATCGCGCATTGCACCGAGACGAAGGGCAGAGCAAAACAGCGCATGGCCGTCCTGCGATCATCCGTCGATTTGCGTCCTGAGATTTCGATTGAAACGCTGGGCGAATTGAGCGTTGGTAGCGACTGCCTCGTTTAGGCGAGCCCGGGGCTCCGGGCTGAGAATAGGGCAAGATCCGCCCTTAAAGTCTTCGAACCTGATGCGTTTAACACCGCCGTAGGGAACAACAGGAACCGACCGCAGCCAGCGGAGGGAGCTTGCAGCCAGCCGGCAGAGTTGGGCGCGACCAGCAAAATGCTCCCCTCCATGTCATCGAAAGAGAACACAGCCGCTGTGGCTTCCACCGTGTTTGTGAACGGCCAACCTCACCCGTTGGCGCCGGCATCCGCGCTTCTGGATCTCCTGCGCGAAATCGCTATCGCCGAGCGAAAGGGAATCGCGATCGCGGTCAATGGAGCCGTCGTTCGGCGAACGGATTGGCCGACGTGTCCGCTGGCGTCTGGCGACCGCGTGATGATCATTCAGGCAACGCAGGGAGGCTGAGACGGATGAAATCTCCAAGACCCAAGAGGCCAAATTCCACGGAAGATCTGAGGGGGAACTCTCTGGAAGTCTGCTCTCTGAAACCGGGCAGGCGCCAATGAGATTGGTGGTCATATCACCGGAAAGCTGCGACGAACGGGAGATCGAGGTGCTCGGCTCTTTGATGGCCTTGGGCCTTGAGCGCTATCATGTTCGGAAGCCACATTGGTCGGCGTCGGAATTGGCGTCATGGCTAGGCCATTTGCAAGACGGATGGCGTCCGCGAATTGTACTTCATCAGCACCACGAACTCGTCGAGCGATTCGGACTTGGCGGACGCCACTGGCGCGACGTTGGCAACGAGCCAGATGTGGGCGCGATCCCACAACGGCAGGCTCAATCAACACCACTATCCGATGAGGGCGTTTGGGTATCTCCGAGGATTGGATTGATGGACTCCGTCGACGCAGCTCTGCAACGCGGTGCATTCACCAGTCGGTCCTGTCATGAGCTCGCGACGCTGCGAGCGGCGCTTGGACGCTTCGATTCAGTATTCCTCAGCCCAGTATTCCCGTCGCTGTCGAAGCCGGGCTACGGTCCCGGCTCTGAGAATCGTTTCGGGAACATGGTTGTCGCGGAGCATCCACGGCCGGCTGCCCAAACCGTCGGAAGCGGGGTCCCGCCAACTGGATTTTCAATCAATGATGTCATGGATATCCTCGCGCACCGCGCAAAATCTGAGCGCCACACCTCCGTGTTCGCCTTGGGCGGAGTGACCATGGAAAACATGGCCCAGGTGCGGGCCCTCGGCTTTGACGGCGCGGCCGTGCTTGGCGCCGTGTGGCAGGCGGCCGATCCAGTGGCCGCATTCCTTTTGTTGCAGGCCAAATCCGAGGCCCTGCGGTTCGCCACCACTTCACTATGAATAGTCAACCTCTCATCATCGCCGGCGTCGAATTTGCCTCCCGATTGTTTGTCGGAACGGGCAAGTTTAGCTCTGGAAAAGTCATGCGGGCGAGCCTTGCGGCCTCTGGTACTCAACTCGTAACGGTGGCCCTCCGCCGAGTACATACCGATGGCGTGCCGGACGACATCCTCGGGCACCTTGAACGCGATCGCTACCGGCTGCTTCCGAATACCTCCGGAGTTCGCGACGCGCGCGAAGCGGTGTTGGCAGCCGAACTGGCCCGGGAGGCGCTGGAGACGAACTGGCTCAAGCTGGAGATTCACCCGGATCCCAAGTACCTGATGCCCGATCCAGTCGAGACGCTCGCCGCGACGCGGGAACTTGTGAAACGCGGCTTTGTGGTGCTGCCTTACGTCCACGCCGATCCGGTCCTCTGCAAGCAATTGGAGGAGGCCGGGGCCGCGGCAGTCATGCCGCTCGGTGCGCCGATCGGCAGCGGTCGTGGCCTCGAATCGCGCGTGTTCCTGGAGATCATTGTGGCCCAGGCACGGGTGCCGGTCGTGGTCGATGCGGGCCTAGGGTCTCCCTCGCAAGCCGCGGCTGCCTTGGAACTCGGTGCAGACGCAGTGCTGATCAACACGGCGATCGCCACGGCTGAAAACCCGGTCCTCATGGCCAGTGCGTTCCGGCTCGGCGTGGAGGCTGGCCGCGCGGCCTACGAGGCGCGGGGGCCCCGATCTTCCGGCGCGACCTGCGCGCAGGCCACCTCCCCCCTCACCGCTTTCCTGGACAATTCAACGGTATGAGCTTCTTGCCTGCTTGGAAAACGTACGATTTTGCACAAGTTGCGGCACGCATTGCCGGGCGCACGGAAGCTGACGTGCGGACCGCCCTGCATCGCGCTCCCGGAGAGGCAAGCCTGGATGATCTGGAATCGCTTCTGTCGCCTGCGGCAGCCCCGTTTTTGGAGGAGATGGCCCAGATCAGCCACAGACTCGCGGTGGAGCGGTTCGGACGGACCATGCAGCTCTACGCGCCTCTCTACCTTTCGAACGTCTGCTCGAATATCTGCACCTATTGCGGATTCAGCGCACAAAACCGGATCGCGCGTAAAATCTTGACCGATGACGAAATCCTAACCGAGGGGGAAGCCCTGCGGAAGCTGGGATTCGAACACGTGCTGCTTGTAACCGGAGAGGTCGGCCATGTCGGGCGGAACTACCTCGCCAATGCGCTCCGATTGTTGAGGTCGAGTTTCGCCAACTTGTCGATGGAGGTCCAGCCTCTCGACACCGAGGACTATGCGGCGTTGATGCAAACAGGACTGAGCGCCGTCCTAGTTTATCAGGAAACGTACGATGCCGCGAGGTATCCACGGTTTCATTTGAAGGGGTCGAAGATGGACATGGCTTACCGGCTGGAAACGCCAGATCGGCTCGGCCGGGCCGGCATCAAGAAGATCGGGCTCGGCCCGCTCTTCGGTCTGAGCGCCTGGCGCGCGGACGCATGGTTCACGGGCCTCCACCTCAGGCATCTGGAACGGACCTACTGGCGAACGCGCTATAGTATTTCCTTTCCGAGACTGCGCCCGCATGAAGGTGGAGAAGTCCGGGTTACGGCGTTCGGCGAGCGCGATCTGGCGCAGGCACTCTGTGCGTTTCGGATCTTCAGCCGGGAAGTCGAGTTGTCGCTCTCGACCCGCGAGAGCGCGGCGTTCCGGGACCGCGCTCTCCAACTGGGGTTCACCTCGATGAGCGCGGGCTCCCGGACGAATCCCGGTGGCTACGCGGTGGCTCCGAACTCCCTGGAGCAGTTCGCGGTCGACGATGCGCGCAATCCGGCGGAGGTGGCTTCGATGTTGCGGCGCGCGGGATATGAGCCGGTCTGGAAAGACTGGGATGCCACGTACGATCTCGGCGCGATCGACGCCGAGACTGCAATGGCTGTCGGCTGAGGAGGACCTCGAAGATGAAACCGACATTCTCTGATGAAGCGGCGGAACGTTATCGCCGGCATTTCGCACTCGCGGGATTCGGCCCGGACCGCCAGGCCCGGCTCCAGGCGGCGACGGTGCTGGTGATCGGCGCGGGCGGACTCGGGTGTCCGGCGCTGTTCTATCTAGCGGCGGCGGGGGTCGGACGAATCGTCCTGCTGGACTCGGACCGGGTCGAGGTTTCAAACCTTCAACGGCAGGTGCTTTTTGGCACTGAAGATGTCGGAAAGGACAAGGCAATCGCGGCGGAACAGCGGCTCCGTGCGCTGAATCCCCTGGTGCGCGTGGAAGCCCACGTCCAGCGATTCGTGCGGGCGAACGCGCGGGAACTCGTGCGGGCGGCTGATGTGGTCGTGGACGGATCGGACAATTTTGCGACGCGATACATGGTGAACGATGCCTGCTTGCTGGAGAACCGGCCCTGGGTCTATGGCGCAGTTCAGGGGTTCGAGGGGCAGGCAAGTGTTTTCAACTGGCAGGGCGGCCCAACGTACAGGTGCTTGTTCCCGCAGCCACCGGATGCAGGCACGGTTCCGAACTGCGCCGAGGCGGGAGTGCTCGGTGTGTTGCCCGGGATAGTTGGGATAGTACAGGCGACTGAGACGATCAAGCTTCTGACCGGCGTTGGGGAGCCTCTCAGCGGGCGGCTTTGGCTTTATGATGCGCTGAGCCAGCGGGTGCAGATTGTGGCACTGGATCTGGATCTCAGGAGCCGGCAAATCACGGATCTTCCGCCGGACGGCTACGGTGAGGTTTGCGCAACGCCCCAGCCCAAACTCAGCGGGAACCGGGAGGAAATCGACACTGCTAAATTCACTGAGCTGCTGGCCGCCGCCGGGCCATTGCAGATCATCGATGTTCGCGAGGATTGGGAGAGGGCGACCGGCTCGATCGAGCCGTCTGTGCATGTTCTACTCGGACTTTTCGAGAAGGGCGGCGCGCAACCGTTCCTTGCATCGCTCGACCCGGAGGCTCTTACGGTGGTCTATTGCGCCAGCGGTGTGCGCAGCCTGCGCGCTGCCTGCATCCTTCGCGAACGCCACGGGTTCCGGGCCGTCCTGAGCCTCCGGGGAGGTTATAACCGATGGGTCCACCAGGGTTGTACGCCATGAGAAACGCGCCCGCAACAGCGACTCCGGGTCGGGGCGACGGGTTCATCGGACAAAGGGCAACAGGGCGGCGTGGGGCAGACGCAGGTCCGCGAGACCGTGGAGGAACTGGACGAGGCCGGCGCTGAGCCAGCGCAGGCCTCGGAGCCAGGAGCCCAGCTTGCCCCGCAGACGAGCCCCGAGATAGCGGCAGAGGGATTGAACGGGTCTTCCCCGGCCGTGTATGGATATTTCGACCCGCCGTGGACGCCGGGGCCCCTGAGGCGGAACGAAGTGATGCTACGAACCGAGGCGGGGCAAGGATGAGTCGCCTCAACTGGAACTTCGGCTTCGTGGAGTCCTCTTGTGCCCGGTCGATCAGCTCGGCTGTAATACCGCTGACGAATATTGCCCAAATATTGACCAAACGGGAACATTTAGCTACTTTCCCTCAGGTCTGGTCTATGGGGCTTGGAATCTCGTAAGTGAATAGGCGCTAAAGACTACCGGCGCCTTTTGATTAACATTCCAAAAATGACATTCGGGATTCGAATCCCGGTA
>Ga0182027_10002630_pt1 | contig 28960 bp, 21 predicted proteins | sample 712E1DmetaG_FD_121300 | JGI IMG/M metagenome (GOLD analysis project Ga0182027, IMG submission 121300) | Permafrost microbial communities from Stordalen Mire, Sweden - 712E1D metaG (Illumina Assembly) | ecosystem: Environmental > Terrestrial > Soil > Wetlands > Permafrost | place: Sweden...
CCGCGCGCTGGTGCCCACCGGATTCTGTTTTGAGATCCCGCAAGGGTACGAAGTGCAGGTGCGCTCGCGCTCCGGACTCGCCATCAAGCATGGCGTGTTCGTGCTCAATTCTCCGGGCACCATTGACTCGGACTACCGGGGCGAAGTGAAGGTGATCCTTGGCAACGCGGGCAGCGCGCCGTTTACCATCAGGCGCGGGGACCGGATCGCGCAGCTCGTTGTCGCGGCCGTGGCGAACAATATTGACTTTGAAGAAAGCGCGTCCGTGTCGGAGACGGGCAGGGGAGCGGGTGGGTTCGGACATACGGGAATTTGAAGACTCACCACAGAGACACAGAGAACACAGAGAGAAGATTGGGGCTTGGGAAAGGCTGTCTTCAAGAATCGCAGCCTCTCGTGTTGAATCTTCTCTGTGACCTCTGTGTCTCTTGGTGAACTCTTTATCCCCGTCTATGCCGCACGCTTGAGCCCTTGCGAATTGTACGCGGGTTTGAGCACCTCATCCACGAATTGACCAAAGCGCGTGCTTCCGTTCGGGCTGTCCGGTTTGAGTTTTCTGGTAGCCAGCTTCCCCGTATTGAGCCCTCTGCTCATCTCGATAAAGGACTCGGCAACGGTTCTGGACACGCCCATACCCGTCATCGCGTTGATCGCGTCGTCGTCGGCAAAACGCACGTAGGGGAGGTCTGGAATGTCAAGCGATCGTCCAACCACCTTCACCGCATCACGATAGGAGAAGCGGTCGCCGAACAATTCGATTATCTCGTGCCCCCTAAACTTCCGGTCGAGCAGGATTTCGGCGGCCTTGTCGCCGATGTCCCGCGACGCAACCATGAGAATCGGCACGTCGGGCTCCACCGAATCGCTCAGAATCCTTCTGTTTCTTATTGTGTCAAGATTGACCAGCAGGTTCTCCATCATGAACCCGGCACGGATCACCGCCACGTCGACCCGCCTGAGCGCATTGAGCTTTGCCTCCACGTCGTGAAGGCCCAGAATGGGCCCGGTTCCGGTATCGCGTTCGGCCCCGAGACTCGACAGGAATACCACTTTCCTCAGGCCGGATGCCTTGATGGCCGTTATCGCGGCGTCGCTGATAGTGTTGTAATAGGCGCGGTAATCCTGCGGGTAATCGTACTTCGGCGGAATGATAAGATATGCCGCCTCCGCGCCCATGAACGCCTTTGTCAAGAAGTCCGGGTCGCTCTGGTCTCCCACGAGCACGTCCGCGCCCCTGTCGCCGAACTGTTTCAAATGGTCGGCCGTCCGTCCCAGCACGCGGACCTGTCGCTTGCTTTGCAACAGAAGGTCGGCGGTACGCGAACCCGTCTTGCCGCTTGCACCGGTTATAACGATCATATATCGCTCCTTTCGAAAAGCCCTGGATTTTCGTCTCGTAGAATTACGTTTGCCGGCAGGGCACAATTGCAGGAGCGCTTTCTTGGGTCACGGATTGACGTTTTCGCAATTTTGACAATGAATATGAAAAGGCAAAGCTCAAAGGAAGAAGTGTAGCGTTTCAATCAGCGGAAAAGACTCTGTGAAGGGAAGAGTTGACAGTTAAAAGTGAAGAAGAGAACACTCACCACGGAAACACGGAGAAAACGGAGAGAAGGTGGTGAACTCTTTATCCGCGCAGCGATTCCATCACCGCGGTAAACGTTTCCGGCACAGGCGCCTCAACCGTTTTTTCTTCCCCGGACAAAAGCCTGACGATAATCTCGCTGGCATGCAGCATCAGGCGCGGACATGCGGACTGGCTCGCTTTGTCGCCGTAGAGCCTGTCTCCCGCAATCGGATGGCCTATGCTGTAGAAATGCACTCGAATCTGGTGCGTGCGGCCGGTAAGCGGCTGCGCTTTTACAAGAGAGAACTTGTCGAGCTTCTCAACAATCTCATATTCCGTTTTGCTCGGCTTGCCCCGCAGCTGGTCGACACCCATGCGGCCCGACCCGAACTTGTGGATGGGCTTGTTGATTACCCCCTGTGCCGGGTCCGGGCAGCCGTGAACCAGGGCAAGGTACGTCTTCTTCACCGTATGCGCGGAGAACTGATCGTTGAGCCATTTGTGCGCTGCCGCGTTTCTGGCGAAAAGCATCACGCCGCTCACGTCCTTGTCGAGCCGGTGCACCACAAAGAGCTTCTGGTTGTACTGTTTCGACAGCATTTCCACAAGCGTGTCTTTTCCCTTTTCCGAACCGGGAATCGACGTGAGGCCTTCGGGCTTGCTCACGGCAAGGATATCTGCGGATTCGAAGAGTACCGGGATGGAGATAGACATTTATTGAAAATAATACCCAACTGCTAGGATAAGAGCAGGAAGAAAATCTGGGCGCCCCGCCGTTAAATAAGTATAGGAGTATGGGCGTTCCCCTTGCCATCGTTAAAACGATGGCAAGGGTCGGTCTCCTTGCGGGCTCGGCCGAAGGCCTCGGTGCCGGTCCGCCCTTGGCGCCTGCGGCGCGGGTCGGCCGGCACTGTGCTCCCGCACACCGCTTCAGTCCACCTAACGCTTGGCAGAAGTGAATTTGCACAAATGTCAAGCTTGGCCGCCGTAGAGGTCGATGAATTGGCAGCTGCATTCTCTTCCCGCCATCAGCGCCGCCCCCGAGGCCAAAGGGTTGGCCGCTCGTGCTGTTCGAGCCCGGCATCTTTGTCTAAATTCCTACCCGCGTCCTGCCGGGCGAGTTCATGAGCGGCCCGGCGGCCGAGGGTTCTGGCGGCGCTGTAGGCGCGGCGTCTTTTGCCTACTTTTCTTCGCTGCAGAAGAAAAGTAGGTCGGGGTTCGGGGCGGAAGGCACCGACTCTGTTGTTCCGCAAGCCCCGGCAGGGGCGCGGCGCTTCGCCGCGGGGGTTGTTATTATAAGCATTTTCCCTGGCGGGTCTTGGCTCAAAGCGAGCAAGCGAGCTTGGAATGAGCGGCCAGACCATGCCAGCATTGGATTAGTCCTATCGTTGTGCCGCAGGAATCGCTCAAAAATATGGGCGAAAACCCCTTCCAACGTGTATCTTTATGACAATGTAAACGAATCGAAAGAGTTACAATCTGCCCTTATTTCCGCTCAAAGCAGCCGTTACGCGTTTAAATGTGCTTTGCGCCCATGAAACGAAGTGACAAAAGGCAGGTAAAACAACAGTAAGAAGCGCGTAGCGTTGCTACCAAAAATGGTGACAATGGGCGGATTATGTTATTCACCAAAAAGGGGGAAGGTGAAATGAATAGAGCTGCAGTGTCGTGTCTGATGACGGCGTTTCTCGCCGGATCGGTTCTTTCGCAGACTGTCAACATCTGCGGAACGGTTACGGATCTCGATTTCCTCTAGAACCGGCATACCAGGGCGAGGGCATTGGGCGACAGCTCGACTTCAAGGGTGCACCGCTGCTGCTTTTCGCGGTTTTTGTATTCCACCACCTTCTTGACGCCTATGGTCGTGAGAACGCCCCCTGCCACAGCCATTAAAATCCCGACAGCGGCTATGTCCGAACCAATGGCGCCGGTCATGTTTCCGCTTTCCCCGTACTCACTGTCGTAGCTGTAATAGGTGACGCCGTTCGCGCTCACGATCATACTCAGCCCGATGGCGGCGCATGCAACGCCGCCGCTCAGCAATCCAATCCCCACGTTGCGCACACGGCTAAATGAGGCGATCTTGCGCTGTATCTCTCCGCACGAATATTCGAATTTCTGCGGGTTCTCAACCGATTGAATGTTTGAATTCCGCTGCGGTTCCACGATTTCCTCGGTGGGGGCGGCCTGCGCTGCAGGCTCGCTCCGTTGCACCGTAACCGTATCGCGCATCGACGACGAATCCGCAGACTTCGATACCGCCAGCGAACAGAAAACGAGAATGGCCGAGCACGCAACAATGGCCTTCATGTTTCCATCCTTCGGGTTAAGGTCCTTGTGAGTAAATATTAATCGGAGCACAAATAGGTGACACGTATCACTCCCACGAAAGTGGGAGTCCAGTTTGTTTTCATACTGTGGATTGGCAAGAGCCTCTGCTCCATTGGCTCTGTATACTGGTGAAGTCGCGGCCCCGCTTTCGCGGGAATGACATGTTCACGAAATGTCACCTATAGACCAACAGATTAATAACTATGGGCGTCAGAAACAACGAATTGATCTCCACGGCGAAAGGATCGACCGTCTTAATATACCGCAAAATTTTGCAGTAGTCAACGGACAAATCGGAAAGCCGCAGGTGAGCGGGGATATGCGGCCGAATGCGAGCATGGGGAGGTACCGGAAGAAAGTTGACAGAAGGATATGCGGCCGACGATCTTGAGCGTCCAATGGGAGCGCGAGCGCAACAGAATTGCCCCTTTTCGTGCCGCGACATTTTTGGCCCCGCATTCCCTGCGGCGGTTATATTTACCTTTTAGTGTACTACGGCAATCAGTTACAACTTGCTCCGCCCCACACCTGCAAGGTGATTCCCGAATGCGCCTCGAACAACTCCGGCCCTCTGCCCAGGAACTGGACGTCACTCTTTTTCTGGATTCTCTGGGAGTAAAGCTTTCCGCCGCACTGGAGCGCGAGGATGGCATCGAACTCATCACCCTTAAGTCGCCTGCTGTTTCGTTTCTGGAGGCAAAAGACAATAGGGCCGCGCTTCTCTGCTTCCGCAGCAACGGCGCGATCTATCCGATGTCTTTGCTTTTCCTCCGCGGCGACACGGAATTCACATTCTGTCATTCAACGCTTTTGCTCGATTCCTATTCCTGCAATTCGAATATTGCGGCTCTGCTCAGGCAAAAGACCTCGGAGTTCTTTTCCGGCCAACCCGGGAAGTATTTGACCGGTGTCTGGCCCCAGTGGGCCACGCTGGCGCTTAAGGGCCAGCAGGATTGCCGCATCGTGTGGAACATGAAACCCACCCTGCCTGTGGCAGTTGAGGTTTTTTCAAAAACGGTTGGCCCGGTGCCGGATCTTCCGCTCTTTCCAAGCGTGTATTCATATAACAATCCCTATGTTGAGAACCTCCTGGAAGTCGGGTTGCCCAACCTTGTCGGCTGCAAGCGTGCGCTCGTTCTCGGCACAGGCGCCGGACTCGATGCTGTGTGTATCGCGCTGGCTGGCAACATTCCAGTTGACGCAACAGACATCAACCCGATCGCGGTTGCAAATACTATTGCATGTGCACGGCGCGTGGGCAAAGGGGAGATGGTTTCCGCATGGGTGAGCGACGGGTTCGATCGCATAACGCAATCGTACGATACGATCTTCTTCGAAGCGCCGCTCGCCGTGGATCACCAGCACGAGCGTGATCCCAACCGGTTCGATCTTGGCGGAAGGATACTCAAACAGGTTCTGGCCGGCGTGGCTTCCCATTTAAACCCGCGAGGCGCAATGTATCTCATGTCCCAACCGGACATTTCGGCCTATTTGCCTGCTGCCGGTTTGGAATCCCAGGTGTGCAGGATTTTTGTGCCCAAGAGCGCCACGGCGATCCATGAGATCAGGCACGCCTAGACACGGGGCGGGGCAATCTCAATCCCACAGCGAGCGGATTGCAGGCTGCTCACTGGGGTGTACATCCAGTTGTAATCGCGGTCCCCGAAGCTTGCTTCGGGGTTAGCGAGCGAATACAATTTATTCTTCTTCCCTAGGGATGGAAGGATTCCCCGCAGCTTGCTGCGGGGTCCTTCAATTTCCTGTACGAACGTGGTGATTAACAGATGCCATTGCGGGGAAAAATAGAAGCCCCCGGTTCCTGTGAGCAAGGAGTCGGGGGCTTCGGCTCGTTCGACAAGTTTGCTTGATTAGGAATGAGACGTACCAAGAAAATCCTGCAAAACATCCCCCATGCCCCCAATTGATCCCAATGTGACCGTCGTCACAACCTCCAAATCATCCCGATAGTATATTCTGTATAGCAATTTCCGCTGAATCATAGACCAATTCGTCAATCCTTTTTCGGAGAACCGCATTATGTGCAAAAAGCGTTCGTTGCTCTTCATTCTGCAGTCGTTGATCATCCCGTTTCTGCTTTCCTGTTCCAACACCCCGAGCCCCTTTACCGCCCCAAACGCCAACGTCTCGATAATATTGGAAAACTCCAGCGGCGTTCGCAGCACAGACCAGGTCACAGACACCGTTGACAAAACCATACGTCTCGGTGTACGGGCCTATCTTCCGTCGTACATCAATTCCGTGACTGTTTCAATAGCCAAAGGCGCTGCAGACACAGACACTGTTGTCACGTTCCGCAATCCCAGCACGTGGACCGACACCCAGTGGTTTGCCATGACGCTGCGTTCCGCAGGCACAAGAACTGTTTCGGTAATAGCTTTTATCCAGGGAGCACCCAACTGCACCGCGACCGCGACAATCACCATTGTCGGCAGACCGTCCACCATAACCTACAATGGCAACGGCAATACCGGTGGAACTGTTCCCGTGGACGCCAATACCTATCAGCAGGGCGCAAGCGTGACAGTAATGGCGAATACGGGGGCCCTGGTTCGAACCGGCTACACGTTTGCGGGATGGAACACCGCTGCAGACGGAACCGGAGCATCGTATGCCGGCGGCGAAACATTCACCATGGGAGCTGCCGCGGCCACTCTCTATGCGAAATGGACGCAGAACCCGACATACACCGTTTCGTATGACGGTAACGGCACTATGGGGGGAACAGCGCCGACAGACGCCAATGTCTATTTGCAAAGCGCCACCGTTACCGTATTGGCCAATTCCGGTAACCTTGCACGAACCGGCTACACGTTTGCGGGATGGAACACCGCTGCGGACGGAACCGGTACTTCGTATGCGGGCGGCGCAACGTTTGCAATGGGCGCAATCAATGTCACTCTTTACGCGAACTGGACGCAGAATCCAACATATACCGTAACCTATAGCGGCAACGGGAACACCGGCGGCGCGGTTCCGGCAGACGCCAATGCCTACGAACAAGGCGCAAGCGTGATCGTCAAGGCCAACATCGGAACTCTTGTGAAAACCGGGTTTGCTTTTGCGGGATGGAATACCGCGGCTGACGGCAACGGAACAGCGTATGCGGGCAACGCGATATTCAATATCGGCGGCGCCAATGTAACCCTGTATGCGAATTGGACGCAGAACCAGACATACACAGTCACCTACAGCGGCAACGCCGGCACCAGCGGATCAGCGCCGCTCGACGCCAACGCATACGAGCAGGGCGCAACTGTAACGGTAAAGGCCAATACGGGAACACTTGCGAAAACCGGGTATGCCTTTGCCGGCTGGAATACCGCGGCCGACGGCAATGGTACTTCCTATGCGGGAGGCGAAACATTCAACATCGGCAACGCAAATGTCATCCTCTATGCCAAATGGACGCAGAACGCGACATACACCGTCACCTACATCGGCAACGGCAGCACAGGCGGATCGGCGCCCACCGACGCCAATGCTTACGAGCAGGGCGCAACAGTGACGGTAATGGCCAATATCGGAAATATGGCGCGAACAGGATACACGTTTGCAGGGTGGAACACGGCTGCCGACGGAACCGGTAATTCGTATGCCGGGACTGCGACGTTTGTAATGGGAGCCGCCAACGTCACTCTGTACGCGAAGTGGACCCAGAATCCAACCTATACCGTCGTTTACAACAGCAATGGCGGCACCAGCGGGACCGCACCGGCAGATGCCAACGCCTATGTGCAGGGATCGGTCGTTACGGTAAAGGCAAATACCGGCAATCTCATCCGATCCGGCTATACCTTTGCGGGATGGAACACGGCTGCCGACGGAACCGGTACGTCGTATGCCGGTGCCGCAACATTTACAATGGGCACCGCAAACGTCACGCTTTATGCGAAATGGACGCAGAACCCCACCTACACCGTCACCTATAACGGCAATGCAAATACCGGCGGCGCAGCACCGGCAGACGCCAATGCATACGAACAGGGCGTGACAGTCACGGTCAAAGACAATACCGGCAACCTGGTTCGAACCGGCTATACCTTTGCAGGCTGGAACACGGCCGCAGACGGCACGGGAACTTCCTATGCCGCTGCCGCCACATTTGCAATGGGAACTTCGAACGTTACACTCTACGCGAAATGGACCCAGGTTCCCACTTTCACCGTAACCTACAATGGCAACGGCAGTACGGGCGGGACCGCGCCGGCAGACGCCAACGCCTATGTGCAGGGTGCAAGCGTGACTGTCAAGGCAAATACCGGCGTTCTTGTACGGACCGCCTATACCTTTGCCGGCTGGAACACCGCGGTCGACGGAACCGGAACATCCTATGCTGGCGGTGAATCATTCAATATCGGCGCAGCCAATGTGACGCTCTACGCGAAATGGACGCAGAACCCCACCTACACCGTCACCTATAACGGCAACAGCAGCACCGGCGGGACCGTTCCTGCAGACGCCAATGCCTACGTGCAGGGCGCGACAGTCACAGTCATAGGCAACACCGGGAATCTTGTCAGAACCGGTTACACCTTCGCAGGCTGGAACACGGCAGCCGACGGCACAGGGACTTCCTATGCAGGAGCGGCCACGTTTACAATGGGCGCGGCAAACATCACCCTGTATGCCAAGTGGACGCAGAACCCGACGTATTCCGTGACGTATAACGCCAACGGTGGCACGAGCGGTACAGCGCCTACGGATGCCAACGCCTACTTGCAGGGCGCAACAGTCATCGTCAAAGGCAACACCGGCAATCTTGCACGACCAGGGTATACCTTTGCGGGCTGGAACACGGCAGCCGACGGCACCGGAACGTCCTATGCCGCAGCGGCCACGTTTACCATGGCTGCGGCAAACATCACGCTCTATGCGAAATGGACCCTTATTCCGACTTTCGCAGTGACGTACATTGCCAATGGTGGTGATGCAACCCAGGTCCCTATTGACGCCAATGCCTATCAGCAGGGCGCAACGGTTATGGTAAAGGCTGCGGGCTCAATGACGAAAACCGGCTATACGTTCGCCGGTTGGAACACTGCCACGGACGGAACAGGGACGTCATACGCGGCAGCAGCAACGTTCACAATGGGAACAGCCAACGTGACACTCTACGCGAAATGGACAATCAACCAGTACACCGTGACCTTTAATTCCAACGGCGGAAGCGCAGTTACCCCGCAAATCGTTCCTTACAACGGCACGGCAACCACACCAACCGTGCCAACCCAGGACGGTTTCGTTTTCGCGGGCTGGTTTGCGGACCAGACCTTGACAATAGCCTATTTGTTCACCTCGCCGGTCACCGCTTCAATCACCGTGTATGCAAAGTGGACGCCGGTGTACACCGTTACGTACATCGCCAATGGGAGCACGGGCGGGACTGTGCCCTCGGATGCCAACAAGTATACCAACGGCACAACGGTCTCGATTCTTGACAATACGGGAACCCTGACAAAGACCGGCTATACCTTTACCGGCTGGAACACCAGCGCGGCAGGTACAGGCGCCGACCGGATACCCGGCAACACGTTCACCATGGGCTCGGCGAATGTCACGCTGTATGCGAAATGGACCATCATCCAGTACACGGTGACGTTTAACTCCAATGGCGGCAGTGCAGTGGCGTCGCAAAACGTCAATTACGGCAGCACTGCCATCGCACCAGCAGCGCCGACGCTGGCAAGCTATTCGTTCGGCGGATGGTATTCGGACGCCGGATTGACAGCTGCATATAATTTCTCAACTGCTGTTACCTCGGCGATTACGTTGTATGCGAAATGGGTGGTCAAGGATTTTGACGGGAATGTTTACACGACGGTTACCATAGGAACACAGACGTGGCTGGTGCAGAATCTGAAGACAACGCATTTAAATACCGGGGTGGCGATAAATAATGTTCAGGACAGTCTGTATTGGGATACAAATATTCCGAGTTATTGCTCTTACGCAAATGATGCTGGAAACATGTCCACTTATGGTGCACTTTATAATTTCTATGCAATCCAAACCGGGAACCTTGCTCCAGCAGGATGGCATGTTGCAACTGAAGTAGAATGGCAATCATTAAGAGACTATTTGGGAGGTCAGATACCATGTACAACACCGATGAAAGATTCTGTCGGTTGGGGCGATGGTTATGAAGGGACTAACCAAAGTGGCTTCACCGCGCTTCCAGGCGGCGGAAGGTATTATTATGATGGATCATTCTTTAACATAGGTGTTTTTGGCGGTTGGTGGTCATCAACCGAAGCGGATGCTACAAATGCCTGGCGATTTCAGATAAGCAATTTCTTGGCTGGGTTGTCAGAATTGAATACTGATAAATCTGAAGGGCTAAGCGTGCGATGCGTACGGAATTATTAAGACTCCCGTAAGAACAAAGAACCCCGCCCCTCGTTGCGCGTAGCTGTCTTCCAACAAGGGCGGGGTTCTTTTTGTTATTCTTCGGCTACAATGTTCGTTCAAAACCGATATCCCAGTTTCAGCGCCCACCACCAAGAACGATCTGTCCTCAGCGCGTCTTCAAAATCAACACTCGCCGCGATAGGTGTTTCGTTACGAATGTGATCATTCGCAACCTGCCCAACTATAAATAGTCCGTTCTTGAAGCTTTTCTTCGCGTAAATCGCCCATTTCCAATTGTCAAGATTCGAATAATTGGTCGGACTGACGCCCTGGGTTTGAGGGCAGGGTGTGGGAGTGATCTGAGCCATGCCCTTGTACTGGTAATTGTTCGGGTATTGCATGTCATACCATTCCGCCTGTGCCGAAAGCACGTCGAGCAGTTTAAACGTAGGAAGATTTATCCCGAACATGATCGGTATCTTTTGAAGCAAGGTATCGTACCCATAGGGGTTTGGATTGTTTGGACTGATCACGCTCGCAGGGTAATTCTGCACACCAAGAATGGCTATTTCGCCGAACAATTTCAAATCCTCGCTCCCAAAAATGGTCGGGCCGAAAAACCCTTTGATATCAAACGAGAGACGAGCCATCAATTTTAAACCTGCAAATGTATAGTAGGCAGTATCGCCGTTATAAGTGTTGTTTACCGTGTCAAGCACGGGATTCTTCAGGTATATGTTTTCCGCAAGTTTTGGCGAGGTGATGTCGTCGTTCGTAGACCAGAGACTCTGGTACATGGCGCCCCAGCCGAGGGTCAGAATATTTGCGATGTTGAATGAACCTATATAACCTGCATTCAAATCAAAGAAAGGCGGCCTGTCGGTTCCGGTTGTCAGGAGAATGTCCTGGTGCAGCTTGCCAGCCACCAAGTTGCTGCTCAGCTTCAAGCCTGCAAGCCTTGCTTGTGTGAAATCGAAATCGTTGATTATGTATGCCGGGTATGTACCGGTTCTGTACAGGTATTCCCCGAGATCGCGCGAGTCGGGATTGTATTTGAATGGAAAGTAACCGGCGGTGATCTGCAGAAAAGGTATGTCTATGTCACCAAAGGAATACGACATGAACGCGCGGTCGATGTAGAAATTGTAGTACATGGTGGGCAGAACAAATGCCTCGACGCCGAAATTGTACTTTTTGTCAAACGTATTGTAATACATTTTGCCTTCGGCATGGGCCGATATCTGCAGGCGTGGAGTAATCTGCTTTTCCATGCCGAAATTTACATAGGTTTTCAGGAGGTTCTGATGATTGATGTTGAAGCTGTTCATCCAGTAGTTTTCAAGCTGTCCGGTTTCCATAGACCAGAAACCGGAAAAATGCATCCCAAGCGCGTTCAGTCCGGGTGATACCTTTGTCTCCGGCGACGCGGCCGAGTCTGATTCTCCGGCAGACGCCGGTTGCAGCGCGCTGCTCAGACATACCAGCGCCGTACCTGCAGCTGTTGCGAGCCAGTGTTTCCTCATATATAAAACTCCTTTGATAGAATTTTGGTGAAGAATCTTCATGAAAGAGTATTTCCTTTATGGCAAAATTCCGAGTCTGGGCGTCGCGGAATTTCCTGTTAGGTTCAGACCTTTGTCAGGTTGATTTCCCAAACCGCTAATACAATATAAGATAAAACCGTATTCAGTCAAAATCGGTCACAACGAACAGGGAATGTAGTTTGTCAAGAATGGTCTGGCACCGAAGGCCATGTCGGGTGTTATTCGGAAAAAACAAACCCCGCTGAAGGCGCAGCGGGGTTTGTTTTTTTTTCTTTCGATTATTTCGTTCCCGCCGTGTTGCCTGGTTTGTCCACATAGATACCGGGGGTCACATGGCTTGTTGCAGATTCCGACACGCTTTTCCCCGTCACTGAGTATTTCGCTGCATTAGTCTTCTGCAGGTCACTTGTTTTTCCCAGACCCGCGATATGCGTGCCCGCGGCTGTCTTGCTTTTCGACGCAGCAACGGAATGGTTGTTGACAACAGAAACGCCAGCCGGATACCACACAAAGTCATCCATGGACTGGGGAGTGGTATTGTATTCTATCTGGTTGCCTGCATTGACAATCCTTGCAGTATAGCTTGCATTTCCGGCATTATGAGCAATCACCACGATGCTGCTGTCCGGGTTCTTGAACGCCATCACTTCAGGCGCATTCGCGCCGGTCACGGAAGCGGCGATGCGCACTGCGCCGGGCCTGCAATACTTTGAGAACTGAACCATGTAATAGTAAATGGGGTTCAGCGAGAATGTGTGGGCACCGGTATTTACAAGAATACCAGCGGAGCACCAGTTGGACGACACGTTCGGGCCACCTTGCGTATTGAGTGCCAAGTTCCAGTCAACCCATCCTTCGCAGCCGTTGAGAATGTCGCCATAAATATCATGTGCGTATGATTCAGCACCTGAATAATCACCAGGATGTGGACCACCGGTAAGGCACTGCTCAGTTGCAAGGATGTGCCTGCCCTTAAAATTATTATATACTGTCGCGACGTTATCAAAATTGTCGCCGGAGTACCAGTGAATTGCTTCTCCCCAGACCATTGCAGACGTAATGGGGTCGTTGTAAAACGCATTTGCCCAGTCGACCATCTTATCCTTGTTGTGATCCCAGAACATTACGGCAAGTTTATCAGGACCAAGCCCGCTTGCCGCAAGCGTAGGGCCAAGATAATTTTTGAGAAAATCATGTTCTTGTGTATAGTCAAAGATCATTGACGGCCAGGTCTGGGTTGCCTGTGGCTCGTTCTGTATGGTTATTCCCCATATCGGCACGCCCTGTAATTTGTACTGCTGGACGTACTTGACAAAGTAAAGAGCCCATGCGTTCTGGGTCTGGGCATCGCTTTTCAAAAAGCCGCCGTTGTCCATGTTGTTGTTCGTTTTCATCCACGCCGGAGCACTCCAGGGCGAGCCGAAAACTCTAAGATTTGGGTTTCTTGTCATCGCGTCTTTTATGTATTTGATAATAGTGTTTACGTCGTGCTGAACGCTGAAATTTGCAAGTGAAAAATCTCCGTTCTGATCATCAAAGCTGTAGAGATTGTCCGAAAAATCGCTGGCCCCGATCTGCGCCCGGCAAACTGAATAATTTGCCCCCGTGGGACCAAAATAGGCGTCAATAGCCTGTTGATGCACTACCGGATCTGTGAGCGCATTCATTGCATCCGCCGCAGACTCGGTAAAAGATCCTCCGAACCCCATCATGGTCTGGTACGTTGTCGTCGGGTTCACGGTAATGGTCACTGCAGCAGCTGTTCCTGAAGCATGAAATGTAGGCGCCGGCGTGGCGACCTTGTTCCGGTCTCCGGCAGCCGATGTCCGCATCCACGTCACAGACTGTCCATAGGCCGCTCCGGCCATGATCAGACCGATTGCAACCAGCAGCATGTTTCTGAAAATTCCGACCTGCCGGCAAAATCTTACACTTTTCATAAAAACACCCTCTTGTTAATGTGATTGATATCCAGATGAATATGGCTCAGTCGAATTTGGCCTTAACATTATTCTATTTTTGAAACAGGTGTTCAGGATGCCGATTCAAAAACCTTTTCCACGAATACCCCTTTCGTTGATCATGGTTCCAACCTCTTCCCATACTACAATATAGCAAATTTTCCCCAAAAATGTTAGAGTTAACCAGTTAAAATCTTCAACAGAATACCGTGCAGACGGTGCAATCAAGGAAGGAAGTCCGGTAAAACAATTGTCCGGCTCCGGTGATTCATTATATTTTTTGGTGACCCCGCTCGCTTTGCGCAATTCCCGGAGTGCCAAAATGCCCTGGGCAAGAGCGCCTTTGTGAAGGAGGTGAGCGCGTTCAAGGAGATATATGCCGGCGTCGGGTAAAGTATGAATCCCACAGCGAGCGCATTGTCACTTCGTTCCCTAAGGTATGGAAGTTGCGCTTCGCGCTCGCCATTGTGTCCTTTGCCTTGTCCTCGGAGCTTGCTCCGGGGTTAGCGAGCGACTATGAGTATGTTTTCTTCCATAGGGATGGAAGATTCCTCGCAGCTTGCTGCGGGGTTCTTCAATCTTGAGGACCTCGAATCCTGCATAGGCGAATTCGCAGAATCCGGCTATTTCCAGCTGCTCAATCCCTCAGTTAAGGAACACGCCGGCGGGATCATCACGGCCTTCCTGCGGCAGTGCGCCTCGGCAGGCGCCCAATCGGTGGAGTCCCTGACGTCCGCCGTTCTTGAAACCGCCCTGCTCGACGGGATGACCGCCCTGGATCTTCCGCCTACCTCAAAGCAGGGCATTCCCGCGTTATTGTCCGCATTTTTCCGGTACGTGTCCGAAACAGGCCATTATCCGCCGGCATCCCGTTGGGAGAACACCCTGGAAGCACTGCAGCAGAGGTTTTTTGCGAAGTTCAGGGAAGATGGGTCGGTGCGCGGGGAAACGTTCAGGAAGAATTACTCCGACGTGAGCAGAAACGACCCCTGCCCCTGCGGAAGCGGGAAGAAGTTTAAGAAATGCTGTCTGGGGCTGATTTCCTAGCAGATGAGAAGTATGATGCCCGATTTTTGCCACAGGCGGGTGCCTGCCTGCACCGGAACTTGGGACACTTGAGCGTTTTTCAACTCCTCAACTCCTCAACTATTCAACTATTCAACTATTCAACCCCCGCGCTCGTACTCTTTGCAACTAAAATAGTGGCAAATCCCGTCGATATATGGTATAATAGGGGTGAACGAGGAGGGCATTATGGAGATATCGCTCAATACCGCAGTGTCCGGGATGCAGGTGTCACTCACGAGGCAAGACGTGACGGCGAATAACATTGCCAACGTGCAAACCCAGGGCTATAGTCAGCTCAATGCCCAGCAGACATCGGTTCAACCCATGGGCGTGCGAATCTCCGCCATAACCCAGACCCCCAATCCCAACCCCGGCGAGTCGGGCACCGACCTTGCGCAGCAGATGACCAACATGATCGTTGACAAAAACACACTCGCGGCCAATGCCAAGGTTTTCAAGGTGCAGAATCAGATGATCGGCGATGTGATCGACCTCATCGCTTGATCCAATGAGTTTCCTTGTGGGGGAAGTGCGCTTTCCGCCCTTCCTGTTGGGCGGGCGCAATCCCTCGCTCCAGACCGCGCTGCGCGCGTTCTTCCGCTACCCCCTCCCGGGTGCACCCCAAGTGCGCGTAGTTGCAAGAGTCAATCTCCGGTTGGGGGGCACCCACGCAGGTTTTTTGGAACGGTGAGGTCAACTTAACCTTCTCCCAACATGCACGTCACCGACCAATTGCTCAAAATCAAAAAACATTTTTCGCCAACTGCCGCCCATGACTAACACCGCTTTCTTCCGTTTCTTCGAAGAACTCAACGACTTCCTGCCGCTTCACAAACGCAAGACGCAATTCGAGTACGCGTTCGACGGAACGCCGTCGGTCAAGGACGCAATCGAGGCGCTGGGCGTGCCGCACACCGAGGTCGACCTTATCACGGTCAACGGCGCGTCGCAGGGGTTCGACTACCGGCTCGCTTGCGGCGACGCGGTTTGCGTGTATCCCCTGTTCGAGTCCCTCGATATTTCTCCTGTTGTAAAGCTTCGCCCCGCGCCGCTGCGGGAGCCGGCGTTTGTGTGCGACGTGCACCTCGGCTCGCTTGCGCGGCTGCTGCGACTTGCCGGGTTCGACACGCTCTACAGAAACGACTATTCCGACGGCACCATCGTGGAAATCGCGTCGTCCGGCAAACGGTGCATCCTTACGCGCGACAGGGGGATTCTCAAGCGCAAGGCCGTCGCGCGCGGGTATTGCGTGCGGAGCACGCAGCCGCGGGAACAGGCCCGCGAGGTGGTGCTGCGGTTCGACTTGCGCGGTGCGATGAAGCCCTTTTCCAGGTGCATCGGATGCAATGGAATAATAAGTCGCGTTGACAAAGAGTCGGTGTTGCCTCTGTTGCCGGAGAAGACCCGGGAGTGCTATCACGAGTTTTACCGATGCGGATCATGCGGAAAGATATACTGGCAGGGGAGCCATTACGCAAAGCTCACGTCGGATATCGAAGGCTTGAGGAATGCCGCTTCGGCGCAGGATCCCGCGCCGCGAAGCCTTACGCCTCTTTAGCTTCCAGTATCCGGTCCCAATCGTACAGGCCCGAAATGGTCCGGCCGGGATTGACAACAAGAAAGTCTTCGGGGTACCAGTTGCCCAGCATGAGGTTCCGCACGAGCGAAAGACTGCCCTCCAGCACCACCGCGTCCTTTTTTTCCGCCGCGGCCTTTTCCCTGAAAGCCAGGATGCATTCGCTGCTGTGCGTGGGCCCGACGTCCACATACACCTGGCGGCCCGTGTCCGGGCCCGCCATTATCTGCGCAAGCAGGTCGGCATTTTCCTCTCCGTAAATTTTTGCAAGCAGTGCCCGGCGGCCGTCCGGCGCAAGCATCCATGCGTGATTCACGTGGCCGTCCGCGCTTCGCTCCATGTGCCCGCGCGAAAAGAACGATTGGCTCGGACACGCCTCAAAATGCTGGCGGAACAGTTTCCTGGAGCCCAGCAGAATGGTGCAGCAATCGTGCGCGCGCGGGATAACGAGCCGTGTGGCGCGCGCGACAAGACCGGCCGTGGCATTACCGCAGAGGCCATAGCAGAGGAGAATGGCATCATAAGAACGGCCCGACGCGTCTGCGGCGTCGATTTTTTCCTGCAGGGATTTTCTCAGCATCTCGGGTTGGTCGTGGGAATCGATTGCAGTGAAGTCGAGGTCCACGGCATGGGGCAAGCCATCCATGCACACGCAGATTTCGCGGGTAAAGGTCTCGCAGGCAAGGAGTTTGAGGTACATAGGCGGCATCCTTTGGTTATGCTAGGAAAATAGTTGATGATTGATGGACGACGACTTTTTGCGTTGAACCGCGCCTCAGCGCGCCCCCATGAGGGAAACGCCCATCTCCTTTTTATTCTTTAACCTTTATCCCGCCTGCACCCTATTTATTATTTTCATTCCTTCGCCTAATCCTCCTCATTGGAATCAACAAAGGAGCTCCCGATGCCCGAAGCAGACATCTCAAAAGTCGAGAAGAATTATTATACCGATCAGCCGCAGAAAAATGAGGCCTTCTTCCTCAAAGGCTGCAACAATTACGACTGGGGATTCAAGAACAGGCTCGGCCGCATTTTCAACTGCGAATCGGGAAGAACCGTGATGCTCGCGTTCGACCACGGGTATTTTCAGGGGCCCACCACCGGTCTGGAACGTCCCGACATCACCATCCTGCCGCTGGCGCCCTACGCCGACGCGCTCATGCTCACGCGGGGAATCCTGCGTTCGCTGATTCCGCCGTCGCTGGCCAAGGCGACCGTGCTGCGCGCCAGCGGCGGGCCGAGCATTCTCAAGGAATTGTCAAACGAGCATATCGCCATGAACATGGAAGATGCCGTGCGAGTGAACGCATGCGCCGTGGCCACCCAGGTGTTTGTCGGCGGCGAAAACGAGACGCAGTCCGTGATGAACCTGACCAACCTGGTTGACGCAGGCAACCGTGTTGGGATGCCGGTGCTGGGCGTGACCGCGGTGGGTAAGGACATGGTGCGCGACGCCAAGTACATCCGGCTGGCGACGCGCATGTGCGCGGAATTGGGAGCCGCGGTTGTAAAGACGTACTTCGTGCCCGAGTTCGAGACGGTCACGGCAGCGTGCCCGGTGCCCATCGTCATCGCGGGCGGCAGGAAACTGCCCGAGCTTGATGCGCTCAAAATGGCCTACGAGGCGATCCAGCAGGGCGCCGCGGGCGTGGACATGGGCCGCAACATCTTCCAGTCGGAGGCACCGGTCGCCATGATCAAGGCCGTGCGCAAGGTCGTGCACGACAACATGAAGCCCGAACAGGCATTCGAGCTGTTTCTTGCGCACGCCAACCTCAAGAGACACAAAGCATGAGCGCTCCGGTCTGCACGCTTCTTTGCGCGGCTGCGCCGACACTGAGCGTGGGCGCGACGAGCGCCAATCTCATGGTGCTTGCCGGCGACATCGCGACGCTCGAGGCGTGCGGCGCAACGCTGCTCCATTTTGATGTTATGGACGGACATTTCGCCCCGCAGCTCACCGTGGGGCCCGCGTTTGTAAAGTCCGTACAAACCGCGATGCTCAAAGACGTCCATCTGATGATAGAAAACCCCTTCGACGTCCTGCCGCAGTATGCGGCCGCGGGCGCCGATATCATCACGGTGCATGTGGAATCGTGCGTGCACGCCCGCGCATGCCTCCAGCGCATCGGCGGCCTTCCAAACGGCCGCGACCAGTCGCGGGGCATCGGCCGCGGCATCGCCCTCAACCCGGGTACGCCGCTCTCCGCGCTGGAGCCGCTCCTCGACGAAGCAGACATCGTGACGCTGGTGGCGATCAACCCCGGTTTCGGCGGCCAGACCCTCTACCCGGACACCGCCCGTCGCGCCGCGCAGGTTCGCGGCATGATCTCGGAAGCGGGCAGAGACATTCTTCTCTGTATCGACGGAGGGATTACAAAAGCGACTATAGGCGCGGTGGCCGCGATGAAGCCCGACATCGTGGTAAGCGGCAGCGCCGTATTCGAAAAGAACGCAATTCGCACAAACTTTGATGCAATGACAGCGTCGTTGAAGGGAATACGATAATGGTGAGCAACAGTTGGATAGAAGCCGACGCGGACGCATTTGTAAAAACCTGGAGCCCCCGGTGCGGAGCCGATGTCGCGCTGCTGGCATACGCCACCCGGCTTGTCGGAAGCGAACCCGATCTTGCAATGCACGGCGGCGGCAACACGTCGCTCAAGACCACCATCCGGACCCTCACGGGCGAGGATCGGGGCGCATTGTTCGTCAAGGCGTCCGGCGCGGCCATGGGAACCATTGACCCGTCGGGATTCGTGTGCCTCGACCACCTGTATCTCAAGAAGTTGCGCGCCGTTGACTCGCTCACCGACGAGATGATGGCTGATGAGTTCCGCACGCACTTGCTCCTGCCGGGCGATTCGCTGCCGTCAATAGAGACGCTGATGCACGCGTTTGTCGACCGCACCGCGGTGGTTCACACCCATCCGTCGGCCATTCTTGCGCTTTCCAACCGCGATAGCGGCGAAGAGACCATTGCAACCGCTCTGGGCAGCGACGTGGGGGTGGTGCCGTATGCAAACGCCGGCCTTTCGCTCGGCCGCGCCGTCGCCGATCTGCTGGACACGCAGAAAGGCATGCGCGGCATCGTGGTGTGCCATCACGGCCTCATTACCTACGGCACGTCCATCAAACAGGCCTACGACAACACCATGGAGATGGTGAACCGCGCCGAGGAATACATCCGCAACAACCGCAGGCGCCTCATTCACATTGACAAAGACATATCCGTGGAAACCGCGCAGGCGCGGTATGCGCGGCTTGCCCCCGTGCTCCGCGGGCTCCTGTCGCCCGCGTCGGGAGACCCGGACTCGCCGCACCTCGCCATGTCGCTCGTGCCGCTCATCACCCCGGATGTGCTGGGCCTTCTTGATTCCAACCGGGGGCGCGGCATCGCGTTGTCCCAGCCGCTCACGCCCGATTATCTCGTGCGGATGAAATCGCACCCCTTGTTTGTGGACAATCCAAACTACGACGACGGCAAGATACTGGGTGAGCAACTGGCGCGGGACATTGCCGCATTCTCGGACAGGTACGAAGCATATAGAAAACGATATGCTTCGCGGCTCCCGGAATTCAATGCCGCCGGATTCGACCTTCTGCCCCGCGTCGTGCTGCTGCCGGGTCTGGGCGCGGTGTGCGCGGGCCGCGACATCGACATGGCAATGGTGGTGCGCGACATCACGAATCAGGCCTTTACGGTAAAGCGTGCCATCTACGAAACAGGGGGCACCTATCATGGTCTTGCCGAAGAGCACCTGTTCGACATGGAATTCCGGGGGTTTCAGGTTGCGAAAATGGAATCCGATCCCGCCCGCAGGCTGCGGGGAAAGATCGCGCTCGTCACCGGCAGCGCCGGCGCCATCGGCAGCGGTATTTGCGAAGCGCTGCTTTCGGAGGGATGCAACGTTACCGTCACCGACCTGCCGGGCGAAAGCTTCGACGCCTATGCCGACGCGCTCCGCGCGCGGTACGCCAACTGCATCCTTGCCGCGCCGCTGGACGTTACCGACCCTGCCTCGGTTGCGGCCGCGTTCCAGCAAACCGTAGCAGCATTCGGCGGCATCGACATCGTGGTGGCCAACGCGGGACTCGCGCACGTGTCGTCCCTGGCCGACATGAATCTCGACGCATTTCGCAAGCTCGAACGCGTCAACATCGAGGGAACCCTGCTTGTGACGGCCGAGGCCGGCAGGCTCTTTCGCCTCCAGAACACAGGCGGCGACATCGTACTCGTTTCAACAAAGAATGTGTTTGCGCCCGGCGCGCAATTCGGGGCCTACAGCGCCACCAAGGCAGCGGCGCACCAGATCGGACGCATCGCAAGCCTCGAATTCGCCGACATGGGCGTTCGCGTCAACATGGTCGCTCCCGACGCGGTGTTTTCGCATGGATCAACAAAGTCGGGACTATGGAAAGAGGTTGGGCCCGGCCGCATGAAATCGCGCGGGCTCGACGAAAAGGGGCTCGAAGAATACTACCGCACCAGAAACCTGCTCAAGGCGAAGGTGACGGCGCAGCACGTCGCCCGCGCCGTCCTGTTTTTCGTGACGCACCAGACGCCCACCACCGGGGCGACCATTCCGGTGGATGGCGGGTTGCCCGATGCGACACCCAGATAAGGTTAATTTCGAATTTGTTCTTTGTGGGGGAAGTTGAGGTTGTCTCGTAACCTCCTTAAATCTGGGCGCGCCCCTCGCTTCGCTCGGGTCGGTCTCCCTCCGGGCTCGGCCGTCCGGCCTCGTTGCCGGACCGCCCAATGCCGCGCTTCGCGCTGCCGGGTCGGCCGGCAACCCGCACCAGCGGTCCCTGCGGTCCACCTCGTGCGGGGCAGATGGTTTGTCGCCAATTGTCAATAACGGCTAGTGCGATTTAGATTTGTCTCTTCTTGTCTTGGTTCCCGCCATCAGCGACGCCCACTCGGCCGGAGGATTGGCCGCTCGTGCTGTCCGAGACCGGCATCTTTGCACGAAATTCTACGTATGTCCTGCAGGGTGAGTTCACGAGCGGCCCGCAGGCCGAGGGATCTCAGGCGGAGCTGCAGGCGCGGCGCCTTTTGCCTACTTTTCCTCGCTGCTGAGGAAAAGTAGGTCGGGGCTCGGGGCAGAAGGCCCCGACCCTATGAATGCGAAGGCCGACTCCGACGATGATCGTTGAGTCAGTAATCAACGGTCAAAAGCACTGTCGGGGCGGCAGTGGCACATGTTTGCTGCTCTTGGTCTCACGGCCAGGGGGAAACGCAAGGCGGTTCCCCCCTCAAAAATCGAAACCCGGGGAACGCCCAAATTTTTATAATACAAAATGACCATCTTTATAAATCATCTTTTCGCCTCCATTTTTCATCACTGCGGTAACCGTCCGGTTTGTGGTGGCGATAATATCGGTGTGTTCCGGTGAATGATTGAACCCGAGTTTTTCGAATTGTTTTTCGGATATCTTCGAGGTGTTGCCGTCAAACGTGTCGTGATACGACTTGCCCACCGCGAGGTGCGTGTTGCCGAATTTCCCGCCGTAGTTTTCGTCGTACAGGGTGTCGGCCATGAAACGGGTGATCTTTGAGAAATGCGTGTCGGTGAGGGAGAACTCGCCGATCTTGTCCGCGTTTTTCTGCGCGATCATCTGGTGAAGGAGCTTTTCGTTCTTCCCGGCCCGTGCCAACACGATTTTCCCATTCGCAAATTCGAGGCTGATGTCCTTGACGATGTTGCCGTAGCGGTAGAGCGGCAAGTCGAAGAAAATGCGGCCGCTGGTTCCGCGCCAGTCGGGCGACGTGAAGATCTCGAAGCTGGGGATGTTCCTGCCGCTGCCGCCCAGCCAGCGCCGCTTTTCTCCCAGCGTGATCCACAGATCCGTGTCGCGCGCGGTCACATGAAGTTTGTCTATGGGAAGCCTGTTGAGCTTGTTCAGGGTCGTTTGCATTTCGGCAAAAACGGATCGCCAGGTGGAAAGCGGGTCGGCATCGTTCAAGAAACACGCGCGGCAAATCTGGTCCCAGTATTCCTTGAGCGAAAGCCCGGCCGCGCGAGCCAGCCCCGGCGTGCCGTAGGTGCACAGGGTCCAGGTGAATTTTCCTTTGTCTTCCTTTTGGTCAAGCCACGTGCGGAACGGCTGGGTGCTGCGCGTCGAGGCGATCACTTTCTTCGGGTCGGCCTTTGCCAGAAAGAGCGGATTCTTGTCGGACAGGATGCGCACCCAGTGATCGATCTGGTCGGCCAGGCCGCGGTAAAACTTTTCAGGAAAGAAACCGAGTTGACGCGCATTCGCTTTTGTCACCTGCAAGAACTTGAAGTCGTCGTCCATGATGTTGAGCAGCGGATGGCCGCCGCGCGCGAGGATCGATTCGTAGACCCTCAGGGCCAGCGGGATTCCCGGGATCTGCGTGCCTAGATACACGACATCGTCTTTCCTGATGCCCCTGCCGCTGTTGAGGGCGAAGCCGATAAGGACATCGGCGTATTTTTGAAGAATCTTTGGTGACGGGACAAATTCCGGCTGTGGCATAGTGTGGTTTCCTCCTCCCCGTAAGATACGCTGTGGCCCGCCGGCCTGTCCACTGGTGGCGATGAAGGTGATCCCGGCGCGGTGCGGAGCCGGCAGGCTTAACGGTTGCGATATGGTTTCGATTTCTGGAAATTTGTTCTCGCGAATCGTACAATAAGGTCACTACCGTGCCGGGTATTTTTCGCCGCTGTTTCACCCTTTGTTTCCGCCGTAGCAAGGACGGCCGCCGTGAGAGTCTGTTTTGTCCAGAAAAGCGCAATGAGTTATTTCGGCGTCATGTCGCTGGCCGGGTACCTTCGCGACAGCGGCCACAACTTTACGGTGGTGATCGATTCCCTCGAACACGATGCGGTCGCGGCGATCGTTTCCCAACAACCGGGCATCGTGGGCATTAGCGCCATCACGTCGGAACACGAATGGCTCATTGATATATGCGCCAGAATCAAATCGGCCCTCCCGGACATTCCGCTCGTGATCGGCGGCATTCATGCCGTCATGTACCCGGAAATTCTTGCCGAAACCAGGGCCGATTTTCTGTGCAGAAGCGAGGGAGAAACCGTACTGCGGCGGATGCTTGACGCATTGCCATCTCCCGGCGGCACGAACTCGTGCATGTCCGTTCCCGGGCTGGTTTACCGCAAAGACCTCGCGGCGTCCGGCGACCTTGTTCTCAATCCGATGCCTCCGCTGCTTCCGGAAATAACCTGGGAAGATGACTTCGATCTCTACTACAGCCGCTATCCTGTTCTCGCCAAAGACGAAATGAAACAGTTCCTTTCGCAGCGCGGCTGTCCCTACGATTGCTACTTCTGTTACAACCACCTCATCAAGCAGCGGTTCAAAGGGCTGGGGAGGTATTTCCGCCGAAAGAAGCCGGACCTCTTCGTGAGCGAAATGCAACATGTGGTTGAACGCTCTCCAACTCGATTCGTATCGATTCTCGATGATCTTTTCACGTCGGACAGACAATGGCTGCGCGAGTTCACGATTCTTTACAAAAGCAGAATAGGTAAGCCGTTCCTCTGCCAGATCCGCGCCGACCACGCCGATGAGGAACTGGTGTCGATGCTGGCGCAGTCCGGGTGTTTTACGGCCTGCGTCGGTCTCGAAACAGGCGACGAAAAGCTGCGGGAGGAGGTCTTGAATAAAAAAATCTCCAATGAGAAGATGTTTATTGTTGGAGACCTGCTCCGGAAATATCACGTCAACTTGAAGACCGGAAATATGTTCGGCATTCCGGGCGAAACCGAAGAGATGGCATTCAAGACAATCGAGCTGAACCTCAAGATCGGGACAAAATTTCTCGGAGCGGCAATGCTGCTTCCCTTTCCCGGCACAGGGATCGAGAAGATTGCGCTGGAAAAGGGGTGGCTCGAAAAACCGCTCGACTGCAAGAACCTTCCGGCCTCGGCCTACGACGAGTCCGTGTTTACTGCACCGCAGATCCCCCTTCTCACCAATATCATGAGCATTGCGCAATTGAGCGTATTTTTTCCGCGACTTCTTCCTCTCCTGAAGAAGATCGTTCACCTCCGCTGCCGGCCGCTTTTCAAGGCCATCCATTTTTCCACGCTCTGCGTGAGGTTCATCCGCGAACGGAAACTGGGGCTTGTGTATGGGATCGGTTTCCTGTGGCGTTTCAGGAAGAGCCTCTGACAGGTTGTTGCAAAAAGTGTGTTCAGCTGCGCTCGCTATGGGGATTCACAGCCGGATCTTCCGGAGCCCGCACGTTGTTGAACCGGTAATTCTGATGATGTAAACGCCCCCGGATAATGCGCTCACGTCGAGGCGGGTGTGCTTGCCCGTGATTTGCTTCCGAATCTTTACAACGCCATTCAACGTATAAATGGACACGATGCCCGGCCGGTTGACCGTGAGCACACCGTTGACAGGACCGGAGAACAGTTCCTCACCATTGTAGCTTTTCTTCGCTTGGACGATTGTCGCGGCAGTAGTGTTGGCCAGGATCACGCATCCGGACGCGGGCACAGTCACCTGCGAAGGGGCCGGGGTAAACGTAATCGATTGCTGCACTGCGGCTCCGCTCGTGGCAACGCTGCCGCCGCCGCTCGTGGAAACAACGTTCCAGGCGGTCCCTGTGAGCGCGTAATTCATGGCCGAGCCCGAAGTGTTGCACAAAACCATTCCATTTTGAAAGTCCCTCCTGAACAGCGATGCCGAGCCTGAACCGGCCACCCGCAGGCTTCCTATGTCGGCCGGGACCTGGCTCTGGTTGCCCAGGTCGATTTCGTATTCCGGGAACCAGCTGGGCGCGCCCGGTGCCAGGATGTTGATAAAACTGTTTTCGTTCTTCACCAGCATATACATGCCGGTGCGCCGGTACCGTTCGGCCTGCGTTGAGTCGTAGAATTGCGCAATGAGAATTTTCCCCCTGCCGGTGAGGTGTTTCACCGCCCTGGAAAGGGAAAGGTACATGTCCGACCCCGTGGCGTTGCCGAAGCTTTCCATCATCGCGCCGTCGATGGTCTCCCCGTTTGTATTGCCCTCCATCCAGGACGGATCGTACCAGCCGGTCGTCATCTGGTCGACATTGGGAACAATCAGATAATCAGCGGACGACGTGTGAAACCTTTTGTAAACGTACTGCCAATATCCCACGTACTGGGCGTTCATCCAGACGGCAAAGTCGCCGAGCGCGGCAACGGTGTAACCCGCGGGTCCGTACGGGCTCAGGTACCAGTTGAAATTGTGCGGCGCAGGATCGCCCGCTGCCGGATGATACAGTCCGGGAACCATGGTCTCCACGCATACATCAAAGAAGCATCCGTCGTCCTGCTCGCCCGTCATCCAGTTTATCGTTGCGTCCGCAACATACTTTTGCCAATCAGCATTTTCCAGGCACATCGTCCATTGCGGATCGCCGTGCCACACACGCTTGTTCGAATCCACGGCAGCGTAATGCTGAAACATCTGTTCGAACCGCGCGCTGCCTTGTGCTATGCCGGCGGATGCGAGCCAGGGCGTAAAATAGCCGTCCCATTCCGACACCCATCCCGCAGGAGTGCACGAGGCTATGGGCGTTGTGCCGTGCGGCAGGGGACAGTCATTGTCGTTCTGAGGGTTGATCCCGTTGGACAAATGATAAATGACGCAAAGAAAATTCTGATTGTACGCACGGTATTGTGCCACCTGGGACGCGGCCATTTTCTGGCTCGCCACATAGTTCTGCGCAATGAACCGGATTTTTGCATCGGGCTCGCCAACCAACTCGTCGGCCCACACCAGATTGTACCGCTTGGATGAGGGAACGTAACGATTTGCCGGCAGTTTCATTGCAAACGTTACAGGGGACGCTGCAGTACCGCCGGGAGGCCAGGAGTGAGTTTGGGATAAAGCGGAGAGAGCAAAAAGAGCTGTGATGAGCAGTGCGGAAGATGGAATGAGATGGGTTCCCATGATTGAGGGTCTCCTGTGAGTTAATTTTGCACAAGAAGAAGGTTGCATCCGGGCGTTGCGACCCGTGGCCCTAGAATCTCTAGCCGTTAACTTTTGTCAACCCCTGCACCGCTCTCTTCATCGCCGCGATATGCGCGGGCGTGGTGCCGCAGCACCCTCCCACCACATTCGCGCCCGCGCTCACGAGCTGCGGCACAAGGGACGCCATCATGTCAGGCGTTTCCGGGAACACAATTTCGCCATCCTTGTTCTCGGGCAACCCTGCGTTGGCGTGGACAAGGATCGGTGTTTTCCCGTCTGCCGCGCGAATCTCGCGCACGATCTCGATCATTCGCTCCATGCCGTTGCCGCAGTTGGTGCCGATCACGTGCGCGCCTGCCTTGACAAGCGCAGACGCCATGTCGGCGGGCGACACGCCCATCATGGTCCGGTAGGTGTTGTCCACGGTTTTGTCGAAGGTAAACGTGGCGATGATTTCGAGTCTGGTGTTGTCGGCCGCTGCCCGGACGGCCAGGCATGCTTCGTCGATGGCGGTCATGGTTTCGATGCAGCAGGCGTCGGCGCCGCCGTCGGCCAGGGCCGATGCCTGTTCGGCAAAAGCGCCGTAGACCTCGTTTTCGGACACGTCGCCCATCATGAGGATCTTTCCCGTGGGGCCCATGGACGCGATAACGTGGCGGTTGGGGCCGGCTGCTTCGCGCGAGATTTCTGCCGCGGCGCGGTTTATCTCCTTTGCGCGGCCGTCAAGGCCATAATGGGCGAGCTTGAGCCTGTTGGCGCCGAAGCTGTTCGATTCGATCATGTCCGCGCCGGCCGCGACATAGCTGCGCGCGATGTCGAGCACGTCGGTTCTGCGGGTGATGCACCAGAGTTCCGGGCACTGGCCCGGTTCGAGGCCTTTCTTGTGGAGAAACGTTCCCCACGCGCCGTCGGACACGAGCACGGCGCCGGCTTTGACGGTTTCGACAATGGTTTTCATGTGGCTCCTCGCTTCAAAATCTAGTTGAAAGTTGACAGTTAACAGTTGACAGTGTTTTCCAATATCGACGGCCGACCTTGGCATACAGATGCAAAATGTCAACCTTGTTTTTAGTGCAGACGGAACTTCACATCGTCGACCAACGGCATCGGGCGGACCACTGTCAACTGCAAACTGTCAACTGTTAACTTGTTTATTCAAAAAACTCACCGCGCCCTGCGGGTCCGAAGAATAGCCCGCGCCGATCTTGTCGGCAAATTCCTTTGTGATAGGCGCCCCGCCGATGATAACGCGGATGCCGGAAAACTTCTCCTTGAGCGCTGCCGTGATCTTCTGCATGTTCGACATGGTGGTGGTGAGCAGGGTGGAAATGCCCACGCTGCATCCGGGATGGCTTTCCACTGCTTTCACAAATTTGTCAAGCGGCACGTCCACGCCGAGGTCCACCACTTCCCATCCGCCGCCTTCGACGATCATGGCAACCAGATTCTTGCCGATGTCGTGGAGATCGCCGGCCACGGTGCCGATCACCAGGGTTCCCTTGCGCTGCACCTGGCCCGACTGGAAAAAAGGCCGCAGATGCTTCATGCCCGCGTACATCGCCTTGGCCGACATGAGGACGTCGGGAATAAACACTTTGTTACAACGGAATTTCTCGCCCACGTTGTACATACCCACAACGAGCCCCTTGGACAGGATGTCCTGGGGAGCGATTCCTTCGGCAAGCGCGGCGGCGGTGAGTTCGTCCGCGCCGGGCGCGCCCTTGAGGTCGAGGGGGAACGGCGCGGCGACGCTGATCTTGCCGCGTTCGACGCAGGTTGCGATTTGGGAAAGCAATTCCGACATTGTGCCTCCTTGTTCGGTTATCCTTGTTTCAAGAGACATGCGTGATAATGCGACGGATCGTTTGGCAGCGGCGCGAGGCCGGGAATTTCCCGCGTACAGCGGGCGACGATACGTGCCGGTTCACCGCCCGCGGTTATCGAGACGGTTTCTTTTTTGTCGAGCGTTGCGGCAACGGAGCGGGTGTACGCGCACCGCGGATGGAACGGACAGCCCGGCGGCGGATTCACGGGCGACGGTGTCTCGCCGGGCAACCGCACGCGCGAGGACGCAGCAGTGGGATCGGGAACCGGAATCGCGGAAAGCAAGGCTTGTGTGTATGGATGGGTGGGTAATGCGTACAGCGAGTCCCTCGCCGCTTTCTCAACGATCCTTCCCAGGTACATTACCGCCACTTCGTCGCTGAAATGTTCCACCACGGCAAGGTTGTGCGCGATAAACAGGTACGACAGGCCCATGTCGGCCTGCAGATCGGACAGCAGGTTGAGTATCTGCGCCTGGATTGAGACGTCGAGCGCGCTCACCGGTTCGTCGCACACGATAAAATCCGGCTTGCTCGCCAGCGCGCGCGCAATGCCGATGCGCTGCTTCTGTCCGCCCGAAAATTCGTGGGGATAGCGCGACATGTACTGGGCCGAAAGCCCCACGCGTTCCAGGAGTTCGCCCACGCGCAGTTTCCGTTGACGCCGCGAAAGACCCGAATGCACCACGAGCGGCTCGGCCACGATGTTTGCCACGCTCATGCGCGGGTTAAGCGAGCTCATGGGGTCCTGGAAAATAATCTGCATCCTGCGGCGCAGG
>Ga0182027_10002632_pt1 | contig 28955 bp, 18 predicted proteins | sample 712E1DmetaG_FD_121300 | JGI IMG/M metagenome (GOLD analysis project Ga0182027, IMG submission 121300) | Permafrost microbial communities from Stordalen Mire, Sweden - 712E1D metaG (Illumina Assembly) | ecosystem: Environmental > Terrestrial > Soil > Wetlands > Permafrost | place: Sweden...
GAATGCAGGGTCACGACCAGGCGACTGAGGACGCAGGCGGGTACGTGATTGGCGGGGTGACAGTTGTGCAGTGAAGAAGATTTTCGCGATCCCGTGATTCTGAGGGCCCATAACTCTGACTTCGAGGCCCTCAGACCTGCAACTTAGGTAACGTCGCGAAGCCTCCCATACCGACTTAGAGCCCCAGCTTGCCCGAGGCATTATCGCGGTAAGGATCGGAGTCTCGAATGTATCTGCGCACCATCGCCGTCGAGCGGTGGCGAGTGCTGCGCTGAATGTTGCGTTCTTCGGCGCCGTTGATGGCTGCCTGTGTACACATGCCAACCCGGAGAGAGTGCGGCGATATCCGTCCCTTGACTCCGCCCGTCCTCGCCAATGCCCTGGCCAGTATCTTGGCGATACTCCTTGGCGCCAGGGGAGTGGAGCTTACGTTTCCATGCCTGTCCACGGCCCGGAACAGAGCCCCGGACTTGATATCTGCAGTCTCAATCCAGGTCCGAACAGCCTCGATGGGGCAGGTGAATTCGTGTTCGCCGCGCGAGATGACAACCAATTCGGGGTGGTCATCGTGCATCTGCGTTTTGTGCTGAGGCATGGGGAAAGATAGCCCCTGATCGGAGAAGGTCAGTTCGCCGACTTCGATCGAGCGGGCCAGCTCCGCGCGCCGCGCTCCCATCGCAAAACCAAGGAGGATCAAGGCTCTATCGCGGATGCCGAGAAGGCTGTCGGGGCAGGCGGCCACGATCTTCTGAATATCGCCGATCAGCAGAGCGTCGGCTCCGTGCTGGGCTGCGCCAAGGGTGCGTTTGATGCCGGCCATCACTTCGCGGAGAAGAAAATGCTTCCGTGGCGTGGCTGGCGACTCAAGGCCCCGCCGGCGATGGGCATACGTGATCGAAGCCAGCCGACGCCTGATCGTCGAGTAGGCCAGCGGCGGGTCGGCGGCCGCGAGGCTGCTGACGTACAAAGCGATGGTCTCGACGGTCGACGGCAGATATGGAAGACCGTGTTCGGTACAGAAAGAAAGGAACGCCCTGAGATCCGCGTCGTACGCTTCTGTCGTGGCTATCGATTTTCCGGCCTTGAAGAACCGTTCGGTTTGCGCCACAAGGGTGGACAAATCCTGTCCCGGCCCACACGGGCGCGGCGTGAGTTCAAGCATGAGTTTTCTCCTGTTGTGTCTGGCGGGCGCACGGGTGGCGCGCGCGGGAACCGGTATGCAGATCCGTTGACCAGTGTGCCCGGTGAGGATGCGCGAAAAGCCGGAGGGCCATCAGGTGAGGAGCCATCGGGCAGTGCGCAGGACTGGAGCCCGAATCCGGTGCGGTAACTTCGGCTCTGATCTGCGTTGCGTTGTCGCGAAGGTTTGGCCGTGAACCGGCCTCGCTCGTTACCGAGAGGGATTCCGCACATTCGGAGCGTTTACCGCCAGGCCAGCCAGCATCACGAGCGGCTTAACGACCTAGTTTGACCAAACACTGTGCCGGAGGCCTGTTTGGCGTCGCGATTCCGGCGCTAGGGGATGGAAACTCTCTCGCGCCGATGCCTAGTTGCAACGGTTAAAACTGAAATCTGACCTATGCAGTCTTTTTTCGAAGATCGGAAGATTTTCTGTTCCCGAAGACCTTCGCAAAGCGCCGGTTTTCGGCGAGTCTAGCTATACCAGTTAAATAGATCTCTTCGAAGGTGATTAGTGGCGCAAAACAGCCACAAGACGGTGCAAGGGAGTGCGGATCAGGCCGAGATATCCTCCGGCGAGATCCTTGCTCCGCCGCTTGCCCGCGAGCAGGATCCGACTGTCGAGGAGATCATTCTAGAACCGCTAGAGGAAGTTGAGTCACCGGCTCGCTGTGCTCAAAACAGTCATGAGCCCGCCCCAGACCGATTCCGCCGGAAGACGCAGCCGAGAATCGTGGAACGTTCCATCGATACCATACATGTCGACAGCCGGTACGGATCGACACTCTGGAAGGCCGGTGCCTTTCGGCGCCTGGTCCCACGGATGGACTTCCTGAGCGAGGAGGGTGTGCGACTGGTATGCAGCGCCCTCCGAATCCGGGTCTCGGTGATTGACGGCAGGCATTTCGCCTTCGGGGGGATGCTGTCCTATACGTTAGCGCAGCAGAGCCTCTTAACTTCAAGAGACATCACAGTAGAGCTCTACGAGGAGGTCTCCGATCGCGATGTGTTCGACGCCGCAGTTGCCGATCAGTTTATCCTGTACGCTCTGATGAGGACGAATGATGAGATTGACTCTTCGTTTGTCATGATGCTGGTCAAAGCGCATGAGGTACGGCCCGAGATTTTCGCGCGAAACAAAAAGACGCTCATCGAGAGCTTCGGCCGATCGCCGAGAGACTTCCGGTCAAAATTTTCCAGAAAGAAGCCGATAAGGGAGGCAGAGGATGCTGCATGAGAGCGGTGACCGACTATCCCCAGCGACAGGCTCTGTTGCTGGCAGCCGATGGTGCCAAGCTTAAGACGCAGGAAGTCGAGGAACTTCTCTGGCTGATCCAGGCCTGCCCCACTCTCGAGCGGCTGCCGCTGGCACTCGCCGGCCTGAACAATGCACTGTTTGCTGCAGACAGGGTCTGGCCGGGTCTCCTCGCCCGGCTTGGACTTGACTTCCTCCGGCCGCTCTCGAGGAGTCTGATTTCCCTTCTCGCCGATACACAGCTTCCCGCGACGCCACCTAACGCACCTAGATTTCAGGATTGGCTGAGGGACGGCGAAAACGTGAACCGCAATCCCTTGTACGCGGCCCTGTGCGAGCTTCCCGTCAAATTAAGTCCATATGCCTACCGGTGCTGGTTGACGGCAGCGCATGTTTTCCTGGCCCAGGTCGCACTTCTGCGATCCGCCGGTCGGCCCTTCCACGTAGCGAACACCAAAACGCCGGGTAAGCAGTACTTCCCCACCAAGGCGAACTACGAGGCCTACGACTTTGCCAGGCCCTGGGATCAGATCCGCGTACCAGCAAGGCATGCGGCCCTGGCCTTGCGGGATTTCTGCGGCAATCCGCGCTGGCAACGAGGCCTGCTCAGGTCTCTGAGCCTTTACCTCCCTCCGAAGCGGCTTGCACGGTCCGGCTCGTTAACATTAGTGGCCCCGCACCTTTCAAATAGCAATCGCACCTGGCTGCAAGATCGCCTTAACTACATCACCCGTTATCTGGAGCAGGTCTACAACCTCAAATCGAGACATAAGGGCCACGGCCGGACGCGCAAGCAGCAGCCTCCCACCGGCCCCGGGACCGCCAGTGCGGCCGGCGTGCGGGCCGTTCGTGGCGTCAAGAAAGGTCCCGCACGTGGCGCCGCCGGGCGTCCTGAGAACGATCTCGAGGATTGGGACCGATTTGACATCTGTCCCGATGAGGACGATGAAGAATACGACGATGACGACGATAGCGATGAAGACGATGACCATGATAGCGACGGCCAAAGCGATGATGAGGACGAATTCGAATATCTAGACGGTGGCAGTGACAGTGGCAGTAACAGCAATGACGATGGCACGGCCGTGGGCAAGTGCGATGGCGAAGAAGGTGGTACGCCCGATCGCACATCTGACGGCGAGGCCGGCAGCGGAGATGGAGATAAAAAGAGCGAAGGCTCCTCAGGCGGGCGGAACCGTGCTGGAGGCGGGGGAAGCGATGGCTATCAGGCCATCCGGGCCAGCAAGGGCTTTGCTTTTGCCATGGATCGGCTGGCCCCCTGCGAACTTGCGCCGGTCGACGTCGAGGGCCGCGCTCAGGCGCATCAACTGCTCGATAGTCTCTTGAACCGCCACGCCGCCAACGGCAGGAATTTATCTTCGACTCCCGAGTTCAGGCGGGCCGAGACTCTAGTATTCCTGCTCACGGGCCTCTGGACTGGAAGTAGCGCGGAACGCACCTGTTTGATGCTTGCTAGCACGGACCCCAACTGCGATGGAGATGCGGCGCTGATTTGCGTTCTCGACACACCGCTGGAGGGCGCGCGTTTCCGGGTGCGCGTCGTTTTTCCGACGGGATGCGCTCAACTGCAAACCAGGATCGGAAAGGATCGGTTCAGGACCGACCAGGTCGACCTTCCGGACGCTGCCGAGCTCGGCCCGCTGCTCTGGAAGCTCTCCGAGCTGAAGGGTAAGGTGAACAGCACAACATCGACAGATCAACAGGCTCAGCCATACAGAGTTTTCGACCGACCGCTCATCGAGTACACCAGGGAGGCCAAGGAACTGCTCCAGCCCTGGAATCGCACCGCGAGGCTGACGCTCTCGTCGATCAGGAGCACGCTCTACGGAGCGATCCTGAGCTGGTCAGGCAAGGATATTGTGGCGACGACCATGATCACTGGCGTCTACAAAGGACCGGCGAGGGTGCCGATGTTCTACTCCTCGCGCCGCATGGAGGGCCTGCAGAATATCTACACGGGCACTGTCTCGGCCTGCCGCCACCGCATCCGGCTCGAGTCAGAGTACGCTGCCTCGCACCGGGCCGGAGGTGCCTGGAGAAACCTCGATGCCTGCCTGGAGGGGTTGCGCCGGTTGGAACCGGCCGACACCTTCGTCCCCGCTCTCAACAATGCGCCGCACGTCGGCTCACGGCGCTGCCCGGAAGATTACCAAATGCAGGGTGCCGTCGCAGGCCTGATCGGCGATCTCGAAGAGCCATGGGATCTTACTAGCGACGATCAGCTCATCAACTATACGAACCTATATACCTTCTTCACGATATGGTTTTTCGGATTCGTGACCGGATGCCGCGCCCTCGCGACGCCTTACGTGGGTCTGACCGAGGTATCGCCGATCAACCTGATGGCCGCCCTGCACGATAAGGGCGAGGAGAAAACGCGCCCGGTTTGGATTATGGACAGCCTTTATCTGCATATGCAGTACTACTCCAAATACGTCGAGCAGTTGAACCTCTTCTACTCCAAAGACAAGCCTTGCTGGTTTGTTGCTGCCGGTCGCGCTCCGGGGGAGTTCACGAAGCACCTTATCGAAGCATTTGTGCAGCGGTATCTCCCAGGGTTTCCGGCAAATATCAGCCGCCGGTACATGATGAATGCACTCTGGGATTCAGGCTGTCCGCCGGAACTGGTGCGGGCCTGGGCTGGCCACGCCACAGCCGGCAATGCATTCTGGGCCAGTGGCGCGACCGCGCACTACGGCGAGATCGCGAGCGAACTCCGGCGATACATCGAGCCGATACTGAACTATCTCGGTTTTGTGCCGATGGCGGGGAAAGAGCTGAACCGTGCCAATTGAAGAAACCGATCCAAAGACCGATCCATGGATTGGCCGGAAATGCGCCTGGAGCCGCAAAGAGAGGGCGTTGCTGCCCGAATTCAGAGAGCATTTGCGCGGATACGGCAGCGAGCTTGCCAATTCTCTAGCTAACGATCCTGTCCACATCCCGCCTGGGATGTTTAAGGTGAAGGACACCAGATCCCTTGAAGGATTGATCCGGAAGGACTATGGCAAGAAGAAATCGATACCGTACCAGAAGGTGTTGTATAAGCTGATCAAATTCCTCAATCGCAAAGTTGAGGTGTCCATCCCTCTCCCAACGAGTCATAGGCGGGCCAGACAGGAAGTGAACATCTTCCTTCGCGACAATGCCACTGCCCACGATCATGTCCATGAATGGCTCAAGGCAGAGGCGCGATGGAGCAACGAGTGGATCGGGCCGAATTCTCCCGCGGCAAGGAAGAAGCTTTCGACCGGCTTCTTCGCCTGGGAGATGGTCATTGTTTCGGCTGCTCTCCACGGCGGGATCGTCAGCACCGACAGCGCGATCGCTCTGGTCGATGCGCTGGCTGAGCCGGAGAAGTATATTGCCTGCTCGAATAACCGGGCCTATGCCGACCTGCTCCTTCTGCTCAATAACGGCAAGGACGTCCTGGTTCGGCGTTGGTATCCGGACAGCCACCTTCTGTCCCTGATGGCCAAGATAAGTCCTGGAGCGGTTCGGTCGGCAATCAGCGTCTTCCGCAATGACCGGCAAAGAGATCGCAAAAAGCTGATTGGCGATCTCGTCCTCAAGGCGCTACAGGTCGAGTTCAATCGTCAGCATTTGGCTGCTGGACTGCTCCCAAAGACATTTGCTGAATTTCTTTGCAGGGTGGAGCAGGTGTTGCGCAATGAGATCTCTGCCACCCTGGCCGACTATGCTGCCGGCGATCAGCCCGCCAGGTCTCTGCTCCCCGTGTCGATCGGACGGATTTACGGGGACCCGGCAGCGCCATCTGCTCTGATCGAGTCGTCGAGCGGTGTTCTGGCTAATAACGAAGAGCCTGAGAGGGACCTGCCGGAGGCCTACGAGTCGGAATCCGCTAATAATGGCGGAACCGCTACCCCTCCCTGGCTCAAGGACTTTCGGCAGTTGTTCATTCCAGTCAAAAGCATCACGAAGAAACAAATACTGGAGGCGCTCAAAGAGCTCCCGGAAGGACTCCCGGCCGTGGCAGTCCATCTCCGTTCGCTCCTCAAAGAGTTGCTAACAAGACCTGCAAGTTCAGGCCGGCGTTGGGCACTTCCGAGTGTCAAGTGCTGTGTGTTGACCGTCGCGAGGCGGCTGACTGCTGAAGAAGGTTTGAAAAATCCCGCCACCTCAAGTCCAGAAGAGCTGCTGGAGTTGTACCGGGGGGTAATTGAGAAATCGGCCGAATCCTCCGTGACGTCTCCGGCCAGGTTGCAGAAGACAGTTGCGTGGGCGCTGAGGGAGTACCAGCGCCACATCGTGTGCAGGTTCAAAGCAAAGGCCGTCGATGAGGCGGTTGCATTCGAAGTCCGCACTGGCATACTGCCGGTTAATGCCCGGGTGATCTCGCTCGACGACTTGTTTGCCGTCGTCGAACATATCAAGACCGCGCCGGATCCAAACTGGCTGCCCAAGTATCGGCGGTACGCCATCGCGCTGACTGTTATGGCATTTATGGGAGGTGTGCGGCGGGAGGAGGGCCTGGGTCTGGTCGCATCCGACTACCTGGACAGCTTAGACGGATTGCTCCTGATTCGGGATAACCAAATACGCGAACTGAAGACCGACAATGCCAGACGCGCTTTGTATCTGTCTATCACAGCTTACCCTTTTACGGAGCTGATTGATTATGTGCGTGAGGTCTTCGAACAAGATCAAAAACCGGACGGCTCCGTATTCACCGATGTGAGCGAGGATGTGATCGTCTCGATCATCCACAAGGCAATTGAGGCGGTGACTGGGGATCGCGGTTGCACTCTGCATTCGTTAAGGCACAGCTACGGCCACTACATGTATCTCCGGCTGGCCCTTGCCCAGGCCAGGTTTGACCTACCGCAGGGGTTGTTTCCACATCTGCCACTGACGACCAAATGGCTTGAGAACTCCCGCAACTATTTCAACCTGCTCTTCACCAACGGCCTTGTCAAAAACGATAACGCGTGGGCGACCAGCGTCGAAATGGGACATTCATTACCGCATGGCGTGACCATACCGCACTATGTGCATTGCCTCGATCTGCTGCTCGGGATGACTCTCGAGCATCACCCGGTCTTCGGACCAGGGGCGGTCCGAATGCTCTGGGCGTCGGAGAAGGATGCTAACAAGTCGAGTGCGACGGCAGTGCAGCACCGGCAGCTCATCAGCTACCCCATGATCCACAGCATTTGCCAGGCTCGAACTGATCCAGGGAAGAGCCCGTCGGGCAAGAATCTCAGTCCTGGCGAAGTTTTCCGAAAAGCCTTTAGTCTCGAACTGCTCACTGCTGCCAGCGCGGAACCTGCTACCGAGGAGACCGGATGGCTTAGAGCAACGGAGGACGCCCTTTACCTATACGGGGGCTTAAACATGCCCCTGCCGGCAGTGGCAAAATCGACCGGCCTGGACGAAGATACGATCGGGCGGCTATTTGCAAATCTCGGCGCAGCTTCGAGGATGGCATCTCTGAGCGATGGATCCGCATTACATAAGGTCGTCGCATTCCGCGGGAGCCCGGCTGACGGCAACAGTTTCCCGGTCGGGTATCACCCGCTGCCTCCTCCGGGCTTTAAAGATGCAGATGGTTTAGTGGCAGAGTTCTCCCTAGATCTGGGCCGCTTCATTCAATCAAGCGAGGCCGCCGGCGGGACAGTCGAGTACTTTGTTCGCCATATGCTTCCAGACCGGACTTGCGTGGTTTTCAGTAACCCGGATGCCGGGATGCTGCGCAACTGCCTCGAGCTCTATCGGAACCTGGGGTTCCGTCCAGAGCAGATAACAGGTTTTTCATGCGACGGAACCAGAAGTGAGTCGCCCACTGAAAAATGGCTCAAGCCCTGGGGATTGGGTCGGAGTTGGCTGAAACGTGTGGTGAACGATTATGGTCCCGAGCGGCTCCGGGAGGAGCAGACGGAGTGGCTGAGCCTTGAAGCCGCCACCCTGGGGGAGCAACGGCCAGGAAGCGATGACGTTTGGAAGCAGGTTCTACGGCACGTGCTGCTAATGGCCTACATCCGATTTTGCTAGCCGGCTTGAGTGCCCCATCCGTCGGACACCCACCCCCAATCGACCTGCATCCCGCCAGATTGTTCCGCTGAAAGTTCCGCTGTTTGTTCCGCTGTTTGTTCCGCACAGCTGCGGCGGTTCCGGTGCCGCGACTCGGTCGAGCCAACGAAGAAGATCCGTAAACCGTTGAAACTAAAAACTAAACATAGAACCATCGAACCTGAGAGTGTGTTCGCCGCGTTATTTGGATCAAGTCCCCAAGTATCAAACGCGTACTTGGTCCATGAACCGGTTGGATCGCCCGTCTTCGATATCGCAACGAGAATGTGAGAGCCCGTTACTGTACAGGTGATGAAGCAAGAGGGCAACCCAACGAGGTCGTCAACAACGATAAACCTGCCTGCTGTGGCGTCGTATAGGACGCGTGGGTCGCTATATGAGCCTGATAGGCCGAGGCTGCCAAAGAAGCTGACCATCTGCTGTAGCGATCCGATCCGATTCCCGGATTTGTCATATATACCGACAAGAGCGTTGATTGCAGTGACAAGATAGTTGGGGCCTGCGGCGATTGCGTCATCAGGCGGAAATCCGCCTCCATCTTTTTCGCCAGGACCATCGAAAGTTGGGTTGAAATCAGAAGCAAGTGGAGTGTCGAGCGCCAGAGAACTTTCATCCGTGCTGCTTCTTTGACGAGGAAGCATCCGCTCATTATGCAGTTCTCTCACGGCCCGCGGCGCTACTCGGGACAGATATGGGAACACAAATTGAAAGGAATTCGGGGCTGGAGATGACGCGGTTTTCGACCAAGGTTCACTTATCATTCGAACCCGCGCCTTGATCGTTTGCGCATAGGAGACTGTGCGGACACCTTGGCATTCCAAGGCGGCATGGTTTAGCAGATTCACGCTAAGACACAGTAGAAGGCAGGCCTTTCCCATTCCCATAATCCCTCCTGATCTTCTCAACCCAATATTGAGCCGGGGAGCGGGATCCGAACGAGCGGGATTCCACTCAAAGCGATGGGGGATGTTTGCGCCGCCGCAACAGCGCACAGTTTCCGTGGGAATGGCATCTCAAGGGGTTCCGCGCCGCTATTGTTTGATAAAGAGTGTACCCCTTGTGGGCATTGACTGGAATAGCTCGCCGAGAAATCTTCAAAAGCTTCTTAAAAGCAAGAGTCGGTAAAAGCACGCAAAACTCTTGAGCATTCGTAATCTCATCGCCCCCCGCATTTGCCTGCACTTGGAGCGCACAAACTAGCCCGCGTTCGGTCGGACACGCTAAACTCGTTGGCGTCGCCGGATACATAACGATAAACGCCGTGTGCTCAGGTATTGACTTGGGTCTCCAGGCCGGAGTCAGGGCTCGGGATTCCAGTCGCCATGCCGACTCCCAAGGAACATCAACCGTTCTCTGCGGGGATGACCTGAAATCCAAGTTGGGCAGCTTGCCTCCGCAGCCGATATTCGGCACGGCGGATGGTGTCAGCTTCAGACTTGTGAAAGACACTCTCGTTGCCTACGTTCTGGATGGCCGCTTCTCGCCTACGCTTGGGCGACTGGTTGGTTGCCTGACATTCACTGGCAACACATCAAGACTGTTGATTGTTTCCCGCATGCTTGACCGGACGGTTCATCGGATTAGCGCTGTCCATCCACTCTCTATACGGCCGTTCCGGCTTTCCTATCATGCTTTCAGAATGGCTTACTGCTCGAGAGTCAAGCTCATGAATACTCCACAGCGGCCGGTGGCAATGGCTCGGTCCGACATCAGCCGGCTCTTCTGGTCAGTGAATCCCCTGGGCGCTCCACGAGCTCTACCACCCGATTGGATGATGCGAAGCGTAGCTTCCAGTGCAGGGAAGTCTTCAAGTCCGCTCCCAGAGACTGACAATTCCAGCCATTTCGGCACCCGTTAACCAGCCGGTGCGCGGTAGACGGTTCGCGAAAGTGGTATGTCACGATTCTCAGCGCTGAGGTCAACTCCACTCTATGCAACGCCTGCAAGTCCAATTGATCGCCTGTCTCGATCGGAACAAAGCGCATGGTTGGTCGCTGGACCGTTTCGGTAATCGCCTCTGCATCAATATATTCGTTCTTCTTGGATTTGCGAAACGCCTTAACGAATTGCGCAGGCATCAATCTGGCATCATGCCCTTGAGCTCATAACGCGCGGCCGAGAAAATGCACGCCCGCACATGCCTCCATGTCGATCAGTGTCTGCTGCCGATTCAAGGTGAAATGCAGCGGTTGTGTGCGAAAGAACTTCCTGCGCAATACAATCTCGCCTGAAGCGTCGAATCCAATTACGTGAAACGTAGTCTTGCTCAGGTCGATGCCAAGCGTAGAAATATCCATGATGAACCTCCTCCTGCCAACGAAGATAGCGCCTTGTTGACAAGCGGCGGACCATACCAGTAGTGGGAATCGGCTTCATTGAATTTCGGGGTTTGCGGGAAAGATGGAAAACTGCAAATAGAACCGCAGCCCGTTCACCAAAAATGCCGAAGGACCCAATTCAGCATGCCAGAATCATCGAATCGCTCTGGCGACACCCTGCCTATCTCCATGCAAAAAAGGTACTTATTCAAACATCCGCGGCCCACTTTATTTCTAGAAACATCGCCTTGACAAGGATACATAGGGGAAGTATCATGTTTCCGTATTCAAAACGGTAACGTTATCGGTAGCGATATTTACAAATGATTGAGGAGTACTCGCTAAGTCGAACAACGACCGTAAATACTTGGGACACTGACAGCGGCCAGGATGAGGAGTATGTTGTTGAGCAAATCACATTCCTGGCTTTTACTCGACCAGAATCGCAATCACTTGAGAGGGGGCAATTACTTCATGAAGAACATGGTGAGCGTGGGACAAATAAGCAACAACCTGCTGAGCCGTGAGCGCGTCGGCGATCAAGAATGTCAAGGCTGGGGCACTCTGCTGAGACCGTTTGGTCTAATGAAGACTTTTTGTCTGTTCGTATTTGTCATGCTGCTGGTCTGCGCCGGTGAAGGACTTGCGCAAACCGGCACGGGCTCTATCCGCGGTACGATTCGAGACAGTTCAGGTGCTGTTATCCCGGGCGTCACCGTAACGCTTACTCAGCTCACCACGAGTGTGAGCCGTTCGACGGTGACGAACAACGATGGGCAATATGTTTTTCCTTTTCTTCCGCCCTCGACCTACCGCATCGAAACCCACAAGGAGGGCTTTGAGGGATTCGTGCGAGATAACCTCGTGATTGACGTTAACTTGGCCGCGACTGTGGACGTCACCCTGCAAATTGGCGCGACGGCCCAGACGATCACAGTAACTGCTGAAACTCCGTTGCTTGAAACGAGCACCTCGTCGCTGGGAGAAGTCGTCTCGGATAAGCAGATCAATGAACTACCCACAAATGGGCGAAACCCCTTCGGCTTCACGGCTCTGGTTGCCGGCGTCCAAGCTCCGTACGGCTTCAGCCAAACCGCATATGACATGTATAGCGACCAGTTCGTGTCCATCAACGGATCGCGGCCAAATCAAAATGTCTTCATCATTGACGGCGGAAATGCCACTGAGCCGATGTTCAATGGACCGGCCATTTACCCCTCAATGGATGATGTGCAAGAGTACAAAATCCAAACGAGCAATTTTAGCGCGGAATTCTCCAACTCTGGCGGTGGCGTAATCAACATCACAACCAAGAGCGGGACGAATCAATTGCACGGTAGCGCCTACGAATTCATGCGTAATGATGCTGTGGATGCCAATAATTTCTTCGCCAACGGTGGAAAGACGCCCTACAAGTTTAATCAGTTCGGGGCGTCATTCGGCGGGCGCATCCCTAAAATGAAGGAAACTTTCTTCTTCATGTCCTATGAGGGATTGCGCTGGGTGCAAACTGCCGTCGTCCTCGGTACGGTGCCCACTATGGCACAGCGGCAAGGAGATTTTTCTCAGACCCTGGACGCGAATGGTAAGGTGATCAGTGTCTATAATCCATTTTCGGCTTCTTACGGCGCCAACCGTACAGCCTTTCAGGGCAATGTGATTCCCCAGACGATGTGGGACCCGGTGGCTAAGAACATTCTCAGCTGGCTCCCAATACCCAACGTGAGCAATTCCGTGAACGGCGTCAATGATTTCTTCTCGAAGACTGGTAGCAGTATCTATAAGGACACGGCGAGTATTCGTATCGATCACTCATTCACGACAAGCCAAAAACTAAATCTCTTGTTCATGATGAACAATGCGCCAATAGTCTACCCGAGCATCTTTCCGGCCGCCATTGCGGCTGCAGGGCCGGCCATCGGACAAGACCAAAGTAATCAGCAGTACGCAGCCGCACATTACACGTATGCATTCAATAACAGCACTGTCATGGAGTTGACTTCCAGCTATGCCCGTTACTACCTGAACCGGACTATTCCCTCGAACGGGTTTGACCTGAGTACGCTTGGATGGCCGGCTTCGTTCAATAAAGTAGGAGTCGGCACGTGCTTTCCCATGTTGTTGATGACCGGAATGGGATTCAGCGGCAATTCCGCTGCCACCCTATCGGGTACGTTCACAGGTTACTGCTATGGCATATACGATGGCACTGAGAATATTGACAATGTCGCAAATTTCACCCACATCAAGGGGCATCACACGCTGAAATTCGGGGCCGATTTTGGATGGAAATACCAAAACAGCCAGGATGGTACGAACGCAGCATCGTACTACGATTTCGACCCACTGTTTACCGAGGGACCCAATCCCTATTACGGCCCCAATCAGGGTGGAACCAGCGGCTCTGCCTTCGCTTCGTACCTACTAGGTACAGGCCTTTGGGGCCTAATCCAGAATGCCGCTCCCTCCCAGGACCTGCTCAACCGCCTTTTCGGAGTTTACCTGCAAGATGATTGGAGTGTGACGCCAAGGCTCACCTTGAATCTTGGCGTTCGATGGGATTACGAGAGTCCTTGGACGGAGCGCCATAACCGTATAGGAGACTTCAACTATACGGCGGCCTCACCATTGAAGGTTCCAGGATTAAACCTAATAGGAGGCGCCGAGTATCCAGGCGTAGGAGGCCTTCCTCGTGGGCAATGGAATCCGGATTGGAAGGCAGTCGTGCCCCGGATAGGGTTTGCTTATGTGGTTGATAAAAACACCGCGCTGCGAGGCGGGTTTGGAATGTTCACGGCACCCGTTACAGGCGGCGGATTTAACTACAGCGCCGTACCCTCTGACGGATTTTCCGCAACTACGGATTGGATTCCCACTCTCGACTATGCGACGCCTCTCAATTTGCTTGCCAAGCCGTACCCGTACGGCTTCGTGGCGCCTACGGGTAGTAGTTTAGGCATGTTGACCGAATTGGGAGAAGGTGTAACGGGAATGGACCGGAACCGGCCAACGCCGTACGCGATGCAATGGAATTTGAGCGTCCAAAGGGCCCTCCCAGGCAACTTTGTCCTACATGTTGCCTACGCGGGAAGCAGAGGAATACACCTTTTTGGCAGCTTGTTAGCCAATCAGTTGCCGGACAAGTACCTCAGCATGGGCAGTGCTCTTAGCACCCAGGTCGCCAATCCATTTTATGGGATTATTCCGAGCAGCGCCGGCACTTTGGGGGGCGCGACTGTAAGCGCGGCGCAACTTCTACACCCCTACCCTCAGTTTGGGCAAGTTACTAACCCCAATGCTGCTTTTGGTCTTTCCGAGTACAACTCCCTCCAGGCAAACTTGGAACGCCGCTTCTCCCAGGGGTTGCTTGCGCAGTTCGCCTACACCTATTCGAAAACCATGGATGACGTTCCTGCGACGACCACCGGATATCCCGGAGGGCAGTTCGCTGCCGGAGCGATTCAAGATTATGACAATATCAAAGGTGCCTGGGCCCCGGCTGTCTGGGACATGCCCAGTAATTTTGCAGCCAACTTCATATATCAGTTACCTTTTGGCGCCAAGAAACGATTCCTCAGCACCGGAGCGGTCTTGGGGAAAGTTGTCGGGGGGTGGCAACTGACTGCCATTACTATCATCCAGAATGGCACACCTCTTTCTTTTACAACGGCTGATAATACCTTGGGTAACAGTGGAGGCGCTCAAACACCCAATTTGACCGGCGTGAGTCCCCACGTCTCAGGCTCCTCTTACAGTAGGGTGAATGAGTGGTTTAATCCGGCCGCTTTCACTACTCCAGCTCCGTACACTTACGGGAGCGTGTCGCGGTCGGAATCATGGCTGCGGGGCCCTGGCGAAGCCAATCTCGATATGGGGCTGGACAAAGATACGTCCCTTTCCGAGAAGCTGACCCTGCAGTTACGCTTTGAAACCTTCAACACACTGAATCACCCGTGGTTCGGTCTGCCCAACACTTCCATAGGCTCCGCTGGCGCGGGCGTAATCTCAAGCCAGCAGAATTCCCCGCGAACTCTGCAATTGGCGGCTAAGCTGTTGTTCTGATTTGCGCAAGACCGCTCACGATGAGCGCATACCAGCAACGGTTGAGGAAAGGGGATTAGGAATGCGCAAAGCATGCCTAATCCCCTTTTTCCGGAATGTTTAGGGCGCAATGGATCTCTCCGACTCCCGGCCCCAAGATAATCGGGCAGAACCCGCGAAGATCTTAATGAGCATTCATGCCATCCAAATTCATTACTTCAGTCAGGTAGAAACATTGAGTGTCAGTGCTCTACGAGGCTGAAGTGACACAGGTCTCTGCAAAAAGCGGCGGAAGAATGGTAGTTACATTTCCTGGGCACCTGAGATGGCGTATGGTGAGAGGTTGCCAACAATCACTTCAATTGATAGGAGCCAATTTCATGTGGCGTATAACGTTTAGAGCGATGGTGATAGCAGTTCTTTGTGGCTGGGCATTCCTGGCGAGCACTCCGGTGCTGCGGGCCGACGTGAAGCTACCCAATTTACTTACAGACGGTATGGTGCTTCAGCAAGGCATGAATGTGAATATCTGGGGAACTGCCCAGCCGGGTGAATCGGTCAGCGTCAGTTTCCAAGGTCAGAAGGTGAGCGGCGTCGCCGGAGCTGGTGGCGAGTGGACGGTGAAATTGGAACCGTTGCATGCAGGCGGACCGTTCACGATGATCGTCGCTGGCAAAAACACGATTACGTTGCACGAAGTATTGGTGGGCGAAGTCTGGGTGTGCTCCGGCCAATCGAACATGGAGATGGCCCTTCTCGCCTTTGCGCCTTGGAGTAAGGGTGTAACCAATTACGAAGATGAAATAACGCACGCCGACTACCCCAACCTGCGGATGTTTACGGTTGAAAGAGCAGTGGCGACCAAACCTCAGCATGATGTGAAAGGTTCCTGGGCCGCGGCAGCACCGCAGACCGTCAGCAGTTGGTCTGCCGCGGCATTTTTCTTTGGGCGTGACTTGCAAAGGACGCTGAATGTCCCCATCGGCCTAATTAGCAGCTCATGGGGCGGTACTCCAGCCGAATCCTGGACAAGTCGCGGTACGCTCGAATCGGATCCTGAATTCCAATCAATACTGGACTCCAGCACGAAGCTTGGCGCTAATTATCCTAAGATTTTCGACGACTTTTCACAGCAAGTGGTGCAGTGGCGGCAGGACTCGGACAAAGCCGAAAGCGAAGGGGCGCCAACCCCAACCCCACCAACTAGCCCTGACGATCCGCGGCGCAGTCCCTGGAGGGCTTCTGGCCCATTTAATGCAATGATCATGCCGCTTACGCGTTATTCCATCCGCGGGGTGATCTGGTACCAAGGGGAATCTAACTCCGACCGTCCCACCCAATACCGGAAGCTGTTTCCCGCAATGATCAAGGATTGGCGGCGTGCCTGGGGAGAGAATGATTTTCCGTTCCTCTTCGTCCAACTTGCCAACTGGGGAATCTACGCTCCAGGAATGAACTGGCCGGAACTACGCGAGGCACAACTCAAAACGCTCTCTCTTCCGAATACCGGGATGGCTGTGACTATCGATATCGGTGACGGAAGCGACATCCATCCCAGAGATAAGCAAGACGTAGGCTACCGATTGGCGCTTGCGGCGCAAGCCATCGCTTACGGGCGGGATGTAATGTATTCAGGACCAATCTATGAGTCCATGGCCGCCGAGGGCGACCAAATTCGTTTGCATTTCAAGTTTGTCTACTCAGGACTTGTAGCAAGGACCTTGTTCACGCCAGGGCTTCTCGGATTCGAAATAGCCGGAGACGACCATAAATTCGTGCCTGGTGCAGCCAAAATCGATGGAGATACCGTGGTGGTGCGAAATGACAGTGTGCCGCACCCTGTCGCAGTACGTTACGCCTGGGCCGCCAATCCCTGGTGCAATTTATTCAACCAAGCCGGCTTGCCAGCTTCGCCTTTCAGGACAGACGATTGGGAGGAAACAAGCACAAGCAAATGAGTGTCATGGGAATGCCGCCTTCGCTTTCAAAGAGCAATTCAATTTGAGAATCCACGGTAAACAGCTCTTTGTGAAAGACACAAGAGGATTGGTAGCGATCCTAGCCTTGGTTCTCACTGCGAGTTGCGCGGGAGGTCAGGCGTCTTCACAACGCGCACCTCAGCCTCCAGTGTGGTTCGAGAGCTGGGGAACTTCGCAACAGGTTCCGGAGCCGCAAAATGCCCTGCCGACCGAGGATCTGCGCGACGCCACCGTGCGTCAGATCTTTCACCTGTCGGCAGGTGGATCCACGATGCGAGTGCACGTGTCCAATGCTTTCGGGACCGAGGTTCTGCATTTTACTTCGATTCACATTGCGCGGCCGCTTGCATCTTCATCGCCGGCAATTGAGCCGGCGAGCGATCGGCCACTGCGATTCGCAGGGAGTGCGGATGTGACAGTTCCACCTGGTGCGGAATTCATTTCGGACCCATTGGATGAAGCGGTGGCGCCATTATCTGACATTGCTGTGACGTTCCATTTAGACGCTCCGCCGGCCATCCAGACCGGGCATCCGGGATCACGGGCCACTTCCTATTACGTGCACGGAGATCTGGTGAGCGCGCAGACTCTGACCGATGCGAAGCACGTGGACCACTCGTACCAAATCTCGGAGATCGACGTGCAGGGTGGGCGGGCGGAGCATCGGTGGTCGCTCTTGGCGATTCGATCACTGATGGAGATGGGTCCACGACGAACGGAAACGATCGCTGGACGGATGTGCTGGCCGCTCGGCTCCAGGGAACCTCCGAGACGCGCTCTATAGGAGTGTCGAACCGAGGAATCGACGGCAACCATCTTGTCACCGATGAACTGGGCCCAAGCGCGCTGGCGCGGTTCGACCGCGATGTGCTTGCCCCTGCAGGAGTTCGATGGGTAATTGTGTTCGAGGGCGTCAATGACCTGGGAAGACTGGCGAGGATCTCCGAGGTCTCACCAGCAGAACATGCGGCTCTAGTGCAGCGTGTGATCGCGGCTTATCAACAGATCGTTGTACGCGCTCATGCGCACAGACTGCGCGCATACGGGGCTACGATCACGCCTTATGTCGGCTCGGTCTATTATCATCCGGGGCACCTGAGCGAAGCCGACCGGCAGGCTGTCAACCAATGGATTCGTGGGGCGGGCCACTTCGATGCGGTCATCGATTTCGATGAGGTGGTAAGAGACCCTCTGCATCTCGATCAGCTGCTACCTGGATTCGATTCCGGCGACCACCTGCATCCTTCGCCAGCCGGATCCAAAGCAATGGGCAACGCGATTCAGCTCGATCTGTTTGCGCGCTGACAATGGTTTATCGGTGTCATCGCGCAAGCGGCTGAGCGAAGTGAATAGGACCAAAGTAAGAGCCTTGGTTCCGAACGCATTTGGCAGGTGCGCACGTAGCGTAGATCCCGAGAACAGGTAGATAGGCAATAGTCCTGGATTATGTCCAATCGTCTTGACAAATCCAAAAAGGAGAAATACCATCGGTAGCGTTATCGGTATCGCTTTTCGCAGACTATTCTGTCATACTCGCCGGTCGAGAAACTGCTTTCAAGCGTCGATCAAATTGTCGGGTAGAACGGGAAGCGTGTTGCGCACTCGTCCTTTTCGCTTTGGAAATCCGAGAACCACGGCGACAAGACTGCGCTTACTCCGTGAAACTCGTCATCCTCGCCTTCGCAGAGAGCAAGCGAAGGCGAAGTGAAAATGGAGCAGGTTTGGAGAACCCCATGAGTCTCGTAGCGCCAAGTATTTGGTTGACTCTATTTGTCCTGGTCATAGGCCCGTGCATTTGGTCGTTTCTGTGCATATTGTTTGGGCAGCCGTGAGTCGAACTGGTATCGAACGAAGGCTGGGTACGCAGGATTACTTGATCTACAAGAAGGAGAGAAAGTCGATGAGGAAATCAGATCTCTTATTAACCATTGCTGTATTTACAATTTTTAATCGGTGTGCCCCAGCACAAAACGTGCCTACCTCTTTTGTAGAGACATTCCAGGCCAGTCCTGCAACATACAGCCTCTCGGTACCCAAGACCAAAGATACGCCCAAGGAGTTGGAGTGGCTGACCGTTGTTGGTCCTGTGCATGGGACCTTTCGGTACCGCATTGGAGTTTCGATGGGCGGGTCTCGAATCCAAGTGAGATTGTCTAATGAATTGGGCGACAAACCGCTGAAGATCGATGGTGCGAGCATCGGGCTCGCGGCCGACAAGATGGATGCTATCCCGGAATCAATCAGGCGTCTCACTTTCGGCGGACAAGACAGCATCACCTTAGCGCCTGGGGCGCCCGCGTTGAGTGACCCGGTTGACCTGAGAGTGAGCTCACTTGGCGAGTTAGTAACAAGTGTCTATGTCGCAAACGATATTTCCCTTGCTCCCTTCGGCGGAGCAGCGATGCTGCTATCAGACGGCAACGATGTACTAAGCGAGAAATTTCCTTCGACGCACCCCGTGGTCAGCCGTCCTTTGATAACTGCGGTTCTCGTTCAACCGGAGCATCCGGGAAGAGTAATAGTCGCGTTGGGTGACTCGATCACAGATGCAGTAAGAGATCCGTCTACTATGCCGCGCGGATGGGTCGAAGTGCTTGCGGGCCGTCTTTCAGTCCAGGAAAGCAAGGAACCTCTCGCAGTGGTAAGCGCGGGCATCAGCGGAAATAGAGTGCTGTTGCCGGCAATGGGGCCAGCAGCTCTGGCCCGCCTCGACCGCGATGTACTTCTCACGCCCGGGCTCAGCAAGATCATTCTTCTTGAGGGCCTCAATGATATTGGCTTTTCGGGCAAGACGGTCATGGGCACTGAGCCTGATCTTGACGTTGCAGAACTGGAGACCGGCTATAAGCAGATCGTCAACAGGGCTCATGCACGAGGGATCAAGATAATTGGTGGAACCCTTACTCCATTTCGTGGCGCTTTCTATTTTAGCGAGGATAAGGAACTAATGCGGAAAGCGGTGAATGAATGGATTCGCACGTCGAATACCTTCGATGGCGTAATAGATTTCGAGGCGGTGGTTCGTGATCCTGTTTCGCCCGATCGCGTTAAAACCGAATTTGATTCGGGAGATCATCTTCACCCAAATCAGACAGGCTATAAAGCCATGGGTGAAGCAATTGACCTGGACTTGCTGAAGTAGCGAGGATGGCGCGGCGAGAACCAGCGAGCGCAGAAACGTCTGGGCCGATGCAGCGAGACGTCGAATTGGGAGCGAGAAATGAAGATCGATCTCGTGCGTTCAGGAGTAGGTTCGGCGCTGGCGACAGTTGCGGTCTTGGCTCTGCTCAATACCCACTTCCTCTATTGTGCGAGCCTGGAGTTGGACGGCCGAGGTCAAACTGATCCAAGCGGAGGAACGCATCCAGGTACAGCGGCGATCCTGGTCAACGCAATCAAAACCGAGAACACCTCGAACCCGCTCGGAATTGACACGCTGTACCCTCGGTTTAGATGGCTGCTCGAATCCAACTCAAGAGGCCAACTGCAAACGGCATACCAAATCCTGGTAGCGAGTAGCTTCGAGAAACTTCAGGCCGGCATCGGCGACAAGTGGGACAGCGGCAAAATCTCCTCCGATGAGTCGGTAGAAGTTCCGTACCATGGGGAAGTCCTCTCGAGTGGCGAAAGATGCTTCTGGCAGGTCAGGATCTGGGATCAATATGGGCGCCCGAGCGCCTATAGCAACCCCTCATCGTTTGAGATGGGGCTGCTCAATCCGACCGATTGGCAGGGGAGATGGATCGAATCAGACAAAGGGATCTCATCTCCGCTGCTAAGAAAGGAGTTCAATCTGGATTGGGCAACAAGACGCGCTCGCGTCTACATATCCGGCATTGGCTACTACGAGCTACACATCAACGGGAATAGGGTCGGAGATCGCGTACTGGAACCGGCTTCTTCGTACTACAACAATGATCAACCATTCCAGCTCCGAACGCGGGTTCTTTATGCAACCTATGATGTAACGAATCTCTTGCATCAGGGCACTAATGCCATCGGCGTCATTCTAGGGAACGGCTGGTATAGCGCGGAGAACGATGTGGCACCGGCGCCGGAGGACCGTTCTCGCTACGGCGACCGGCCGCGGATGATTCTGCAGATGAATGCAGAAACAGACTCTGGTGAATCCCGCAGCATCGTTTCGGATAACACTTGGAAAACTCATCCAAGCCCCGTTGTGTATAACGATATTTCTCACGGGGAGATGTACGATGCCCGCTTGGAACAGCGTGGATGGGATATTTCCAGCTTCGATGACAGGTCTTGGGGCGGAGTTTTTTTGGCGGAACCGCCAAGCGGCGCCCTCACTTCGGAAATGCTCCCGCCGGAACGGGTTGTACTGACAATTCAGCCAGTGAAAATACTTGTCCCCAAAGATCCCGAGGGTTTTTGGGGGGCCAGTGTCTATGATTTCGGCCAGATCTTCAGCGGTTGGGCCAGGATCAAATTGTCAGGACCGCGTGGTACAAAGGTGACCCTCAAGTACGGATCCAGAATCTTCCCGGAAGACGACACCCTGGACAATCGCAGCAACATGATGCCCGAGCACGAGGCACGCCAAACCGATACCTACATCCTGAAAGGTGATGGTATAGAGACTTGGGAGCCGCGATTCACGCAGCACGGTTTCAGGTACGTTGAATTGCGAGGAGACACGGAACTTGCCGCTGTTCAAAGCAATGAAGGGCGTTTCGTGCGCTCCGATTTGGAGTCCACAGGTTCTTTCGTCAGCTCGAACGTTTTAATCAACAGGATCCATGAGAACATCCGCTGGACACTCATGACCAGCTTTCAGGGAATATTGCAGGACGCTGCTGAGCGGTCCGAGCGACAGGCATGGCTCGGGGACCCGAGCTTTGTGGCTGAGGACTACATTTACAACTTTGATATGGCTGCGTTCTGGGAGAAGTGGCTAAGCGATATCCAGGACAACCAGAAAGAAAACGGGGATATTCCGGTCGTCAGTCCTCTCCATTGGCGCGATGGTATGGACGCTTACAACATGTGGCCATGTTGGAAGAGTACCTATCCGCTACTAACCTGGTACTTATATCAGTACTACGGGGACAAGAGGGTTCTGCAAGTTCATTATTCGAGTCTCAAGAAATTGATCGACTTTCTCAGCAGCAATGCAACCGGCTACATCATCTCTGAAGGACTCGGAGATCATATGGAGCCGCAGAGCGCCGGGTACTGCCACTTCTCGCCGCTCCACACGCCGCCTGGACTGACATCCACCGCTTACTACTATTACGAAACGTGGATTGTTGCCAAGATGGCTCAAATCCTGGGTCAGACCGCGGATGCAAAGAAGTATTCGGCATTAGCCGAGAACATCAAAGAGGCATTCAATCGCACCTTCTTCGATTCCGCGACCGGCGAGTATGCCACAGGGAGCCAGACTTCGAACGCCCTGCCGCTCTACTTTGATATGGTTCCAGAGAAGAATGTGCCGGAGGTTGTCAAACACCTTGTGGATGACATTGTCGAAAAGCATAGCGGACATCTCTCAACCGGGATCATCGGATCGAATGCGCTTGCACAGACACTCCCACAACACGGTGCCGCGGACGTAGAGTACGGAATCGCGACGCAGACCACTTATCCTAGCCTTGGCTACCAAGTTACCAAGGGTGCAACCGCTGTTTGTGAAACGTATGAATGCAGTCCATGGCTGAGCCAGAACATGAAGATGTTTGGAAGTGTCGACAAGTTCTTTTACCGAAATCTTGGCGGGATCAACCCTGCAGCCCCCGGGTACAGGCGGGCAATCATCAAGCCCCAGCCGGTTGGAGATCTCCGCAGTGTGATGGCGACTGAGCAGACAGTGCGGGGACCGGTCGCCGTTTCGTGGATCAGGGGTAATACTTCCCTGGATTTGAGAGTTTCGATTCCCGCCGGTATGGAAGCCAATATCAGTATTCCGAAACTGGGAATGATGGATTTGTCGATCGTAGAGGGTGGAAAAGCCGTGTGGTCGGAAAACAAATACACCGAAGGCACGGACGGAATCAGCGGCGCGGACGATGCAGCGGATTCCATCGTGCTGCATGCAGGTTCCGGGCCTTACCATTTTGAGATGAATGGCAGATTGTTTTAGTGGCAGAGGCGGGAGCGGTGCTGCCGTATTCCGCTCGCCTAGTCAATTGGAGAGAAGAATGCCGTGGTCTTGATGCCCGACGTTGGCGTGCCAGCAGAGTCGCAAGACAGAATGCGTCTCGGGTGTATCCGAACCAGCTAATGAAGGACATGAGCACCACCTAAGAATCTGAGGAGCTTCCAAATGGATGACAAAGGTCCCGTTAATGAAGGTGAACAATCCGGCAGTATAGATTCAAGCAGATTGCCTCGTCGCCAGTTTCTCAAACAAGCAGGAGCGGCGATCGGGGCAGTTGCTCCAATGGGTCATTGGACGGCCCGCGCGGAAACTGAGCAAGCGACGAATCGGGATCTTTCTCATTCAAGAACCGCCAATTCAGAGCCTGGCACAGCCGACGTCGCCTATCCTCGCATCTTTAGCGGCTCAAAACTAAAGATGATTTCATTCCCTCTCGGAGGAGTTGGGGCGGGGAGCCTGGGTCTCGGAGGGCGCGGCCAGTTGAGGGACTGGGAGATATTCAATCGTCCCAACAAGGGATTCTCGCCGAATTATGCTTTCCCGGCTATTTGGGCGCAGTCCGGAAACGCACCTCCAATCGCCCGTGTCCTCGAGGCGCGGATCCAACCTCCGTATGAAGGTCAGGACGGACTCGCATGGCAAAACGTCCCTGGGCTCAGCCGGCTGCAAAGAGCTACATTCACCGGCGAGTACCCCTTGGCGCATATTGAGTTCGAAGATTCAAAGCTGCCACTGAACGCGAGTCTGGACGCTTTCTCTCCTTTCATCCCACATGAGCCGGATGACTCGGGTTTGCCGGTCGCGATTCTGCACTACCGAATCCATAACCCTAGCCATACCGCGCTAAAGGTGGGCCTCGCATTTTCCGTTGATAACCCCATTCTGAACGGTGCTCCCGGTTTGTTTGAAGCGGGAGGAGCCGAGTCAAAGCGCGTCAACGAATATCGAGCGGAGAATCGTCTGGCCGGTTTGCTGATGAGCAATCCCGGACTGGATCCGAATGATCCAGTCCGTGGAACCTTTGTTTTGGCGGCGATTCCGCAACCAGGTACACGTCTGTCGCATTGGCGTGGATGGCCTAAAGCCGCGTGGTGGACTTCGCCCCTTATGTTCTGGGACGTTTTCTCTGAAAAAGGTGAGCTAGGTGCGGAACCTGGCGAGATGAGTACCATCGGCGCACTTTGTCAGACCCGAATGATCGAGCCGGGGCAAACCGGCGATTTCAAATTCCTGCTGGCTTGGCATTTCCCGAATCGTACTCCGGATTGGTGCGGATGGACTTCCCCTCCGGGAAAAGGAAAGACAATCATCGGGAATTTCTACTCTGCGCGGTTCAAGGGTGCGTGGGATGCAGCGCGCTACACGGCCGAGAACCTGGACGAATTGGAACGGCGAACGAGACGGTTTGCCCAGGTGCTTCGCGAAAGTAGCGTTCCAGATCCGATCAAAGAGGCAGCGAGCGCAAATCTGTCCACCTTAGCTTCAACAACTTGCTTCCGTACCGCGGACGGCGAATTCCACGGGTTCGAGGGAAGCGACGACAACCTCGGTTGTTGCTATGGCAACTGCACTCACGTCTGGAATTATGAGACAGCTACAGCTTTCTTATTCCCAACGTTTGCTCGTTCACTGCGGAAGGCGGCGTTCGGATTTTCGCAAGATGAAACGGGAGGAATTCGTGCCCGTCAAGTCCTTCCCGATGGCGAAACGCGCGACTCGATTGTAGCTGCGGACGGGCATATGGGCCAGATCATGCACGCCTATCTCGATTGGAAGTTGTCTGCCGACAAAGGATGGCTTGAATCCATGTGGCCTCGCGTCCGGAGTGCCCTTGCGTTCGCTTGGGTCCAGGGCGGATGGGATCCGTCTAAGTCGGGTGTAGCAGTGGGAGTACAAAACAACACGTATGATGTTGCCTTCTTCGGGCCGAACCCATTGTGCGGAATCTATTACCTCGGCGCGTTGCGGGCCGGCGAAGAGATGGCACTTGCCGTTGGAGATCAAGCCTCGGCAGACGATTTCAGACACATATTCCAGCAGGGTAGCCAATGGGTCGATGCGAATCTCTTCAACGGTGAGTTCTACATTCAGAAGATCAAAGGGTTCACGCTGGACCAGATCCACCCTGCGCTACGCATAGGAACCGAAGGATTCGATCCCAAGGATCCGCAGTTCCAGTTGGGCAGCGGATGCTTGATCGATCAGCTTATCGGACAATACCTGGCACACGTGATGGACCTCGGATATCTGGTGTCGCCGGATCATATTCGAATAGCGCTTGAATCCATATACAAATACAACTACAAGCGCACTCTCGCGGATCACGATAGTGTCGAACGGACCTTCGCACTGAACGATGAGTCGGCGATGGTGATCTGCGATTACGGAGAGGCGGCACGACCGCGCATACCTTTTCCGTATTTTGCGGAGGTGATGACCGGATTCGAGCACTCAACAGCAGCCCTGATGTTGTATTCGGGGATGGTGCCCGAGGGCATCGAGTGCATCCGAAACATTCGCGCGCGATACGACGGCGAGAAGCGGAACCCCTGGGATGAGGCGGAATGCGGTCATCACTACGCGCGGGCCATGGCATCTTGGTCCAGCCTCGTTGCTGTTAGCGGTTTTGTCTATGATGGCCGGCGAGCCGCAATTGTGGCTGTGCCTCGCATCCCAAATCAATCCTTCCAATGTTTCTGGTCGACAGGCGCCGGATGGGGATCGTTCTCGTATAGCTCCATCGCTGGCGGCACTCATTTCAAGATCGAGGTGATCGCAGGCACACTGGCCTGCCATTCATGCGAGATCGCAGGATCTGGAAAAGCAACTTCGGCAGAGTGTAACAAAGTTCGGCGGCCTCACACGATCCGTGCGGCGAATGGGAGAACCCTCTTCCAATTCGGCGAGCCGTTCACGCTCGCCACAGGACAAACTTTAGAGCTTGAGATACGATCATGACCGAGAAGCCATGGATCGTTCTCGTTGGCGGCTTTCTGGGTGCGGGCAAGACCACTCTTCTCTTAGCGGCAGCGCGGGAGTTGGAGCGCCGGGGGCTGCGCAGCGCTCTTATCCTCAACGACCAGGGTGAAGCGCTAGTGGATACAGAGTTTTCCGATTTGCATGGCTTTCAAAGCGGCGAAGTGACTGGAGGATGTTTCTGCTGCAAGTTTTCCGATCTCCTTCAGGTGATCGATCGGCTGCGGGAACATACCCCCGATGTCATCTTCGCTGAGCCGGTCGGGAGCTGCACGGACATTTCAGCCACAACGGTTCATCCGCTGCTCGAATTGAGTGAGACTTACCGCATTGCCCCTTATACGGTTCTCGTGGACCCCGTTCGAGCTGGTGCTCTACAATTCGCTGACGCCGACCCGAATCTCAGGTTCATTTTCGAAAAGCAGTTGCGAGAGGCCGACCTGATTTGCGTTACAAAATCTGATATCTATCCTGATGCTCCGCGAATCGGCAACCCCGCGGCCCGCCAGATAAGCGCGAAGACCGGTCAAGGTGTCGCAGCGTGGCTTGATGAAGTCCTCTCGGGAGTTCTTCCAGTCGGGAGCGAAATTCTCGATATCGATTATGAGCAGTACGCGCATGCAGAGGCCTCACTGGCCTGGCTGAATGCCGAAGTAGACATTCGTTCTCGAGTCCCGCAATCTCCCGCCATGATTCTGGGGCCTTTTTTCGATCACTGTGATCGTGACTTCACCGCTGAGGGAATATCGATCGCACACATGAAAGCTATTGTTCAAGCGGAATCGGGGTTCATCAAATCGGCTATTTGTTCGAATGGACAGGCGCCGATAGTGGAGGGCATGCTGGATGCGTCTCCCGCACAGGACCACCACCTGCTACTAAACCTAAGAGTGGTCGGAGAGTCGGGCAGGGTGCGGCAGATCGTGGAGACGAATCTTGCCATCATTGATGGCGACTGCTCAGAACTCCGAATTCGATGCTTTCACCCTGCTGCACCGAAGCCTGAACGGCGCGTGAGGAGTTATACATCGTCTGTTCATTTTCAGGATTTGAAATCTGATCTTCCGTCGAAGAATGCTGAGAACTCGGCGACGGATCCACCATAACCTTCCCCAAGAATCGTCGCCACGCACCCTGAGATCATAACGACGATCCGCGCTGCTTGTTGGCGGCATAGATCCGGTACAGGCCAGTGAGCGCAGGAGGTATCGCAAGCGTGTTGAGCAGGAATCCAATATTTGAACGCGAGATTTGTTTCACTCCGCTTCCGTGGTGCGCCACGTGGATGACACCATGTAGAGACCACATTAATAGACTTCGGAACGAGAGCCCTGTGGTCAACAATGGTGAGTGCGCCAGGGCTGCGAGACGAACCAATCAATAATGCTTGACCGCTATTCGCTTTAATGTCGGATGCCATTGCCAACGGAGAATTGAGATACTTGTGAATCCCTGAGGAAACAGATCGGGAGAGTCCTTAACTCGGATTACTGTTCCATTGCTTCTCAAACCCCAAAATAGAAATGTAAGCTTAATTCACTGCCGTGAGCTTAAATGCAATGGACATAGTGAACGATGGAAGAGGGATAATGAGTTGATTATTCTGGGTCATGATAGTGCTCCCACTATTCGCAATGGGATCGCCTGTTGCTGTGTCGTAGAATTGAACCGCCCAAGACTTTCCGCCTATTGACGTGACAGTCACTATCTGGCCATTTATCTGGTCTCGCTCCCAGTTAGTCTGAAAAGTGCAATTGACATCGCGGAACCAACCGAGCATGGTGCCTTTGCTGCCAATTATCGCCCCTGTCACTTCGCTGGTGGTGCTGATAGGAATCGGCGCGAAGCCCGCGTAGTCAACTCCGCTCACAAAATTGACGATCGGGACCGACACATTCCTGTAGGAGTTTGAAATGTTGAAATTCCCGAACAGGTCATATCCATCTTCGAACCAGAGCGCGCGGCCATTCATCGCTCCACTAACCGCCTCAGCCCAGATAGCGTTTTGGACGCCGATAAAGGCGTTTGCGGAGACAGGAGGAGCGCCTGGAGTCACATTGACATTCAGACCGCTTTCACCTATTAGAACGGGCTTGTGGAATGTATTAATCAGCAGTGGAACTGCAGATAGAACCTGGGAGTCAAGATTTCCGGTGTCGGGACTGGTCATCGAGTAACTCCCGTAAGGGTGGATGCTGATGAAATCGAACGCAGGGCTGCTTAATGTCTGATTCCAGAAATTGTAGGATGAAAGGATCGTGTTTGGCTCAGGGATGGTCGTCGAGGCCGTGATTGGCCGATTCCAAGTATCGTTCGCGCGGATCGTCGCCGCAGCAGCCGCAACAAAACTAGCTCCTTCGCTATCCGTCGACTGAGTGACATTGTTCAATTCAGAGAATATCTCCCAGGCAACAATAGAGCGGTGGGACGACCAGTGTTTCACTACTTGGCCGATATAGTTCAGCCAGGTGGATTGGCAAGGGCCCGTTTTGAAGAGTTCGCTTGGACTTACGCACGGTCCTCCGTTAGCTTGGTTGTAAGGATTTTGCGACCAGGTCCAGGAGGTGCTCCAGTCGCCCCATACTCCTAGCTCTGGCATCACGGCGATGCCATTATTATCAGCATCCGCAAGGGCCGGGTCATAAATGGTCGTCATGGTCGATGTAGGCGATGTATCGATGGTTCCGAGAGGCGCAGCTGCAGTCGCCGCTGGAATATTGGTAAACTGCAAGCGTGCAAATCGCTCTCCTGCCGCATCCATTTGGGAGAAAACAGTATTGTAAGCGTTGGAACTAACCCCGGTTGGGTTACGTCCTAGGATGAACGACATTGGCGACGACGGCTGACTGTTGTTGCTAAAGAACGTCGATGGTGTTATCGGCCTCGCCAGTGAGAGAAAGAGTCCAGGATCGTCAGCGGCGTTGATGGTGAATTCGTTGCTTATTTGCTGGAGCAACCCAGATCCGCCTGCTGTGGCTGCCTTAGTCGCAGTGAGCGTATAGTTGGCGCCTGCA
>Ga0182027_10002634_pt1 | contig 28935 bp, 29 predicted proteins | sample 712E1DmetaG_FD_121300 | JGI IMG/M metagenome (GOLD analysis project Ga0182027, IMG submission 121300) | Permafrost microbial communities from Stordalen Mire, Sweden - 712E1D metaG (Illumina Assembly) | ecosystem: Environmental > Terrestrial > Soil > Wetlands > Permafrost | place: Sweden...
TAAATGAAATTGCCGAGCCAAATCTTTTAAGCGATATCGTTAGTCACTCCTTGGAAAGCGTTCGCGAAGACAAGCGTTCAGTCAGAGCAGGGAAGGATTACAAACATCCGACGTGCGATTATAAACACCGTTGTCAGGATAATCCATTCTGTAACGAAATAGATGAAGATTATAACGCGGCAGCACATATCCGGGCTTTATCTTTTTCTCATTCCAGCGTTACAGTTCCGATTAGAGATGGAAAGCTGGAGTTGGGAAAATATCAGCAGGTGGCGATGTTTGAATTTGATGGAAGAGACGGCACGGGCAAAAACCCGATCAGGAAAAGAACCGTCCAAGTCTGGATTACCCCCGCAGACACTTTAGAAATAGTTTAGCTTCAAGTCAAGAATTTATTATTCCCGGTAATGACAGCCCACGCTTTGTTTGTTAGCCCAGGCGGCTTCGGTAATAAGAGTTGCAACTCGGGCGATATTTCGTAAAGTAATTAATTCCTCGGAAATCGGTCCTCTCTGGTAATAATCTTCAACAGTTCTTTCCATTTGTCCCAACCTGATTCTTGCCTGCGCCAAGCCCTTTTCTGTTCGTACTAATCCTACATGTGTCCACATTAATTTCTGGATAATTTCCTTGTCAAGCTGCATAGAAGCTAAATCTGCTCCTCCTGTCTTACGGTATTCCCATGGTTTAATTTTACCGGCGGGAAATTTTGTGCTTTTTTGCAAGTTTTGGCTAATGTCTTTTGCCACTCTTTGTCCCCAAATTCCTCCCGCCGCCAAGGAATTACTGGCTAGTCTGTTTGCCCCATGAATACCGCCGTTAATCGCCGCTTCTCCGGCAGCATAAAGATTGTCTAAAGTTGTTCTTCCGGTCTTAGCGTCGGTCCATATTCCACCGCACATAAAATGTGCCGCCGGCACCACGGGAATTAAATCACGAGTTATATCAACCCCATATTTTAGCAAGGTTTCCCTAATTGTCGGAAAATGTGTTTTTATTTTTGCCGTTGTCATGTAGGAGCGAAGATCCAAGTAAACACAAGGTTTTCCCAATTTAATCATTTCCGAATTTATCGCTCGGGAAACAATATCCCTGGTTGCTCTATCCATCAGTTCATGGTTGTACTTTTGCATAAACGGTTCTCCTTTTGCGTTTACCAAACGCGCTTCCTCGCCCCTGGCCGCCTCGGTTATTAAGAATCGTGGAGCGCCGGTTTTGTAAAAAGTGGTCGGATGAAACTGAACAAACTCCAGATTGTTTATTAACACTCCCGCGCGCGAAGCCATTGCCAGTCCGTCGCCGGTTGCTCCTTCCGGATTAGATGTATGTTCATAAACTTGGCATGCTCCGCCTGTAGCAAGTATGGTTTTTTTGGCAATATATGGAAAAACTTTACCTGTTTTGATGTCGTAAATATACGCGCCGACACAAGAGGGGGTTTTGTATAAGTCCTGGTGGTCTTTGGAGTTATGCTGTGGAGTTATTAAATCGATAGCCAGAGATCCGGTTAAAAGCTTAATATTCGGATGGCGTTTTACGTTATTTATTAAAACTGTTTCGATCGCCGTGCCGGTGTGATCTGCCACTTTATATGTCCTGTAGACGCTGTGTCCGCCTTCTCTGGTTCTTTCTTTATCAAACTTAACTCCTCTTGTTTTTAAGGAATCGATGTAAGCTTGGGCTTCTGTTGCTAGAATCTGGGCCGATTCTTCTCCTACATATCCCGCGCCGGCTTTAACAGTATCACGTTTTAAGAGTTCCGGTGAATCCTTTGTTCCCATTCCGTTAATTCCTCCCTGAGCGTATTTTGTATTTGATTCGTGAGGATCGGTTGCTTTAGTTACCATTGTTACGGAAATTCCTTTTTCAGCTAATTCCAAAGCTGCGGTACAACCTGCGATTCCACTGCCAATTATTAAAACGTCTGTTTCTGTGTCTTTCATAATTCCTAGTGGATGGATTATATCATTTTAGAAATTATCTAACCCTGTGGTGTTTGTTGAGCCGTGAGGCCTAAGTCCTGTCTTGAAACTCCCAATAAATCACTCATGTATTGACAAATCGCATCGCGTTGATCTCTCGGAAATTTTGCCACAACTTCATCGGACGCAACATAATCTGGGATAAGATATTCTGTTTCGTTCATGCCAAAACGATTTCCCGTGTTACTGTTAATTACTGAATCAACGGGAACTTTTAAAACATATACTTCGTATTGCGATCGTTCTTCAGGAGTGGCTTGATTACCGGTTCCCGCAACTGCTGTTTCAAGATTTGTTGTTGCGGAAATGAAAGATGATCCACCAACCTGACTTTGTTTATAAGCTAATTCTTGGGCAATGCTTGGTGAGTCTGGTTTGGTAATAGTAAGAAATACGTCGTTAGCATACAAAAAATATCCTACCTCACGTGATGATTGCAAGTCGTGAGTGAGTTGCTCGGTAGTTTTTTTGGCATATCCATATGGACGAGAATAAAATCCTTTTCCATCTAATCCTGGGTTATCGCCACGCAGCAAATACATAAACCCGTCTTTTATAAATCTTGGATCAAGAGTTGCTCTCCAATTTTCAAATTGTAATTGATCAATTCTTGTTCGCGGTGGATAACCATGTTGTTGTAAAAGCGTTTTTGGATCAGTGCCGGGATCAAGCGGTGTTTGTCTGTCAAATAGAGAAACCAGCTCCGGTGTTTGTTCGACTTCGCCCCATGCAGACCATAAACCATCAACTCTTGTTTTTGTTGCTGCTATATCTTTAGGGAGAGTAGGTTTGGGTAAATCGGGAACAACACTTTGTCCTTGTTCGGCAGTTGGAGTTAGTTGATCAGACATACTTTATTTTAACATATCGTAATTTGATTTCGGGGAACGCCGTTCCTGCGAAAACTAAATAGTTGCCAATTCGCACCCTTTATTCCATGGTTTTTGCAATCCAACTCTTTGTAAGACAAATTACATCAATGCGTGTTTTATCGTCGTAATATGGCATCGTGCTAAGCTTTAAAGAAAGGAGGTAAAAATATGTGCTACGGAATGTATTACGACAAAAAGACGGATAAGTGGAAAGAACTGAGCGAAGCGAGAGCCTCGAAGGATGATGAAAAAGAAGAGAAAGCATTTCTTCTTTTAGAATCACTAAGAAATAAGAAAATGGACAACCACCAATTTGCTCAAGCGCGGGAAGAGTACTACAGAGCTCTAGGCGACGAAAACTAAAAGCCCCTCAATCCTTCTTGATTTTCCCCAGCAAAAGTTCATTTCTCTTTAGAAGAGTGAGCTATTTCATTGACTTTTTTCTTTAAGAAGGCTATCGTTAGAACGAAATGAAAAAGGGTTATAAAGATAATATTGAAAAATTAACACTGGAAAACAAAAACTTCCGAAAGGTTCTTTATACGGCTAAAAATTGCCAGTTGGTTTTAATGTCATTAAAGCCCAAGGAGGAAATAGGCATGGAGGTGCATGAAGGAAACGACCAGTTTTTTAGGTTTGAAAAAGGACAGGGGAAAGTTATCATAGACGGTAATGAATATCAAGTCTCGGACGGGGATGCAGTCATAGTTCCGCAAGGCTCGCAACATAATGTTATTAATACTTCGGAAACGGAAGATCTTAAGCTTTATACTCTTTATTCGCCGCCACACCATAAAGATGGCATCATCAGATCCACAAAAGAAGAAGCAGAAGCCGACGGCCCCGAATTCGACGGACAAACTACAGAATAATGAACTTTCATTTTGAGTGGAATTTTTCCAAATCAATTTTTATAGTCGTCAACTTAACAATTATTACACTCATCTTCGCCGCGTATAATTTTTACAAAAACTCTAAAAACCGCAAAAATAACCCGCTTAATTTTATTACTCCGATACAGTAAATCTTCTCGGCATAGGTTTTGATAATTCAGGTTCAAGTTTTATCATTTTTTCAAGTTTTCCTCTATCGGCTGAATATACAAATCTTGCACTGTTTTTCATTATATAATGATTAATTTTGTTATAAAATACTTTGTCAGCATGTCGATATACTATTACCGGATGTTCTTTTGGCTCGTGCATTATTAAACATATATTTGCGGTGATTGGAATTATCTTCTTGGCGTCAGGAGTTAATAAACCTAATCCTTCAAAAGGATTCATTCGTCTACCAGGGATTAACATGAACGGATTATCTGAAGTAAAGAATGCGAAAGGTTTTTCTGCTACTCTAAATTCCCAGTCGGTAATTTCCAGAGCAGGTAAAATATCCACACTTAGCAATAGCATCATTTTAATCCAATAACCCTGCGGGACATCTACAACAACTTTACTTCGTTTCTTATTTTTTCCAAAATCTTTAAGGTCTTCGATTTCAGCATCTGTAAATATCTTCCCCCGTTTCTTAAAAAATGCCTTCATGCTCTCTGCAGGCATCATCGCAATCGATTTCCTTGCTACTGTCTCGTAAAGTTCTTTAGTTGAGTTTATAAATTCATCTTTTGCATAAGGTACTCTCAGTTGTAGTAAGCTTAGGAATAAAGAGAAGTTGCTTTTATCCTGGTTGTCTATTTCTTTTTGTTGTTTTATTTTTCTAATAATTTCTGCTGCTATTCCTTCAATTTTTGAGAGCATGTCTTCAAGAGTTTCTTTTTTCCCTACCCTTGTTTTATACGTGTAGAGATTCTTTTGGAAGGCAATCTTCTTTATTGGAAGAAGCTTAATTTTATTATCTTTTGCTAATTTATCTAAAACATATATTCTTTTGTTGTCTTTACGCGTGCTATCGTTAGAAAAATTATTCAAATAAAACTGGGGGATATAGTGGTGGTTTTTTGGAAGATTTTGGTTCATATGACGAAATATAACACTACTCAATACCTTACGCAAGTTGAGCTAGTTAATTTTTTCTATGTTATAATTTTTTTATGACTGATGAGTTAAGGAAGGTTATTGAGACGAGTACGTTTGCGCTTGCGGACGGCAGATACATTTATGCAAAAGTTAAAACTGCGCCGCCGATTGATGATCACTTTATGGTTTCCAAAGACCAGGACGAAATAAGCGTTTGTACACGGGAAGAAAATTTAGGGAAACTTGATTTAATAGAAAAGAATAAGGATTATTGGAGTTTAATAGCGCTAAATCTATCGAGTCCTTTTTATTGCCCGGGATTTTTGGCAGTAGCCTGTTCTGCAATTGCTGATCTTGGAATGGATGTTTTGATTGTTTCGACTTATTCAAAAGATTATTTGCTGGTTCGTGCGGATTTGACCGGAAAAGCTACTCAAGCGCTTCTTGTCCTCGGATTCAAAAAAGCCTAATGTCGGGGTGCTGAGAATTGAACTCAGCCCACACGGCCCCCAGCCGCGCATTCTGCCGATAAACTACACCCCGATGACATTTAGTATTCTACCACAAAATTAACTTATTTAAATCATCAGGGAGAGTGTTTTTAGGTTAATTTGCTTTATTTTTTAATACTCCAACTTTCGAAAGGGTATTAAGGGCGAATTCTTTTACAGCACTTGATTTAACAATATATAAACCCTTAGAGCTGTCTCCAATCATTACAACAGTGTCGCCGGGTTTAATGCCAAATAAATCTCTGGCTTCTTTTGGAACAACTATTTGTCCTTTTTCGCCGACTCTGGCAGTACCAAAGTAATATCCTTCTTCATCTTTTTTCACTTTTTTCATATTTCACCTCCTTAGTATAACTATTCATACAAGTTATACTAATATAACTCATCATACTTTGTTTGTCAAGAGGGGTTTTATATTGATCTCTTTTGATCTCTTGATATCGTTCGTATAAATTACTAAAATACTTCTATGGCAAAATCGGATTCGGACAAACATAAAACTTCTAATGGCCCCTCAGAAGGTACCCAAAAAATGGAAGCAGTAAAATTGGCGATGGAGCAAATCGAAAAACAGTATGGACGCGGATCGATAATGAGGTTTGGCGATGTCGGGCAGAAGTTTGATGTCTCCGTGATCTCCACAGGCTGTTTGCCCCTCGATCTGGCACTCGGAGTAGGTGGAGTGCCAAGGGGAAGAATCATTGAAATTTATGGCCCGGAAGCTTCGGGAAAAACTACGATTTGTTTATCAATTATTGCCCAAGCGCAAAAACACAATGGCATCGCGGCTTTTATTGATGCCGAGCATGCGCTTGATCCATTATGGGCTGAACGCATCGGAGTAAAGTTGGATGAGCTTTTAATTTCTCAACCCGACACGGGAGAACAGGCTTTGGAAATTGCCGAAAGTTTAATTCGATCAGGTGGCGTTGATGTTTTAGTTATTGATTCAGTTGCCGCGCTAGTGCCAAGGGCGGAAATTGAGGGTGAAATGGGCGATTCAATGATGGGGCTACAAGCCAGGTTAATGTCGCAGGCTTTAAGAAAATTAACGGCTGTAATTTCTAAATCAAAAACAGTGGTTATCTTTACCAATCAGCTAAGACAAAAAATCGGAGTCATGTTTGGAAACCCCGAGACGACTACGGGGGGACTCGCGCTTAAATTCTATTCATCGGTCAGAATGGACATCCGAAAGATCGAAAGTCTTAAGGAAGGAGACAGGGTAATCGGCTCAAGGCACAGAGTAAAGGTGGTAAAAAATAAAGTGTCTTCTCCATTCAGGATTGCCGAGTTCGACGTTATGGGAGACACGGGAATTTCGCGTGAGGGCGGAATTATGGATGTCGGAGTTGAGATGGGGATCATTCAAAAATCCGGAGCCTTCTTTAGATACGGCGAATTAATGTTGGGACAGGGCAAACAAGCGTCGATGATTTTCTTAAAAGAAAAACCTGATACAGCCAAAAAAATCGTTGAAGAAATAAATATTAAAAGTAAAACCTCTCCAGCTAAAGTCGAGGTCGGACTTGAGACTGAAGCAAAAGAGTAATCTTCAATGGATGATTTTGAAAAGTTCTACAAAGCTGCAATTCGTTTTTTATCATTCAGGCCGCGCAGTGAAAAAGAATTAAAAGATTACCTCGTAAAAAAGAAATGTGACGATCTTACGTCCAAAAGAATTATCGAAAGTTTAACTCGCGATAAATTTTTAAATGACCAGGAATTTGTGCGTTGGTGGGTGGAGCAAAGAACGATTCTAAGACCTAAAGCATCACGAGTGATTAAGTTTGAATTAAAACAAAAAGGAATAAGTAAGGAATTAATTGAGGAGTTTTTTGAGAATGATGAGAGTTCAATCTCCGATTTTGTCAAAGCTTTAGCGCTGGCGGAGAAAAAAATGGTACGTTTGGGAAAAATCGAGGACAAACGAAAAGTTTACGAAAAATTGGGTCGCTTTTTAGCATCAAAAGGTTTTGACTGGGATACTATAAAAGAAGTGATTGACCGAAGTTTGTCTAAATAGTATAATAATAGTGGATAATAGAAGTATGAAAAGGATAAAGTTGTTATTCATAACAAGTCCCTTTTTAAAAGCTTAAAAAGCTGTCGCTTCTCTTGTCCTCAATATTAATATGGCACAAAATGATCAAGATTTAATTTCCTTAGAAAAAAAACTTCTTGAAAGAGAAGAAAAATTAGAAAAAGAAAGAGAAAAACTACAAGAGCTTAAAGATAAGTATCAGGAGAAACTAGAAAAGGTCTCCGATTTAACTCCGGAACAAGTAAAAAAAGAAATGTTTGCTAAAGTTGAAGAGGATGAGGCTAAAGCAGTAGCCAAAATTATCAAAGCAAGCGAAGACGAAGCAAAACTGACCGCCGATAAAAAAGCGCAGGAGATTTTAATGGACAGTATGCGTTTTGGCGCGATTAAATATATTGCCGAATATACAGTGTCTGTCGTAAAAATTGCCGACGAAGAAATAAAGGGAAGAATTATCGGAAAAGAAGGCCGCAATATCCGCGCTTTTGAACAAGCCACCGGTGTTGATGTTGATTTGGATGAAGAAGGTGTAATCAGGCTTTCTTCTTTTGATCAGGTCAGACGGGAAGTTGCCAGAAGATCTTTGGAAAAGTTAATCAAGGATACCAGAGTCCAGCCGTTCAGGATTGAAGAAATAGTTAACGAAACCAAAAAAGAAGTCGAAAAAATAATGCTTGAAGAAGGAGAAAGATTGGCTCACGAAGCCGGAGTGTTTAACCTTTCGCCGGAACTCCTACAGGTTTTGGGAAGATTTAAATTTAGAACCTCTTACGGTCAGAATCTAATTGTTCATACGTTGGAAGACGTAAAAATCGGAATTCATATTGCCGAAGAAGTCGGAGCAAACGTAAATATTGTCCGCTTGGGGTGCTTATTCCACGACATCGGAAAAGTTTTAGAAGGGGAAGGAAGCCACGTTACTTTGGGAGTCGATTTTCTTAAAAAGCATAGTATTCCGGATTTGATTATAAATTGCGTTGCCGAGCATCATGAAGACAAGCCGTTCTCATCGGTAGAATCGGTAATTGTGCATATCGCTGACCAAATTTCCGGAGCAAGACCGGGGGCAAGATACGAAGATGTAGAAAATTACGGAAAAAGATTGGCGCAAATGGAAGAAATTGCAAAGGCTCATGAAGGCGTTGAAGATGCTTATGCTTTTGAAGCGGGCAGAGAATTAAGGGTTATCATCAATCCCGGGAAATTAGATGATGCCCAGACTTTAGTAGTTGCCAATAAAATTAGGGATGAAGTCAGTAAATCCCAGGCAGTCGCAGGAGAAATAAAAGTTACCGCTATTCGTGAGTTTCGTGCCGTCGCCACCGAATTCTCCTCGTAAATCTATATTGACACAAAAGTTGTAACGGCATATTATTGCAATATGTTAAATAAGCTTCTTTTAATAGATTTTGACGAAAGCGCGTTTGATAAAAAATACCTAGACAGATTAAAAGTTTTATTTAAGATTATAGAATTTACTAAAAGCGGTGATGCTCTAAACTCACAAAAAATACAAGACGCGGAAGTGTTGCTTGTTCAAATTTCCACGAAAATCGATAGGCAAATAATTGATGGTGCGCCAAAGCTTAAATATATTGGCGTGCAGGCAACTGCCTTCAACGCAATTGACGCAACTTATGCTAAAACCAAGGGAATAACCGTTTGTAACTTGGGAGGATACAGCACGGAAGCGGTATCTGAATTTTTCTATGCGGCGCTTCTTGATTACTTGCGGGAACTTGAAAGAGCAAGGCAACAAGCTGAAAAAGAAAACTTAGAATTTTTAAGCTTTAGCGGTATGGAGTTAAAAGGAAAAACGCTTGGTGTTGTTGGAGCAGGAAAGATTGGCGGAAGAATTGCGGAAATAGGAATGGGTTTTGGCATGAAGGTTCTTTATTTTTCAAGAGAGAATAAGGTTGATCTGGATAAAAACGGCGCCGGAAAAGTTGAGCTGGACGAGCTTTTATCACAAAGCGATATTGTGTCACTTAATCTGTTATTAAATAAAGAAACGGAAAAAATAATCAGCAAGGAGAAAGTAGCTTTATTAAAAACCGGCGCTATTTTTATTAGTCTTGCTCCGCCATTGCTGCTTGATCAGGAAGCAATGATGGAAGCTGCGAACAATGGTAAAGTGACATTTATTTTTGATCACTCTGATGATATTGATAATGAATTACTAAAAAAGTTTTTAAGTACTAAAAACGTGATTGTTTATCCTCCAACTGCTTTTCGGACAAATGAAGCAGGTGCTGCCAGATGGGAAATATTAATTGAAAACGTTGAAAAATTCATTCAAGGTAATCCTCAGAATATAGTTAACTAAATTTCTTCTTGACAACCTTTGGTTTACATTGTATTGTTAAGCTAATCGAAATAAAAAGGAGGTGAATAGAATTGACAAAAAAAGATTTAGTTGAGTTAGTTGCAAAAAAAGGTAATCTTACAAATAAAGCCGCCAGAGAAGCAGTTGCCGCATTTTTAAATGGAGTTAGAGATTCTTTAAAAAGAGGCGAAAAAGTAGTCATTACCGGATTTGGAACATTTTCCGTTAGAAAAAGAGCTGCAAGGCCCGGAAGAAATCCAAAAACCGGAGAAAAAATCACAATCGCGGCCAGAAAAGCACCAGGTTTTACCCCTGGAAAAACTTTAAAGAAAGTAGTTAGATAGAATTTAAAATCCTAGAGTCTAATTTGGTATAATACATTTATGACCTTAAGACTTAGATCGGCTTTTTTGATTGCGACCGGCATTTTAGTTTTATGGTTTCTTTACGTTGAAAGAGCAATCTTAACTCCTTTTATTTTGGCAGCAATTTTTGCCTATATTTTTAATCCAATTGTTAATTTTTTCTCGCATCGGCTTAAACTCCCGCGAACCTTTTCTGTTTTAGTTATTTATTTGATAATCATTTCAATCGTGATTCTAGGTGCTATTACTTTGTCAAAAAGAGTAATGGAAGAGTCGTCTGAGTTAGGAAAGCAAGCAACTGTTATAACAAAAACCGCAAAACATCAGGTAAATAGCTTGCCTGATTGGGCAAAGCCAACAGTTAGCGATGCGCTAAAAACTTTTGAAAATACAAAAACATTTCCTTATTCATCCATTTTCTCCTTTTTTCCAAAAGCCTTTTCCGGAATTATCAGTTTATTAATTTTCTTTTTTGCGGCTTTCTATTTCTTAAAAGAAGGAAGAAATATGTCTGACAAGGCTTTAAATTTTGTCCCCAATGATTATAAAGTGGAGGTCGAAATATTGTTAAGACGAATGAATGCTATTCTTGGCGGATATCTTCGGGGACAGGTGTTTTTAGTCTTCTTTGTTACTGTGGTTTTGTTTATTTGCTTGAGTATTTTAGGCGTGAAGTTTGCTTTGATACTAGCAGTGTTTTCCGGCTTTGCGGAAATAGTGCCGATCATTGGTCCAATTGTGGCTGCAACAGTAGCGGTTTTAATTGGTTTTTTTGGTGGTACTGCCAGCTTTGGTTTGTCACCAATTCAATTGGCAATTGTGATAGTTATTGTTTATACGGTTGTCAGGCAAGTTCAAGATTATTTTGTTACCCCCTATATTATGGGAAAAATTACCCAGCTCCATCCTTTAATAATATTATTTGCGGTTATTGCCGGAGGACATACGGCCGGAATAATTGGTTTGATTTTAGCAGTGCCGGTTGCGGGAGTCGTAAAAATAATTTTTGAATATTCTTTGGATAAAATAAACTATCACGAAAAAAGCAGTTAGCTCCAATAAAAAACCCATGGAAGGTGGTAAGCCAGATCCTGTTCTAGTTGCAATCTATCTCAATACGATAATTGGTCGTTTTGGCCCCGTTTTATCGGGGCTGCCCTCTTTTCGATGCTCCTCTAAAGCAAAGTCGTAACGCATCAGTCAAAGGTTACAGCAGGTAGGATTATCCGTTTCACTCCCACTCGTCTCTGTTACTCTCAGATTCTGTCAATTCAGAATCTGTTCTAAAGCTTTAACGTGGGTGAAGCTTTAGACACTAGCTATCACTAGTCGGAACTTATGTTCCGTCCCCGGCTTTAATCCTGTCTGTACTTTCCTCTCTTTACAGATGCAAAGAGTAGCAACTCTCCTTCCACAGGTAGACGTATTTTAGCAAAAAGGGGATTCAATTTCCAATTTAGAGGCTAAATTAGACTTGACACAGCATTCTATACTCGCAATTTAGGCAAAGAACGCTGCCACTACATTTAAAATCACTATTTTCAATTTCCTTAATTTTTTCCACCAATTCATCTTCGAATTTTTCTAAATCTTCTTTGGTAAAAGACATTGATTTTTTAGTATTACTTTCCAAGAAATGGAGCGTCAGTGTAACGTCTTCCGGTTTGCGGTTTAAAATTCCGTCTTTTACTTTTGTGGCAGCAAGCGCGTATATTGCCAGTTGCAACTCATGTGCTTCTTTGGCCTTGGGATTATCTTCGCCGGTTTTATAATCAATAATTTCAACACCTTTTTCTTTTTGATCAATTCTGTCTATTTTTCCGGAAACTTTGACGCCGTTTTTTAAGATAAAAGAAAATTTTAGCTCAATCCCTAATGGTTTAATAGGCGGATGACATTCGGTTTTATAGAAACTCTCAAGAATTTTTAACCCCTGTTGGTGTCTTTCGTCTTCATGTTTTTTATTGACATATCCTTCGCTTAGCCATTCTCTATTCAGTATTTTTTTAAATTCGGTCAACGATAAAATATGTCCTTCCATAACTCCTTTATAAAAATTATAAAGCGTATTGTGCATGGAAATTCCAAAGCTTTGTACGGGAGATTTGGGAGTTGGAATATTAAAAATTACTTTTGCTTTATAATGTAAAGGACAGATGTCAAACATCTGCAGGTTTGAATAATTTATATAAGTAATTTTAAGCGGCCGTTTTTTTTCTTCTATTTCGTCTTTTTCCTGATAGACAGATAAAGAATTGGAAAGGGATGGTTTTATCGGCTTAACAGATTGGTCTTGTTTTTGTAAGTGTAGTAAGGCTTCGTAAATAAATGGAGAAAGTTTTTTTACCCTTCTTCCGGCGCCATAATAGTCAGCGCCTGTAAAATATAAAAGTTCTTTTGCCCGTGTCATGCCAACGTAAAAAAGTCTGCGTTCTTCTTCCAAATGGAAATCAATATCTTTTGCCATTTTCTCTTTAATAATTTCTTGGGGCAATGGAATTTTTTCAGATCGCTCTCTGGATGGAAAACGGTCAGAGACAAGATGTACTAAGAAAACCACTTTAAATTCAAGGCCCTTACTTGAATGAACGGTTAAAATATTAACTGCATCCCGATCGTTGATATCAATGTCGGCCGCAGTCGGACTGTCTCCCATTTGAATCATTAGAGTTAGCCATTCAACTAAAACAAAAATATTACTGTTTTCTCTTTCTGTTTCAAAGTTTTTAATCCTGTCAAAGAACTTGGCGATATTTTGGACACGTTTTTCATCCCTAAGTGAGTTAACATCATTTAACGTTTTAAATAGTTTCGAATCAATTAAGAAATAATAGAGAATTTGTCCGGCTTGTTCTTTTTTACTTTTTTCCAAATGCCTGATTGCCATTCTTCGGAAATTATCAAGTTTTTGTTGCGTATCTTTACTTAAGAATGTTTGATTAGTATGCTCAAGCGATTCGAATAAAGTCAGGTTTTGTTTTTTAGCAAAATTAAGCAGGTAATTTAATTCAATGTAGGGGATTTTAAATATTTCCATCGAAAGCACCCGAAAAAGAGCGACCGAATTAAAAAGATCAGTTAGAAAAGTTAAATAAGCAATTAAATCTTTTATTTCGTCCTGTTGAAAAAGATAACCGGGTCCTAAGAATTGATATGGAATTCGCTGTCTTTGCAAAGCAGTAGTGATTAACTGCGAATGGTTATTGGCTCTGACCAAAATTGCCATGTCTTTGTATTGATATTTTTTTGACAATTTTTTTATCTGTTTGGCGATTGTGTCTGATTCATCGTCGGCTCTTTGCTCATGGATTAATTGAATTTGTTTGCCCTTAAATTTAAATTTGCTAATTAATTTTTTGTTAATATGTTCAACAATTTCCAGTCGGTTGGGATTATTGTGCTGAATCAATTCATAAGATGCGTCTAAAATAGTTTGGGTTGAGCGGTAGTTTTTTATCAGTGTTACTATTTTTGCATCAGGAAAATTTTTCTTGAATTGTAGGACATTAGATACAGCGGCGCCCCGGAACCGATAAATTGATTGATCATCATCTGCAACGACGTTAATATTTTTATTTTTTCCGGCAAGTAAAATTGCTAATTCGTTTTGGGCATAATTTGTATCCTGAAATTCATCAACCAATATAAATTTAAATTGGTTTTGATATTTTTTTAAAATGTTTTTTCTGGTTCTAAATAATAAAAGTGTATTAGAGATAAGGTCGGAAAAATCCATTACAGATGCTTTTACTTTCAGGGACTCGTAAATTCTATAAGCGTTAGCCAGTTCTAAATATTGTTTTTTTTCATCTGTTGATTTTAATTTAGAAGCCCAAGTAATGTATTCAGTTGGCGTAATATCTTCATCTTTTAACCTTGAAAAATGGACAATTAATGCATCTAAGAATTTAGTCGGATTACCAAGGGGTTTAAAAATTTTCAAATTTAAGTCAAAAATATTTTCGCGAAGAAATAGAATTGATTCGGATTCAGAAATCAATTTGTAATTTGGATCAAGTCCAATAGAATGTGCTTCATCCCGTAAAATCCGGTCACAGAAAGAATGGAATGTATTTATCCATAAGTTTACATACCCGTATGGTAGCAATACGTCAACTCTTTCCTGCATTTCAAAAGCAGCTTTCTCCGTAAAGGTTAGGGCAAGAATTTGGGAAGCAGGAATGTGCTTTTTTAGTATTAAATACTTAATTCTTTGGGTAATAACAGTTGTCTTACCTGTTCCGGCTCCGGCAATGATAAGGAGAGGTCCATTCCCATGTTTTATTGCCTTGAGTTGATTAACGTCAAGCCTAATGATACCTGCCTTCATGCAGTTATTGTATCATAGCCTTACTCAACGATAATTATTCCTTTTTGATCTGGATTAAGCGCATTGTGGTAGGTGTATTTTCCTGGATTAGTGAACATAACGCTTACGCTGGATTTGTCAGGGAATCTACCAAGGTTTAAGAAAGGAAATAAAAGATTAGTTGGATAATTGTCTGAATTAACAGTTCCTGTTGTCCCGCTTTTGTTTAGCCAAACAATTCTTGTTCCTGATTTTATTGTCGCCGTTTGTGGATCAAATCCGGAAGCGGTTAGTGTAATATTCTCCTGATAGAGTTGTTTTATTTGCTCCACATTTTCTTTATTCTGCGCGGTTTTTGCAGTCTGATTTTCATCGCTTTGTTTATTTGAGCCTGGTCCAAAAAGCAAAAATCCTGCAATTAATACAGTTATTAAAACGACGACTGCCAGTATAGATATATTTTTATTATTCATTTTTCACCTCCTTTTATTCTACTATTTTTCTTCTAAATGTTTTGTCGAATTTAATTTTTGTCCTAAATTTGAAAAGCCGGACAAGACATTCCCAAATTGTGAGTAAGCATTGTTAATATGCTTACCAAGCGTTGACATATTTTCATCTATCTTTTCATAATCAATCTGAATGCTGCGTAAAAGAGTAAATAATTCTTTGGACTTGCTCTCAATCTTTTTGCCCTCAAATGATAAGAGGATTGTTTGTAGATGTGCATAAAGAGTTGATGGTGAAACCATGTAAACTCTTAGGCGTCTTGCATAATCCAAGACCTCAATCTGATTAACGATTTCATAATAAACAGATTCGCTTGGAATATACATTAGGGCAAAATCCATTGTGCCCTCAGAAGGCAGGATATATTTTTTGGAAATTGCATCAATGTGTTTTTTAACGTCTCTGACAAATTCTTTTTCAAACATTTCTTTTTCCGTCTTTTCACTTGCCTTTGTCATTTTTTGATAATTCTCCATCGGGAACTTTGAATCAATCGGCAAAATGCCGGCATCGGTCTTGATTGCCGCATCAACTTTTTCTCCGGATTTAAATTCATATTGCAAGTAAAAACTATTTTTGGGAAACATCTGAGCAATTAAATCTTTTAAGACCTGCTCTCCGATATTACCCCTTAATTTCGGGCTCTTTAGGAAATCTTGGAGTTCACGCATGTTTCGGCCAATTTCACTCATTTGCCCGACTTCTTTTTCGACATCTCGGATAACTCTTGCGGCCGTATCAAGCCTCTCATTTAATTGTTTGGTATTTTCCTGTAGTGTTCGAACAGTTTCTGTAGAAGAATTGTTAATTGTTGATTGCATGGTTTTTAGCCATTCTAAAAGCGCTTGGTCAGTCTTTTTGTTATCAATTCCAGAGAGCTTTCTGTTTAAGAAGTAGATCGTGACGATGAAGCCTAAGATAACGATTGCGATTAAAATGAAGAATTCATTGGGCATATGTTTATTTTACCATTTTTAATCCCGGAACTGTAAATATCTTATAAGGTTACTGTAAAGATTATTATTTGTTATGTTGTACAATTGTTTTGTAAGGAGGTAAGAATAGATGTCTGTAAATATAGTTGAAATTTCAGATTTAATCACACAAGAAGGAAAGCAGGCCAAAAAGTACGAAGAACTGATTGAATTGGCAGAAGATGAGGGATTTAAAAAACAATTAAAAGAGTTAAGAGATCTATCGATTAAAAAACTCAATCTCTTGGTAGAAATCGTTAAAGAAGGTCCTTGGGGTAATTGGTAGAGAATGATATATAATAATTTTATGGATAAAATGGAAGAAAAAGAACAAGGTATAAGTTCTAAGCCGCCAACAATTGCGACAAAGTTGACTTTGGAAAAGGCAGTGGAGCTAGGTGAATATGATTCAAGCTTTTTGGCAAATTTTCCTGAGTGGCATTCTTTGAGTCGTCATATCTAATTCCAATACATAAGAAAAGCCTTGGAAAATCGTAATAGACAATTGCTCGGGCAGTACGCCGAACTTAATAATGTTTTGGATTTAAGAAATAAGCCGGACGTTTGGAAAGCAATTAGAAACGTGGAGAAACAGTTGCATCAACTATTGGAAGTAAAAGAAAAATTATTTTCAGAATATTCTGCAGGTTAAATTATGAATCAGTTTCTTATTGTTCTTCGTGGAGTTCCGGCAAGTGGGAAAACTACTATTGCTAAACAATTCCGCAATTTTGACAAAAAGATTGCATGGTTAAAAGTGGATAATTTTAAGGATTTTTTTGCTGAAGATTCTTCGACCGCTTTAGATTATGTTAACGGTTCAGCTATTGCCACTTTAGGATATTTATTTAATCAAGGCTTTTCAGTTGTAATGGATGGTGTTTTTCAGGAGACAAACGCAATTGACGAGGCTCTAGTGCTTGCAAAAGAGAAAAACATTAAGGTAATTGTTTATCAAATAAAATGTTCACTTTTAACTCTGCGGGAAAGGGACAGAACAAGACCTGGTGTTAAAGAAGGATGTAGAAAACCGCTTGGCGATGATGTAATTGCGGGAATCTATCAAAAATTAGAAATAAATCCTTATCCGAATGCAGAAATACTTGATACAGAATATTTGTCTTTAAAAGAATGTGTTGAAAAAATAACTAATGATATTGGGAATGTTTCTTAATCAAAGTAAAGTTCGGGGTTGGCAGTTATTTTTCTCCAGTCGGCTTCTCCGGGGTTAAAAACAGCGGCGGCGGCAATCATTGCGGCGTTATCGGTGCAGAGATTTTTCGCCGGTACAAAAAGCTGAACCCCTATATTTTGATTTTTTATTTCCTGTTCAAATTTTTCTCTCAATGTTAAATTTGCAACAACGCCTCCGCCCAAAAGCATTGACTTTGTGTTGAACTTTTTTACGGCTTTAAAGGTTTTTTTAATTAAAATAGCAAAAATTGCTTCTTGAAGAGAGTAGCAAATATTAGAAATTCTTTCATCGTTCATTTTTTCATCTTTTTGTATTTCTCGAAGAACTGCGGTTTTTAATCCTGAAAAAGAAAAGTCAAAATCATCTGATCCGATCATTGGTCGCGGAAAATGATAAATATCTTTTTCAACGACGCTTGCCATTTTTTCAATTAATGGTCCGGCCGGATAAGGAAGGTTCAAAATCCGGCCTGTTTTATCAAATGCTTCGCCGGCCGCATCGTCTCTTGTTCCGCCGAGCCATTTTATATCATAGTGGTTTTTCATCAATACTAAGTCGGTATGTCCGCCGGAAACTATTAAAGCAATGGCGGGAAACTCAATATTATTTTCGCCGATGAAATTTGCGTAGATGTGCCCAAATAAATGATTTACGGGAATAATTGGTTTGTTCCAAATGTAAGCAATTGTTCTTGCAGTTTCCACTCCAACCAAAAGTGAACCAATCAGTCCCGGTCCAACGGTTACAGCGATTGCGTCAATTTCTTGTTGGGGATTTTTTAAAACATTAAAAGACTCTTCGATAACCGGAATTATAAATTTTACCTGTTCTCTGGCTGCTACTTCGGGAATTATCCCGCCTGTTTTAGCGTGAAGAGAAAGAGAAGTGGCGATGACACTAGATAAAAGTTCGATTTTTTTATTGTTTCTATTTGTCTTCACAACAGCCGCTGCGGTTTCATCGCAGCTGGTTTCAATTCCAAGTATTGTCATAAATTAATAGTTACTTTATCTCCAATTTTAATTTTGTATTCTTTTGAAAGTCCAGCATTTATTTCCAGCACCTCATCGGCTTTTTCGCCGGTTGTATAGGTTGGAAGATTATTGTTATCTTTTTGACTGGGAACATTTTGGAAAATATCAACGATAGTATTTTTATTTATGAAAATTATGTCGATTGGAAATTTCATATTTTTCATCCAGAATGAATAGTAATCCGTTTTTTGAAAAATAAAAAGCATGCCTTGATTTTTATTTATCTTGTTATATTTTGCTAATCCAACTTCTTGCTCCTGAGAGTTTTTTGCAAGATACAAAGAAAAAACATGACTGTTAATTACTGCTCGTGGCGATTGAAGATTAAGGTAGTCAACTTTTATAAGGATAACAATAAAAATTATAAGTATTCCTAAAATCAGAGTGGAGATTTTCATAGTGTATTTTCAGCGGAAATTATTTTAGCAATTTTGGTTGTGGAGTGATCGGGTACTCTTCCAATAACTTGGGCGACTCGAGCGCCAACTATTTTCGCTTGCCTTTTGGCATATTTTACCGCTTTACTCCCTTTAGTTACGGCGATAACGGACGGTTTTAGGTCAGTAATTAGTTTGTCGTAGTCGCCGTTCTTTTTAAAAAAAGGGATTTTTATAACATAATCGACAAAACGGATTGAAGACAAAACCTCTGCTCTTTCATTTTGATTATTAATCGGCCTATTTTCTTTTTTAATCTTCCGGACTTTTTGATCGCTCTCAACAAATACAAAAAGAGCATTTCCTTGTTTTCTGGCGGCTTCCAGAAATCTGATGTGACCCAAATGAAGAACGTCAAAACATCCACCCGTGAGAACAATTGTTTTTCTCGCCTTTCTATTTTTTTTACTTATCTTAGCTGCTTCTTCAGCGTTAATTATTTTGTTCATTACTGCGTTCCTCTTAAATATACCGCTTGCCATGGTTGGTAATTTGAAACAAATTTATCGGAGATGACAACCTTTCCATTTTGCGTTACGGTTCTTGTGAAGTAAACATTTGCGCCCCAAGCCGCAAAATCAGTTTGTTTTAACTCGCCTTTTGGAAGAGTTGGGTCATCTTGATAGAGAGTTGGAGGTGGAGCAATTTGATTGGAAACAACAGGCGTTGTCATGGTAACGGTTCTTCCGTCTTTGGTGCCATAAAGATCAAACTCTAAATATAAATTGTCCAAATCTATTTTGCTTTGGACTAAAATATAATGTCCGGTATTATTTAAAAATTTTAGATCAACAGAAGGAACAAAAACAGTAGCATCTATCCCCGGTGGGTAGCCATTTTCCTCATAATAGCCAACTCTGTAGGCATGGGCATGTCGTTCTACAATTGGTAATCCGGCGTCAAGAAGAGCCCGGAAAAAAGTTGTTGATACCTGGCAAACTCCGCCGCCGTCGCCTAAAACAGTTTTTCCATTTTGAATAACGTAAGCTTGTTGATAACCGGTAAAAGCAGTCACATCTCCTAATGTTTTGTCGAACGAAAAAGTTTCACCTGGAGCAATTAATGCTCCGCTAATTCTGCTTGTGGCAAGTGCAACATTATGAATTCTACCGGTAATTGAATGATAGAAATAAGAGTTGCCTGTCCCAATAAGCTCTTTAATTCCCATATTGTTAACTTTTTCGGTTGTTATGCTTGGCTGAATAACTTTTATAGGAATATTAATTTTTATTGCCAAAGGTTTTTGTGAGGAAGCAATAGCTGGGATGTCAGAAGTAATTTTCTTATTAAGTAAGTCAATATCTATCGTTTGTCCATTTTCGGAAGGCCTAAACGTTGTTACCCTGTTGTTATCAAATTTAAACAAAGCGTCAACCGGTTTTTTTTCTATCTGTTGAGAAATGGGCTTTATTAGGAGTGAAAGCTTATTTTGATCATAAGTATAGCTTGTGGGAAGGTAAACGCCATTGATATATGCTTGAAGAACAAGACTAAGATCTGAAAAAAAGTTTCCCGATCTTCCAATACTGTAGGCTTGGTTGGAAGATAAGTTTTCATCAAACCCTAAATTTATTTGATTAGCAGAAATAGTGGCGATGCCAGAGTCACTATTAAGAGTAATTATTGTATCTTTAATGAGAGAGTTTTTGGAAGAGAAAATATCTTTCACTTCTTGTTTGGTTTCTCCGCCAAAATTTACATTATTAACATATACGCCCTGGTATACTTTATTTTCATAAAGTTTTTGATAAGCAAAAAGACTAAAGCTTGCTATGAAGAAAAAAGAAAGTAGAGCCCCTGTTGTAAACCAAAAAATTACCTTTAAAGCGCGATTTATGCGTTTTGCATATTTGAATTTTAGTTCAAATTTCAATTTATGAAAATTGATATTCATTGATTATGGTTTATATTTGGTATTATACTATAAAATAGCCATGGATAATGATCAAACAGTTTTTCAAAGCCCAAACGTTGCAAGTATTTCTAACGCGCAAGATTTAAACGCGCCATTATCTTCATTTGCTCCTCCTCCTGTTGTTTCTTCGAATCCGCCGCTCCAGGAGCCTGTTCCCGCTATCCCAGAAGAGCCTCTTCCTGAAGCTCCCATGTTCCAAGAAGAGTCTCTTCCTGAAGCTCCCATGTTCCAAGAAGAGCCGTCTGTTGTAGAGACTCCTAATCAGGATTTTCAAAACGTGCAGCAACAAGAGCCTATTGTTCCACCTCCTCCGCCGCTTCCTTTGGATGGAGCAACTCAACCCAGTTCTGAAAATGACTATTCTAGTGGGAATGGATTCACAATTGTTAAAAAAATAGCAAAGATAATAATTGGTTTCTTTGTTGTATTGTTTGTATTGATGTTCCTTTTTACGGTAATTGTTCCTATGTTAACTAATTCTTCTAAGAAAATAACTCTTACTTATTGGGGGCTTTGGGAAGACAGTAGTACTATGCAGGGAATAATTTCGGACTTTGAAAGAAAGAATCCCAATATATTAATTGATTATTCAGATCAAGATATAAAGCAATATAGGGAAAGACTTACAACGAGAATAGGTAATGGCAATGGTCCGGATATCTTTAGGTTTCATAATTCTTGGTATCCAATGTTGGCTGGGGATTTGCTGGCGTTGCCTAGCGATACTATTTCAAAGGCTGACTTTAATCAATCTTTTTATCCGGTTGCCCAAAAAGATTTAACCAGAAATGGAGCAATTTATGGCATCCCCCTTGAAATAGACACGTTGTCGCTTTTTATTAATAATCAGTTATTTCAATCCGCCGGGCTCCAACCGCCAACAAATTGGGATGATCTTGTTAATGATGCAAGGGTAATGACTGTAAAAGATAAGGACGGAAAAATAAAAACAGCGGGGGTTGCTCTTGGGGCATATTCAAACGTTTCCCATGCTCCAGACATTATCTCTCTTCTTTTTGCACAAAACGGAGTAGATTTAAATAATCTACAAACAGGAGCGGATAGGGCAGCCGGGGCTTTTACTTTCTATACGTCTTTTGTTACAGATCAAAACAATGTTTGGGACAATACGCTTGATCCTTCAATATTGGTCTTTTCAAGAGGAGACTTGGCAATGTGTTTTGGATATTCATGGGACTCTTTCGCTATAAAGCAGGCTAATCCTAATCTTTCTTTTCAGGTAGTTCCTGTTCCTCAGCTTTTAAGTCCTCATGTAACTATGGTAAGTTATTGGGCAGAGGGTGCTTCGTCCAGAACTAAACATCCCAAAGAAGCGCTTCTTTTTATGAAATATTTAGCATCTAAGGATACGGAAGAAAAGCTTTATGCCGATGAAGCTAAAGCCAGGGGGCTTGGTGAACCATACGCGAGGACAGATTTGGCAGATACGCTCAAAACGAATACGCTTATTTACCCGTTTGTTTCTCAAGCTCCGGATGCCACATCTTCTTTTCTTGTTGACGGTACTTATGATGCAGGGTTGAACGAAGGATCAAATACTTATCTTGAGAATGCTATTAATTCAATTTTGAACGGTAATTCTCCTCAATCGGCTTTTGCTACTTTTTCACAGGGGGTTTCTCAGGTTCTGCAGAAATATGGACAATAGAGAAAGAGCTATTTTAAAAACACTGCTCTACTCAAGTCTTTTTGGTTATCCACTAAAAGAAGAAGAAATTTATAAATTTCTCATAACAGATAAGAAAATAGAAAAAACAGAACTTCACAAAGCTCTTGAGAAATTAAAACCCAAAGTGAAATCAAATAAAGAATTCTATTTTTTGCTTGGGAAAGAAAAATTAGTAGAAAAAAGGAAAAACAGAGAAAAAATAAGTTTGCAAAAAATGAAAAAGGCAAAGAAAATAATCAAAATATTAAGTTTAATTCCAACAGTAAATTTTATAGGAATCAGCGGAACATTGTCAATGAAAAATTCAGATAAAGAGGATGATATTGATATTTTTGTGATCACAAAAAAGGATTTTGTTTGGACTACAAGATTTCTAACGGTCATTTTCCTGCTTATCTTGGGTATTTATAGAAATAGAAATAGCAAAAAGTACTCAGATAAAATATGTTTGAATATGTTGCTGGATGAAGATCATATGAAACTTGAAGAAAATTTATACATTGCGCATGAAATTGTTCAGTTGGTTCCAATGTTTGAAAGAGAAGATATATATAAAAAATTCTTGAGAGAAAACAGATGGGTTAATAATTTTATGGTTAACGCATTGTGGAATAACAAAAATTATTTAAAGAAGAAAAATGGCATTATGAATGATGTCTTAATATTTACACTGAATTTTATAGCTTTTGAAAAAATTTCTAAATTTTTGCAGTTAAGCTATATGAAAAAACATATTACAAGAGAAATAATCAAAGATAATATTCTAAGATTGCATCCATTTGATTATGGATCTTATATTTTACGAGCCTACGATAAAAAAATAAGAGAATTAAAATTGTAAGATGGAAAAAATGAAGCAAGTTTTACCTAAAAACGGCCTCTAATATACTACTAGAGGTTATTGACAAACAGTTTTCGTTGCTATATCATTCTTAGGGTTAATTGTATTTATTATATTATTCCCTCTAGTTATACTGTGAGGGATTTTATTTTGAATAGGACATATGGATACTAAAAAAATATACTTAACAAAAGACGGATTAGAAGAGCTTAAGTCAGAATATGACGAGCTAATAAAAGTGAAAAGACCGGATGTTTTGGAAAGAGTTTCTCAGGCAAGAAGCATGGGGGACCTTTCCGAAAATGCGGAATATGTTGCGGCAAGAGAAGAGCTTTCTTTTATCGACGGAAGAGTCGATGAATTGGAAGAGCTTGTAAAACAAGCAATTTTAATTCAAGAAAGCCACTCTAAAAGCAATCATGTTGTAAAACTTGGTTCGACAGTGACGGTCCATCTTAAAGGTAAAAAAGAAGTATTCACCGTAGTTGGAGAATGGGAAGCGGATCCTAAGGAAAAAAAGATTTCTCACGAATCTCCGCTTGGTAAAGCGCTTCTGGGTAAAAAAATTGGAGAAAAAGTAGAGGTGGAAGCGCCTGCGGGAACAATCACTTACACAATCGTATCGGTTAACTAAGTTTATTCCCCAAATCTATTAAAAAGAGATTGAATTATTCCTAAAGTGGTTTTTAAATCTTTTCCGCTAACGATTAAAGTTAATTCCTCGGTGGTTGTAAATATTTCAACGACGTTAATTCCTTCCCAGGCGAGAGATTTTAAAAAGAAGTAGTAAACACTTGGGCTGTTCACTGCTTGTTTTGGCAATTCTATCGTAATTGCCGCAAGATTGTCCATTTGTTTTTTGATCGTTTTTCCATCAAGAAGTTTGTTGATATTTTTTTGTAATTTTGTGCTTGCGACAAGTGTGGTTTCACCGACACCTTGAGTTGTTAAAATAAAATCACTAATATCATTGTTAAAATTAATTGGATTTCCACTATAAGTCAAAATAAAAAGATTGGAATGAATTATTAAAGGGGGAGGAGTATGAAAAATATTCTCAGATGAGTATTTTGGTTTAAAATCTTTGCTGATTCTTTGAATTGCCATAAGCACGGAAGCGTTGCTTATTTTTTTACTTAGCATTATTTCTAGTTCCGGTTTGATATAGCGGGCAAGCGATGAATAGTTTATAAGATTTTTAGACAAAGCTTCGCTTAGGTATCGCGACCTTTGAATAATTGTTTTTGCGGCTGTAGGCACAGTGATCATGTTATAATTATAACATTTTTTATGTATTTTGCAAATTTAACTAAAAAATTGACTTATCATTCAGATTCCATATAATTTAAAGTACGTAATAAGAATATGGATAACAAAACAAACGTCATTCATAAAGATATTAAAAATTTATCTAGAAAGCCGAATCTCATTAATTATGATCAAGTCTACAATGATTTCTCATGGGAAAAAGCAGATCAAGAAGTGGACTATTTTAGCGATGGAAAAATCAATATTGCTTATAACATTATCGATAGACATGCCAAGGGCAAAAATGAAAATAAAATAGCCCTACATTTTAATGGTAAAAATGGTCAACGCGAAAAGTATACGTTTAAAGAATTAGCTCAAAAAACAAACAAATTTGCTAACGTTCTTGTTCAAAATAATGTAATAAAAGGCGACCGAGTCTTTATTTTCCTTCCCACAATTCCGGAGCGATATATAAGTTTTGTTGGAGTTCTTAAAACAGGTGCAATCGTCAGTCCGATGTTTCCAGCTTTTCAGGAAATGGCGCTTCTAGACAGACTTTCTGATAGTAAGGCAAAAATTGTTGTTACAGATACTACTTTATTTCCTAGAATTGAAAAAATTTGGAAACAGTTGCCGGATTTGGAAAAGGTAATTATCGTTGAAAGAGAATCAGAATCTTTTCCCGAGGGCAAGAATTTAGTTTCATACGAAAAAGAAATGGATAAGGCAAGTGAGAATTTCGATATAGTTCATTTAGACAAAAATGATTTTTCTTATATGCTTTATACCTCTGGTACAACAGGAAAGCCAAAAGGCGTCGTTCATACCCACGGCGACATCTTACAGGCAATGATGACGACAAAATACGTCCTTGATGTCCAGGAAGACGATATCTATTGGTGTACGGCCGATACAGGTTGGGTAACCGGAGTTGTTTATGGAATCTTGGGAATCTGGGCGCTTGGCGGGACATCGGTTATTAACGAGAAGCGTTTTTCTCCTGAGGGTTGGTATAAGGTTATTGAGGATTACAAAGTGACTGTTTGGTATACGGCTCCAACCGCAATAAGGATGTTGATGGGGTCGGATGTTAATCCAAAATCCTTTGATCTTTCAAGCTTGCGTTTTCTAGCAAGCGTTGGAGAACCGCTTAATCCGGAAGCAATTTGGTGGGCGCTTGAAAAAATAGGACTTCCTTTCCATGATACCTGGTGGCAGACGGAGCTTGGTGGAATTAGTATCACAAATTTCGCAATCATGGATATTAAGCCTGGATCAATGGGTAAGCCTTTCCCTGGAATAGCTGCAGCAGTTGTTGATAGTAGGGGAAACGAAGTTCCAATTGGAGAAGAAGGAGATTTAGCTCTTAAACCTGAATCCGTATCCTCTTTGATGAGAGAAATTTGGGGAAACAAAGAAAAGTACGATTCTTATTTTTCCAATGGTTGGTATCTGTCGGGAGATAGAGCATATAAGGATAAAGACGGTTATTTTTGGTTCGTCGGTAGAGCTGATGATGTAATTAAGACTTCGGGAGAACGCGTTGGGCCATTTGAAGTTGAAAGCGCTTTGGTTGAGTATCCGGATGTTGTCGAGGCGGGCGTAATTGGCAAGCCGGATCCTTTGCGTGGAGAAATAATTAAAGCTTTTATTGTATTAAAGCCTGATGTTAATGGAGATGATGAGCTTAAAAATAAGATTGCGAAGTTTGTTAAAGAACATTTAGCCGGAAATGAATATCCTCGAGAAATAGAATTTGTTGAAAAACTTCCTAAAACCCGCTCGGGTAAAATTATGCGCAGGCTTTTAAAAGCCAAAGAATTAGGTCTTCCTGAGGGAGATACATCTACGTTAGAAGATTATTAATTTAACCTATGGATAATCCTGTCGAAGCGATTAAGAAATACGTTAGAGCCGCTAATTATCTAACTGTCACCCAAATATATCTGCAAGCTAATTATCTTTTGCAAAGAAAATTGGAATCAAAAGACATAAAACCTAAGCTTTTTGGCCATTGGGGAACATGTCCCGGTATTAATTTTGTTTACGGAAATCTTAATTATTTTGTTAAAAAAAATAATCAGCAAGCGATTTTTGTTTTAGGCCCCGGTCATGGATTTCCGGCCCTACAGGCAAATCTTTTTTTGGAAAAAACATTGGGCAAATATTATGAGAAAGCCACTCATTCACTCGATGGCATTGGTTATATTTCAAAAATGTTTAGTTGGCCGTATGGTTTTTCAAGTCACAGTAGTCCGGAAACGCCGGGATTAATTCTTGAAGGCGGAGAGTTGGGTTACTCCTTGGCAACAGCCTATGGAGCAGTTCTTGATAAGCCTGATTTACTCGCGGTTTGTCTGATTGGCGATGGAGAAGCGGAAACTGGTCCTTTGGCAACTGCTTGGCACTTAAACAAATTAGTTGATCCTGTACAAAATGGTATTGTTCTTCCAATATTGCATTTAAACGGATATAAAATTTCCGGTCCGACAATTTTTGGCAGGATGAGTGATGAAGAGTTAAAAGCTCTTTTTAAAGGATACGGATATGAACCATTTTTTGTCCGGGGAGAAAATATTTATCAGGATATGATTGATTCTCTTGAAGTTTGTCGGCAAAAAATTGAAGATATTCGAAAAAATGTTAAAGAGAATAAAGATTTTGTTCCCCATCTGCCAATGATAATTCTGCAGACCGCAAAAGGCTGGACAACCGTAAAAGAACTCCGAGGTAAGAAAATAGAAGGGACAATTCTTTCGCATCAAGTGGTTATGCCAAATGTTAAAGGAAACGAGCAGGAATTAGAAGCGCTTGAAAAATGGTTGTTATCTTATGATTTTGGAGAACTTTTTGATCACAAAAAAGGATTTAATCAGGAACTGCTTTCGATTATCCCACCGGAAAATTTGCTTATCGGCAATAATCCGAGTCTCTTTGGTAAAGAATATAAATCTCTTATTCTTCCAGATGCAAAAAAACTAGCAAAAGAAGTAAAACAAATAGGAGAAATAGAGTCAAATAGTATGAGAATGGCAGGAGCATATCTTCGTGAAGTTTTTATTTTAAATCAAAGCGAGGAAAATTTTCGCTTGATGTCGCCCGATGAAACTTATTCCAACAGGTTGGATGATGTTTTTGCTGTTACAAAGCGCGCTTTTGTCTGGCCGTTGGATGCAAACGACAAAGACATAGGGAAAATCGGTCGTGTGATGGAGATGCTTAGTGAGCATAACATGCATGGGTTAGCGCAAGGATATATTTTAACCGGAAGACATGCTGTGTTTACAACCTATGAAGCATTCGCCCAGATTTTCAGCAGCATGTCGCATATGTATATGAAGTTTTTAAAAACACTGCGAAATATTTCCTGGCATGGAAATGTTTCATCAATGAATTATTTATTTACTTCTACTGCTTGGAGACAAGAGCACAATGGTTATTCTCATCAAAATCCAAGTTTTTTAAGCGGAATGTTAGACAAGCATAATTGTTTTACGAAAGTGTATTTTCCGGCTGATGAAAATAGCATGTTGGCGGTTTTAGAAGAAACGCTTTCTTCAAAAAATCAAATAAATACTATTATTGCCGGGAAAACGCCGGAGCCTCGTTGGTTAGCTTTAAGCCAAGCAAAAGAAGCGCTCCGAAATGGCATTATGACTTGGGATTTTGCCAGTGATAAAGATCCGCAAATTGTTTTAGTGGGTGTTGGAGATTATGTAACCAAAGAAGCTTTAGCTGCAATCGATATTCTTAAGAAAGATATTCCGGAAATCGCGATCCGTTTTGTTAATATCGTAAGACTTTCTGGTGAATGCTCGTGTAAGGATGAATTTCATCCCCAGATTTCAAATGCCGAAAGTTATTTTACAGCAGATAAACCGGTAATTGTTAATTTTCATGGATATCCAGAAGTAATGAAAGCAATTTTATTTGATGTTAAAAACCCTGGGAGATTTTCAATTCATGGGTATAAAGAAGAAGGTGGAACTACGACCCCGTTTGATATGCAGGTTAGAAATGAAACCAGCCGTTATCACTTAACGATTGAAGTTTTACAAACCTTGGTAAAACAAAAAGTCATAAGTGAAGAAAAAGCTGCGCAGTTGATAGAGTCTTATAAAAAGATTTTAAATGGTCACAAAGCTTATATCAAAAGTTATGGAAAAGATCCTGTTGGGATTGAAGAATGGCAATGGAAGATGGATCCTCGTGGTACAATAGATGTTGATTCGATTATGAATACAGATATTCTAAAAACCGCAAAAACAATTGCTTTCATAGGATTATCTGATAATCCCGAACGACACAGCCATCGGGTTGCTTCTTATTTTAAGGCAAAAGGATTTAGGATTATTCCGGTTAATCCTAAACTTAAGGAAGTGCTTGGGGAAAAAGCTTACTCTGATCTTTTATCTATTCCAAAAGAAATTAAAATTGATATCGTTGATGTTTTTAGACGACCGGACGAAGTCTTGCCACATTTAAAAGAAGTTTTAAAAAGAGGTGGAATATCCACAGTTTGGTTACAGGAGGGTGTAGGAAGTAAAGAGGCGGAAGATTTTGCCAGGGATTATGGAATTGCGATGGTTACCAACTTCTGCATAATGGAGGCTTATAAAAATCTCCCAAAAACATAACACATGAATAAGTACAAATTAATTGCTTGTGGTGGAACCTTTGATTTATTTCATGCCGGACATAA
>Ga0182027_10002635_pt1 | contig 28929 bp, 29 predicted proteins | sample 712E1DmetaG_FD_121300 | JGI IMG/M metagenome (GOLD analysis project Ga0182027, IMG submission 121300) | Permafrost microbial communities from Stordalen Mire, Sweden - 712E1D metaG (Illumina Assembly) | ecosystem: Environmental > Terrestrial > Soil > Wetlands > Permafrost | place: Sweden...
CCAATGCGATTGATTGGTAAGGATCAAGGCGAACAGGAACTCATTCCAGGCCTGGGTAAACTGCCAGATGATGACCACGGCAAAACTCGGCGCCGAAAGCGGGAACATGATATAGCGATAAAGCCCCATCAAGCTGGCCCCGTCAATACGGCCAGCCTCAAGGATCTCCGTGCCGATGCCGGCGTAATAATTCCGAAAGATCAGGGTCGTGATCGGGATGCCATAGATAATATGAACAAGAACCAAACCCGGCAGGTCTCCATACAATTTGAGGAATTGCATGAACTTAACCAGCGGGATCAAGATACTTTGATAAGGAATGAACATGCCAAAGAGGATTAACGTGAAAAGGAGGTTGGACCCGCGAAATTTCCATTTTGAAAGAAGATAGCCGTTCAAAGAACCAAGCAACGCTGAAAGGATCGCCTCCGGGATGACCATCATCAGGCTGTTGTTAATATTAGGTGCGAGTTGTTTGTAACCCGCAATGAAGTTATCAATGTGTAGTCCGCCGATCGGCAAGGCCCACATGGTCTTAAGATCTATCTGGTTGATCGGCTTCAAGCCGGTAATCACAAGAAGATAAACAGGCAACAGAAATACAATTGCCAGTGCAATCAAAATGAAATAGAAAAGTACGTTAAATGCTGTTCGACGATTCATATCTCAGTCTCCGTGCGCATATTCTGAACCAAATAGGGGACGACCAGGATCGCCACGCTGACCAGCATCAGAATGCCTATCGCTGCGCCTTGGGCATAGTTGGTACCATCGAAGGTGGTCCTCCACATGTAAATGCCCGGGACATCCAGACGAAGATCTTGATGACCAAGCGCTACGATCAAATCAAAGATCTTGAGAGACATATGTCCCAGGATGATCACCGCACTGAGCGTCACCGGCTGGAGCATCGGCAAAATAATATAACGGTAAATCTCAAACTCACTGGCGCCGTCCACGCGGGCCGCTTCACGCAAATCATCCGAGATACTGCGAATGCCGCCCAGATAGAGCGCCATGGTAAACCCGGAGAGCTGCCAGACAGCAGGGATCACGGTAAAAGCCATTCCCCAAGGTTGAGGCGAAGAATGCCACAGGCTGATCAAAAAGTCGAGATGGAATGACTTGAAAATGAGATTGATCCCGGTGATGCGATCACCCGTTGCCGGACTCATCAACCAGCCCCAGACCACACCTGAAGCAATGAAAGAGATTGACATTGGAAACAGAAAAATGCCCCGGAAGATGGCTTCCCCCTTAAGCCTTTGATCCAACAGAATGGCCAACCCAAGCCCGAGAATGAGGCAACCAGCAATAAAACCAACGGTGAAGACTGCCGTATTACGAACATCAATCAAGAAGCGCGTATCATGGAAGAGGTCGGTATATTGACTTAACCCGACCCATGTATAATCCGGTAATAAGCCTTTCCATTTGCTAAGTGAAACCCGAACTGACCAGCCGATAAAACCATATACAAAAATTGCAACTGCCAAAATAGATGGAAAAAGCAATGCAATGGAAAGATAGGTTTCGTTCTTGAACATACCAATAATTACCAACACGCCAGAATAAAAGACCAGCCCAGCGATCAGAAGACCGATGGATGTAAAATTTCCTCCAGCTATATCAAGTTTGGTTCTGGTGAGGACAAAGATCGAGGCTGCGCCAAGCAACATCAGAGCAATTGCCAGGATGAGGTCGGGCGCGCGAAATTCGAATCTTCGAGACATATTTCATCTCTCTTTCTCTTAAAAAGATTATTCCATCAAAGAACTGCCTCAATCTTAGTGGGCAAGATGATAACTGTCAAGTTCTATAAAGTACCGGGAATCTCAACGACTTTCAAAATGGGCGGCTCATAGAGCCGCCCATTTTTATCAAATATCGATTCCCCGCTTGCTATTTGCAGAGGCCATCTGATTTGCAGGCGGCAACAAGCGCCGTCTGGAGATCGGCAATCTTTGTCGGATCCGCCAAGAACAGACCCAGCGCAGTGTGGAGCTTGCCATCCCAAGATGGATTTCCGACAACTTCGTGGTAGAAGCTGCCAACAACTTTATTGCTGGCCCAATCTTTGGCCGCGTTCTGCGAATATTCGCTGAACTTGGAAAGATCGCAGTCGGTGCGGGAGCAGATCGAACCCTTAAGCGGGTTGAAGGCTTCCTGACCTTCCTTGGAAGCGGCAACGGTCAACCAATCCATGGTGCCCTGAGGATTCTTGCCGCCTACCGGCAGAACGAAGCTGTCGGACAGGAAGACAAAGATGCCCTGCGTGCCAGGTGTTGGAGTCCAGTCGAAGTCAGTGTGCGGCGTCAAAGCGAGCCCGTTGGGGGCCGCATTGGCAAAGTAGCCGTATGCCCAGTCGCCCATGATATTGAAGGCGGCATCGCCATCAGAAACCAGCTTGGAAGCAGGCTGCCAGTCGGACAGGGTTGAAGCATCGCTGTTGGTATAGGAAAGTGCCTTCTGATAGTTTTTCAGCGCAGCGGTAACATCAGCACCGCCCCAATCCTTCGTGCCAGCCCACAGGCCAGCCCAGCCATCCGCGCCCAGTGAGCCGATCATGACGTTCTCCCAAAGATGCTCTCCGGTCCACTCAGGTCCGAGCGAAAGGCAAATCTTGCCAGCGGCTTTGATCTTATCGCAGGCAGCGAAGAAATCAGCCCAAGTTGCAAACCCTCCGGCAGGCAGCGTTACTTTAGCAGCCGCTAAAACTTTCGGGTTGTACCACATGACGTTCGAGCGGTGAATGTTCACCGGTACGCTATATGGATGGCCACCACTGGAAATCCAGGGTAGCAAAGAGGGCGGCAATGCCGCGCCAAAGCCACTTGATTTGTAGAAATCATCCAGCGGTTGAATCTGTTTGGCAGTCGCGTAGGCAAAGGTGGCTTCACCAGCGTGGGCCTGCCAGGAATCCGGGGGATCACCAGCTTGCAAGCGAGTTGCAAGAACAGCTTTGGCGTTCGTGCCAGCGCCACCAGCGACGGCAGCATTCACAAAGGTGTCATTTGGATATTTCGCCTGGAAGATCTTGATCATCGCGGCTAAGCCATCAGCTTCACCGGGGCCTACCCACCAGGAAAACACTTCCACCTTAGAGGGAGCCGTGGTTGCGGTGGGAACCGGGGCAGAAGTCGGTGCCGGGGCAGAAGTCGGTGCCGGGGCAGAAGTCGGTGCCGGGGCAGGAGTCATTGCCGGGGTCGGGGCGCCGCATGCAGAAAGTACAAATGCCGCTGCAATGACGATTGCAAGCAGGCTGGAAAGCTTTTTATTCATGATATTCTTCTCCTTATTATATAATAGTCAAACTTGGAAACATCAAGAAACAAATGGGGTTACTCCTAAGGGTTTCATCACCTCCTTTCAATGTGAGAGGGATTTGCAAAAATATCATCCACAACAATCGCCACCGCGCCAAGCAAACTGGCATCGGGGTCAAATTCCGAAAGGTTTACTTCGGTGTGAATCAAGCGAAGCACTGAAGATAAATTCACTTCACGAACAAAAGCATGATCGGCTGCTGTATTCAAGTATCGCATAGGAAATTAGTATGTTGTCTCAACCAACTAAGCTGATTATAACAGATTAACATCGTTTACGTGAAGATTAAATTCAGGCTCTCCAGGAGCTGCCATGATTCAGTACACGGATTGGACGGATTTCACAGAATTGCACGGAAAAAGCATTAAAAAATCCGTGTTTATCCGTGCCCGTCCGTGTAATCCGTGTTCAAAATGTTTTAATCACGGCGATTCCCAATGAGCCTAAATTCAACCAAGCCACCCGGACTGGGTATAATCTTATAATGCGAAGACTTCCTCCCCTGATCCACTGGACGCGGGCCACCACTGTTTTGCTTAGTGGTTTCTTTTTAATCGTGGGTCTTATCATTTATGTCTGGTGGCCGCTGGCCCAAGAGTATCTGGCATATATAGATTGGCATGGCTCCTGGTGGCTTTATATGGACTGGCTTCTCATCGGGATCTTTTTATTCATGTCTTTAACCATCGTGGCGCGCGCCAATCTTCACACCGACGGATGGATCGTCCTGGTTGCGACGGTTGGAGGACTGGTCATCGAAGCGTGGGGCACACAAACCAATCTTTGGTTCTACTACACCAATGAACGTCCCCCGCTTTGGATCATCCCAGCCTGGCCCATTGCCACTTTATCCATTGACCGCATCACACGCACACTCAATTATTTTTTACCTAAAGAAAGCAAGCGCGTTTATCAAACCCTTTATTGGTTAACCTTTATTTCTTTCTATAGTCTGATGCTGATCTTCGTTGCTCCAACTTTTAACAAACCTTATACTATTCTAGCTTTATTGCTTTGCGCAGTTCTTATCCTTACGCCAACCGACCAGCGGCTTGCTTTTCTGGTTTTTACTGCTGGCATCGGACTTGGCTATTTCCTGGAACTATGGGGCACCACGCGTCAATGCTGGACCTATTACACGTATCAAACGCCGCCACTTTTTGCAGTGCTGGCGCATGGCATGGCCGCGGTGGCTTTTTGGCGGACGGGGCTGGTATTGAAGATGCTGGGATCGAGGCTGGGCTTGTTTAGACTTCGACAAGTTGGGACGGAGCGCGACGGGTAGTTTGTCATATCCATTCCAGATTCTTGACACTTTCTTTAACCTTTTCATTAATTTCAGTATTGACTGAAATAACTAAAAAGAGTAAAACTCGGCTTCGGAGTTGATCATGAAAAACACAACTGCTCCCCGTTCCAATAAATTCAAGAAACTTAACCCTGAATTGACCAGCTTCATTGAAAGCATGGGAAGATATTTTGAGAGCTATGGCATCCCCCGCATCGGCGGCCGAATTTTGGGCCTATTGCTGGTCGCTCACGAACCTCTTTCGGCAGAAGAAATTGCTGCAATTCTCAAAGTGAGCCGAGGAAGCATATCCACCAACTTTCGCCTTCTACTTACCAGCGCCCTCGCCGAAAAGGTCACCTTCCCCGGTGACCGCACAACCTACTTTGTCTTCCCGGCTACAGCCTGGGAAAAAGCAATGGTTGTAGAGATCGAAGGCATTGCTTTTTTAAGGAAGCTGGCTCAACAAGGCTTAACCGCGTTACCTTCGGGAGACCCTGCACGTTTTCGGCTGGAAGAAACAATCAAATGGGCGAGTTTGGTTGATGGTGTTTATCAAAAAGCACTCACCCAATGGCGCGCGATGAGTTCCGCATCCTAGAAGTATCAAAAGGAGTCTAGAAATGTACCTATACCTGCGTCTTGCATGGCGCAATATTTGGCGACACCGCACTCGAACGATCATCATTGTCATCGCCATGGGGTTGACAATGGCACTGATGATGTGGTACGACGGTTTGATGAACGGGTTTACCGACGCGATCTATGGCAATGCCGTCAGGGTATTGGGCGGCAACATCCAGATTCACGCGGCGGGATATCGTGCACAGGCCAGTTCCACTCCCCTTCTGCCGTTGGCCGATCCGCAGGCAGTCATCAAAGCGGCGGAGGCAAATCCGCTGATGCTGGCGGCCACGCAACGCATTAACACCGGCGGCCTGGTTACCAGCCGGGAAGGCGCATTTTCCGTTGGCATCACAGGGATCGAGCCGGAAAAAGAATTATCCGTGAACATCATCGGTCAGAATGTCAAGGCTGGGCGCAATCTCACCAGCAGCGATATGGATAACATCCTGATCGGCAAAGGCCTGGCAGATGCGATGAGCGTGCAGGTAGGCGATCGCATCACGCTGGTTGGCCGTGCCCAGCATGATCAGATGCGCCAGCGCACGATGACCGTCATTGGCATTTACGATTTGGGCATACCCGACCTCGAGAAACAAACCGTGTACATTTCGCTCGCTGAGGCGCAATCGCTTTATGATCTGCCGGGTCAATCCACCGAAGTGGCAATCTTCCTTAAACAACTCGGTGAGGAAAACGCGGTCATCAACAGCATGAAACCCGTTTTACCCGGTTATGAAGTCGAGTCATTCGAAGCGAACTATCCCGACCTGGCTTCCGCGATCAACGGCAAGAACAGTGTGATGGACATTTTCAGCGTGATCATCATTGCCATCGCAGGGGTTGGCATCCTCAACCTGCTGCTGATGGCAATCTATGAGCGGACGCGTGAGATCGGCATGCTCGGCGCAATGGGGCTCAAGCCGTACCAGATTTCATTACTGTTCATGCTCGAAGGCATGATGATCGGCCTGGTCGGCATTGCTGTGGGTATCGTTCTTGGGCTGGCAATTAATGGCATCTTGATGAAAGTCGGGCTGGACTTTGGGTCGTTGACACAAGCCACCAGTTACATGGCATTGATGAAGGGCAGGGCCTACCCCACCTGGGGCACGGAAAAGCTGGTCATGCGCGCCTCCGTGGTGGCAATCATCTCCGTGCTTGCATCGCTTATCCCTGCCATCGAAGCCGGGCGGCGTGAACCCGCCGAAGCCCTGCATTTTGTATGAGGTGAGCCATGATGCAAATTTTAAAAATGGCATTTCGCGATCTCGGACGTAACCGCCGCCGGACCTTCTTCACAGCGCTAGCCATCAGTATTGGTCTGGCAATTTTGATGTTGATGGCATCAGTTGTCAATGGAGAAATGGGCGGCGCCTTGGAAGGATCCATTCTCCTCGAAACCGGCCACATTCAGGTTAGGGCAGCCAGCTACGATGAAAATAAATCCAGCCTGAAATGGGATGACCTGGTCTTAAATCCGGATCAGATTGCCAGCCAAATCGCCGCGCTGCCCCAGGTAAAAGCCGCCACGCCGCGCCTGTTCGCCAGCGGATATATCTCTGCCGGAAATCAATCAGCAGGGGCCAAGATCTACGGGATCGACCCGGCTTCCGTGGCCAGTGATCCATATCGGCTGGGGATCATCAGCGGGAACTACCTGACCGCCGATGACAGCGGAGGCTTGCTGATCGGCAAACCCATCGCGGACAAGCTGCACTTGAAGGCCGGTGACAATGTCAATCTTTCAGTCAACACTGCAAATGGCGATGTAGCCCAACAGGCCTTTGTCGTACGAGGCATCTACTCGACCAACACATATGGTTTTGATAGCACGACCATCTTTCTACCGCTGGCAAAGGCGCAGGCTATCACCCAGGCCCAGAACCATGCCAGCACCATCTTTGTGCTGCTCAAGGACACTTCGTACACAGATAGTGTTGCCGGCGGCTTGAAGGTGTCGAATTTAAAAGTCCTGACCTGGAAAGACCTGAACCCGCTGGTCCTGGATTGGGAAACCCAGGCAAACAGCTATATTTCCATACTGTACTTGATCATCCTGGCGATTGCGGCCTCGGTCATCATAAATACGCTGATCATGTCGGTTTATGAACGAACGCGCGAGATCGGAATCCTGTCTGCCATAGGAATGCGGGGTGGACGGATCATGTGGCTGTTCCTGGCCGAATCCGCCCTGTTGGCGGTCGGAGGCGTGATCATGGGGGTGGTCCTAGGGGTGATCGGCATCTACCTTTTCAATATTCACGGATTCTATATTGGAAACATGGGTCTGACCGGCTTCATGGTCACCGACACGATCTTCGCCAAGCCAACAATGAACAATACGGTCAACCTGTCCGTCCTGACCTTCATCGTATCCATTCTTGCCGGTCTGTATCCGGCTGTAATGGCTTCGCGCATGGAACCGGTTGCAGCCCTGCGCGCTGAAAAATAAACGCGGGATCGAATCCGCGAGGAGATTAAAATGGAAGTTGTAAAAGTAGAAAATGTTGCTCGTGTGTATCAAATTGGAAAGGTTGAGACGCAAGCCTTGCGAGGCGTCAATCTGACGATTGAGAATGGAGAATTCACCTCGCTGGTTGGGCCTTCCGGCTCCGGCAAGACCACTCTCTTGCAGATGATCGGCTGTCTCGATCAGCCGACCTCGGGACGCGTGTTGATTAACGGAAAAGATGTTACCCACCTCAACCGAAACCAACGCGCCGATATGCGCCGTGGAACGATCGGGTTCATCTTTCAATTCTTCGCTTTGATCCCAACACTGAGTGCATACGAAAATGTTGAAATGCCTCTCTTGCTTAATGGATATTCCGCCAGCGAGCGCCGCTCGCGCGTAACGGAATTGCTCAAGGCTGTTGACCTGACAGATCGCGCCAATAACCGTCCTGACCAGATGAGCGGAGGCCAGCAGCAACGCGTGGCGGTGGCACGTGCACTGGCTTCCAACCCAACTTTGATCCTGGCCGACGAGCCGACAGCCAACCTCGACACTGCCAATGGTCAGCAAGTCATGGAAATCATGCAAAAACTCAACAAAGAGACTGGCGTTACCTTTGTATTTGCAACACATGATCCGCGCGTGATCAAATACGCCAAACGGGTCGTCACTTTGCGGGACGGGTTGATCGTTGAAAATAACGGCTCTGCTCCAAAATAAGCAAATCCTTCCCCATCAGGTTTTTAGTGCCTACGGATTTCAGAATGAAAAAAACATACTTGATCACCATACCCATTTTGGTATTCGCTCTTACCCTAAGCGCCTGCGGTTCAGCAGCCACGCCAGCAGCCATTCCCACTGTTGTTCTGAATACCCAACCCAGCCAGACGGCAAACACCGTATCTGCCTCGGGACAGGTAGTTCCCGTTCAAAAAGTGCAATTGAGTTTTCCGTTAACGGGAATTACAAAAACAGTGGAAGTGAAAGAAGGAGACAGCGTGACAGCAGGTCAGACCCTGGTTACCCTGGACACCACGCTGCTTGAAGCCAACGTGCGGGAGGCGCAAGCCAATGTTGCCGCAGCCCAGACCCAGGTTGATCTCTTGAGACGCATGGGAACATCGCAGGAAAATCTGGATGGCGCCCAAGCAGATGTTGATAAGGTGCAGGCCCAACTCGATTCTGCAAAAGCCACACTGGCCGAAGCGACATTGACCGCCCCCTTCAACGGAACCATCGCAGAAGTGGATATTTCTCCCGCTGAAACCGTGGTGCCCGGACAAATCGTAATCGTATTGGGCGATCTGACGCAATTCCAAATCGAAACCACCGATTTGAGCGAACGCGATGCACCCAATGTTAAAGCAGGACAAAGCGCCACCGTTTCCATTGCAGCATTGAACCAAAAGTTCACCGGCAAAGTAAGCGATGTGGCCCGCATTTCCTCCACAGTGGGCGGAGATGTGGTATATAAAGCGACCATTCAACTGGGCACGCAACCGCAAGGTTTATTATGGGGTATGACCACCGACGTGACCATTCAAACGGGAAATTGATCCAAACCGGAGTCAAGCAATGAAACATTTTTATTGGACTACGGTCTTGATCTGGGCGATCCTTCTGGCAGGTTGTGCATCCGCTCCAACGCCGATAGTGCTCCCAACGCCACTTGCATCCGCCACACCTGATCATTCCTTTATTTCCCCAATTGGAATCGTATCCGCTTCTGCAAATGTGGTTCCTGCGCAAACCTCCCAAATGGGATTTCTAATCCAAGCCGCAGTCAAGGAAGTGGATGTAAAAGAAGGCGATCAAGTCACGGCAGGACAGCCTCTGATCGTGCTCGATACACCTGATCTCAGTTTAGCCGTTACAGCAGCAAAAGCGGCAGTCCGCTCCGCGCAGGATCAAGTGGATCTGTTGAATTATCCATATACCAAGATTTTCAGCAAAGGCCATATCGTTTATGTCAAGGCTTTCCTCGAACGCCGGGAGCAAGCTGCAGCACAACTCGAATCGGTGCAAGCCGCGCTGGACGCCGCACAAGCCACGCTTAACGAAGGCACACTTACCGCACCCTATGATGGAACCATTGTAAGTATCAACGTGGTGGCGGGGCAACTGGTTCAACCCAACCAGGCCGCCGCAGTGATCGCAGATTTGAATCATCTGCAAATAGAAACGACCGATCTCAGCGAACGCGAGATCGCTTATATAAAAATCGGCCAGACCACGACCGTTCACATCAAAGCCTTGAACGAGGATTTGAGCGGCAAGGTGATCGCCATTGCGCCCAGGGCAACAAAATACAACGGCGACTGGGTCTTTAAAGTAACCATTGCATTGGACCAACAGCCTTCAAGCCTGTTATGGGGTATGAGCGCAGACGTTCAAATTCAAACTCAAAAATAAAATCCTTAACAATTCATCAATCACGATAAGGCAACGACCAGTTTCCAATGAAACCGGTCGTTGGCTTTCATTCCAACAAGTTGATCCATAAGGGCGAGTCAATGAACGTTAAAGAAATCGAACAATGTTAAAGAATCGCATACAGGAATCATGTTGCAATTAAAAAAATCAATCCACTAAATATTGGGTGACTTGGATTTTTTAAGCCTACCTGTGGCTCTAAAACCTTGTATATTTCCATATATGGCGGTAATATACGAATGATGATAAGCAAGATAAACTTATCGAATCAATTTATGCAACGATGATGGATGACCGATCCATTCATGGCATCCATCGATTCGATCAACAAAGAGAGCAATGAAATGTACATTTGTGTTTTGAGCAGTATCGCTGAAGATAACGATCCTCCCTATGATCCATCACCGCATTTGGAAGGCAGACAGTGGCGTCACCATGTTGTGCAATCCACTGATGTCGAAATGCAAATCAAAACCTTGATGGATGATGGCGTGGATGTGTTTCTCAATCTTTGCGATGGAACGCCCGATGAACCGGTTTCAGGCGTTCAATTAGTCAAGGCGATGGAAAAACTTGGCGCGGCTTTCACCGGCGCGGATTCATCATTCTTCGATCCAACAAGGCAAGAGATGAAAAGGGCAGCGGCGCGGGTCGGTGTGCCCACGCCTGCATCCACCTTCGTTAAATCCATGGCCGATGTGGAACGTGCGGCACGCACGCTGCGATTTCCAATGCTGGTCAAACCGGCACATGGGTATGCAAGCTTCGGCATTCGCAAAGAATCGCGTGTAACGAACGTGGAAGATTTAAAGACGCAGGCCGCGATCACGATGAGGGATGACGGCCGTGCGCTGATCGAAGAGTTCATCGAGGGCCGCGAATTCACCTGTCTGGCGGCGGAAGACCCGGATGATCCCACACACATCATTTCCTTCAAGCCAGTGGAATTCCTTTTCCCGGACGGTGAATCATTCAAACATTATGACCTGAAATGGGTTGATTACAATAAAATGAGTGTGGCTATTGCCACCAATCCCGATTACGAAAAACGCCTGCGGGAATATACGGTGAAAGTTTTTCAGGCGCTCAAAGGCAACGGCTATGCTCGTTGCGATTACCGTCTCGGCGCAGACGGCGAGTTCTACATGCTCGAGATCAACCCGAACTGCGGCATATTCTATCCCCCTACTGACGCCGGCTCGGCGGATTTCTGCCTGATGAACGACCCAATAGGTCATCAAGGCTTTATGGAGCTCATCATCCGCTCGGCGTTGAAACGCCAGGCCGAGGTCCTGCGGGTCACACCTCAAATGGTCAGCAAACGCGAATTGGTGAAGCAGGAAATCAGCAAACCCCAATCCAGGCGACAAGCGACAAAGAGAGAAACCGCCAAACATAATGTATAACCAAAACGTCCCGCAGCGATCTTCGAGCGGGACGTTTTCTTTACAATATGCAAATCCTGGTCATATCAACGTGAACGACCGAGAGGGGTGAAGAATGACAGAAAGTGTTTGAAAATGAAGAACTGCCATGGGGCAACCCAGATTCTTGGATAAGAATCAACGTTAACCTGAAGAACCGACTACATTTGCGCCGGCGTCCGCCTTGCACACATAGATTTGTGGCTCAAGCCCGGAACTCTGATGGTATGCTTTTTGCACACCCTCAGAAAAAGTTTGAATTTGCCCTTCATCCACCAAAGCGACAGCACAGCCGCCAAAGCCGCCACCGGTCATGCGCGCGCCATAGCAGGATGACTGCATCTGCGCGGCCTCCACGATTTGATTCAAGGCTTCATTCGTCACTTCCAAATCATCGCGCAAACTGACATGACCGGCGTTCAACAAATTTCCCAACCCGGCCAGATCGTTCGAGCGCATCGCCCGCACTGCATCAAGCACACGCTGATTCTCCGTAACGATATGACGGGCACGCCGCATCACAACATCATCAAGACCGGATTTTCTTTTTTCAAATTCAGTCCAGCTTACATCGCGCAACGCTTTCACACCAAAGAAGCGCGCCGCCTGTTCGCATTGAGAACGGCGTTCGTTATAAGCCGAATCCACCAGCCCGCGCCGTGTGGAGGTATCCATCACAACGATGGCAATGTGCCCGGGCAATGGGACGTGCTCCATTTCAAGTGAACGACAATCAAGGAACAATGCGTGACCCTCCCTGCACGCGGCGCTTGCCATTTGGTCCATGATGCCGCAATTCACGCCCACCCATTCATTCTCGGTGCGCTGACCTACGCGCGCCATATACACTACATTCCATTCCAGGCCACTTATGGATGCAAATATTCTGGCAGCCGCCAATTCCAATGCGGCGGAGGAAGAAAGGCCGGAGCCGCGCGGCACGTCTCCCATCATTACACCTTCCCAACCTAATAACCGATGCCCATCTAACTTTAGAACATAAGCAACGCCCTTAAGATATTCCGACCAGCCCTGACCCCGGTTGAGACCATCCAATGAAAAGGTATCCTCGGAGTCAAAATCAATCGAATGCACACGCACGAGGCCATCCGTCCTCGGACGAGCGGCAATCCATATGGCACGATCAATCGCCATCGGCAAAACGAAACCATCGTTATAGTCGGTATGCTCGCCAATCAAATTGACGCGTCCGGGGGCCCGGGCGATCACAGAAGGTTTGCCACCGAAGAGCTCGACAAATGATTCGCTGACTTGTTCAGAAAGATCCATGATGATCAACCCGACCAGCGTGCAAAGACGGCTTGCGACAACAAGCGCCCGGCAGATTTTTCACGTGTGATCAACTCCCCATTTTCGATGCTCCCTTTATTGTTCGACATCACATCCTCCAAAGCCTGACCAAGATGAAGCGCGGAAGCTTTAACCGCATAGATAGTAATGATCAAGAACAAGGGCTTGCCGCTCAATATTCCCCGGCATAAGTTCAATAAAGGCGGGAGGGATTTATACACTTCCCACACTTCACCTTTGGGGCCGCGCCCAAATTTCGGCGGGTCGAGAATAACGCCGTCGTATTGGGCGCCGCGCCGGCTTTCGCGCTGAACAAACTTAAGGGCGTCATCCACAATCCACCGGATCGGTTTATCGTTCAATCCCGATAATGTTTGATTATCCCGCGCCCAAGTCACCGACTTCCTGGATGCATCCACATGAGTCACTTGAGCACCGGCCACAGCGGCGACCAATGAAGCTAAGCCAGTATAACCAAACAGGTTAAGCACTTTTATGGGACGGTCCGCCTGACGGATAGAGTTCGCCATAAAGTCCCAGTGCGAAGCGGTTTCGGGAAACACTCCGAGGTGCCGTCCAGGGGTGGTCATTGCCCAAAAGCGTATCGAATCGTATTTCATCTCCCAGCGTTCGGGTATTTTTCTCTTTAACAACCAATGTCCGCCGCTTTCTTCATTGGTGGGTTGAAATACTGCATCCGCCGAGTCCCAATCCTTTTCCGGTGAAGAGCGCCGCCACATGGCTTGAACTTCAGGACGAACAAATGTGTAAGGCCCAAAGCGTTCATGCTTTAAGCCATCGCCACTATCAAGCAATTCATAATCGCTCCAATGGGATGATTCTAACAGGGAAAGAGTGGGCATTTTATCCACGAGTAGATGGGCAATTAGCTATCAAAATAGAAATTCTTAGAAAAAGGACTTGAAATCCTAAAACAAATCATGTACAATGTGGGAGAAAGTGGTAAGAAGTGGAAGACGCCGGCAGGCCCGGCGTTCTGCCATTAATAAAGGACTTAGCACAAATGTTCTTAGGCCAATTCCAGCACAACCTCGATGAAAAGGGCCGCCTGATGGTTCCGGCGCGCTTTCGTGAGCTGCTGCTGGATGGCGGCGCCTACATCACACAGGGCTTTGACCGCTGTCTGATGGTGATGACCAGTGTTTATTTCAAACAGGTCTACGACAGCATCAACACCATGAACATGGCTGATCCGAATGCACGCTTGTTACGCCGCCTGATCTTTGCAAACGCCTATCCGGTCGAGACGGATAAAGTAGGACGCATCCTCGTACCGCAGAATCTGCGCACATTTGCAAACCTGGACAGCGAAGCCATAGTGGCCGGTCAAGGCGATTACTTTGAAATCTGGACACCGGCCTCCTGGGATGAGCAAATGAAGCTAATCCAGGACACCGAGGCCAACAACCAGCGTTTCTCAACGCTGAACCTGTCCTCCAAAGCGTAGCAACGAATCAAATCGTTCCTACAGCCATCATGACCACATCGCATAAACCTGTACTTTACCAAGAGATTATACACGCGTTGCAACCCAAAAGTCCGGGATGCTACATTGATGGGACGATCGGTGCGGGCGGACATGCCCGAGGGATTTTGGAGGCCTGCACGCCAGACGGACGCCTGCTTGGTCTTGATCTTGACTCGCAAGCGTTAGCACTTGCCCGTGAGACCTTGGCTCCTTACGGAAAGCGCGTCGTGCTGACACAGGCCTCCTATCTCTCCCTGTCGGAATCAATGCGGCAACTCGGGTGGGAGACAGTGGACGGAATCGTGATCGACCTGGGAGTCTCTTCCATGCAGTTGGACACCCCAGAGCGCGGTTTCTCCTTTCAAGTGGATGCGCCGCTCGACATGCGCTTCAACAGCGAGACAGGCCTGACCGCGGCGCAATACGTCAATATCACGCCCGAAGCCGACCTTGCCGACCTGCTCTTCAAATATGGCGAGGAACCGCGTGCAAAAAGAATTGCGAAGATGATCGTGCAAGCGCGGCCGGTTAGGACGACTTTGCAACTGGCCGAACTCGCAAAGAAAGCTTATCCAGGCCACAGCCGGATCCATCCTGCAACGCGGATCTTTCAGGCGATCCGCATCGCAGTGAACGATGAATTAACGGTGTTGGAACAAGCCCTGCCCCGCGCAATGCAGGCCCTGCGCCCGGGCGGGAGGCTGGCAGTGATCTCCTTCCATTCCCTGGAAGACAGGATTGTGAAAGATTTTTTTCGCCGCGAAAGCAAGGATTGGATCAATCCGCCTTATGAAAAGATTTACGAAATCGAGCGCCATGCAACGCTCAAGGAGATCACCCGAAAACCGATCACGCCCAGCGCAGATGAAATCAGCAACAATCCACGGGCGCGCAGTGCAAAATTACGAGTAGCAGAGAGACTATTATGATACGAACAATTCACGGTATCCATTACGCATACAAACAAGCTCCCTGGCGGGTCCAACGCCAGTGGATCAGCACCTTCCTGCTGATCGTGCTGGGCCTGGCCATGATCGCGGCGCTATACCTTGACGTGTCAGCCCGCGCCGCCCTCACCGGACGCGATATACAGAATTTGAGCGCGAACATTATCGCGATCCAACAATCCAACGCCGACCTTGAAACCCGCATTGCGGAACTCACATCCAATCATGCAATGGAAACGCGCGCCCTGGCATTGAATTACCAGCCAGTGCAAGCCAATCAAGTGCAATTTATCATTGTCCCGGGCTATATTGCGCCACAGCCCGCCAACCTTGTCGCGGCGCCTTTGCTACAGCCAAGCGCGCCGACGATCCGACCCGAATTCACTCAATCCCTGTTGAATTGGTTCGATCAGCGTCTCCGCACGCCAATATCCGTGAGCACCCTGGGGATATCCCAATGAGAGCGCAATATGCCTGGAGGTCCGTGGTGCTGGCGGGTGTGATGACCTTTGTCGGGCTTTCCATCATCCTTCAAGTTATCCGCATCCAAACCAGCCCTGAGGCCGATACTTTTCGCGCATGGGCGGCACAAAACGCGGAAGCGGTTCAAACCTATTATCCCGAACGCGGCCTGATCTATGACCGTAACGGTCATTTGCTGGCCGGCAATAAAACCGTTTACGAAATCGGCGTGGACCTAAAAAATGTCCAAGACAAACAAGCCGTAGCCAAAGCCGTTGGTACGGAGCTTGGTTTAAATCCCGATGATCTTTACAATCTCATGGCCAAACCGCCGAGCAACCTGGCTTATCTCATCCTTGCAAATTACGTGGATGCCGATAAAGCCCTGGCATTGCAGCAATTAAAAAACACCACTGACCAGCAAACGCCCTCCGGCGAACAAAGCAGCTTATCGGGTCTTATATTCACGCCTCATCCGCAACGGACTTATCCGGAAGGTGCGTTGGCATCCAATGTAATCGGCTTCGTGAGCCGCGAAGGGCGCGGCTATTTCGGCATCGAAGAAAAATATAACGATTTACTGGCAGGCGCACCCATCCAAGTCAAAGTGCCGGTTGATCCCAATAAAGCCGCCGATATTCCCCAAGTACCCAACGGCACAACGCTGATATTAACGCTCAACCGCGATCTCCAGGCAGCCACCGAACAAATCCTGGATGACTCATTGACAAAATACGGTGCGACAGGCGGCACGATTGTCATCATGGACCCGCGCAATGGAGAAATCCTGGCGATGGCTTCCACCCCGCGCATGGACTTAAATCAATTCTGGAATTATCAGACCATTTACGATAACGCCAGCGAATACAATCCCGCCGTCAGCATGCCCTACGAGCCTGGATCCGTGCTGAAAATCCTGACCATGGCCGCCGCGCTCGATAATCACACGGTCACACCTGCCACCACATTTTTGGATACGGGCGCATACCTGATCGGCGGGGTAACCATCAGAAACTGGAATGACCAAGCCTGGGGCCTGCAGGATATGCTGGGCTGCATCCAAAATTCACTCAACGTTTGCATGGCATGGGTCGCATCCCAGATGGGATCTCAAAACTATTATAGGTATATGAATCGCTTTGGCCTTGGACATGCAACAGGCATTGACCTGGCTGACGAAGCGGCAGGCCGATTGAAAGTCCCGGGCGATACAGATTGGTATCCGGCGGACCTTGGCACCAACGCTTTTGGCCAGGGCGTGGCTACAACACCGATTCAGATCATGATGGCTGCATCGGCGATCGCCAATAACGGCCGCATGGTCACCCCTCACGTTCTATATGCCTTGGTGCGGAATAACAGACAATTCAATGTCCCCGCCCAATATGCGGGTTCGCCCATATCCACGAACACCGCTCAAATATTGGATCAGATGCTGGCAACCTCGCTTCAAAATGAAGCATCCCAGGCTTTGATCCCTAACTATAAAATGGCGGGTAAAACCGGCACAGCTCAAATCCCTGTGGTTGGTGGCTATGATCCCACTCTAACGAATGCATCGTTTATTGGATGGGGACCGGTAGACGACCCGCGGTTCATGATCTATGTCTGGCTCGAGCAGCCCTCCGTTTCCATTTGGGGTTCGGAAACAGCCGCACCGGTCTTTGCACAGGCGGCCCAGAAAGCCATCCTCCTGCTCAACGTCCCACCAGACAATATTCGCAGTCAAGTTGCCATGCCTTAATCAACGCTCCGGGAAAAATGCTGACTCTTGCGGATACCATCGAAGCTTTGACCCATACGCATCTGGATGCCCCAGCGGTCATCACAGAAGCGACGGTGGACTCGCGGCAAGTTATCCCGGGATCCTTGTTTGTTGCCGTTCCCGGAGAACGATTGGACGGCCATGACTTCATTGAAGGTGCATTCAAACGGGGGGCGTCTTTTGCTTTAATTCAGCGAGAGGTGAACGTCTCATTCAAGACCCTCGACTTGCGCAGCGGCTTACCCAGCGACACCAAGCCTGACCTAACCCCGCCCCTTTGCCTGCGGGTGGACAATACAGTTAACGCGCTTCAACAGATCGCGCGCTTTTGGCGGCGTAAATTGAACCTGCGCGTGATTGGGATCACAGGCAGTGTCGGCAAATCCACAACAAAAGAAGTCATTGCCCAAGTACTCGGCCAGAAATACCATACGCTCAAGAACCCAGGAAATCTGAATAACGAAATCGGACTTCCTTTAACAATCCTCCGCCTCGGATCAGGATATGAGCGAGCCGTATTGGAAATGGGATTCTATATCCCCGGTGAGATTGCCCTTTTATGCAACATCGCCCTGCCTCAAGTCGGTGTGGTCAGCAATGTCGGAACGGTTCATGCGGAACGCGCAGGATCACAGGAGGCCATCGCGCGTGGTAAATCGGAATTGGTGCAGGCATTGCCCGCCGCACCGGAAGGGACCGCCATCCTGAACTTCGATGATCCGCTCGTCCGAAAAATGGAGGAGAAAACCAAAGCGCGCGTGTTCTTTTACGGCCTTTCCCCTGAAAGCCAATTATGGGCCGATCACGTGGAAGGTCTCGGTCTGGAGGGCATCCGATTCCGACTCCATTATGGTCACGAGACCATGCATATCCATATCCCAATGATCGGAAGACACTCTGTGGAAACCGCCCTGCGCGCAGCAGCAGTCGGATTAGTTGAAGACCTGACCTGGCAGGAAATCCTGGATGGCTTGCGTGAGGGGCATACACAACTACGCCTCGTTGCGGTCCGCTCCGCATCCGGCGCGTTAATATTGGATGATACCTACAATGCATCACCGGAATCCATGTTAGCATCATTGAATCTCTTGAGCGAACTTGGAGGATCGCGCAAGATCGCTGTATTAGGCGACATGCTGGAACTCGGTCCCTACGAACGGCAGGGACACGAGATGGTCGGTCTGCGCGCCGCCCAAGTAGCCCATATATTGATTACGTATGGCGTACGCGCTCACATATACGCCGAGGCCGCCCGGCGTACCGGAGTAAAGCCTACTCACATTCTGGAATTCGAGACTGCGGAACCGATCATCGAATGGTTAAAGAAGAACCTGACCAAGGATGACACACTACTCCTAAAAGGCTCGCATGGCTTGCGCATGGATAACATCACTGCCGCATTGGAGGTGCAATCATGATGAGACAGGTTTCCCTGGCTCTCAGTCTCGCAGGATTATCTTTTATGATGACGGTCATTTGGGGCGGGCCGCTACTGCGTATTTTGCGTCATTTTAAAATCGGCAAGATCATACGCGTGGAAGAACCCAGCCACCATGCCGTAAAGATGGGAACTCCCACCATGGGAGGCGTGATGATTATCGTGCCCGTACTATTGCTGACCGTCCTGCTTAACGCGGTGTCTTTGATCGGATTTACTCAAAACGGGGTTGGGCGGTCGGTGCTCGTCCCGATGATCGTCATGATCGGTTATGCCATTCTCGGAATGATTGACGATTGGGAAGGTATACGCGGCAAACGCAAAGGCGAAGGGATGCGCGCCCGCACCAAATTCCTCTTTCAGGTGATATTGGGAATAGGCACGGCCTGGGTCCTGAAGTATTTGCTTGGCTCACCGGATCTGATTGTCCCCGGCGTTCACGGCGTCTTCGACCTCGATTGGTGGTACGTTCCGATCGCGGCGTTCATCATCGTCGGCGCGTCGAACGCCGTCAACTTCACAGATGGATTGGACGGACTGGCCGGTTTGATCTCCGCCACCGCATTTGCAGCATATGCCATGATCGCTTTGAATCAGCACCAGGTCTATCTTGCACGGTTCTGTTTCACACTGGTCGGCGCAATGTTCGGCTTTCTGTGGTTCAACGTTCATCCCGCCGAACTGATCATGGGCGATACCGGCGCGCTCTCCCTTGGCGCCACCATGGCAGTTGTCGCCCTTATGACCGGACAATGGGCTGTCCTGCCCATCATCGCGATCATCCCGGTAAGTGAGATGGTCAGCGTCATAATCCAAATCGCCTATTTCCGACTCACAAAAGGCAAGCGGTTTTTCAAGATGGCGCCGCTTCACCTGCATTTTGAACTGCTTGGGTGGAGCGAGACGCAAGTGGTGCAAAGATTTTGGCTGATCGGATTAATTGCCGCCATGCTTGGAGTCGGCCTAGCTTTGGTGTAAACGATGAAGGACTGGAGAGGCACACGCGTCGTTATTTTGGGAGCAGCCCGACAGGGCCTGGCTTTGGCGCGCTGGTTGGTCAAACAGGGAGCGAGCGTAACCCTGAGCGATAAACGTCCAGAGGTGGAACTAGCTTCCACGCGCGCGACCTTGGGCGGCCTGCCCATTGAATGGGCTTTGGGCGGCCATCCCGTTGAACTGCTCGATCAAGCCGATGTGTTGTGCCTCTCAGGCGGAATACCGCTCAGCCTCCCCATCGTCGAGGCGGCCTTGAAGCGCGGCATACCTCTTTCCAACGATACGCAGGTTTTTATGGAAGCCGTACCGTGCAAAACGATCGGCATCACGGGGTCGGCAGGCAAGACCACCACAACCACCCTCGTTGGACAAATGGCAAAAGATGCCCATGGCCAACATGCCTACATTGGCGGCAACATCGGCGATCCACTCATCAATTACGTGGACGATATGAGACCGAGCGACCTTGCCATTCTTGAAATATCCAGCTTCCAATTGGAACAAATGACCATTTCGCCCAATGTGGCCGCGATCTTGAACATCACGCCCAATCACCTGGACCGCCATGGCAGCATGGAGGCCTACACAGCCGCCAAAGCGCACATCCTTGAATTTCAGTCCACAAAAGATACCGCAGTGCTTGGCCGCGACGATGCCGGTGCGTGGACGCTGCGAAGCAAAACCATAGGCAAACTTCATTCTTTCGGGTTCAGTAAAATTGATGAAAATGCCGAAGGCACGTATTACGAAGATGGCATTTTGTTTCTCTACGAACACCGTGTAGATATTCCACTCTTGCGCCGCGACCAAATCCAACTGCGCGGCGACCATAATGTGAGCAATATCCTCGCCGCGTTCGCCATCGGACACGCAGCGGGCTTTCCGCTGGATGCCATGTTGACCGCCGCCGAGGAATTTCGCGGCGTAGCGCATCGCCTTGAATATGTGCGGGAACTGCGCGGTGTGCGCTGGTATAACGATTCCATCGCCACCGCCCCCGAACGGACAATGGCCGCCATCCATTCATTCAACGAACCCATTGTGCTTTTGCTCGGCGGGCGCGATAAAAACCTGCCGTGGGATGAACTCGCGAATCTAATTCACCAGCGCGTGGACCATGTGGTCCTGTTTGGTGAGGCAGCAGAGAAAATCAAGAAAGCGATAGCCGGTAATATGCAGCGCGCGGAGCAAGTTGAAGGGTCCGTAAAGCGACCTTTTACGCTGGATCATGTGGAACATCTACAGGATGCCATTCATAAAGCGGCTGAGGTTGCGGCACCCGGTGATATTGTTTTGCTTTCGCCGGGCGGCACAAGTTTTGATGAATTCAAAGATTTCGAGGAACGAGGAGAGAAATTCCGCTTATGGGTACAGAAACTTTCATAACAGAACAACCCTTCGTTGACGATCCGCCGATTGAAAAACCCGGCCCATCGAAACGCAGCGCAGATCTGCCCTTGCTGGTGGTGACGATCGCGCTCGTGGTCTTTGGGTTGACGATGTTGTTCTCGGCATCCTGGGATTATTCACTCCAGATATACAAATCGCCCATGTACATGTTCGAGCACCAACTGGGATGGCTGGGTATCGGGATCATTGCGGCGTTTCTCCTCTACCTTTTTGATTACCATCACTTCAGCAAGTTGGTACTGCCTGCCATGGTAGTTACCATAATTTTGTTGATCGCAGTGCTGCTTGTCGGTAAAGCCCTGCTGGGATCGCGGCGGTATTTAGGCGACGGGTCGTTCCAGCCGTCTGAAGCGGCAAAGGTGGTCACCATTTTATATTTATCCGTGTGGCTGTATGCCAAACGCCAGTTCATCCACGATGTGACCTTCGGCATGATCCCACTGAGCGTGATCCTCGGTATCATCGGCGGTCTCATCTATCAACAACCCGATCTAAGCACGGCGGCAATCGTCCTGCTGCTGGGCGGCCTGCTGTTCTTCCTGGCGGGGGGCGATTTGAAACAGATCGCCATCCTTTTGGTGATCGCGATCATCGTGGGGTGGGTTGTAGTCCGCATCAACCCGACCGGCCGCGAAAGAGTGGCAGCTTATATCGCCGAGCTCAAAGATCCAACGCAGGCCTCCTATCATGTGCAACATTCGTTCGAAGCGATTGTCAATGGCGGCTGGTTCGGGGTCGGGATCGGACGCGGCCAGGCACAAGTCACCGGCCTGCCCGTACCGGCAAACGACAGTATCTTCGCCGTGATCGTAGAGGAACTCGGATCGCTGGGCGCCATCACGTTGATCGGTTTGTACGCGCTCATGATCTGGCGCGGGTTTGTAATCGCCCGCCGCGCCCCCGATATGCTCGGCACATTGATCGCATCCGGCCTGGTGATCTCGATCGGCATTCAGGCAGCCATCAACATGTCAGTGATGGTTGGACTGATTCCTTTTTCAGGCGACGTCCTGCCTTTTGTCAGCGCAGGCGGTTCAAACCTGGTCTCCTCGCTGGCTTCAATTGGAATCTTGATGAATATCTCGCGTCAAAAAGGCGAAATCACAGAATTATCGGATGAAGAACGGAGAACATTCAGTGCGACTCTTGATCTGCGCGGGCGGAACCGGCGGCGGCGTGTATCCCGCTCTCGGCGTGGTTGAACGGTTGAAACGGGCAGGCTTAAATGCGTCCAGTTCCAACCCTCATCCCTCCAACTTTGAACTCTTATGGATCGGCGGAGAAGGCGGCATGGAAGAAGAACTTGTGAAACGGGCAGGCCTTCCATTCCAAACCATTCCGGCCGCGGGTCTGCATGGCGTGGGCCTGCGGGCTTTGCCGCGCAATCTGATCACCCTGGCACGCGGCATCAAATCTTCCATGAAAATCCTGCGTGAATTTAAGCCTGACGCCTTATTCTTTACAGGCGGTTATGTGGCCGGTCCCATGGCTGTTGCGGGAAGAAAGATCCCGACGCTGCTTTACGTGCCCGATATCGAACCAGGGCTGGCTTTGACTTCGTTGGCCCGCTTCGCCGACCGGATTGCAGTCACCACACCGGATTCGCAAAAGTATTTTTCGAGGAAAGTTACTGTGACCGGGTATCCACTGCGCATGGAGCTTGAGGCGTGGGATAAGCAAAAGGCTCACAACGCATTGAATCTGGACGATGATGCGCCGGTGCTATTGGTTTTTGGAGGGAGCAAAGGTGCACGTTCGATCAATGAAGCCATCGTTCCCCGCCTGCCCACTTTGCTTGAGATGGCGCAGGTCATCCATATCAGCGGGCAATTGGATTGGGAAGCCATCCAAACTGCACGAAACGGCCTGACTTCCTGGCACCAGCAGCGGTACCACGCCTTTCCCTATCTGCATGAAGAGATGGGCGCAGCGCTAGCTTCCGCCGATCTGGTCATCTCCCGCGCCGGAGCGTCGACTTTGGGCGAGTTTCCCTTTTTCGGTTTGCCCGCCATTCTCGTCCCATATCCGCACGCGTGGCGCTATCAAAAAGTCAACGCCGATTACCTGGCCGAACGCGGCGCGGCAGTGATCCTCAAGGATGAGTTGTTAATGGATGGTCTCATGCCGGTCATCAAAGACCTGCTGGCAAATCCATCCAAGCGTGAAGCGATGAGCAAAGCCATGAAATCGTTATCTCATCCGCAGGCCGCGCAGGCCATCGCCGAACAACTTTTACAATTAGGAGGGCTTTCCCTATGATGAGCATCGTTTATATCTTCTGGATGTATGTCATCCTGTTCGCGGTCATCGGTGTTTTGCGCGGCTGGGCGAAGGAACTCATCGTATCCTTCAGCGTCATTTTTGCCCTGGCGTTAAATTACACTTTGCGCTTATACATCGCCATGGTTGAACAGCTCGACATCAAGAGTACGGAGCTGTTCTGGATCCGCATTTCCATCCTCGTTGTTCTGGTTTATTTCGGCTATCAGACGGTCGCGCTGGTGCCACACCTGGCATCCAAGTCAAACCGGGAGCGTTTGCAGGATTCGTTGTTCGGCGCGGTGCTTGGCGCTCTTAATGGCTACCTGATCGCAGGCACCATCCTGTTCTATTACATCAACGACGCGCAGTATCCCTATCCCAATGTCATCGGCCCGCCCCCAAGTAGTCTTGCGAGTTCCGTTCAACTTCTGATGACTTTCATGCCGCCGCGCTTATTGGGCGTTCCGTGGATCTACTTCGCCGCCATCCTTTGTGCCATCTTTGTCATCGTTGTATACATCTAAACTGGATATTGATTAATAACATGACTCACGTACACCTCATCGGCATCGGCGGAAGCGGACTCTCCGCCATTGCCCGCCTCTTAAAAGAAAGCGGATACACCGTCACCGGCTCCGACCGCATGCTCAGTACATTTGCGGCTGACCTGCAAGCGTCCGGCGTGACGATTTATATCGGACACCACCCGCGCAATATTCAAGGTGCGGACTGGATCGTCCGATCATCCGCCATTCCCGACACCAACATTGAAGTGTTGGCCGCCAAACAGGCAAACATTCCCGTCTACAAGCGGGCGGATTTTCTCGGAAAGCTCATGGAAGACAAAACCGGAATCGCCGTTGCCGGCACGCATGGAAAAACCACGACAACCGCCATGATCGCATTTCTGCTTTCGGAACTGGGACGCGATCCATCTTTCATTGCAGGCGGAGTGTTAATCAACTATAACGTTAACGCACGAGCCGGCAAGGGCAAGCCCTTTGTCATTGAAGCGGACGAGTACGACCGCATGTTCCTCGGTCTCAAACCCCGCATCGAAGTGGTCACCAACCTCGAACACGATCATCCCGATATCTACCCGACTTACGACGACATGGTCTCCGCATTTGAATCGTTCGTTGCCCTGCTCCCCGTGGATGGCACATTGATCGGATGTGTGGAAGACAGCGGTGCAGCGGCACTGCTCAACAAAGCCCGCCGCGATGGCCGCAATGTGATCGCCTATAACCTCCAGGCCGAAATGACCATTAACGCTTCGCAATGGATGCAGGCACGTTCGGTCAAGCCCAACGAGCAGGGCGGTTTCGATTTTGACGCCACCACAAACATAGGTGAGATCGCATCAGCGCATGTCTCGCTTCAAGTGCCAGGTGAACACAATGTCCGCAATGCCCTGGCTGCACTGGCCGTGATCGTCGAGTTGGGACTGCCACTCAAGGAAGCTGCCACGCAGTTTTCATTCTTCAAAGGCACGGGCCGCCGATTCGAAGTGAAAGGTGAGAAGCGGGGGGTCACGGTCATTGACGATTATGCCCACCACCCCACCGAGATCAAAGCCACACTGGCCGCAGCGCGCGCCCGGTATCCCCATCGTCGCATTTGGGCCGTATGGCAGCCGCATACCTATTCCCGCACCCAAACACTCTTTTATGAATTTACGCGGGCTTTCCAGGATGCTGATGAGGTGATCGTCACGGAGATTTATCCCTCGCGCGAACCCAAGCAGGATTTTTCATCTGCAGAAGTGGTAAGCGGCATGCCGCACCTATCGGCCCGCTTCATTGCTTCGCTCGAAGAAACAGCAGAATACCTGCTCAAGCATCTACGCAATAAAGATGTATTACTTGTCCTATCCGCCGGCGATGCCGACCAGATCAGCGCCGATGTGCTGGCCGGACTTTAGAAGAGGAGATCCATGGACGAAGAAAAAAAGCACAAGTATCAATCCGACACGTTGGGCCTGCCGCCATTGAAAATGGTTTTGGTCCATGCTGAAAATGAGCGGCAAAACAAGAATGCCCAAACGATATTGGAATCGCCGGAAGCAAAAGAGAAACGTGAAAAGCAACAGGCGATCAGAAAATTGATCCGGCATTTGAACGATGAATGATCAATACCATCCCAATCCGCCGAGGATGACGGTGTAAGCGCCATTGAAATGATGAAATCTCCTGCCCTGCCTGTTGATGTCCTGCTTGCCAGGTTTAGCAATAAGGTGAAAGAGAATGTACCTCTTGCACCCTATACCTCTGCGCGCATCGGCGGACCGGCAGATTACTTGATCACCGCCCATTCAAGCGATGAATTGGGAGAGATCATAAAGCTGATATGGCAACAGCGTTTGCCGTATTTTATTCTAGGCGGTGGTTCAAATGTGCTGGTCAGCGATAAAGGCGTGCGCGGAATAACCATATTGAACCGAGCGAAAGCAGTCCGCTTTGAAAACGGAAGCCAGCCAACAGTTTGGGCTGAATCGGGAACCGTGTTCAGCAATCTTGCCAATCGCTGCGCGTCGAAGGGGTTTGCAGGACTTGAATGGGCCGCAACCGTTCCCGGTACAGTGGGCGGCGCCATCCATGGCAACGCCGGAGCATTTGGCGGAGATACGTCCGGAAATTTGATCTGGGCCGAGATCATGACCGAGGCGGGTTCTGAACGCTGGCCTGTTGAAAAATTGGAATATGGCTATCGCACAAGTATTTTGAAGCGCGGCGACCTTTCGACACCCGCGGCAGGACAGGCAAAAGCCATCGTTCTTTCAGCTGAATTGAGTTTAAAAAACGCGACAAAAGAGGAAGTGTCTGTTAAAATCGGTCAATTCAGCGAACGCCGCAAGACCACGCAGCCACCGGGCGCGAGCATGGGTTCGATGTTCAAGAACCCGGACGGTGATTATGCCGGACGATTGATCGAAGCCGCGGGATTGAAAGGAACTCGCATCGGCAACGCCGAGATCAGCACAGTGCATGGAAATTTTTTTATCAACCACGGCAAGACAAAAGCCAGCGATATACGCGCGTTAATCGAACTGGCCCAAAAAACGGTGAAAGAGAAATTTGAGGTTTCATTGGAATTGGAAATTGAGCTGGCTGGTGAATGGTGAATAAGAAGAAACTCCACGTGGCATTGATTTTCGGCGGGCGCTCAGGCGAACATGAGGTCTCGCTGATGTCTGCGCGTTCCGTCTTATCGGTGCTCGATCCGTCGAGGTATCAAGTGACTCAAATCGGGATCACTCCCGAAGGTCAATGGCTGACAGGCCAGGATGTAATCAGCGCGTTCGAAAGTCACAGAGTTAATAATCTCGAGCGGGTCATTCTCCCCTCCGAACCATCACGTTCATCCATCTTTACTCTGCGGGAGACAAAGATCGGGGAAAAATTCGAAACGCTGACCGCAATCGATGTCTTCTTCCCGCTTTTACACGGAACATTCGGAGAGGACGGAACTATTCAAGGCTCGTTCGAGATGGCCGATGTGGCCTACGTCGGCGCTGGCGTGACCGGGTCATCGGTCGGCATGGACAAGGGCATCTTCAAGGATGTGATGCGCGCCAATCATATTCCAACCGTTGAATCAGCGATTGTATTGCGCTCCGAAATCGAAAAGGATATGAACGCGGTGATCGAAAAGGCCGAGAAAGTCAGCGCTTATCCGATCTTCACCAAACCTGCCAACCTCGGTTCATCGGTCGGCGTGACAAAGTGCCGCACGCGCTCCGACTTGCAGGAAGGCATGATGGAAGCAGCCCTGTATGACCGGCGCGTGCTGGTGGAGCGCGGCGTGGCAAATGCACGTGAGATCGAAGTCAGTGTGCTGGGCAACGATGACCCACGCGCTTCAGTGCCCGGTGAAGTTTTGCCAAGCCGCGAGTTTTATTCCTACGAATCAAAGTATGTGGACGGAACATCCGGACTCCTCATCCCCGCTCCTCTGCCTGCCGAAACAACAGCCCACATTCAAGACCTGGCTGTGCGCGCCTACAAAGCCATTGATGCGGCAGGCATGGCACGCGTGGACTTTTTCCTCGACAAAGATTCAGGCGAAGTCTATCTCAATGAACTCAACACCATACCCGGTTTCACCAAGATCAGCATGTATCCGAAGTTATGGGAAGCCAGCGGCATACCTTATGCAGAACTGGTGGATCATTTGATCGAGCTTGCCGTGCAGCGCAAAGGCGAACGCGACCGGACGTCACACACCTACCGGAGTCAGGCATGAGCGAAAAAACTTCATTGAACCGCGCTGAAGCCGTCCGATTGCGCCTCCGCCAGCAATCACAAAAGCGGGCAGTCAAGTCATCGCAACAAATCGCGAGGCCATTGCCCGCCATTACCTCGCGCGAAACCGTTCGATATGCCGCGCCGAAGATCAGCCATAAATCAAAGACGCGGCGGCGCTACCAGGCCGCGTTCTCGATGCAGGGCGTTCAAATTCACCTGCCGAGCATCACGATGCCGCGCTTCGAAGTCGGCTGGCGCTTATTATCGTTCTTCATTTCCCTCTTGCTGGGCACAGGTCTTTATCTGGCATGGACTTTGCCGATGTTCCGTATAAACGTTCCGCAGGTTACCGGCAACCAACGGATCAAAGCCGATGAGATCGACGCGGTACTCGATGCTTCCGGACAGCCGATCTTCACACTCCTGCCGTCCAATTTGGAAAATCGCATCCGGAGCAATTATCCAGAACTAGTTTCCGCCAAAGTATCCCTCTCGTTGCCAAACATCGTTTCGGTAAACGTGACCGAACGACAGCCGGTTATCTTATGGCGGGAGAACGGCGCATATACGTGGATTGACGAAAATGGAGTCGCATTCCGCCCACGAGGCCCCCAAAAAGCAGATCCATTAATCAGTGTGAACGCGCTAGCCACACCGCCGCACGGCCAGCCTTCCGAAATTGGCACATACTCCCCACTCACCCCTTATATTTCCGAGGATATGGTAAAGGCCATTCAGATGCTCGTGACGAAGATCCCGGCCGGTTCGACCCTGAGCTATGATCCGCATTATGGTCTGGGTTGGTCAGACAGCCGAGGCTGGCAGGCTTATTTCGGAAGCGATTCAAAAGATATGGATATGAGATTGCGAGTCTATCAAGTGCTGGTGGATTCATTGCTCCAGCGCGGCATCTATCCGGTATTCATCAGCGTTCAATATCCGAACGCGCCATACTATCGCTTGAGTCAATAATTATGGAAGAAATCGTTGTAGGCATCGATGTAGGAACCACCAAAATATGCACGCTCGTCGGGCGGATCGAGGATGA
>Ga0182027_10002636_pt1 | contig 28921 bp, 33 predicted proteins | sample 712E1DmetaG_FD_121300 | JGI IMG/M metagenome (GOLD analysis project Ga0182027, IMG submission 121300) | Permafrost microbial communities from Stordalen Mire, Sweden - 712E1D metaG (Illumina Assembly) | ecosystem: Environmental > Terrestrial > Soil > Wetlands > Permafrost | place: Sweden...
GATCACGTTCTTTTTCGACTTGGACATCTTCTCGGAGGGGCCGGTCGCGACCGCTGCGCCGGTGGTTTTGAGAAACGCCTGACCCTCGCGCTTTTCCACCTCGTCAGGTGAAAGCCAGCCGCCGTCCGCGTCCTTGTAGGTCTCGTGGCAGACCATGCCCTGGGTGAACAGGCCGGCGAACGGCTCATCGAGCTTGACATAACCCGCCAGTTTCATGGCGCGCATGAAAAAACGCGCGTAGAGCAGATGCAGAATCGCGTGCTCGATGCCGCCGATATACTGATCGACGGGCAGCCAGTAATCGACCGCGGCGCGGTTGACCGGCTCCTCGGCGGTGGTGTCGCAGAAGCGCGCGAAATACCAGGACGAGTCCACGAAGGTGTCGAGCGTGTCGGTGTCGCGCACCGCCGCGCCGCCGCACTTAGGACAAGTCGTGTGCTTCCAGGTCGGGTGGGCGGCGAGCGGATTGCCCTTGACGTTGAACGCCAAGTCGTCGGGCAGCTTAATCGGCAGATCGGATTCCCTGGCCGGCACGACGCCGCATTGGGCGCAATGGATCATCGGGATCGGACAACCCCATGGGCGCTGGCGCGACACCAGCCAGTCGCGCAGGCGGTAATTCACTGTGCGCTCGCCGCGACCGTCCGCTTCCAGGCGCTTGGCGACTTCAGCTTTGGCTTCTTCGACACTCATGCCGTCGAGGAAGCGCGAATTGGCCAGCCGGCCGGGGCCGACATAGGCTTCCTCGCCGATGACGAAGTCTTTCGGATCGGCGCCTTCGGGGATGACGACCGGCAGCGCCGGCAATTTGTATTTGCGGGCGAACTCCAGGTCGCGCTGGTCGTGGGCGGGGCAGCCGAAGATCGCCCCGGTGCCATAGGCCATCAGCACGAAATTGGCGACCACCACCGGCAGCTTCCCGTCCGCATCGAACGGATGGGCGGCGGTGAGCCCGGTGTCGTAGCCGAGCTTCTCGGCTTTTTCGATGGCCTCCTCGGCGGTGCCCATGCGCCGGCACTCGGCGACGAAGGAAGCGAGCTTGGCATCCTTCGCCGCCAGTTCCTCCGTCAGCGGATGATCTGGCGAGAGCGCCACGAAGCTGGCGCCGAACAGCGTGTCCTGGCGCGTCGAAAAGACCTCCAGCTTCCCACCGTTCGACAAATCGAAGGAAAAGCGCATCCCCTCCGAGCGGCCGATCCAGTTCTTCTGCATCAGGCGGACTTTCTCCGGCCAGCGGTCGAGCTTATCGAGCGCCTCAAGCAGTTCGTCGGAAAAAGCCGTGATCTTGAAGAACCATTGCGCCAGCTTGCGCCGCTCCACCGGCGCCCCCGAGCGCCAGCCGCGCCCCTCGATCACCTGTTCGTTGGCCAGCACGGTCTCGTCGACCGGGTCCCAGTTGACGTCGGCTTCGCTGCGATAGACCAGCCCCAGGCGATAAAAATCCAGGAACAGCTTCTGCTCGTGGCGGTAATAGGCCGGATCGCAGGTGGCGAATTCGCGGCTCCAATCGAGCGACAGGCCCATCAACTTCAACTGGTCGCGCATGGCGGCGATGTTGGCGTAGGTCCAGTCGCGCGGACTGATTCCCTTCTCGCGCGCGGCATTCTCGGCGGGAAGCCCGAAGGCGTCCCAGCCCATCGGATGCAGCACGTTAAAACCCTGCGCGCGCCGGAAGCGGGCCATGACGTCGCCCATCGTGTAGTTGCGCACATGGCCCATGTGGATGCGCCCCGACGGGTAGGGGAACATCTCCAGCATGTAGCATTTGGGCCGTGTGGAATCGGTCGGCGTCAGGAAGACGCCGGACCGGTTCCAGGCCTCCTGCCATTTCTTTTCCGATTCCTTGGCGTTGTAGCGCGCCATGCGGGCTTCGATTCCCTAGAGGGCAGTCCGGCGAAGTGTCTAGCGGTTCGCCGTCAGACTGCGCGACAAGCACAGAAACTAGACCGAAGGTGTTTTGCGGCAAATACGCCGGCAATTCCACCCTCTCCCTCAGGGCAGACTAGCGCAGGACAGCCCGCGCTTAGTTGCTCGGAGCCTGGGTCGCCAGCCTGAGTTCGCGCGCGCGCGTCAGGATGGAATCGGTCAGCCTGGTGGCCGTGTCGGGATTGACCTGGGCGTCGAGCCAGCTGTCCCCCGAGCGGACTTGGCGGAAGACCGCGATCTTGATCCCGTCGGCTCGCAGGTGCCGGTCCAGGATATAGACCGTGACTTTCAGCCGTTCGTCCTGGGCCTGGGGCGAGGAGTACCAATCCGTGATGATGACCCCGCCGAAGGGGTCGGCGGAGGCCAGCGGCATGAAGGACAAGGTGTCGAGGGACGCATGCCACAGATAGGAATTGACACCCAAAGTCCTTTGGCCGCTGGCGCTCGAGATGGCGGTTGAGCCGGTGTCGCTGTCCTGCATGACGTCGGTGTTGGACGAGCCGCAGCCCGCCAACAGCACGCCGCACGCGACCAATGTTAAAATCCGCATCGGGCTGCTTTTCATCCTTTTCCGCGAAACCAGTATCTTCCCCGCGCATACCCCCGATTTTTGCGCGGTTTTGGCTTATACTGGGCCGCAAGCCGCCGCGCAACGAGCGGATCGTCTTATGTTATAGAGGTTTAATCTTAATCGCGGCGGTCCGTCCGCTAAGAGGCGGGGTCGGCTTTGGGAGTGGGGTCATGAAAGCGTTTCTGCTTGCCGGCGCAGCTATGGCCGTCCTCCTCGCCTCGCCGGCCCTGGCCGACGACTGGACGCTCAGTCCTTGGAGCACGAATATTTCCAATATCGACGTGACGGTCGGCGGCCGCGCGCAAGGAACGGCGTTCAGCGCCGATCAGCCGGCGGCGCTTGGCGTCGACAGGACCAGTGCAAGCGGCGCCGCGGAGCTGACCGCCGCGCTCGAACGCGACTATGACAGCGGGCTGACGATCGGGCTCAAGAGCGTCTTCGAGGTCTATCACGACCGACTTTCCGGCGACAATTACGGCGACGATCTCGTGCAGAAAGTCTATGCGGTGGGGTCGACGGGGCTCGGCCGCGTCGAAGTCGGCATGACCGACGGAGCGGCTTACGCGCTGTCGGTCACCGGGCCGGTGGTCGACGAGGCGACGACGATCGACAACGCCAACGCCACCTTCTTCCGCGACCCGTCCACCGGCAGGGCTTTCATCGACGCCTTCAAGCTCAACAGCGCGGTGGAATCTTCGCTCAATTACGCCAAGCTTTCCTATTACACGCCCAGGCTGTTCGGCATCGAGCTCGCCGCCTCCTATACGCCCTCGGAAGGAAAGGACGTGCTTCCCTTCGTCTCCAGCGGGCCGCTGGTGGCAAACCGGCAGGAGAGCATCTGGGAAGGGGCGGCCAGCTACAGCGACGATTTGGGGCCGGTCCAGCTCGGCGTTTACGCCGGCTTTGCGCTCGCCCATGCCAACGCCGCGTCCAAGACGCCCGGCCACGAGGGCCTGACGGAATGGGGCCTGGGCAGCGAACTCGACTACAATATCAACGACGACATGAAGCTCGCGGTGGGCGGCGCCTATCGCCACAGCAACGCCTACACCTTCGACATCAACGACGTGCTGGCGCACGGCCAGACCTCCAGCCTGCATCTGAGCGCGACGCTGAGCGATGGGCCGTGGATCGCCGGCGGCGAATTTGGTACGGGCAATGCCGACGGCGCGCCCAGGCTCGGCGTGCACGGCGCGGGCGTATCGCTCGGCTATGTCTTCAACGCTAATTGGCAGGCGTCGCTCGGCTGGCAGCAGTTGAACTACAGCCGCGACGCCGGAACCTTCTACAACGGCGCGCCGCGCATCCGCATGGATGCGGTGTTTCTGCATCTGCGCCTACACATCTAAGGCGCCAATCGCGGCGATGCCGGCGAATCCCGACAAAAGAGCGGCGTTGCGCGGCCCGATTCCACCCAGCGCGTACAGCGGCAGGCGCGTGGCACGCGCGATCAAATTGGCGCGTACAGCGGTGAGCGCCGCGCGGCCGGGATGGCTTGCGGTTGGAAACACCGGCGACAGGAAGGCCCCGTCGAGCAGATTCGCCTTGGCCAGCGCCGCCAGCGAATGCACGGAGCCGGTGATGAACATGGAGCGGCGGCGCGCGCGCCAATAAGCGGCCTCGCCGAGGCGCGCCTCGGGTAGATGCACGCCGTCCGCGCCTGCCACCAGCTCGCCGGCGACCAGCACGATCAGAAAGCGCCACCGCGCCAGCGCGATCATAGCGCGGGCAAGCTCCGCGCGCCGCGCCGCGTCGCGCGAACGCACCACGACCATGCTGCCGCGGGGCAAGGCGCGCGCCGCCGCCAGCGAATCGGCGAGCCGCTCGTCGTCGGTGAACAGCACCAGCGCCGGCAGGTCATGGCGGGCATGCGCGGCCAATCGTGCCGCCGCCCTTGCCAGCTTGCGCCTCGCCAAGCTATCGCTCATCCCATGGTCCCCGACCAGATCGCGGAGAATTTCGCCCTCATCCTGGCGCGCATCGAGGCGGCGCGAAAGAGCGCGCTGAAACCGGCAGCTTCTACCAAACTGGTTGCGGTCAGCAAATTCCACGACACCGCACATATCCGCCCGCTGCTCGAGGCCGGTCACCGGCTGTTCGGCGAAAGCCGGGTGCAGGAGGCGCAGGCGAAATGGCTGCCATTGAAGCGCGACTATCCCGATATCGAACTGCACCTGATCGGGCCCTTGCAGACCAACAAGGCGCGCGAGGCCGTCGCGCTGTTCAATGCAATCCACTCGCTCGACCGCCCGAAGCTGGCTCACGCCTTGAAGGGCGAATGCGACCGGGCCGACCGCTCGCCGGCGCTGTTCGTGCAGGTCAACACCGGCGAGGAGGCGCAGAAAGCGGGCGTGGCGCCCGGCGATGCGGTCGCGCTCATTTCCGAAGCGCGTGGATTGGGGCTGAACGTTCGGGGGCTGATGTGCATCCCGCCGTTCGGCGAAGCGCCGGCGCCGCATTTCGCGCTGCTGGCCAAGCTCGCCGCGGAAAACGATCTGCCGCTGCTCAGCATGGGCATGAGCGACGATTTCGAAATTGCGGTCCGCTTCGGCGCCACGCATGTGCGCGTCGGCACCGCGATCTTCGGAGAACGGGATTAGTAGGGCTGCAGTTCTGAGGTGGCGCCCAGCAGGCTGATGCTGCGGCCGTAGGCAGTGACGGCGCGCGCCGCGATCTCGGCATCGACGCCTTTGCCGGAAAGCGCGCTCACCAGCGCGCTCACGTCGGGACCATTTATGGCGTCGGCGGGCGTGACCTCGGCCGGGATGTCGCTGGCCGCCGTTTGCGTTGCGTTGTCGCCGGTCAGGAATGCCAGCACCGTGTCGCCGACATCCTTGCCGGTGATGGCCTGGAAAGCGGTGTCCGCGAGCGAAGAGACGAAACCAATGAAGCCGCCGTACAAACTATCTCCGGCGATCTTCTCGAAGGTGCCGGGCCGGTCGCCGGTGATGGCGCGGTAAATCGTTGAGATCACCGGAATGTGTTCGAGCGGATTGACGATGTCGAGGAAGTCGGCGAACGAGAAGTCCGGCGTGCCGGCAGCCGACGCGACCGCTGCCACGGGCCCGAAGGCCGCGGGATTCGTGACATGGCTGGAATAATCGATCGCGGGCATGGCCCCCTTCACGCAAGGAGCTTGCCAGCGCCCGGGCCTTGTTTTCCGGCGCGGCAACGGCGCGCACCGGGCAAAATCTACCGGTTAGAACAGATGCCCGGCCTTTTTGGCCTTTGTTTGCAGATAGGCGCGGTTGTGCTTGTTGGCGGGAAAGGCGAGGCGGACGCGCTCGACCACCTTGATGCCTGCCGCCCGCAAGCCGGCGACCTTGGCCGGATTATTGGTCAGTAGACGGACGGATTTGTAGCCGAGCAGTTCCAGCATCCGCGCCGCTATGGCGTAGAGCCGCTCGTCAGCCTCGAAGCCCAGCCGCTCGTTGGCCTCCAGCGTGTCGAAGCCCTGGTCCTGGAGCCGGTAGGCGCGCAGCTTGTTGATCAACCCGATGCCGCGGCCCTCTTGCGCTAGATAGAGCAGCACGCCGCCGCCCGCCTTGGAGATCGTCTCGACGGCGCCGCGCAATTGCGCCCCGCAATCGCACTTGAGCGAGCCCAGAAGATCGCCGGTGAAACATTCCGAATGCAGCCGCGTCAGCACCGGCCCCGGCGTCGGCGGACGATTGATGAGGACGGCGATGTTCTCCGGCGCGCCGTCGTCGGCGCGGAAAGCGACGAGCTCGGCTTGCTCGGCGCCCTCCAACGGAACGCGCGCGCGCGTCACCGCCTTCAGACTCGCCGCCGCGTTCTGTTCGTAGGAAAGGATGTCGCGCAGGGAAATCGCAACGCCGTCCTTTCCCCCCCGGCGCAGCACCGCGGCGGGCAACAGGCCGGCCAGCTTGGCGAGCTTGAGCGCGGCGGCGAAAGCCTCCGGAAGCTTTTCGCGGACGGTTTCGAACGGGCCTTTCAACGGCGTAGCAAGATCGGCGGTGGGATCGGCGATGGCGCGCAGCCGCTCTGCGTTCATTTCCGCAGTCAGCGACAAGGCAACGACGCCGGGCGTGTAAAGGCGGATCTTCAAGGTGCGCGCCCTCGCATGGCTCAAGACCAGAAAGGCGCGCGCCCGGCGCATGCGGGCGAGGGCCGCATCGTCCAGGACTTCCACGGCGAACATCGTAAACGTCCCGCCGCCTTCGAGGCGTACCGGCCGGCCGGCCCTCAGCGCATCGGCCGCCCGCGCCACGGCGCTGAGGCCCGATCCGGGAGCCTTCGATTGCGAGCGGCGGGGGGGACGAGTCATGCGTCTTCCCAATACACCAGCGCCCCGAATCCGGGTAGAGTTCGGCTCCAACCTTGGATGGTTCCCGCTCATGTCCAGCGTCAAGCGCGTCCTTCTGGTGGAAGACGATGCCATGCTTCGCGCTTCCCTGGCCGAGCAGCTGAGCCAGGAGAGCGCCTATGCGGTGGTGGAGGCGGGGGACTGCGCCGCCGCGCGTCTTGCGGCCGGCGACGGACTCTACGAATTCATGATCCTGGACGTCGGGCTGCCCGACGGCGACGGGCGCGCGCTGTGCCGCGAGTTCCGCGCCCAAGGGATCAGCTGCCCGATCCTGCTTCTGACCGCCGCCGACACCGACGCCGACACCATCGAAGGGCTGAAATCGGGCGCCAACGACTATGTCACCAAGCCTTTCCGCTTCGCCGTCCTGATGGCGCGCGTCCACGCCCATTTGAGAAGCCACGGCCGCAGCGAGGAAGCGATGTACCGCATCGGGCCCTACACCTTCCGGCCCTCCGCCAAGCTCCTGCTCGATGCCGAGTCGAAGAAGATCCGCCTGACGGAGAAGGAAACCAACATCTTGAAGTTCCTTTATCGCTCGGCCGAGACAGTGCCGCGCGAAACCCTGCTGCACGAGGTCTGGGGCTACAATCCGGCCGTCACCACCCACACGCTGGAGACTCACATCTATCGCCTGCGCCAGAAGATCGAACGTGACCCGGGTGAAGCGCGCATCCTCATCACCGAAAGCGGCGGCTACCGGCTGATTGCGTGACGCGCCCGGAAAGCCCGGAAAGCATGGAATATCATGCATAATTTCTCGGGCGCAGCGGGCGGTCCGCCGACCGGGCGTCGCTATTTTGTTCCTCTTCCGTTTTTGGACCCTGGGTCTGCAAAATCACCTCTCTGTGCGTAACAGTGGCAGGAGCCTATCTGTGTGTCAGAGATTTCGCGCTCCCCGGGAGAAGCCCATGAAAACCCAGATACAATCGCTCTTGATCGGCGCGGCGATCGCCGCCGCCGTCACCCTGCCGGCCAAAGCGGCGGACTGGACGTGGGTCAACCGTCCGGCGCAGACGTTTCAGGCGCATGCGGTCGATCTGGAAAGAGTCTCTGCGGACGTGACGATCCGCCCGGTCGGCGGCCCCGAGGGCGTCACGATGACCATCTCCGGGCCGCGCTTTCTGGTCGACGATGTGAAGGCCCAGGCTGCTTCGGGTGTCCTCGTCGTCTCCGGATCGAACAATTCGGCGGGAAATTTCGACGTGTGGGATTGGTCGAAATGGTTCGACTACTCCCATCTCGACGACAAGAACAAGATCAGGATAACGCTGAACGTGCCGCACGGCAGCGCGATCACGGCCAAGCGCATGATCGGCGACCTCACCATCGGCGATCTTAACGGCAAAGTGTGGATCGAAACCGCCAGCGGCGACATCAAGATCGGGCGCGTGAGCGAGGCGACGCTTAAGGCGGCGGGCTCGGGCGATATCCAGATCGGCGCGGTGAGCGGACCGCTCGACCTCAGCGTCGCCGGGTCGGGCGACGTCAAGGTCGCTTCGGCGGCGGGCGCCAAGGTGAGCATTGCAGGATCGGGCGACACGATGCTGGGCGCGATCAAGGGCCCGCTCAAGGCGGATATCGCAGGCTCGGGCGATCTGACCGTGGGATCGGTCGCCGGGCCGGTCGTGCTTTCGATCGCCGGCGCGGGCGATACGCACATCAATGGCGGGCGGGCCGATCCGTTCAAAGTCTCCATCGTCGGTTCGGGCGACGTGAGCTTCAATGGCGAGGCGGTTGATCCGCAGATCAGCGCCATCGGCTCGGGCGACGTCTGGATCAAGTCCTACACCGGCAAGCTGAGTTCCTCGGGCATGGCCGACGTCAAGATCGGCGGCAAACGGGACTAATTCCGGCCGTTACCCGCCAATTGTTTAACGCCTGTTAACCCTTGGGGGCGAGAGTCGCGCTTTCAAGAGTTAACGCATGGCCCAGTCCGAAAACGAGCGGCGCACGCGCCAGCGCATTGCCGCCATCGCCGCAGGCGGCGGCGAGGAGCCGCGCCCGCGCGCCAGGCGCTCGCGCATCTGGCCTTACGCCGTGGCGCTGCTCCTGGCATGGGGCGTCATTTTCGGAGGGATATTCTACTCGCATTTCATCTCGGATCTGCCCGACGTCGGCAGCCTGCTAGTCAACGGCCCCTCGCGCGACATCGCCATCCTGGATGTGCGCGGCCGGCTGATCGCTCGGCGCGGCTTGACCCAGGGCGTGCTGGTGGATGTCTCCAAGCTTCCCGCCTATGTGCCGAACGCCTTCATCGCGGTGGAAGACCGCCGCTTCCGCGAGCACTTCGGCGTCGATCCGATCGGGCTTACCCGCGCCGCCTTCGAGGACATGATGCAAGGCCGTGTGGTGCAGGGCGGCTCGACGCTGACCCAGCAGCTGGCAAAGAACCTGTTCCTGGAGCCCAAGCGCACCTTCGAGCGCAAGGTCCAGGAGGCGATGCTCGCGGTCTATCTGGAGTCGCGCTACTCGAAGGACCAGATTCTCACGCTCTATCTCAACCGCATTTATTTCGGCGCCGGGGTCTACGGCATCGAGGCCGCCGCCGAGCGCTTCTTCGGCAAGCGCGCCGAAAAACTATCGCTGCCTGAAGCGGCCATGCTGGCGGGCAGTGTCAAGGCGCCGGCGCGCTACAATCCGCTCGCCGATCCGGACGCCTCGGAGTCGCGCGCCCAAATCGTGCTGCGCGCCATGGAGGATGCGGGCTTCCTTGACGACGCCGCCCGCGCCGACGCCCAGGCGACGCGCGCGCGCATCGTGCGCGGCACGGCGACGCCGGGCTCGGGCTATTTCGCCGACTGGGTGATCTCGCAGATTCCCGGCTATATCGGCGAGGCCAAGGAAGCCCTGATCGTCGACACCAGTTTCGATCTCGACGCACAGGCCGAGGCCGAGCGCGCCGTCGTCGCCGGGCTCAGCGAAGATGGCGAAAAGCTGCGGGTGAGCCAGGCAGCGCTGGTCGCGATGACGCCGGACGGGGCGGTGCGTGCCATGGTGGGAGGGGCGTCCTACGAACAAAGCCCGTATAACCGCGCCACCGATGCCGAGCGCCAGCCCGGTTCGGCCTTCAAACCGTTCGTCTATCTCGCCGCTCTCGAACACGGGCACACGCCCAGCGACGTCATGAACGACGGCCCGGTCGACATCCGCGGCTGGAAGCCCGAGGACTTCGAGGGCAAGTACCTGGGCGAGATCACGCTGACCCAGGCCTTCGCCGAATCCTCCAACTCGGTAGCGGCGCAACTGACGGCGCAAGTTGGTCCGGCGACCGTGGCCGAGACCGCCAAGCGGCTCGGCATCGACACGCCGCTGATGGCCGTCTCCTCGCTGGCGCTGGGCACCAGCGTGGTGACGCCGCTTGAACTGACGGCGGCCTATGCGCCTTTCGCCAACGGCGGAGAAGGCGTCGTCGCCTACGGGATCGTCCGCATACGCACAAAAGACGGAAATATCCTCTGGCAGCGCAAGAATTCCGGCCTGGGTCAGGTGATGTCGCCTGAGAACCTCGCGGCGATGACCGGGCTGATGAAGGAAGTCATGGCCACGGGCACCGGCAAAGCGGCCCGCCTCGACGACCGGCCCAGCGCGGGCAAGACCGGCACCACCCAGGATTTCCGCGACGCCTGGTTTGTCGGATTCAGCGCCGAACTGGTGTGCGGGGTGTGGGTCGGCAACGACGACAACGCGGCGATGAAGCATGCGGTCGGCGGCGGACTTCCGGCACACATCTTCAAGAGCTTCATGGAAAGTGCGGAGGCCGGATTACCGCCGAAGCCGCTCGCCGGCGAGGCGCCCGCCGCTGCTGAACCTGCACAGCAACCGGAAACGGGCGACACCTTCCAGCAGCTGCTCGACAAGCTGTTCAGCGGAACCTGACGGGAACTATCTTGCGCCGTAGCGGTGGAGCGCGGCGCCGTGCTGGCGCAGCCAGCCTTGAGGCCGTTTGACGTCGCCCACCAATTCGCGCACCAGCCGCCAGAACCGCGCGCCGTGATTCATCTCGCTCAAATGCGCAACCTCATGCGCCACGACATAGTCGAGGACATAGGGCGGGGCGAGGATCAGCCGCCAGGAAAACGATAGCGAGCGCGCCGTCGAACAGGAGCCCCAGCGACTGAAAGTGTCGCGCACCGTGATGCGTTTGGAACGCAGGCCGAGCCGGGCGGCAAGTTCGATCGCGCGGGCCTCCAAGGTCCGCCGCGCCAGGCGCTTGAGGAAATCGAGCAGGCGGCGCGGCGCGTGTTCGGCGCGGCCGCCGACGCGGATGACCGGCGCATCATCATCGATCGACACCGAGCCGCCCTCGGCCTGCGCGATCACATGCTCAACGCCGCGCAACGGTAGGTGCGCGCCGGGAACCAGCGCCACGCGGCTCGGCACATGGGCGAGCTGGCGGGCGATCCAGTCGCTCTGGCCGCGGGCGAATTCGAGCGCCCGCTCCAGCGCTCTTTTTGACGGCGCGACCACGCTGACTTCGCCGCTGGTGGCGTGGACCTTGACGATCAGCCGCCTCGCCCGCGGATTGAGTTTCACGCTCACTTCCACGGCGCGGCCCTCGATCTTCAGGAGCTCGCGACGCTCGACGCGCCGACGCTCTTTGCCGCGGGCTGCCTCTTTTCTACGCATGGGCTTCCCTTTTTCCGCGTATCTTGCTTCTCTGGCCGGCACGAGGACCCCAATGAACGCCCGACCCGGAATTCATCTCGATGTCTTTACGCATTTAAGCGCGAACCGGCGCGCCCATAAAGCGCATAATCATGTCGATTTCGTCATCGCCTCAATTATTCCGCGCCGCGATGTGTCTCACGGCCACACGAGGAGCTTCGCGCCATGAGGGCAAGCAGAATAGCGGTTCTGGCCGGCGCCTACGGTTTGGCGATGGTTCTGGGTGCGCTGGGATTTCAATATATCGGCGGCGTGGCACCTTGCGAGATGTGCCACTGGCAGCGCTGGCCGCTCGATGCGGCCGCGGTCGCGGGCCTTGGCGCGGCCGCATTGTCCGCGGTGGGCATGATCGACCGCAAGGTCGTGGCGGCGCTGGCGTGGCTGGCGCTCATCCTGATCGCGTCGAGCGGCCTCATCGGAGCGTACCAGGCCGGGGTGGAATGGAAGTTCCTGCCGGGACCGGCGTCGTGCACGGGTGCGCTCGTCGCTTTCCACGGCGGGGCGGACCTCGCCCATGCCGCGCCCGTCGTGCGCTGCGACGAGGCCTCGTGGCGGCTGTTGGGTATTTCGCTCGCCGGCTACAATGCGATCTTCTCGCTCGGCGCGGCGGCATTGGGAGCGTACTTGCTGACGGCCAGGCGGGTGTTTCTCTTGAGGGGAAGAAGGCGATGAGTGCGAAGCGCCGCAAGCCGCGTCCGCCGCCGCCGGGGGTGGACGCCAAGGACGAGATCGCCGCCATGATCCGCGTCGACCACGCTGGAGAGTACGGCGCGGTGCGGATCTACGAAGGACAGCTCGCCGTCTTCGCCGCCGACAAGTCGAAGGCGAAAACCGTCGCCGCCATCCGCCACATGGCCAAGCAGGAAGAGGAACATCTGAAGGCTTTCGATGCGCTGGTCAACGAGCGGCGCGTGCGCCCGACGGCGCTGGAGCCGGTGTGGCGCGTCGCGGGCTTCGCGCTGGGAGCGGCGACCGCGCTGATGGGCGAAAAGGCCGCGATGGCCTGCACCGCCGCGGTGGAGGAAGTGATCGACAGCCATTACGCCGGCCAGATCGAGCGGCTGGGCGACAGCGATCCGGCGCTCAAGAAAACGGTCGAGAAGTTCCGTGCCGACGAAATCGCCCATCGCGACACCGCACTGGCACATGGCGGAGGCGATACTCCCGCGCTTCTCGGCGGCGCCATCAAGGCGGGATGCCGTCTGGCGATCGCGCTCTCGACGCGGATTTGAGCGAACTGCTGGCCCAGGCGGCGTCACCGCGCCGCGCCGCGGCGGAGGATGCTGCGGTCCTGTCGCGCCTCTTCGCCGCGTCGTTCGTCACTGATCCCCTCTTCGATTGGATCGCACGGCGCGGACCCCAGCGCGCCCAGGCGCTGGAACGGTTTTTCTTTCGGCTCTTGTGCATCCGCGTCATCCCCTTCGGCGAAGTCTGGATGAGCGAAGGCGCCGCCGCCGCCTGGCTGCCGCCCTATGCGCCCGCCGATCCCGGCGGGTTCTTCGAGCAGGCGCAACTGTTCGTGGCCTTTGCGCGGATGTGCGGGATCGCGAGACTGGGGCTCGGTCCGGCGCTCGCCGCGGCGATGGAGAAAAGCCATCCTGCGCAACCTTTTTTCTATTTGGCTTTCATCGCGGTGGCGCCGCGGCTGCAGGGACAGGGGCTCGGCAGCGCCTTGCTCGCCGCCACGCTCAAGCGCATCGACGGCAAACGGATGGCGGCCTATCTGGAAAATTCCAATCTGAAAAACAGGCGGCTTTATGAACGCGCGGGCTTCATCGCCCGGCGCAATATCGCGCCGCCGAGAGCGCCGCCCTTGATCGCGATGTGGCGGCCGGCTCAGGGCTCCAGTTCGGAATCCCAGTAGAGATAGTCCGCCCAGCTGTCGTGCAGGTAGTTCGGCGGGAACCGCCTGCCGTTGTTGCGCAGCTCGTTGACAGTGGGTCTATGCGGGCGATGGCGCGGTTGCATTCCGGAATGATGCGCCAGTCTGCCGCCCTTGAGCAGATTGCACGGCGCGCAGGCCGCCACCACATTGTCCCAGGTGGTGCGACCGCCGCGCGAACGGGGGATGACGTGATCGAAGGTCAAGTCCTCATCGGCGCCGCAATACTGGCACTCGAAACGGTCGCGCAGGAAGACGTTGAACCGGGTGAAGGCGGGATTGCGTGCCGGACGGATGTAGGTCTTGAGCGAGACGACGGAAGGCAGGCGCATCTCGAAGCTGGGCGAGTGCACGGTGCGGTCGTATTCCTCGAGAATGTTCACCCGTTCTAGGAACACGGCCTTGATCGCGTCCTGCCAGGACCACAGCGACAAAGGAAAGTAGCTCAACGGGCGAAAATCCGCGTTGAGGACCAATGCCGGGCAGGCTTCCGGGCTGCGACCGGCGGCTAACACGACGAAGATTCCCTGAAGACCGTCTCTCCTCTTTTGCCACGGAGTTTACGGGTAAGCCCAGATAAAGCCAATACACCCCGTATGTTATGCGATTCGGTGTGACGAATTGGCGACGGGGCAGCAAGCCTCGCCCGCGATCTTTAGCCGCCCGCCGAAAGCCAGGGAAAGAAAGCGGCCGGCAATCTCGATCTCGGCGGCGTCGATGCCGTGGCCCAGGCCCGGTGCAAGATGCCACTGCACGCAAATCCCGGCCGCGCCGAGCGCCATCGCCGTGAAGAACAGCGCCTCGGGCGGGATCACGGTGTCGGCGTCGCCATGCGCCAACAGGACCGGCGGGGCGCCGTCCGATTGCGGCAAATCGCCGGTCAGCACACCCGAGAAGCCGACGATCGCGGCTGGCGTGGCCCTAAGGCCGACATGCAGCGCCATCATCGTGCCCTGGCTGAATCCGACCAGCGCCAAGCGGTCGGGCGCGAGCGAAAGCCGCTCCAGTTCTTCTTTGATGAAACCTTCCAGCGCGCCCGCCGCGCCGACGACGCCGTGATGCATCTCGCGCGGGTCAAGCCTGGCGATGGGGAACCACTGGCGCCCCGCGCCGGGACAAGGCTCGGGCGCATTGGGCGAGACAAAGGCCGCTCCGGGCAACGCGCGCTGCCAGTGCGGCGCCAGTCCGATCAGATCGTTGCCGTCCGCGCCATAACCATGGCAGAGCACGACCAGATGCGTGGCCTTGCCCTGCTGTGGCGGCAGACGGGGTCCGGTGAGCGCGGCCGGTGCCATCGGCGCTCCTTGCGGTTAGACTCCCGGCCATGATTGTCACGCGCTTCGCGCCGAGTCCAACCGGGCTGCTGCATCTGGGCCATGCCTTCGCGGCGATCACCGCCTGCGAAGCGGGGGAACGTTTTCTACTGCGCATCGAGGATCTCGACGCCGGCCGCTGCAAGCCGCAGTACGAGGCGGCAATCCTCGAAGACATAGGCTGGCTAGGACTCGCTTTCGAACAGCCGGTGCTGTGCCAATCTACGCGCATGGCGGCGTATCGCGCGGCGCTCGACGTCTTGGAGGCGCGCGGTCTGCTCTATCCCTGTTTCTGCACCCGCAAGGACATCGCCGAGGAGATCGCGCGCTCGGTAGAGGCTCCGCATGGCCCCGACGGCCCACTCTATCCCGGGCTCTGCCGAGCGCTGGATAAGGACGAACGCGCGCGCCGCATCGAATGCGGCACGGCATACGCGCTGCGGCTCGACGCGGCGAAAGCGGCGCGGGAACCCAGGGAGCTTTTCTTCGAAGAGCAAGGCTCAGGACCGAACGGCGAGACGGGACGGATCCCGGTCAACCCGTTGAATTTCGGCGACGTCGTGCTGGCGCGCAAGGAAATGCCGGCCGCCTATCATCTCGCCGTGGTCGTGGACGACGCCTATCAAGGCGTGAACCTGGTGACCCGCGGCAACGATCTGTTCGCGGCGACCCATGTGCAAAGGCTGCTCCAGGCGCTCTTGGGATTGCCGGCGCCCGCTTACGCTCATCACCGGCTGATCCTCGACGAGCGTGGCCGGAAATTCTCCAAGCGCGACCGCGCGGTCACGTTGCGCGCGCTGCGCGAAGCGGGTGCCACGCCGGACCAGATTCGCGGGCGCTTTATGCCGCGTCGATGATCTCGCGCAGATAGGCGACATAGTCCTCGAAAGCGCGGCGACCCTGTTTGGTCAGCGCGATGCGCGTGCGCGGTCGCTTTCCGACGAAGTCCTTTTCCACCGCGGCGTAACCGGCTTCCTCCAGAGTCGTGATATGCGCGCCCAAATTGCCTTCGGTCGCCGCCACGATGGCCTTCAGGCGGACGAACTCGATCGCTTCGCCAAGCGGCAGCACCTTGAGCGCGGACATGATCCTGAGGCGCACGGGCTGGTGGATGATGGGATCGGGCTGTTCCATCTCACACCGTCCTGAGCCAGAAGGCCGCCAGGATCAACCCGCCGCCGCCGACGCAAGCCATCCACAACAGGAAATAATCAGGCAGGAAGAAAAAACCGACGAGCGTGAGAGCCATCACCAGCGCACCGGTGATCACGAAGCGCAGCCCCAGCCAAAGCCCGACACCGCAATATATCGCTCCGACCAGCAAAGCCGGGAACGCCGCGAATTGCAGGCTGTGTACCGGCCACATGATGGCGTAGGTCGCGGCCATGAAAGCCGAGAACAGTGCGATCAGTCCCAGCGCGCGCCAGCCACCCTCGTAGCGCGCGGTTGCAGCCGCTCTTTCGCAACGGCTGAGATAGGCCGAGACACCCCCGCCGATCGTCACTAGGACCAGCCAGATGAGGTTCGCATAGTGCGGCTGCAAATCGGTGCCAGCATAGCCGGCCGCCCAGATCACACCCCACAAGATCAGATACGGCGAGGACTTGCGGTAGCCGAACGCCCGCGCGCTGCGCCGGGCGGCCTGTTCGACGTCCGACAAGGTTTCGGCGGCTTCTTTTGAGGAAAGGGACATGGTGTCTCCCATTGATTCTTTCAGATAACTCTGTCATATAGAGTTATCTATGTCAACAGGAGAACTCTTCATGCCTGGCACAGAAAATCCGTCCGTCCGCAAGGCAAACGGCATGATCGTCGGTCTGTTCGTCTGCGTGGGTTTCGGCACGCTGTGGATCGTGATGGCGCTCGGTTTCTAGCCAGCGCGGCCCGACTGGTCGTTCCCGTCGGCCTTCGCGGCGGCCTTGCTGCTCGGATTCTGGACGCTATTGCGCCGACCTGCGATTCGCCGCTTGGCCGAGTCCGATACGACGCCGGTGCGCGCGTATGTTGGCTTCCTTTACTGGTCGATCGTGGCACTCGAAGTCATAGCGATCAACGCGGCCGTGATCTTCCTGAACGCGACCCAGCGCCAAGCCCTGGTGCCGTTCGCAATCGCCGCGATCGTGGGGCTGCACTTCCTGCCGCTGGCTTGGCTGTTCCGCGTAACGGCCTATTACTAGGCGGGCGTCGCGATGATGGCGTGGACAGGCGTATGCCTAGTGATCGGGGACCACGCAAATGGCGCCGTCGCTTTGGGATTTGGCATGGGCGCGATCTTGTGGGCGGCGGCGATTCTGGCGCTCGCTCGAATCAAGCGCTGAGGGATTACCAGTCGTTCAGCCCGATGAACTGGGCGAATCCGACGGTGCGCGCCCACCCCGCCCAATCGTCGCGCAGATGGTTGGTCAAGCGCGGGCTGCCGGCGCCTTGGCCGAGGCCGAGGATCTGAAATGCGGCGCACCCAGCGAACGGGTGACCTTCAGAAGTGGGCAACTCGGCGTCCAAGCGGTAGAGCCGCGCATAACTGGAATCCTCGATCCCGTCGCTCGCCAGCACGATGGTGGTGGGCATGCCCGCGCAGCCGATGCCGTGAGAAACATTGTCGAGAAAGGCGAGGATATTGGTATTGTCCTGGGCGCGCCATCTGCCGGTCTTGACCAGCATCGGTGTGCCGGAGACGAGCTTCTGGACCTCGGCGGCGACGTTCTCTGGACGCTCGCGCACCGACAGCACCACGTCGTAGGCGAAATTGTTCGAGACGGCGTCGTAATTGCCGAAGGTGCGCACATGCACCTCGGAGGCGAAGCCGAGATTGCGCACCATGCCGGCGATGCGCGCGCCCACCTTGGCGGCGAACGCCGGATCGTCGATCAGCGGATTGCTCTTCGACAGATCGAGCCCGATGATGACGCGCTGGGGATGCAGCGCCGAGCCCTCGAGGTCCGCCTGGGAGCTGTCCATTTGCATGGCCAGCGCGCCCCCGCCCACCAGAGCGCTCGCCGTCGCAACCGCCAGCAAGATGCTCTTCATGGTCTCGTCGTCCTTCCCTTACGCTCCCTGCTTGGTGTCGGCGAGCTCCAGCAAGTGTAACTGTGCGAACTGCTTCTGGCGATGCCTGTAATCGTTGGCGATGTGGAAATTGCGCACGTTGTTCTCGGTGATCTGCATATAAAGCGCCGCCACCGTCGTCACGATGAAGAACACCACGCTGGCGAAGGCAAGCCAGAACCAGGAATCGGCGTCGGCCAGGGATGATTGTGACAGCTTGGGCAGCCCAAGCGAGACGCCATCGGTGACGCTCGCGCTCTGCGCCGCCGGGCGCATCAGCGCAGCATTCTGCACGCCGCCGGGAGAGGCGAACAGCGAGTCGATCGAATTCGACGGCTGGCCCGGCTGGCTCTGGTGCTGCTCGAGAGTCGTCGAGGTCCCGCCCGCCATGTTGTTGTAGGCGACGAGATAGCCGAGCCCGCCGATCATCACAATGGCCAGCACGAAAGCGGCGACGACCATCGTGTTGCGGCCGTAGGCGCCGGTGATCTTCAGCATGAAATGCACGATGAGCACCGCGAAGATCACCTGCAGGCTCTTGAACACCACGGAGGACTGCAGGGCCGGCGGCACGACCATGAATTCATTGGCGAGCGCGCGCGTCCACACCTCGCGGATGATGTGATAATCGACGAACATCGCCACCAGCAGGATGGTCAGCGCCAAAGCGGCCGCCATGGCGTAAAGCGGCTTGTAATGGGAGACTTGGCGGCTCTTCTCCATATTGCGCGAGATGATCGCCGCGTCGTCGCTTTCTTCGGCGTTCAAAGCGGCCCGTTTGGACGGCGACGCCTCCTGATCGTCCGCGTCTTTGTCATCCGCGCCTTTATCGTCTTCGTCGTCTTTCTTGCCGAACGAGAACAGCTTGCTGAGCCAGCCCTTCTTTCCGCGGCGGGGGGCGGCGACGCGCTCGCCGTGCCTCACCCAATCGGGACCCCAGGTCGGGCGGTCGACGGGCGTCTTGAGGCGCTCGATCAATTGGGCCTGCAGCCGCGCCCGTGCCGCCGCGGTCATCGCGGCTAGGGCTTCGGCCTCTTTGTGGAACTCTTCCGGCGAGAGGCCGTGCATGAAATCGTTGGAAAGGGCCAGACGCGTCCTCTGCGTCTTGGGTTTGTCTGCACCCGACTTTGAATAGAAGATCATGGGATTCCCCCTCCTTCTTTCTTTCCGCGGAACCAAACCCCTTGCCTTATAGTAAATGACCCCTTTCACGACCTATTTGAGGAAGGAATTGGGCGGAGTGCCTTAATTGGGAGAAATAAATGATGCGGGCGCATCTTGTCCTATGGGCAAAGGCGGCAGCGTTATTGCTTTCGCCGGCGGCAAACGCCGGACCAGAGGAGGATATCCTGGCAACCGACTCGGCGTTCGCGGTGCTGCCGGTGGCGAAAGGGAGCAATGCGGCCTTCCTGTTCTACGGCGCTCGAGACGTCCGCCTGTTCGGCACCGGCAACGAGCCGCCGATCTATTGGGCGGGCCGCTGCCGTCGAACGCTTCGCCAAGCGGAACGACGCGGGGAATCTGCTCAGCTGGACCCCCCAGCATGCCTGGCTGTCGGACGACGTCACCGCAGGCTGGACGGGCGGCGTCCGGACGTTCCTGGGCCCGCCCGATTCATGGTGCAGCGCGAAAACCGATTGAAACTGTTTGTATATGCCGATGCGCGCGCCGATTTTGGGCGTACCGCTCACCGCTTGGCGAACCTTGTTGCTGTCGCAGAACATTCGCCACTGCGGCGTTGTGACCTCTTGTCAGGCGGGTTAATGTTGACGCTGCCCCATAGGGAGGAGCCCGATGCAAAGACTACCGCAAGCCAATGCTTACCCGCGCGCCGCGATCAGCGGTCGCGCGTCGTTGACAATCATTTTCGCATCCATTCTCTGCCTTGCCGCCGGACAGGCGAACGCGGAAGGCATGACCACCTCAAGAATGATGATGACGACGCCGGCCCAGGCGCAGATGGAGGTAAGTCCATTTTACGCGAACCGCCTGAGGATGGCATCGCCCCAGATCGTGCAGCGCCTGAACGCCTTGCAGGCACAAATCGCGCAGCGGCACTTGACGTTCACCGTCGGCTACACGACCGCGATGGACTATCCGCTCGAACAGATCACCGGCGCGAGGGAACCTTCCAACTATGCGCAACGGGGGCCGAGCCAGAATGCCTTCGCCAACGAAGCGATGTCGCTCGAGAATAACTACGCCATCATAAACCACCTGCCGCCGATTGTGTTGATGTGCAACGCCGCCTCCGGAGCGTTCGATTGGCGGAATCTCGGCAAGGTGACGCCGGTGAAGGATCAGGGCGGCTGCGGCAGCTGCTGGGACTTCGCGGCGACGGCGGCCTATGAATCGGCCTACGCGATCCGCAATGGCGTCATGATCGATACCTCCGAACAGCAAGTGCTGGATTGCGCGGGGGCAGGCACCTGCGGCGGCGGCTGGTACATGCCGGTGTGGGACTGGATGCTGACCCACAAAGTCGTCAACACCTCGACCCTGCCGTATACGGCCCATGACGGCGCGTGCCCTGCAGGTCTCTCCGGCGTGTATGGGGACGTAGCCTGGGGCTTTGTTGATCCCAGCAGCGGTGTTCCCTCCGTCGCGGCGATCAAGGCGGCATTGTGCGCGCACGGACCGCTCGCCGTGGCCGTGATGGCGACCCCCGCCTTCCAGGCCTATACCGGTGGCGTGCTCAACGAAGGCCCGATGAACAACTTCAATCATGCGGTCACGATCGTGGGCTGGGACGATTCCAAGCACGCCTGGCTGATCAAGAACTCGTGGAGCACGGGCTGGGGCCTCAACGGCTATATCTGGATCGCCTATGGATCCAACAATGTCGGCTATCACGCGGCCTGGGTTCAGGCGCCGAGCAACCGGATTGTGATCAACCCGCATATCTATGACTTGATCTCGAAATACCATCTGATCCCCAATCCGGGACCGATTCATGAGTTCACGCCGATCCAGCGGAACATGCAGATGCAGCAGCAGCTTCAGCACTAAACGGTTCAGTTTGACACCCCCCGGAGCGCGGCTCCGGGGGTCTTCTTTTTTTGACGTGGTGGTCCTCAGTTTGGTCACAATTGTTGAGGAGACTCCCTATTGGAGTAGCGAGGACGTGTCATGAAGACGAACAATCTCTTCTTTGCGGCGCTTGGTGCCGTTGCACTGATCGCCATGGCGGGTAACGGCCAGGCGATGGGCTCGCCGCCGCCGGCACCCACCATCACGCAGGCGGACGCGGGAAAATCGGTCAGCCTCTCGGTGGGCGAGCGGCTCACCGTGCATCTGAGCGCCCAGTTGGGCACCGGCTATGGTTGGGCCGCCGCTTCGGATTCCACGCCATTGCTGAAATTCGAAAACTCGAGCGCGCTGGGCGCCGCCACTATGCCGGGCGGTGCGCAGACGCAGGAACTGGTGTTTACCGCCGCGGGCGCGGGCCAGGGCACGCTCAAACTCGAATACCGCCAGCCCTGGGTGAAGGACACACCGCCGAGCAAGACCTTTTCGGTTGCGGTGACGGTCACGCCGTAAACGACGGCGCGGGATTGATGCGCCGCGTGCGGGACTGCGCTATGGTCGTGCGTCCGCGCGACGAGGAATCCCATGCCGAACGATCACCCGCTTGACCGGCTCTTCGCTACCATCGCCGCGCGCAGATCGGCGGACCCCGTCGCGTCCTATACCGCCAAGCTGCTCAAGGACGGCGTCGAACGCTGCGCCAAGAAATTCGGCGAGGAAGCGGTGGAAACAGCGATTGCCGCCGTCGCCGGAAGGAAAGAGTCGACGATCGCCGAATCGGCCGACGTGCTCTATCATCTGCTGGTGCTGTGGGCGGCGTGCGGGATTACGCCCGAAGACGTCTATGCCGCGCTCAAGGCGCGCGAATCCCGCTCCGGCTTGGAGGAAAAGGCGTCGCGCAAAGCGCCGTAAGAGAATATGCGCGTTCTGCTCACCCGGCCCCAGGAAGACGCGGGAAATTTTGCCGAGCATCTCAGCCGGCGTGGCCATCAGGCGATTTCGACACCGCTGTTGAGCGTGCGGTTTCACGACAGTGAACCGCTCAAACTCGACGGCGTACAGGGCATTCTCGTCACCAGCGCCAATGGCATCCGCGCGCTGGCGCGGCTGAGCGAACGGCGCGATCTGCCGGTCTTCGCGGTCGGTCCGCAAACGGCGCGCGAGGCGCTGGCCGTCGGCTTCGCGCGCGTCGAAGGTGCGAACGGCGATGCCGCAGCGCTGGCGCAGGCGCTGCCGCGCTGGGCCAAGGCGGAGGCGGGCGCGCTGCTGCACGCGGCAGGCGCGCAAGGCGCGGGCCGGCTGGCGTCGCTATTGGCCGCGAAGGGCTACGAGGTGCGCACCGTTATTCTCTACGATGTCGTTGCGGCCGCCACCTTGCCGGAACCGGCGGCCCGCGCGCTGAAGGAAGGATCGCTCGACGCGGCGCTGTTCTTCTCGCCGCGCAGCGCGAGGGTTTTCAGAGACTGCACGTTGAAGGCGGGCCTCGCCGCAGCCTGCGCCCGCCTCCTCGCCGTCTGCATCAGCCAGGCCGTGGCGAGCGCGCTTTCGCCGCTTTCCTTTGCGGAAATCCGCGTCGCCGCAGCCCCCAGCCAGGCCGGGATGCTGGGCTGCCTCGATTGAGGGACCGCGCCATTCCGGCCACCCATCACCGGATTCCACCGGGCAGGACCCGTCAGTGCGCTTGACGAGCCGGCCGGCTATCCCGTCATATTTCGCAAATGCAGCATGAGGCGGCCTTAAACGCGAGGGCAGGGCATTCGGCCGCGGCAGGGCCGGGCCGCGAAGGGCCCTACAAGAATTATGTTCTGGGGGCCGCCTACGACGAGATGTTCGCGGCGAACGGAACGGTGCGCGCCCATTACGCCCAGCTCGACTCCAGACTGACTACACTTGCGCCTGAAGAGCTTCATCGCCGCCAGCAGGCCTGCGAGCTTTCCTTCCTGCATCAGGGCATCACCTTCACGGTCTATAGCGACAAGCAGGCGACTGAGCGCATCATTCCCACCGACCTGTTGCCGCGCATCGTCACCGCGGCGGAGTGGGGGCGCATCGAAGCGGGATTGAAGCAGCGCATCCTGGCGCTCAACCATTTCCTGCGCGACATCTATAGCGACGGGCGCGTGCTGAAGGACGGCGTCATTCCGCGCTCGATGATCTACGGCTCGCGGCATTACCGGCGCGAGATGCGCGGACTGCAGGTGCCGCACGGCGCTTATGTCAATGTCTGCGGCACCGATCTGGTGCGCCGCGAGGACGGCCAGTTCGTCGTGCTGGAGGATAATCTGCGCGTGCCCTCGGGCGTCTCCTACATGCTCGCCAACCGCGACGTGGTGCGCCGCGCCTTTCCCAATCTGTTTCGCGCCATGGGCGTCAGGCCAATCGAGCAATATCCGCGCGAGCTGCTCGCCGCTTTGCGGGCGCTGACCCCGTTCCAGCACGACGCCTCCATAGCCGTGCTGACGCCGGGCGTGTTTAATTCGGCTTATTTCGAGCACGCCTTCCTCGCCCGCCAGATGGGCGTCGAGCTGGTGGAGGGGCGCGATCTCCTGGTCAACGACAATGTCGTCTATGCGCGCACCACCAGCGGGCTGAAGCGCATCGACGTCATTTATCGCCGCATCGACGACGATTTCATCGATCCCCTTGCCTTCCGCGACGAATCCTCGCTCGGCGTGCCGGGCCTGTTCAACGCCTATCGCGCCGGCAGCGTCGTGATCGCCAACGCGCTGGGCACCGGCGTCGCCGACGACAAAGCGATCTATGCCTATGTGCCGCGCCTGATCCGTTATTACCTGTCGGAGGAGCCTATCCTCGACAGTGTGGAGACCTTTCTCTGCCGCGAGCCGAAATCTCTTTCCCATGTACTCGCCAATCTCGACAGACTGGTAGTCAAGGCGGTCGGCGAATCGGGCGGCTACGGCATGCTGGTCGGCCCGCACGCGAGCAAGGCAGAGCGCGAAGCTTTCGCCGAGAAGCTCAAGGCCGATCCGGAGAATTACATCGCCCAGCCAACCATCCAGCTTTCCACCGCGCCGACTTTCGTTGACGGCGGCGTAGAAGCGCGTCACGTCGATTTGAGGCCGTTTGTCCTGCATGGGGAAGAGACCGTGATCGTGCCAGGCGCACTGACGCGCGTGGCATTGAAGCGCGGCTCGCTGGTGGTCAATTCGAGCCAGGGCGGCGGCTCGAAAGATACATGGGTGTTGAGCAACTGATGTTGAGCCGTGTCGCCGACAGCATGTACTGGATGAGCCGCTATCTGGAGCGGGCCGAGCACACTGCGCGGCTGATCGCGGTCAAGCTTGAATCCATGATCGAACAGTCGCGCGAGGATGCCGATTCCTCCTGGTGGCGTGTGGTGGCCGCTCTGGCAGCGGAAGAAGTCGGGCCGCGCGATGCCTTCGCCATCACCCAAAACCTCGCTTTCGAGCCGGCCAATCCGTCATCGCTGCTCAGCTGCCTACGCAACGCGCGCGACAATGCGCGCCAAGTGCGCGAGCAATTATCGCTGGAGGTCTGGGAAAATCTAAATCGGCTTTACCTCAAGCTCCAGCCCATGACGATGGAGGCCATCTGGGTCCACCATCCGGCACGCCTGTTCCGCGAGGCGCTGCAGGATCTGCACACGTTGGGCGGCGTCACCTATTCCACGTTGAGCCACGGCGAGGCCTGGTATTTTCTCGAACTCGGCCGCCACATCGAGCGCGCCCAGCTCATCAGCCGCCTCCTCGATCTGCATTTTGGCAGATCAGCCACAGAAGTCGTCGCCGAGGCGCCAAAATATTTCGACTGGCTGGTGCTGCTGAAATTCTGCTCGGCGTTCGAGCCCTACTGCAAGGCTTACACGGCGGCGATCAGGCCGGAAAAAATCGCGGAGTTCCTGTTGTTCGACGCCGAATTCCCACACTCGGTACGTTTCTCCGTCGAGCGGGTGTGCGCGGCGCTGCTGCACGTGGCGCCCGGCGCGCCGCCGGGCCGCCGCGCGGCCGTGGAGCGGTTGGCCGGCCGGCTCAAGGCCTCGGTCGATTTCACCCAGATCGAGGAGTTGATGAGCGGCTCCATCGCGCCCTTCCTCGGCGACATCAGCCGGCAATGCGAGCAGATCCACGACGCGGTCTATGCCTCCTACATCGCTTACGGTGCGGAGACGGTTCTATGAGGGAAGGCCGCTGATGTTCTTTTCGATCCGCCATGTCACGCGCTTTCGCTATTCGGCCACCGTGCGCGAGAGCGTGATGGAGCTGCGCATGCAGCCGCGTTCGGAAGGCCCCCAGGCGCTGCGCTCGTTCCAACTCAACACCAATCCGCGCGCACAGCTTTACGCCTACACCGACCACTTCGGAAACGCGGTCTATCATTTCAACGTTCTGCGTGCCCATGAGGAGCTGCGCATCGAAGCCCAGTCGGTCATTGAAATCTCGCATCGGGTGCCTTTGCCCGACGCGGTCGACGAGCTCGAATGGGAACGCTACAATTCCTACAATCTCACCGACGATCATTTCGATCTATTGGAGCCGTCGAGATTCGCTTTCGGCTCGCCGGCGCTAGACCGATTCATGATCGAGAAGGGCCTGGAGAATCCGCAAGGCGATCCGCTCACCGCCTTGAAGGGGCTGAACCGCACCATCCACGACGCCTTCGGCTACGAGGTCGGCATCACCCAGGTCCATTCCCCGATCAATCACGCGCTCGAGGAACGGCGCGGCGTCTGCCAGGATTTCGCTCACGTGATGATCGCAATCGCGCGGCGCTGGGGCATTCCGGCGCGTTACGTCTCGGGCTATCTGCATCACGGCCCGCAAAATCAGGACCGCTCGCAGGCGGACGCCACTCATGCCTGGGTGGAAGTCTATCTGCCGTCGCTCGGCTGGGTTGGCTTCGATCCCACCAACGACGTGCCGGCCGGCGAGCGCCACATCCGCGCCGCGATCGGCCGCGACTATGCCGATGTGCCGCCGACGCGGGGCACGTTCAAGGGAATCGCCGAAAGCGAACTCGCCATTGCGGTAGCGGTCGAGCCGACCCAGGCACCGATCCGGCATGAAGATTTTTTGCGCGTCGCCTGTCCGATGAGTTCGCCGCCGCCGACGCCCTCGATGCCCGAGCGGCTATACCATCAGCAGCAACAACAGCAGTAGCTCAGCGCACGGCGAAGGCGGCCAGGCGCTCGGCGACCCGCGGCATCAGCCCATTCCAGTCGGCAAATTTCTCCGGGCTGAAGACATGGCTCTTGCGGTACCAGGGGAATTCGTCGGTGCCGAGCTGCGGCCAGGTGCGTCCGGCGGTGAGAAACCACACTTCCGTCCCGACGCTGCCGGCGCAGGCCGCCGCCGCAGTAGGTGCCGAGATCACCAGATCGAGGGCGGCAGAGAGCGCTGCGGCGCCGTCGATGTCGTTGGTGAGATCGAGTCCATCGATGGAGAGGATGTCGACGCCGTGCAGCTCTCGGGCGCGCGCCAGCTCGTCCTCGCATTTGCCGTATTGGAGGTTGACGAAGCGGACGCCCTCGGTCTTGAGGATCGGGCCCCACAGGTCCAGCGCGCCGTAGTATTTCGCCCGTTTGCCATCGAGCATCATGGAGCGCCAGCAGATGCCGACATAAGGTCCGGGGCCGCCGGCCCGCAAGGTTTCGCGCAACTGCGCCACGCGCTCAGGGTTGGGTTTCAGGAATGCCTGATGGGGAAAATCCTCCAGCCGCTTGCGCAGCACGCAAAGCGTCGAGCCCATGCGGGTGAAGAAATCGGGCTCGCCCTTGTCGGTGGCGAAGGGAATGAAGCGCAACTCCTTGGTGATCCCTGCGTCGAGAACGGCGCGATCTTCGCAGCGGCCGACCTCGGCTTCGGGGAATGAGCGCTGGAACAGGTTGACCAGCCGCGGATCGACCGCGATCTGCAGCTTGCCGTTTGCTCCCACCGCGCGCTGGAGGTCGGGCAGTGTGGTGGCGAACATAAACTCGTCGCCCAAGCCCTGCTCGCCGACGACCAGGATGCGCTTGCCGTCCAGCGGCTCGCCCAGCCATTGCGGCGCCTTGGTCATGTGATGGACGTAGGCGCGGAAGCGCTCGTGGTTGCGGATTTCGTACTCGGCGAAGCCTTCCTCGAGCCGGCCCATGCCGATCAGGCAGACGCTGCGCGAGTGGCGGCTCTCGATACGCTCCGCCGGATCGTTCATGCGCTCGAGGCCTTCGTCGTAGGCCTCCAGCGCTTCGCCGAGCCGGCCCAAATGCGAATAGGCGTAGGCGAGATTGTGATAGGGCCGCGCGAACGGCGGTTCGAGCCGGATCGCCTCGCGATAGAACACTAGGCTCTCCTCGGCGCGGCCGCTTTCGGCGAGCACCGTGGCGACGGAATTCCACAGAATCGCCTCGGTCGGCATGCGGTAGATGGCACCCCGCAGCGTCTCGATCGCCGTCGTGGACTGGCCCGCTTCGCCCTGGATGGTGCCCAGATTGTTGTAGCCAAGTGGCGAATCCGGACAGGCGGCGATGAAGTGCCGGAACATGTTCTGTGCGCTGTCGGTCATCTTCAGGTTCCAGGCGACCAGGCCGAGGTTGATCAAGAGTTCGGGGTCCTCGGGATCGAGATGGAAGGCGCGCTCATAGGTCACCAGCGCCTTGTGCAGATGGCCCATCTTGTCGAGGACGATCGCCAGCACATGGTAGGCCTTGGCATTGGTTTCGTCGGCTTCGGTCGCCTTCAGCGCGAACTGGCCGGCGCGCGCAATGTCGCCGCGCCGCCAAGCCTTGATCGCCCGCAGCAGAAGCTTGCCCGATTTGCGCCGGGCGCTTTGTGCGCTGGCGTCCTCGGCGAGTTTTTCCAGCTTGGCCAGCGCTGCCAACTTGGCATCCATGCTGGCGAGCGAATTCAAGCTGGGGGCCGCGAAAGCCTGCGCCATGTCCTTATCCCTCTTGGCGAACGCAAGCTATTATGGCCCGTTCCATGCTTAATCTCCGGTGAACGCGCTCGCTCTCAATGCAAGCATTTTGTTAAGGAAAATGGCCTAGGGTGGGCATGTGCGGGACGACACGGGAGACAGCTTGATGCCGCTTAAGCTTTCGCTGAAGCCGGGCGAGAAATTCGTCCTCAACGGGGCCGTGCTGCAGAATGGCGACAAGAAGATCAGCCTGGTCATCCAGAACAAGGCCTGCATCCTGCGCGAGAAAGACATCATGCAGCCGGACGAAGCCACGACACCGGCGCGGCACATCTATCTCCCGATCATGATGATGTACTTGGACCCCGATGACAGCGAGGAATACTACAACGACTTCGCGCTGCGCATGACGGAGTTCATGGGCGCGGTCCGCAACACCGCCGCGCTCGCCGCCTGCATTGAGATCAACCGCGAGGTGGTGAGCGGTGAGTACTACAAGGCCCTTATGCTGTGCCGGAAACTCTTTGAATTTGAACGGGAACGGTTGAACTATGACCCTGAAAGCCTATCAGAACACGCAGTTCGTAACTGAAGATCCGCGCCAAACGGAATACCGGCTGTTCGGCCAGGTGACCGGCGCGCTGATCGATGCGCAAAAGACCGGCGTCAACGGCGGCTCGCTCGCCGAGACCGTCGATTGGAACCGCCAACTTTGGCGCACGCTCGCGGCGGACTGCCTCGATGATCGCAATCAGCTGCCGCAAGGCGTGCGGGCGCAGATCATCTCGCTTTCGCTCTGGGTTTCGAAATACTCCAAGGAAGTGACGCGCAAGGGCGCTTCGCTCGATCCCCTGATCGACATCAACCGCACGATCATGCAGGGGTTGCAGGGCGCCGCCTGACTCCTCCTGCAGAGGTTTGACGCGCAAAGGCCGGCCGGTGCGCCGGCCTTTCCTTTTTGCCGGGCGGCAAAAACTACCGCCATTGGGCTGCGACGTCGCTGAAAATAACACTGCAAAAACAAAGCATTACAAGATGAACGCGGCGTGCCAGCCTGGCACGCTCGTTGCTGAGCCTGGACCAGGTTCGCACCCCGAACCGTGCAAAACGCCATGAACTGGCCAGAACGGAATGGAGAATTGAGATGCTCAGCGTCAATACCAACACCGGCGCCATGATCGCGCTGGAATACCTCAATCAGACTCAGGCGCAACTGGCGCAGACCCAGAACGCCATCAGCACCGGCCAGAAAGTGTCGTCCGCGAAAGACGACGGCGCCACCTACGCCA